>ERZ1643251.296-NODE-296-length-82108-cov-101.804480_pt1 | contig 82108 bp, 76 predicted proteins | sample MGYA00579261_ERZ1643251 | MGnify/ENA primary metagenome ERZ1643251 (study PRJEB29033, sample SAMEA4952267) | chicken gut metagenome | biome: Broiler Chicken; feature: Gastrointestinal Tract; material: Caecum | place: Ireland | collected 2018 | study: Broiler... | reverse complement strand
ACAAGTCGCGGCAAAAATTACAGCGCAGATGTAATTTTTCGTCTGGCCGCGAATAAGAGAAAAAACAAGCATCAATGCCGTTCGTTTCGCTGGTAAGCGAAACTAGGCCAAAAGCGCAGTTTTTTCTCCGTGCCGGAGAACAAGTTTGCAAATTTTGTCGAAAAATGTCGTTTTTTAATTATATTTAATGCAAACTCTGCAAAATATTTTACATATAACGATTTAGATTTCGTTTTCTCTTAATTAAAATAACAGTTAAAACAATTGCTCCAGCAAGTAAAAACAAACACACGGAAACTATAATTAAAATTTCAACTGTATTTGATTTTGGAATTTTAATGAATTCGACGTCAATGTTCATGTTGCCTTCAACATTTTCAATCAGCAGCTTACCGTTGTTTGTTCCCACCAAAACATCATCAACATAAACCTCAACCCTATAGCCGCCAAGATCTCCTTTTGTTTTGAAAAGAACGTCGCTTCCATGTTCAACGGAGGACAAATCTTTGTTTGCAACAAATTCCAAATCTCCTGAAACAGTCAAATTGATTTTATATTTGTTTATATCATAGACAACGGAAATTTTATGATCTTTGTTGACGTTTGTAAATTCAAGACCGCTTGCAACCGCACGCTCAATCTCTTGAGCGCTTAAATATTCTCCATCTACACTAATAGACCTAACATGATAGCCATAACTTGGTTCAATTTTTAAAACCAAACTTTCGCCATAGTTTAAAACCGCTGTCTCCCCTTGGCTGGAACTTTCATCGCCCTCGGTTACAACCTCTATTTCATAGGTGTCAATATTCCATTTAGCATAGATTCTTAAGTTTTTAGCAGGCATTGAAGTCAGCTCAAATTGATTTTGACACCATTCATCTTCAAACCAACCAGCAAAAGTGTAACCTTCACGAGTTGGAGCAATTAAATTAATTCTTGCTCCAAAATCAATTTCAAGTTCTTCTTCGCCTCCGCCCTGATAGTTATAATCGAAAACTAATTGATAGGCTCTTGCTGAAAATTCAATTTCAATTGTATGGCTTTCAATTTGGCTGTCATCTTCAAAGCTATATTTTAAAATTGAAAAAACAAATTCTCCGCTGTTTAAAGAGCTTTCAAAATCTTCGCCTGAAACAACTTTTCCGTCAACTTTTATGTTAGATAAAACATAGCCATTTTCTGGGAAAATTCTAATAACAGCGTCGTTTGGATATGAAATAGATTGACTTGAAGTTTGAAAAGCGCCATTTTCACTTGAGGAGACCAACAAATTGAACTGTTTTAAAACAATTCTGCCATAAAGGGTTGTATCCTGCGCCGGCATAAAGACCAAGTTTGATTTATTTTGAAAACTGGAACTACTATACCAGCCGTCAAAATACTGATATCTTTCGTCAACATCAATCTTTGGCGCCGAAATTTCTTCGCCATAGTAAATTTGATTTTTATATGTTGTGTCTCCAACAACAAAGGTCAAGTTGAATGCTTTTAAAGAAAATACAACCTGAATGTTACAATTTGAAGTAACATTTTGAACCAAAAGGCCATTTTCTACAACATTTTCAATTTCTTCTTCTAAAATTTCTTCTCCGTTTAAAATAATTTTGCTTACTTCATAACCTGTTTCCGCTTGGAAAAGAATTGTTGCGCTTTCGCCATAATAGATTTGGAAATTTTCAGAAGGTGAAACTCTTCCGCCTCCGGAAACTTCAATATCAACAGAAAATTGTTTTTTCTCCCATTTGGCATAGATTGTTAAATTTTGTGGTGGCATATAAGTTAAATTAAATTGATTTGTAAAATCTTGGTCAAAATACCAACCAATAAAGTCATAGCCTTCGCGAACTGGCTTTGAAATTAACTCAATTCTATCTCCCTCATAATAATTTTTAATTTCTTCAGAATTTTCAACTATCACAAATTTTAATTCAAAGGATTGAGGAGCGGTTACATTAACCGAACAAATTTGAGAATAGATTACACTTCCATCCCAATTTGTTATCTTTACAAAATATTTAGTTAACCCAACCTCACTGGTATCAACATTGAAAATTCTTGAATTTTGGCCAACTAACTCAACTCCATTTTCAATTGAATCCTCAGTTTTAAACCATTGGTAAGTTAAGCCATAACCTGCTGCTGTAACCTGCAAAGAAAGGCTCTCGTTTTTTTTAACTTCAGAGCTTGAAGGCAAATTGTTTTGCAGTGCAAATTGATTTATTGAGAAAAATTTGTTTCCAAATTTATTTGCATAGCTTTGCGCCGATGACCCTGTATAACCATAAATTGCCAGGCCTTCAAACGGCTCTCCATAATAATCAGTTGCGGTGAAAGAATTTCCCAAAACAACTTTTTTAGCAGAACTGTTGTTAAAAATTTTGTCCCCAGCATTTACAATATTTGCAAGGTAAATGTCGTCTAAGCTCATGCAATTTTCAAAAACATGGCCGTTTAAATCAAAATTTTCTTGTTTTACGCCAAAATATTTAACGCCATTTAAATCTATCTCATCAAGAAGAGTGCAATTTTCAAAGGCAAATGCGCCTATTGTTTCAACGAAATTAAAGGAAATTTCCATTAAATTTGAACAATTCGAAAAACAATATTCCTCAATTATAGTACATGAGCCTGGAAGCGAAACATATTCAATTTCCGTGTCATAAAACAAATATTCGCCAAGCGCTTCAACTTCAATTCCGTCAATCATATCCAAAATCTCAAGGCTTGTAAAATGACCTGTATATTCAGTTAAAACGCCGTTTTCGTTTACAAAAAAGTTGTCGAGGCTGTCGGTTGGATTGAACAGGTCAATTGTGTAAAGCTTTGAAATGGAAACAACTTCGCCGTTTTCTGTTTGAATTGCAATAAATTTATAAATTCCAGAATTTTCAATTGAAATTGGAGAGGTGTATAAATTTGAACTTGTGTTTGGAATGGTTCCGTCCGTTGTGTAATAAATTAAATAATCTCCATTCTTTGAAATAGATAAATAAAATTGCTCATCAAATTCTATGAAGTTGTTTTCATCAAGAATTGTTGAATTGTCATAAAAATCAAGAACATCTCTGTTTCTATCTTCAACATTATAATATGTAAAATCAATCATTCCATAACCATAGAACTTGTCCCAACCTTCGTCGCCCAAATCAACAACATTTTCTAAAAGCTCAGCTTTAATTTGGTCGGCAGTGTAAATTGGCGTGTCCCCACTCCAATATTTGCTGTTTAGACACAAAAGTGCAACCGCCCCGCTAACTTGCGGCGCCGCCATAGAAGTTCCGTCCATCCGAACGCAATAATTATCCAAATATGCAGAATAGATTTCGGTCCCCGGCGCAGAAATATCGATGCTTGAGCCAAAATTTGAATAACTTTTATCAAATTCAAAGGTGTTTCCATTTTGTTTGACTGCAGAAACGGTTATAACATATTCGCTGTTTGCTGGCATATAGCCGCTTGAATCAAGCTGGTCGTTTCCAGCCGCAACAACTGTTAAAATTCCCTTCTCGCTAAGAGATTGAAAAAGCGCATCCATTTGAGATGAATAATAGCTGTTGGTTGCGCCTCCGGCGCTTATGTTAACGCAAGCAATGTTATATTGTTCGCTGTAAACTTCGTCAACACGCTCCAAAGCCATAACAAAATATAGAAAATCTCCGCTGCCCTTGTCGTTTAAAATTTTTATTGGAAGAATTTTAACATTGCTCGGCGTAAGCGAAGTTATAATTCCAGAAACGTGAGAGCCATGGCCGTTGTCGTCATCAAAGTCGCTTTCGCTTTCATTTGTCGTTGTATAATAACTTTTGCCAACTATATCTCCGTTTGAATCAATCAACAGTCTGTTATTAAAAAATGGATGAGACACATTGATTCCAGAGTCCAAAACAACGACAACAAGCTCCTCGCTTGAACCGTTTTCCAAAAGATATTCGTTCATGTCATCTGCGCCAATTGCATCTATACCCCAGTTTTCATAACTTTGAGAATATGAAGTTAGGCCCAAATTGCCAGCGCTGCTAGCTGAAATTTTGCTGTCTATTATTACATTTAACGAGCTGTCTTTGCAAAGCATCTCATATGCAAAGCTTGTTTCCTGCTCAGTTGAGAAGGACAAAATTGTGTAGTTTTTATATCCAGTTATGACGGTTTCTGCGCCATAAAAGCTTTTAACTTCGCCAAGAACAATCAACCTTTTTAAAGCAAATTGAGAATCGGAATTTTGCTCACAATTCTCTCCGCCAAAAAGCAAGTCAATAGTTTCCTCAAATTCTGAAAAACTATTAACTTCGTAAATATTGGAAATGTCCTCTGCATAAACTCCAGTTAAGCTAATGGAAACTGCCGCAAAGAAAGCAACCAATCCAACAAATAAAAATAAAAAAATTTTAAGATTTTGACTTTTTATCATATGTGCTTCTTTTGTCTAATTTAATTGGAAAAATTAAATATAGTCAAATAAAATATATCACATATTTAGACAAAATTCTACAATTTTTTAAAAATTTATAAATAATTTTCTATTAAAAAAATTAAAAAAATATTTAGTTTAATAACTAAATATTTCTATCAAAATTAAGTTCATCTAAAAAATTTGTTTGAGCATTTACACCTCTTTTTATTGTTGCCGCTCTAAAATCATTTAAATCGGAATAATAATCAACAATTTTTTTGGAACAAAAATTAATCTTGCTGTCAATGTCGCTTTCAACCCTGGTTTGAATTGTCATTCTCTGCGCTTGCTTTTCAAGGTCAAATTTCTTCCTTTCAAACCGATCTATTTGAAATTCGCAATAATATGGCATGTAAAAGAAATTTGAGAGAAGTTTTCCAAAACCATTTTTAAATCTTATGTTAAAATCTTTTTCTAAAGAACTGTAAACTATTGCTCCGTCATTATCTGAAATTTTATAATTCTCCGCTGAAACCACATTGCAAAAATCATCAAAGACCTCGTAACTGCCAATTGTTAAGTTATTTTTTCTTAAAATTTCAACTAATTTTGGAAAATTATTAAAATCAGGAATTTCTTCGTCTATTCCAACTATCTGTTTAATAAAACAATTTTCAATCTGAGAAATTATGTCATTAGAATTTTCAAAAAGATTTTCAATAGTTAAAATTTGAATTCCAACTTCGTCTTTATAAATAATTTTTTTTGCCCATAAAATTATTGAACCGTTGTAAACCTCACACCCAACAAGCTTTTGTTCATCTAATTTTTTTATCCATTTGTTTGACATAACTTCCCCCTTTATTTTATTTCATCAGCGGAAAAAGAACAACATCTCTAACCGAAGGCTGATTGAACATAACAACCATAAGTCTGTCCAAGCCAAAGCCAAGGCCGCTGATTGGCGGCATTCCATGTTCCATTGCCAAAAGGAAATCTTCGTCCAAATCCATTGCCTCGTCGTCTCCAGCTTTCTTTGCAAGAAGTTGATCTTCAAAGGCTTTTCGCTGAACAGCAGGATCAACAAGCTCTGAATAGGCCTTGCAAAGCTCACTTCCAATTGCCAAAACTTGGAACATGTCAATAATTCTTCCGTCCTTGTCGTTTCTTCTTGCAAGCGGAACAAGACAAGCCGGATAGTTGTATAAAACAGTTGGTTGAATTAAATTAACTCTAATTTTTCTTTTATAGATAAAATCAACAACCGAGGCCAAAGATTTTGCCTCTTTCAAATCTTCCTCTGTAAAAAGCCCGGTTTTAACAACCTTTGAAACAAGCTGGTCGCGCGTTTGGCAAGCCAAGAAATCGAAGCCCAAAATTTCTCTCATCTTTGCCGTGTAGTCAACTCTTTCCCAGTCTTTTCCAAAGTCCAAAAGCTGGCCCTCATATTCAATTGTTGTCGTTCCTAAAACATCTGTTAAAAGCGCCCTGATGAAATCTTGGAAGAATTTTATATTGTCTTCAAAATTCCAATAAGCAGCATACCATTCGCAAACAGTGAACTCTTGAAGGTGTTGCTGATCCATCCCCTCGTTTCTGAAAACCTTTCCAATTTCAAAAACCTTGTCAAATCCGCCACAAATAACTTCCTTAAGCGCAATTTCTGGCGCAATTCTTAAATTAAGTGTTTTGTTTAGCGCGTTGTGCTTCGTGTAGAAAGGTTTTGCGCTTGCGCCGCAAACTGCGTTTTGAAGAATTGGCGTTTCAACTTCAATAAACCCGTGCTGCTCAAGATATCTTCTAATAAATGAAGTCATCTTACTTCTGCCAAGCATAACTTTTCTGCTCTCTTCATTTGAAATTAAATCCAAATATCTTTGGCGATATTTCTGTTCTATGTCAACAAGGCCATGAAATTTTTCCGGAAGCGGGCGCATTGCCTTTGAAAGAAGCTCAACTTTGTTTGCCCTAACCGTTATCTCGCCCGTTTGGGTTTTGTAAATTTCCCCGGTAATTCCAACAAAATCGCCAATGTCAATCAGCTTCTTGTAAAAGTCATATTCCTCCTCGCTAAGTTCATTTCTTCCAACGCTAACTTGAATAGACGCCTGGACATCTTGAATTTTTAAAAAGCCAAATTTGCCCATTATCCTTCTAAAGATAATTCTCCCTGCAATTTTAACTTCTGCCCCTTCTTCAAGCGCGCGAGCTTGCAAAATTGAATGGGTCTTCTCAAATCTATCAACATATGGTATGACGCCATTTTCCTTCAAAAAGTCAATTTTAGCCTTTCTAATTTCAACTTCTGTTGAAAGTCCGCTTAGTTTCTTGTTTAATTGTTCAAAATCCATGTTCTCTCCTGTTTTTTTAATTATATCAAAACTTAAAACTTTGTCAAACTATATATTAAAAAATGTTTTGAATGAAAAATAAAATATGTTAAAATTTGTTTAGACAGGAGCTTACATGAAACAATATGTTTTTCCAGCGATATTTTTAAAAGAATCTGATGATTCTTACACCGCTTTTATTCCAGATTTGAACCTAACCTCAGAAGGAAGTTCAATTGAAGAAACCTTCCTTTTTATTCAAGATTTCTTGTCAATTTATTGTTCATATGTTTCAAAATCTGACGAAGAAGAAACTTTAATCCCATCAAAATTTGAAAAAATTCAAAGGGCCTATCCCTCTGCAACAACAATGCTTGTAGACGCATTTGTAAATTAAAATCAGCGAAAGCTGATTTTTTATTATATTTATAACTGATGAAATAAAAAAGCCAAGCAAACTCTGCTTGGCCTTTTTTAATCTTTTAAAACTGTTCTAAGGATCCGTCCTTGTGTAAGTTCCCGCGCCAGAGCAGCTTGTTACAACCTGGCCGTCCTTTTCCCAAGTTCTAAAACTTGGCAGTTCAGCGCTAAAGCTTGAGCCTTCTTCTATAATAATTGTAGTTAGAGAATCTAATTTTTCAAAAATTCTCGTATAAACTATACTACTTTCAACATTTGCCCCTAAAGTTATTTTACTTAAATTTAAACAGTTATAAAATATATCCATAACCAAATCTGGATTTCCGCCAATTTTAACCTCTGCCAAGTTTGTGCAGTCAGAGAAGGCCTGGCTACTTATTGACGTTACGCTTTCTGGAATTGTTATTGAAGTTAGCGCGCTACAATTAGAGAAGGCGAATCCTCCAATTGAAGTTAATCCTTCTGGCAAAATTATTGAGCTTATATCTTGGCAATAATAGAAAGCATTAAGTTCAATTGTTTTTAGTGTACTTGGGAGAGTTATCTGTGTTAAATCGCTGCCATAGAAAGCATCTCTACCAATTGTTATTATTCCTTCTGGAACCACATAAGATGTTGCCGGATTGCTAGCTGCATATGCAACAAACGTCTTTCCGCCGTCAACAATTAGGGCCCTGTTGTCGTCAATTGTGTAATAGTCGTTTCCTTCTCCATAGAAAAATTCTATGGCCGAATCAAAAGCGCTTACTCCGATTGATGTTACCGTGCTTGGAATTGTTATCTGTTTTAACTCTGAGCAGTTGTTAAAAGCCAGTTCACCAATTGTAGTTAATCCTTCCGGCAGCGCTACTGAAGTTAAACCTCTACATCCGCTAAATGCAGCGTAACAAATTTCAGTTACATTTGAGGGCAGTGTTATTGAAGGTAATTTTGTTGTGTTAAAGAAAGCCATTTCACCAATTGTCGTTAACTGTGAACCTTCTGCAAAGATAATTGATTCTAAAGTGAAAAAATTAGAAAATGAATTATTTCCCAAAACCTTTACCGTGCTTGAAATTGTTATGGAAGTTAATATGCTTCCTGAAAAAGCATTTTCACTTATTGTAACTATACCTTCTGGAACTGTATATGAGGTTTCTGTGTTGCCTGAAGCATAGTAAAGAAATGTCGTTCCCCCATTAATTAAAATTGCTTTTCCGTCTTCCGTTATTGAGTAGTAGTCATTTCCTTCTCCCTCAAAAGTTGTTAAACTGTCGCAGGAGGCAAAGGCCCCTTGGGCAATTGAAACAAGCTCCTTTGGAAAAGTTATTTTAGTTAAACTAGTGCAAACGTTGAAAGCGTTGTCCTCAATTGATGTTACTCCTTCTGGAATTATTATTGATGTTAAACTATAGCACATCATAAACGCCCTTTCACCAATTGAATAAATTTTATATTTTTCGTTACTTTCGCTTGTAACAACTGAAGGAATTGTAAAATCGCCAGAAATTGATGATTCCGCATCTGTAACACTTGCAAGTTTTGCCTCGTTGTAGAAAGTGTAGATCAAATCTCCAATCTCTTGATATGTTATTGTTGTTGAATTAAACAAAGCGTAGTAAGTTGTTGGAGAATCCTCTGTTAGCTCAAAAGAATATGTTGGAGAAACTGAAACAATTTTCATTGTTTCTGGATCGGTTGAGGTCGCCCAAACAAGAAAATCTGAGTTTGAAGGTGTTGCAGATAAAGTTATAACATCTCCCAAGTTATACTCACCACCACCAGAAACGGCGCCAAGGCTTTCCATATTAGATAATGCCTGAATTTGAACTCCAGTTTCTTCCTCGGTTTGATCAACAAGAGTAATTAAATATTCACATTCTCCGTCAACACCCTTGCTTTGTTCTATTAAAGATAGTGTTATGGTGTATGTAATTGAAGAATATCCGGGAATTTCTAAATATTTCCCCAACGCATCTTGTGAACTTGAAACAACACTTTTTGTTAGATTTGCAATCTCGCCTGCCTTGTCATCAATTTTTACATATAGAAGTTTTTCACTTAAATTTTGAACTGTGATCTCAAGTTGAATTGAAGTGTTTGAACTTGCAAAGGAAAGTGCGGTGTCCGCCCATTTGTAAATATCCTATTGAGATGAAGCGTCGTCGCCCTCGGAGAAGATTAATGTTGGAAGCGTTGGATTGGAGTCCATTCCAACAAATTCACCACTAACTTGAGCGTGAACGTTTGTGTCCTCAAATTTGATTGTTCCAGTTAATGAATCGCTTGTTCTGTTCACTGCCCAAACAACTATTGCAACAATCGCTAGCGCTAAAATAACAGCAGCAACTCCCAAAATTATCTTTGCTTTTAAGCTCATAAAATCTCCTTTTATTTTATTATTGTTTTAAAGTTTACTAAATTGTACTACGCCACCCTCGCTGAGTCAATCCTTTTGCTTTTTTTATGAATACAATATCTTTATATTAACTATAAATAAAAACCAAGCAAACTCTGCTTGGTTTTTTAATTTTTTAAAGTGCTTTAAATATCCGTCCTTGTGTAAGTTCCCGCTCCGGAGAAGCTTGTAACGGTTTCGCTTCCTCCGTCCTTAACCCATGTTCCATACGTTGGAAGCGCCGCGCTAAGCGTTGAGCCCGCTTCAACAACAATTTCGGTTAGGTTTGTTAAGTTGTTGGTTCCAAACAAACTATCTGGAAGGCTTGTAACGTTTGATCCAAGAGTTAGTTTTGTTAAGTTTGAACAACCCGAAAAGGCAGATGAATCTAAAGTAGAAATATTTCCATTAATTGAAATTTCGGCTAAATTGCTGCAGTCCCGGAAAGCAGAATCCTCAATTTCTCTTATATCCTCTGGAATAATCGTTGAATTGCAGCCTCTAAAAAGAGATTTGCTAAACTTGTTGAAAATTCCATTTATTCCTCTGTCTTCAAAAACAGGATTGTTAGAATCGACTATAATTTCCTGTAAATTAACAACACCAGTAGCGTCAAGCCTCAAATCAAGATACACAAGGTTTTCTGGAATCGTAAGGCGTGTTAAACTTGCAAATTCACTACCGCCATTAAACTGCGCATAAACAACTTTAAATTGCTCTCCGTTGTAAGAGCAAGTGTTTGGAACTTCCAATTCTGCTTCGGAATTGATGACGCCATTCATCAATAGCGCAATGTTTTGCTCTCCTGTTTTAAAAAGTAAATATTGATAATTTGTTTCGGTGTCAAGATATTCAAAATAATTTTCATTTGGAACCATTTCTTGCAAGTTGTAATTCATTAAATAGTAACTTGTTGGCGTATCCTCTTCAATTACTATTGTCAAAGAAAGCTGTCCTTTGAAATCCATCGGTCTGTCCGACGTTGCAACAATTGGCCCATCAAAGGAATTAATTGCCAAGTACATGGGTATAAAGTTGTTTTCATATGCTTCTTCCATATTACATTCTATTGTAACAACATCTCCTATTTGATAGAGCCCTCCGCCTGTTACTGAAATTAGGTCACTGCTGCTGTAAACATTGATTTGTTTCATTTGGGATTCGTCAGTAAGTTTAATTAAAATGTCATAGAGCGCATCTGTTACAGAAACATTTGGGTTTTGGAGAGAGACGGTTACAAGAAAGGTTACTGTGCTTGTTCCGGAGCCAGTTGATGGAGAGAGGGTTGCCGAGGTTGAGGCTTCTCCTCCGCTGGTTATGGATATATCTATGTTCTCTATTGAAGCAATTTGGTTTTGAATTGAAACCCCAAGGCTTCTCTCGTCGCTTAGGTTTTCAACTGTTACCTCAATTTCAATTGGAGTTCCAGAAGTTTTGAAAACTAAGTCTAGGTTTTCCCACTGTTTTATATCTGTCTCTTCTGAGGCATCTTCGCCCTCGGAGAAGATTAGGGTTGGAAGAGTTGGATTTTCGTCCATTCCCGAAACTGTTGCCGAAACTTTTGCATAGACATTTGTTGCCTGGAAGTTGATTGTTCCTCCAAGAGAAATGTTTGCTTGGGTTGCCGCCCAAACGGCAACTATTACTATTGTTAGAATTAATACAAACGCTGAGATTGTTGAAATTAGCTTTGCCTTTAAACTCATAACTTTTTTCCCCTTTTAACTATCTTTTGTATTTTACAGCATTTTATTTATTTCTTGTTAACGCTTTTCCGTAAACAAGCTTTCCACAAAAATTAGTCTCTGGTTTTCCAACACTCAAGGCAAATCTTAAAATGTCAAGGCAATTTAAAACGACCGCCAAAGAACTGCTCAACCAAAAAACTTTCGTGGTTTTACATGCTTATTGTACTGCCCCCCCTGTCAAGTTTTTTGAGGCGTTTTTTGAAAATTTTTTTGTTTTTTTCCCTTTTTTCTAGCTTTAACACCCCTTTTTTTCGGGGTTGGGGGTTAAAGGAAGGAATTTTTGTTTATTAAAAAAGCGGCGCCGCTTTAAATTTAACTATAAAAAAACCGCAAATGCGGTTTTAAACCATTTAACTTAATTTACAAGCTGGCTTATATTTCAAGACTTTTTTTGTATGGCATCACACTAATTATTTGGCTCCTGCTGCGCTCATTTTAAGATAGACGCTTATAAACTGCTCCAAATCTCCGTCCATAACACCATAGACATCGCTTGTTTCATAGTTTGTTCTGTGGTCTTTAACAAGAGAATAGGGGTGGAAAACATATGAGCGGATTTGACTTCCCCACTCAATTTTTTTAAGCTCCCCTCTAATTTCATTTAATTTTTCAAGCTCCTCTTCCTCTCGCTTTTGAGCAAGTTTTGAGAGCAACATTTTCATGCAAGTTTCTCGGTTTTGAATTTGGCTTCGCTCCGTTTGGCAAGAAACAACGAAGCCAGTTGGAAGATGGGTTATTCTAATTGCGCTTTCTGTTTTGTTAACGTGTTGGCCGCCCGCGCCGCTGCTTCTAAACGTGTCAATTTTTAAATCTTCAGGGCGAATGACAATGTCCGGAGCGTCCGTTATTTCCGGAACAACCTCAACGCTTGCAAAGCTTGTATGTCTTCTTGAATTTGCGTCAAAGGGCGAAATTCTAACGAGTCTGTGGACACCTTTTTCACACTTCAAAAAGCCATAGGCGTTTTCGCCTTCAACCAAAAATGTCACACTTTTTATCCCGGCTTCATCGCCATCTAAAATGTTTAAAATTTTTGTTTTAAAACCCTCTTTCTCGCAAAACATGAAGTACATTCTTTGAAGCATGCTTGCCCAATCTTGGGCCTCTGTTCCGCCCGCGCCAGCATGGATTGTTATTATTGCGTTGTTAAAGTCATATTTCCCTGTTAAAAGAGTTTCGAGGCGCGTTTTTTCAACTTCTCCCTCAAACTCTTTCAAACTCTTAGTGAGCTCTTGATAAAACTCCTTTCCCTCATTTTCATCGGCTTGTTCAATTATTTCAACAATGGCTTTAAGGTCTGAAAACTTTTTTTCAAACCAATCAAGCTTTTCAAGGCGCGTTTCAAGGCGCTTAATTTCCCTTCCAACCTCTAAAACTCGTTTTGAATCTTCCCAAAAATTTGAATTTTCCTGCTCTTTTTTTAGGGCGTTTAGCTTAGAATTTGAACCTTCCCTGTCAAAGACACTCCTTTATAAAAGAAAGTTCATCCTCAAGCGCTTTAATTTTTATTTTTTCATTTTCAACTATCATAAGATCAATTATATTAATTAACAAAAAACTTGTCAAATAAAAAAGAGGCAGTTGCCTCTAATTTAATTTGTTTTTCTTTTTAGGTTAACGGCAATTACGCCGCAAATTCCTCCAATTATTCCGCCAAACAAAAGGTCGTTTACAAGCGTTTTGTTAAACTCAAAATTTCCGTCTAAAATTGAAAAGACCAAGAAGGCAATAACCGTGTAGCAAAGGCCAATTAGAAGGCCGTTTATAAGCCCCATTTGATTTACTTTTTTAAGCGCAACAAATGTTCCAACAAGCAAGCTTATTCCTTTAATAACTTGGTTAACTGGTTTAATTGCTTCTGTTGGAACAGCAACATATTTAATAAAGAAAGCAAAAATTAAAATTCCAACAAGCGAAACAGAAAGGGCAACCAAGCTTCCCTTTAAAATGTTTAACCAAACTTTTGGCTTTTCTCCCTCTTCATTTAAATTTTGAGCTTCGGGCTTGGTTCTTTTAAATTTAAGTGCCTTAAATTTCATGCTTCCCCTCCAACTTTAATGTCAGTTTATATATATTAAAAAACCCGTTCGTTTAGAACAGGTTTTCGATTATGATTTGTTTTAAAAGCTCAAGTGACATTTCAATGTCCAAGCTTTTTGCCAAAAGAATTTTTTTCTCTGGACTTCTAAAGCCAGAACAATACCACAGATAATGTTTTCTCATATATTTAACCAAAAAGCTATCTTGAAAATATTTTCTTAAAATTTGGGTGTGTTTCTTTGCGCAGATAAATTTAATATATCTCTCATCTCTTGCCAAGTTTTCCAAATCTTCTTCTGTTAAAACATCTTTAAAAAAATCGTCTTTTAAAACGAACTCAACCATTGGCGTTTTCTTTCCAGAAAGAGATTCAGAGAGCAATTTAAAAATTTCAAGGTTCCCCTGGCTTGCCCTTCCAATCATAACACCGTCAACTCCGCAAGAAAGCATTCTTTTTAAAGTTTCTAAATCTCTGACATCTCCGCTTCCTATAACTGGAATTTTAACCGAAGCCTTAACCTTTTTAATTGCCTCATAGTCAACAACGCCGCCATAGCCCTCTTTCATAAGCCGACCATGAATTGTTATTGCATCTGCTCCCGCCCTTTCACAAAGCTTTGCAAATTCTTCGCAAACATCGCTTTTAAAGCCCTTTCTGAATTTAACTGTAATTGGTTTGTTTGTTGACTGTTTGCAAGTTTTTATTATATCAAACGCAAGCTCAAAATTCTCTAAAAGCGCGCTTCCCTCTCCGTTTCTAATAATCTTTGGCGCAGGACAGCCCATGTTGATGTCAATTATGTCAAACTTATCAAGCAAGCCCGATTTTATTGCCATTTCAAAAAATTTTGGCTCCGACCCAAAAAGCTGAACAGCCTTAACTTTCTCCTGCGGCTCCGTTAAAAGAAGCCATGCAGATTTGTTCGACCCAAGCCCACTGTTTTCATCTTCAAAATTTTCAGTTAATGTATATTTTGGCGCTTTACCTTCGCCATAGATAAGCCCCTTTGCACTCACCATTTCAGAAAATGCAATTTCTGCGCCAAAATAGCAGGCAATTGCGCGATATCCAACATCGCTAACCCCAGCCATTGGCGCTAAAAATATGTTATTTTTAAAAGATAAGTTTCCTATTTTCACTAAATGTTAGTTTAATAAACATTTGCGCAGTTGTCAAATTTTATTTAAGGCTTTTATCAAACTTTTCAAAACTTTTAAAGCCAACAGAAACTCTCTGGCGAACAATCAACTCTTCAAGCGTTTGAGGGTTTATCCCCTTTCTTTCATGCCTAATTTTTGGCTCAAATTTTCCAAAGCCGCAAATTTTAACGCTTTCGCCTCTTCTTAAGACCTCGCCAATTAATTCCGTTATTGCGTTCAAACAATTTAAACAGTCCCGCTTGGAAAGGCGGGTTCTTCTTGAGGCAAAATCTATAAGTTCGTTCCTATTCATTTTTTAATTATTGCCAAATTAATTTATTTTAAAATTAAATCTTTTTTTTAAATTTAAATAAATTAAAGAATTTATTTTTGAATGTAACAATCTTGCTTCCCAGCGGAATTTTTGACAATTCTTCATCATTAAATATTGGCAAAATAATTGAAAAAATTAAATACATTAATCCGGCAATTAAAAGTGAAAAAATAATTGAAATTAATCCAGAAAAAGTTAAATTAAATAAATAATTAAATCCAATTGCAACTCCAAGGGAAATTAAAGAATTTAAAAATATAAAAAAAATCGGTTTAAATTTAATTGAAAAATTAAATTCATGTCTCAATGTTATTATGTTAAGGCCCGCTGCAATTGAATAGCAAATTGCAGAAGCAATTGCCGCCCCATAAATTCCAAAAGCGCCGGAGACAAAGACAACTGTTAGCAAAATTTTAATTACTCCCGCAACGGAAACATTTGCAAGCGCCGCCAAGCTTTTTCCGTTCCCCTGCAAAATTGCCGTTGTGATTTGCAAAAGAGAAATATAAAGTATGTTTATGGCAGATATTCTTAAAAGAAGTGCGCCAAGCGACAGCAAATTTTGATTTGTTGCCGATGGATATAAAACGGCAATAATTTCGCGCGAAAAGCAAAAATATATGAAAATGCACGGAATTGCTATATAAAAAATTAGCTTAAAAACAGAACTTGCATCCAAGTTTTTCTCCTGCTTTTCCCTTCCATAAGAAATTGCTGGAACAAGGCTTATTGCAAGGGCCATTGAAAAAACCGTTGGGAAGTTTACAAGGCTGTTTACCATTCCTGAATATACGCCAAACATTTCTGTTGAGATTTCAGAGGAATTTCCGCTTGAAACCAGAAGATTGACAATTAAAAAACTGTCAATTGCCAAAATAAGCGGCATGATTAAGCTGTTTAGGGTTATTGGAAGCGTTTGTTTAATTAAAAGTTTTAGGTCCTGTGAAAAAGTTGTTTCAATTTCCGGCTCCAAAATGTCAAGTTTTTTTCTTTTGAAAGCATATGTAATTGCAAGATATAAAAGCGCAAAAATTTCGGAAACTCCAACGCCAATCATTGCCCCCATCGCGCCATAGGCTGGGCCTCTTCCAATCAACAAATGTGCAAATGTTAAACCGAGAACAAGTTTTAAAACTTGCTCAATAATCTGAGAAACTGCCGTTGGCGTCATGTTTTGATAGCCTTGAAAATAACCCCTAAACGCGGTCAACACGCTTGCAAAGACAATTGCAATTGCCGCCCCAACATATCCAAGAGCTGCTTTTTCGTTTCCTTGAAAGGAAGAAAGCGGCCCACCAAAAGCTAAGAACAAACCAGAAAAAACAAGCGAAACAACAACGAGAAGGATTATTGATTGAAACAAAAACCTCCTGGCCCGCTTGTTTTCGCCCTTTGCTCTGCAAGAGGCAACAAGTTTTGAAAGCGCCGTTGCCGACCCGCCGCTTGCTAAAATTAAAAAAAGCGAAAAAATTGGAAAAACAAGTTGATAAATTCCAATTCCCTCTGGGCCCAATATGTTTGAAAGCGGAATTCTGTAAATTGCTCCAATAAGCTTGCAAATTAAACCGCCAACAAGCAAAATTAGCGCACCCCTAGCAAATTTGTTTTCTTTTAGATTTTCCACGAAACTATTTTCTGGAAAAAAATTTTTTATATTCAAAAAATAGCAAAGAAAGAACTAATTACACAATTATATTCCCTCTCCTGTCTGCTGGTTGAAAACAGGCAGAAATTCCCTCAAAGAAACTAATAATTGTTGGAACAATTGTACAACAAAAAATAAGATAGCAAATTCCTGCCCCAGTTTTTCCCGCATAAAACTTGTGGAGGCCAAAAGTTCCCAAAAAAATTGCAAGAAGCACGTAAGTAACTTTATTTACAACTTTTCTGCTCTCTTGAACAGGCGTTGGAACTTGTTCAAATCTGTTCGAGTTGGAGTTGTCAACATTGACAACAATCCCCTTGCCTATAGCCTCCTTAAAAAAATCTTCTTGATTTTTCTTTTCGTTTTCTTGCTCTGAAACTACAACTTTTGGAGTTATGATTATTTCATCATTAGAAGTATATTTTTCAACTTCCATTCCAACCTTGGGCTCAAAATCTATGTCTGTTTTTTTAATTTGTAAAACCTGCCCATCATCTGTTCCAATAAAAACATTTTCTGGTGATATTTTAATTATTTTCATCTTTTGCTCCTTACTTTTATAATGTACACTAATATAATACACATTTTAGAAGCATTTGTCAACACATTTGGGTTATAATTATATAAAAAATGGGTATTATAATTTATACATGGATATATTAAAAAGAATAAATGAACTAAGAAAAGAACGAAACTGGACGATCTATAGGCTTGCAGACGAATCTGGTGTTTCTCAATCAACGCTTTCAAATATGTTTTCAAGAGAGACCTTGCCTTCAATTTCCACGTTAGAACAATTATGCGGAGCTTTCAATATAACTCTTTCACAATTTTTTGAGGAAAATCAAGGTCAAGAAAACGAATTTTCGCGCAAATTCAATATGCTAAGCAACAGAGAAAAAAACGTTGTTTTGGAATTAATAGATTTATTAAATAAAAAATGAAATTGATATCAAAAAAACACCCTAGAGTTGGGGTGCACCCCAAAAGTTGGACAAAAATTTAATAATTATATTGCTATATTTTGAGTTCGGTATTTTACCGGACTCATTTTTAATTTAAGTATTATTCTTTCGTTATTGTAATAATATATATATTCTTTTAGTTTGTCAATGAAAGTGTTAACACTTTCAAATTTTTCTCCATAAAACATTTCTATTTTAAGTCTTCCAAAGAAATTTTCCATTACACTATTATCTAAGCAGTTACCTTTTCGGGACATACTTTGAGTTATATTATTCTCTTTTAATATCCTTTGATATTCTTTCATTTGGTATTGCCAGCCTTGATCTGAATGTAATATTGGTGTTGTATTATTGGGTAGTTTATGTATTAATTCTTCAAGCATTTCTCTAGTTTGATTAAAGTTTGGGCTGGTTGAAATTGAGTAAGATACAATTTCATTGTTATACATATCTAGAATTGGAGAAAGGTAAACTTTTTCATCACAAACAGCAAACTCTGTTACATCTGTTGCTAACTTTTGAAGTGGAGCATTCGCTACAAAATTTCTATTAATTATATTAGTAGCAATCTTTCCAACTTCGCCTTTGTAGGACCTGTATTTGCTTTTTCTTTGTTTACCTTGAATGTTTAGAGATTTCATTAGTTTTAGAACTGTTTTGTGATTGATTTTGTAACTTAAATTTCTTAATTCTATTAGAATTCTACGATAACCATATCTTGACTTATTCTCATTAAATATATTGAGGATTACTTGCTTTTCAATTGCATATTTGTCTTTTGATAGATTGGTTGTATGGTAGTAGAAAGTGCTTCTAGGGATATTGGCAAGAGTTAAAAGTTTATCTAGTTTGTATTTATGCCTTAGTTCAGAAATGATGATTACTTTTTCTTTTGGTTTTGAAGCCTTTTCCGAACTAAGGCATCTAATTTTTTTAAGTATTCATTCTCCATTTCTAATTGTTCTACTCTTTCTTTAAGTTGTTGGTTTTCTGCAATTAAGTCTTGCTTAACTTGCTTATCTAATTTTTTCTTTGGTCTACCTTTATTTGGATTATCCATTTTTCTTTTTCTACCACGCCGTTCAATGTAGAAACCGGCTTCTCCTTCTTCCAAGAATATGCGTTCCCAAAGTTTTAATCTACCTTTAAAAATGCTTTCTTGCCCCTTTTCACAAAGATACTTTCTTGCAGTTTCACTGTAAGATAGATTATGATCACGCATATCTATTATACACGAAATTTTAAATTCTGGACTATATTTTCTATTAATTCTTCTATTTTCCATTAAAAAAGTGAACCTCCTTAAGTTGTCCAACTTTTGGGGTTCACTTCAAGTTTAAGGTGTTTTTTTTAAACAATTATTATTTTTTTATTTTATTTAAAAGCTCATCAATTTTTAAGGCGTTTTGCTCAACATAGTCAAGTGAAAACTCCAAATCTGGAATTCTTTTAATTTTTAAAACTTTTGCAAGTTCTCGCCTAATATATCCTTTTGAGTTGTTTAAAACTTTAACAACTTCCTTTGTCTCTTCTTCGCTTCCCAAAACAGAAATTAAAACTCTTGAAAGATACAAATCTGGCGAGGTTTTAACCTCTGCAATGGTAACAAATTTTCCGTTTAGAGTGTTCATGTTGGAAATTATTTTCGACAAGTCGTTTTTTATTTCCAAATTAACCCTTTCCATTCTAAATTTCAATTTTCCACCTCTAATTTGAAATTGGCTGGTTTATATAAAACTCAATTTTATCGTCAACTTTAACAAGATTTGCATCTTTAATTTTAATTCCACATTCAAAACCTTTAACAACTTCTGCCTTGTCGTCCTTAACAATTTTCAAGCTTTCAATTTGATTTTCACAAATCAGCTCGTCGCCTCTGAAAACTCTTGCAAAACTATTTCTAGTTGCCTTTCCGTCTGTTATATAGCAACCAACAACATGTCCAACAGATGAAAGTTTGAAAACCGCTCTAACTTCGGCGTGTCCAATTACGACTTGCTCATATTTGATTGTTTTCATTCCCGTGATTGCAGCAGTTAAATCGTCAACAACTTCATAGATAATTGAATAGTTTTTAATTTCAACTTTTTCAGCCTTTGCAAGGGCTGCCGCTTTTGGCCCGGTTTTAACGTTGAAGGCAATTATTACTGCGTCGGAAGCCTTTGCCAAAATAACATCGGACTCTGTAACAAAACCAGCCGCGCTGTGGATACAGTTAACTTTAACTTCCTCATTCCTAATTGTTTCTGTTGTTTGCCTAAGAGCCTCAACAGAACCTTGAACGTCGGCCTTAATAATTATGTTAAGCGATTTTAACTTTCCTTCGTTGACTTTGCTCATAAAATCGTCAAGTGAAACTCCGGATGTTGTGCTTGCTTTTTCAATTTTAATTTTTGCCTTTCGCTCTTCAATAACCTGCTTAGAAAGTTTTTCATCAATCGCCGCAACAGAATCTCCAGAAGTTGGAACTTCGTTAAATCCAAGGACAGAAACGCAAATTGAAGGCCCTGCCTCTTTAACAGCTTTTCCGTTTTCGTCATACATTGCCCTAACTTTTCCATACGTTAAACCAGAAACAATGTTATCGCCAACTCTAAGAGTTCCATTTTGAACCAAAACAGAAGCAACAGGCCCACGGTTTTTGTCAAGTTCTGCTTCAATTACAACACCAGTTGCCATTCTTGTTGGGTCCGCTTTAAGTTCTTGAACCTCTGCAACCAAGTGAATCGTTTCCAAAAGCTTGTCAATTCCCATTCCTGTTTTAGCGGAAATTGGAACAAAGATTGTATCGCCGCCCCATTCTTCCGGCAAAACGCCCTTGTCGGCAAGCTGTTGCTTAACTCTTTCTGGATTTGCCTCCGGTTTATCCATTTTGTTGATTGCAACGATCATTGGAACATTTGCACTCTTAATGTGGGCAATTGCCTCTTCTGTTTGAGGCATAATTCCGTCGTCTGCTGCAACAACCAAAATTGCAACATCTGTAACCTGGGCTCCGCGGGCACGCATGCTTGTAAATGCGGCGTGTCCTGGGGTATCAATAAAGGTAATTTTCTTCCCACCGGCAACAATTGAATATGCGCCAATTTTTTGCGTAATTCCGCCCGCTTCTCCAGAAACAACATTGGTTTTTCTAATTGCATCCAGAAGCGAAGTCTTTCCGTGGTCAACGTGGCCCATAACTGTCACAATTGGAGGTCTTTCAACAAGGTTTCCAGACTCCTCCTTTGAAGTCATCTCTTTAAGCTGCTCTTCAAAGGTTTTTTCAAGTTTTAATTCAAGCGTAATTCCAAGTTCGCTTGCAACAAGTTCTGCAGTTTCAAAATCGATTACGCTGTTTATTGTTGCCATAATACCCAAAATCATAAGCTTTTTAATGATTTCGGTTGCTGGTTTTCCGGTTTTCTCAGAAAGCGCTTTAACGGTTATGTGCTCGCTTGTTATAACTGCATGGTCAATTGTTGGTGCAACAAATGCTGGGGCTTTTTCCTTCTTTGTTTTGATAAGCTTTCTGGACCCCATTCTAACTTCTTCAAAACCATCTGAGTTGTTTACAAAAACATTTTTATAGTTTTGGGTGTTTCTTCTTGATGTTGGCTGTCTCTTTTCATCTAAATCCCTTGAAGAAGATTTATTCTTATTGCCAAAATTTCTTGTATTTTCTTGAATAACAATGTCTGGCGCAGCAAATGACCTAAAATTATTGCCCTTGCTTGAGGCAAACCCCGCCCCACGCTGAGGCTCTTTTTGGCCTTCCTTTTGCCCAAACGGCTTGCTGAATTGCTTTTGAGGAGCTTGTTTTTTAAAGTTTTTGTCCTTGTTAAACTCCCTTCCCGTTTGAGAAGCATTAAATTGGCGCTTTTGATCGGCAACAAATTCTTGTTTTGGTGCTGCTTGTTCAACCTTTGGCTCAACTTCAACTTGAGGCTTTGGCTCTTCTTTTTGCTCTAAAGAATTTTTGTGTTTTAACTTTAAAGCTTCTGAAAGAACGTGTTCAAGTTGAATTCGCGTTGAACGAAGGTCGCGAATTAAAGCTTGAACCGCCCCACTAACCTGGATATCATGGATTTTCTTTAAATTAATAAATCCGCCACTTTTATTTTGTTCTGCCATCAAATCTCCTTATTTTCTAAAAGTTTTTCATAAATTTCATCGCCAATTTGACATTTAAAAGCCCTGCTAAGCCCTCTTGTTCTTTTAAGTTTTGAAAGGCAATCTTTGTCCTTGCAAATATATGCACCTCGTCCATCTCTCTTCCCCGTTTCGTCAACAAAAATTTCTCCATTCTTGTTTTTAACAACGCGAATCAGTTCATCCTTGCCCTTCATCTGTCTGCACACGCAGCACATTCTTAAACTGGTTTTCATTTTCCTCCTAGTTATTGGCCGTCAATTTCTTCAAGGTCATCAAAGCTGTTGAAATCATCATCCATAGGTTCGTCCATAATATTTGTAAGCTCATATTCAACTTCTGTTGGAGCGTCATCTTTTGATGCTTCGCTTTCCGGTTTGACATCAATTTTCCAGCCTGTAAGCCTTGCAGCAAGCCTAACATTTTGGCCATTTTTCCCAATTGCAAGAGAAAGTTTGTCATTAGGAACAATAACTCTTGATGCTTTCAAGCTGTCGTTTGTTTCAACGCTTATAATTTGAGCTGGGCTAAGCGCTCTTGCAATGTATTCAAGTGGATCATCTGAGTATAGAACTAAATCAATTTTTTCTCCGTTTAACTCTGAAACAATTGTGTTAATTCTAATCCCCCTGTTACCAACGCATGCACCAACAGCGTCAACATTTGGTTTTTCGCTGTAAATTGCAACTTTTGTTCTGTTTCCAGGGTCTCTTGCAATGTTTTTAATTATAACTTCCCCGCTCTCAACTTCTGGAATTTCAAGCTCAAAAAGCTTTCTAACAAAGCCAATGTTGCTTCTTGAAACCTGAATTTGAGGACCGCGGAAGGAATCTTTAATTTTTTTGACATAAACTTTAATTCTGTCGCCTTCTCTGAATTTTTCGCCAGGAATTTGGTCGCTCTCAAGCATGACACCTTCGCTGTGAGAACCGGCAATTTGAACATAGACAACGCCATTGTCAATTCTTTTAACAACTGTTGTTAAAAGCTCATCTTCTTTTTCGCTAAGTTCACTAATTGCAATTTGTTTTTCAAGTTCTTTAAGTTTTTGCATAACAACTTGCTTTGCAGTTTGCGCAGCAATTCGGCCAAAATCTTTAGTTGACTCTTCTTCAACAACGCTGTCGCCAATTTGATAGGACTTTTTAACTTTTCTTGCGTCTTCAAGGCTAATTTCCTTGTCCTCATCTTCAACATTTTCAACAACGCGCTTATAGCTGTAAATCTTAATTGTGTTCTTCTCTGGCGTAAGCTTAACTAGCGCATTTTTTGCTTCGCCATACATTTTTTTATACGCAGAAGTTAGCGCAGTTTCAAGAGTTTCAATAAATTGCTCTTTGTTAATTTTCTTCTGCTGTTCAAGTTCTTCAAGTGCTAAAAAGAAATCTTTATTAATCATTTTAATTCTCCTAATCCTAAAAATCTAAGTGCAAAACCATGTTTGCTATTTCCTTTCGGTCAAATTTTCTATCTCCAACAGTAACCGTTTGACTGTCAAAATCTAAAAGTTCTCCCGTATATTGCTTCTTCTTGTCAACTGCCCGATAAAGTTTAACATCAACCTCTTTCCCCAAATTGCGTTTTAAATCCGAATCCGTTTTAATTGGCCGATCTAACCCACACGAACTGACGTTTAGAATGTAGGTTGCATCCCCTGTTGGGTCAAGCTCGTCTAAGGGCCCATCAATTGCCTTGTGAACGCGTTCACAATCGTCAAGAGTAATTCCGTTTGGACTGTCAATGTAAAAAGTTAGGTTCATTCCGTCAACTTTCTTTGAATATTCAACGTCAACAACTTCATAGCCAAGTTCTGAGATTATTGGGCAAATTTTTTCCTTAATAATTTCAATTGTTTTAGCCATTTTCCTCCTTTTTTTAAAAAACAAAATTTCCCTTATTTTTTTAAGAAGGTGAGCCCCTCGGCTCACCCCTTTAAAATTAAGTCAATAGTATTATACCACAAAAACAAATAAAAGCAACAAAATTTTGGAACTTTTTTCTTGGGGTTAACACAATTTACTTTTGATGCATAACTTATTATTGAGAATAAAAAAACAAAATGGAGGTTAAGATGTCTTTTTATATCAACAACAATAACACTTGCCGTCCAGGAGGACTTAGCGGAAACCCTTCTAATGGCTTGTGCGAAAAGGCACTAATTGAAGTAACAAAAGTCTTCGATGCGTGCAGGCAACAAAGCATTGAAAGTGGCCTAGCTTTGCCTTTAACAAATTTCACTCCCGCTGCTCCAACTTTGCCTTTAACATTTATTTCCGCAACAACAGTTCAAACAAGCCCGGCAACTATTAGCAATGTTATTATAGAAAGAATTGACCAACGACCAAATTTTGCAAATGTTTCCGGAACGGTAACTGTTCCAATTGTCGTTCAATATCGCGACGCAAACAATGTTTTGGGAACTGCTACATCATCAATAACCGTTCCTGTAAGCGTTTTAATGTTCGTTCCTCAGCCTTCGGTAACGCCAATCAATGTTGAAGTTTTTGCAACATTCACAGCAACAATTGGAACAATCTCAGCAGACGGCGCAACAGCAACGGTAACAGGCTGCCTAAACTTGATAATCAAAATTACGGCAGATGTTGACATTCTAGTTCCATCATATGGCTATCCAAACATTCCACCATGTCAACAAACGGAATCTCAAGTTTGCCCTGGGCCGGGAGAACTTCCCCTCTTCCCAACAGCAATTCAATAGAAAATTTTACACTTGTTCAAACAAAGATGGAGAGCCTCCATCTTTGTTTTTTGACTTTTTGCTTATGTTTTGATAAAATGTTTATATGGAATTAGTTAGAAAAGGTTTTTCAGTTTTCTTAATTCTTCTCTTTGCAGTCTTTGCTTTTTGCGCCTGCGAAGATGTTCCATCAAAAAAAGACGAAGTTTCATTTGTTGGCGAACTTGGCGTTTGGTGGTGGAACGACAGCCTTGGAGAGGAATATCTTTCCTTTGCCAAAGAAAACGGCGTTACTGAAATTTACTATGACTCGGACTTTGACTTAGACACAGAGGCTTTTATAAAAAGCGCAAATGAAAAAGGAATTAAAGTTTATTGGCTTGCCGGTGACTATAGATGGTTTGAAGATAGGAGAAGCGAATTGGTTTCTCAAGTTGAGGCATATCAAGCCTTCCAAAGCCAAGCGCAATGCAAGTTTAGTGGAATTCACCTTGACATTGAGCCACACCAATCTCCAAACTTTGAAACAAACAGAGAGGCGACAATTTTAAATTATCTTGAACTTGTCGAGTTTATAACCTCCACCTATCCAAACATAACCTTTGATTTTGACATTCCGTTTTGGCTTGAAGACGAGCTAACTTTTAGGGGCGAAACAAAGGAAGCTTTCAAGTTTGTTTTCGACATGGCAAGCCGAGTTTTTGTTATGAGCTATCGTGACACTGCCGAAGAAATTTTGGCCGTTGCAACTGAAGAACTAGAATATGCAAAAGAAAGAAATAAACCAATTTTCCTCTGCGTTGAAACCGGCGAGGAGGACCCAAACATAACCTTTTTTGAAGAGGGAAAGGAGTTTCTTAATAGCGAGCTTAAAAAAGTTAAAAATTCCCAAGCCGTTGGAATAAGCATTCACGACATTGTTAGGTGGAAAAATTTGAAAGATTAATAAAAAGCCCTTGCGGGCTTTTTTTAAAGCGTTGGTTGAAAATCTTGTGCTGTGGAAGGTTTGGCTTTTGCTGTAAAAAACTGTTTTAATTTCGATAGGGCTTCGCCCAAAACCTGCTGCTCTGTCTTTTCTGTTGTGTCAATTACGATGCAATTTAAATTTCTTGATTTTGCATATTCAGCCGTTGGGTCGGAATCCAAATTGTAAACTTTTTTAAACTTTAAATCTAAGTCGTTTTTATCTCTCTTCTCAATCCTTTCAATCCTCTCTTCCTTTGAGCAAGTAAGAAGAATGTTAACGTCAAAGTCCGCGCCGCGCTTGACATATCTGTCAAAAATTTTTATTGTTCTTGGGCTTAAATTATAAATTAAAGTTGACAAAAAGCCCCTATCTAAAACAATGTTTCTGTTTTTATTTTTATTTTTAAAGCGCAAAAGCAAATTGCAAAAAACTTCTGAGACAATTTTGCTTGACTCCTTAAAACGAAAGATTGCCCTTTGGACTCTGTGGGCAAATTTATATCTTTTGCTGTTTTTAGATTTTATTTTTAACATAGCCCAAAGCGGGTGGCCAACAAATTCAAAATTTAATGCTTGTGCAAGTTTTTTTGCAAGCGAAGTTTTTCCAACGCCGTCTGCCCCGTCAACTGAAATAATCATGATTCTCTCCCAGCTATATTTTAACATGCAAAAACCAAATGTCAATTCCAAATTTTAAAAAAATCCTTTTTAAAGGATTTTTATGAAACAGCATTTTCAAGTTGGAACAAAACGCCATGTTTTTGGGCCTTTTCATAGATTTCGGCCGTTATAATTTGCATGTCTTTAACAATCACTTCGCCGTTTAACCCAACAATTGTTTTATTTGCCGTTTTCCCAATAATTTCGCTTGATGGACCAACTTTCTTTGGAAACTGAATTTCTGTTCTGGTTTTAAACTGTTTTTCGCCCTCAATCTTGTTTTCAGTTGCAAAACTTTCTTGGCTGTAATTGCTGCTGATAATTGGAATGCTTTCAGTTAAAATTGAAACCTTAATTTCTGGGAGGTCTTTAATTTCAATCTTCTCCCTGGGCTTAACTTTTGAGACAACAAATTTCTTTTCCAAGGTGTTGAAAAAAACCGCATCTCTTCCCATTCTAACTAGCGAAGCGGCAGGAAGAACAATTTTCTTTGTTGTTTCAAATGAAAGAACATTGAATTTTTCATCAAAAAATATGTCCAAAATCTTTCCAAGATCCTCTCCCGAAACAGAAATTGCAGGTTGATTCATAATTGTTTGCTCGTCCAAAGAAAGCGGCGAGGTTAAGCCAAGATTTTTAACAATCAACGCTTCGCTTAAAGAAAAAATGTCTTTCGAAGCGATAAATCCAACAGAGAATTCCATTTCCTCGTCAACAAAGCAGAAGCCAAGAATTTTCTTCTTTGAAATATCCAATATAAAATTACTAACTGTTCCAACTCTTGCTCCTTCATAAATTGAAAAAACAGGTTTTGAAACTACCTCAGAAATTTTGAACATATCTCCTCCAAGCAAATGCGCCTAATTTAACATATTTTCAAAGCCAAAGTTTTATTCCAGCGTTTGCATTTTTCGCCTTTTTATGATAATATATCTAAAAAAATGGAGGGGAAAACATGTGTTTTTTTAGAAAAACAAAATTTGTAAAACCAAATTTAAACATAAACTCAAAAGAGATTGTTGTTTTTCAACCATTCAAGCGAAACCGAATTTATTTTGGCGCAAAAGTTGAATCCCCTCGAAACTTTTCCTTTGTTATAACCTCAAACGGAAAGGTTTTAGATGTTTTAAAAGATGAAATAACGATCTCAATTAAAGAACTTCCCCAAACAACCCAGGCGCTAAAGCTATATAAGGTCAACAAGCGCGGCTGCGGGCCAAAGTTTTTCTCCGCAGAAACATATTTCGTCAATCAAAATGTGTTTGAAAATTTTGAGTGGAACAGCTTTGAGGCAGATCTTGAAGACAGGGAATTTGGCCAGTTCAAATCAAAAAGCTTGGGAAGCTTGTGTTTTAGGGTTTCAAGCCCCAAAAAACTTTTAAACTTCTTAATTCCCCAAATGGGAATAGTTAGCAGTGTTCAAACAGAAAGCGTTATTTCAAATTTTGTAAATGAAAAAATTTCTCGCGTAATTGAAAAAGAAAATCCCTCTGCGCGAAAGCTTTATTTCAAAGACCAAGAACTTCTTAAAACAATCTTTACAAAGCTTGCAAATTGGCTAAACGAAATTGGAATTGAGCTAATGAAAATAGATTTAATTTCAACGAAATTTCCTTCTCAAATTTCCTCTGCCCTTTCAAAAATCAAAGAAAAGCCAGAGGGCGTCAAGGGCTTTGGCAGCGTAAGTTTTGAGGAGTGGCAAAACAGCAACCCAGCAAACGAAAGAAAAGAGCAAAGACCAAAGTTTGTTACAATTACTCCAAGCGGAAAGAAAAGCCATTTCTTTAAGGAATCGATGGCCCCCTATTTCTTCGATGATGACGAGGAAGAGGAAGAAGAGCCAGAACAAAAGCAACAAAAGAAAAAGAAAATTTGGAAAGGCGTTGACGAAATTGCAAAAGAGAAAAAAGAAAAAAGCATAGTAAACCTGGATTCAGATGAATAATATAAAAAAGCGCAATCTTGCGCTTTTTTTAAAATAAATTGTCAATAAACTCGCTAGCGTCAAACTCTTCCAAATCTTCAAGCCCCTCTCCAACGCCAACATAGAAAACCGGAACTTTTAGTGTTTTTGCAATTGAAATTACAATTCCTCCCTTTGCAGTTCCATCTAGTTTTGTTAAAATTATTCCGTCAAGCTTCATAAACTGGCTAAAATGTTCAATTTGGCTAACAGCGTTTTGCCCCGTTGTTGCATCCAAAACGATTAGGTTATATCTGTTTGCCTCTGGATATTCCCTTGAAATAATCTTGTCAATTTTGCCAAGTTCTTTCATAAGGTTGTCCTTTGTGTGAAGTCGGCCAGCCGTGTCAATTAAAAGAACGTCTGTTTTCTTGGCTTTTGCGCTTGCAATTCCGTCGTAAACAACGGCGCCCGCGTCCGCGCCCTCGGCGTGTTTAATAATTCTAACTTTTGCCCTTGAAGCCCACTGGGAAAGCTGCTCAGAGGCAGCCGCGCGGAATGTGTCTGCCGCAACAAGACAAACGTCCAACTTTTGCTCTTTGAGCTTGTATGCAAGTTTTCCAAGCGAAGTTGTTTTTCCAACGCCGTTGACGCCAATTACAGAAACGATTGCCGGGGTTTTGAAAAGAAGATTGTTGAACTTTTCTGGCTTAATTTCGTCAAAAGCTTCCTTTAAAATTGTCTTTAAGGCAACCTTAACGTCGCTTGCGTTTCTAATTTTGTTCTTTCTTGCATAAACGCGCAGCTCCTCAACAATTTCAATGCTTGCCTTTGCGCCAATGTCGGAGGAAATTAAAACGTCTTCAAGCTCCTCAAAAAAATCTTCGCTGAGCTCTCCTCCGCTTAAAATTAAATCAAATTTGCGCGAAATTGCTTCGCGTGTTTTTTTAAGTGCATTTGCAATCTTTTTAAAAATTCCCATAAATTTCTCCTCAATCTAAAATTTCAAGCGGCGCTATTTCAGAAATCAACGTTTTTACGCCAATTTTTTCAAAATTGACTTCAACAAATTGGTCATATGCGCCAATAATTTCTCCATTTCCAAACTTTGGATGAGAAACGCGCATTCCATTTTGATATGCAACCTTATTCCTTGGCTTCTCCTCCAAATATTCTTGAAATTTTGTCTTTTGCTTGAAAGGATTGTATGAATATTTTGTTTCAGGCTTTGAATATTCCTCATCTTTAAAGTAAACTTTGGGTCCAACAGAAAGCGGAGCTTCGCTAAAGTCTCTTCCGCGCGAAAGATCCAATTCCTTTAAAAAGCGCGAGTCAATTTGATATTCTCTTCTTCCATAGAGAAAGCGCGTTCGACATCTTGTCAGCATTAAGTTTTCTTTGGCTCTAGTTATTGCAACATACATAAGGCGGCGCTCCTCTTCCATCTCCTCCTGGCTGTCGTATGCGCGAGAAATTGGAAAGATTTTTTCTTCAAGCCCTGCAATAAAAACATATCTAAATTCAAGGCCTTTAACCGAATGGATTGTTGCAATTGAAACGGCGTTGTTTTCGCTGTCCATTGTGTCAATGTCTGAAACAAGAGTTATGCTCTCTAGAAAATCCAAAAGAGTTCCGTTTGGGTTGTTTTTTTCAAATTCTGCCGTTGCAAAAACAAAGGTGTCCAGGTTTAACTGTTTGTTTAAATCCTCTTCGCTTCCGCTTGAATAGGCTTCTTTAATCCCAAATTTCTTAATTACATTTGAAACAAAGTTTGAAAGCCCCTGCTCTTTTGCTTCGGAAAGAAGAGAAAGATAAACTTTGTTAAAGGTATCAAGCTTTCCAATCAAAGCGCCGGAAGCAAAGTTTGAAATTGAAAGCGAAGTTTGAAGAAGACTTAAATTTTCCTTCTCTGCAATTGCTTGAAGCGAAGAAATTGCGCTTTGACCAATTCCTCTCTTTGGGAAGTTAATTATTCTTAAAAAGGAAACATCGTCTTTTGGGTTTATAAAAAGCCTTAGATAGGAAACCAAATTTTTAATTTCCGCCCTTTCATAGAATTTAAACCCGCCGTAAATTCTGTGTGGGATGTTATATGCTAAAAACTTTTCTTCAAATGAATACGTTAGCGCGTTAAGCCTAACCAAAACGGCAAAGTCGCTGTATTTATATCCCTTGTTTGAAACCAAGTCATAAATTTCTCTTGCAATAATTTCTGCCTCTTCTTTTTCGTCATAAACAAGGCGCGCCTCGGGAAGATTTCCATCTTCGTTTTGCGTCCAAAGCGTTTTTTCAAGCCTTTGCTTGTTCTTTTTTATTAGTGAGTTTGCAAGGTTTAAAATTTGTTTTGTAGAGCGATAGTTTTGCTCCAATTTAAAAACTTTGCAATCTGGAAAATCGCGCTGGAAATCTGAGATGTTTGAATAGTTTGCTCCGCGCCAGGTGTAAATGCACTGGTCCTCATCGCCAACAACAAAAATGTTTTTATACTTTCCAGCTAAAAGCTTAACCAAGTCATATTGAATTTTATTGGTGTCCTGGAACTCGTCAACCAAAATATATTTAAACCTGTTTTGATATTTTTCTAAAACGGCTGGAACAGTTGTAAAGAGCAGATATGTTTTGTTTAACAGATCATCAAAATCAAGCGCATTTGCACGCTTTAACGCCTGCTCATAGCCAACAAAAGTTTTCTTTATTTGTGGAAAAATTGAAAGATGGCCATAGAGTTTTTCATATTCGTCAAGCGTCAAATTGTTGTTTTTGATGTTTGAGATGTGAAAGGAAATACTCTTTTTTATCTCATCTTTTTCAATTCTCTGTTCTTGAAAAAGGCTTTTCAAAACTTTGTCCGAATCTTGTTCCGAATAAATTGTAAAGTTTCTGTCAAAGCCTTCAAGCTGCTCGATGTCCGTTCTTAAAATTCGCGCGCACATTGAATGGAAAGTTGAAATCCAAACGCTTGAGCCGGTTTCAATCATCTTCTCACAGCGCTCCTTCATCTCCCTTGCTGCCTTATTTGTAAAAGTTATTGCCAAAATGTTATACGGTAAAACTTGCTTTTCCTTAATTAAATATGCAATTCTATGCGTTAAAAGGCGCGTTTTTCCGCTTCCAGCGCCAGCGGTTACCAAAACCGCGCCCTCTGTTTGCAAAAGCGCCTTTTTTTGTGCATCGTTTAACTGTGATAATACATCTTCCACTTGATATATATTACCACAATTGAAGATAAATCAAAAAGATTTAGCCAACTTGGCTTAGGCTTTTTTCCTCAATAAATCTTTCTCTCATAACGCGATATTTTTCTGCCAAATTAAATATGTATCTTTCCTTGTCCATTTCTGAAAGAGAAGAAAACTTATTTTTGTCAACCAATCTTCCAAGCGGATTTATAACATCTTCATCTTCGCTTAGAATTGATTTAACTTTTGAGTAAAGTTTTTCATCTTCTTTGTTTGAAATTAAAACAAGTTTATAATCTGCTAAATATCCTCCACCAATCACCTTAATTTCACCTTTCCCGTTATAATAGTTTCGTTTTCCCAAACGACATTTCGCCTGCCTTGCAAGTCTTTTAAGTGCATCACAACTGTTATTTTTTTCCATAATTACCTCCTTAAAAATTTCATTTGTATGCAGAGGCATTATAGATAAATTAACTAAAAATTTCAGTACAGAAAAATGGGATAAAAAGTCGAATTTTAGGCAGGTTTGGGCGTTTTTATCGAAAGTTCAAAATATTAAAAATTCTTAGTCAAAAACCAACAATTTTGGCCTGTTTTGCTTTAGGAAATTTTCAACAATTTTAGATTTTTTAATTCGCTTTTTTAAAAATATTTTTTTTGCTTGGCTTATTTTTTCTAAAATGGTAATATATTATCTAAGGAGAATAATTTATGGGTATCTTTAGTTTCAATAAAAAAGACGTTGAACCAATCTATCACAAAGACGAATCAAACCTCAATATTCGTGATGGAAAACATTTTTTTGAAAATTGCAACAACATTACAATTTCTGGAAAAGCTGTTGTTTTAGAAACAACTTCAACTTCTTTCGATTCAATTTCTGGAAAAGCGAAAGTCCACGTGTTTAACAGCGGAAAAATTAAAGTCCTAGGCGGAAAAGCCGTAATTGGAATGGTTAAGGACGGAAAGATTGTGAAAGTTGTTAAAAAAGCTCAGATAACAACTGTTAACAGCTGTGAAATAGATTACTTAAAGGACAAATCGAAAATCGGAACTTTCAACAGCGGCTATATCAAGTTTATAGACGATAAATCGCGCGTTACAACTTTTAACAATGGCTCAATTCTCTATGTTAGAAACAACGCAAGAATTGGAACAATAATTCAAGGAACAATTTTGGCCCTTGAAGACAATGCTCATGTTACAACAATTATGAACGGCAAAATTGACCACGTTTTAAACAAGGCAGTTGTTGGAACAATTAATAATGGCGAAATTGATAAAGTTTGCGATGACGCAAAAATTTGTTCACAAAACAATGGAACAATAAAACTTTTAATGGGGAATGCAAACCTAGACGCTCAAATTGAGGGCTCTGTTGACGTTCAAGAGGGAGATTCTCAAATAACCTACTCTCAAGGCGGCTCAAACAACTTCTCTGTAACTCTCCCACTAAAACAGCAAAGCGTTAGAAATTTGGAAGAGCCTGAAGATAAAGAAACAACTTCCGATGATGACGATTCTAATTCAAAACCAAATTCAGATAATATAACTCTTGACGGAAATGAAGACAAGCCGAGTGACGATGTCACAAAACCAGAAGAATAAAATTTGGCGCACTTAAATTAGTGCGCCTTTTTTATAATAAAAAAGAAGGCAAGTTTTGTTTGCCTTCTTTTTCAAATATAAATTTATTTTCTTGGGTTTTTAATGTTTGCCTGAGCTGCTGCAAGACGAGCGATTGGAACGCGGTATGGCGAGCAAGAAACATATGTCAATCCAATGTCGTGGCAGAATTCAACGCTGCTTGGATCTCCGCCGTGCTCTCCACAAATTCCAAGCTTAATATCTTTCCTTGTTTGTTTTCCAAGGTCTGCGGCCATTTTAACAAGTTTGCCAACGCCGTTTTGATCCAATTTTGCAAAAGGGTCATTCTCGAAAATCTTTCTTTCATAGTAGATATCCAAGAACTTGCCTGCGTCATCGCGGCTAAATCCATATGTCATTTGTGTTAAATCGTTTGTTCCAAATGAGAAGAATTCTGCTGTTTTTGCAACTTCGTCCGCTGTCAATGCTGCACGAGGAATTTCAATCATTGTTCCAATTTTGTATGTCAGTTTAGCACCTTTTTGAGCGATGATCTCATCTGCAACGCGTGCAACGATGTCTCTAACAAAATTGAATTCTTTGCTGTCGCATGTTAAAGGAATCATAATTTCAGGAACGATGTCATAGCCTTTTTCTTCCTTAACTTTAATTGCTGCCTCTATAACAGCTTTTGTTTGCATCTCTGCAATTTCTGGATATGTTATCGCAAGGCGAAGACCTCTGTGGCCCATCATTGGGTTAACTTCGCGAAGCCCCTCAACTGTTGCCTTAAGTTCTCCAAACGACAAGCCCATTTCTTTTGCAAGAGCTTTAATTTCTTCGTCTTCATGAGGCAAGAACTCGTGTAGTGGTGGATCAAGGAAACGAATTGTAACAGGTTTTCCTTGCATTGCTTTGTAAAGGCCAATGAAGTCTTTCTTTTGCATTGGAAGAAGTTTTTTAAGCGCTCTCTTCCTCTCTTCAACAGTTTTTGAAACAATCATTTCACGAACTGCTGGAATTCTGTCTGCATCAAAGAACATGTGTTCAGTTCTGCAAAGGCCAATTCCCTCTGCACCAAAGTTAAACGCTGTTTTTGCGTCTTGTGGCGTGTCTGCATTTGTTCTAACTTGAAGTGCGCGATATTTATCTGCCCAAGCCATAATTGTTCCAAAATCTCCCGAAATTGAAGCCGGAACTGTTTTAACAGATTCTCCGTAGATAAATCCTGTTGAACCGTCAATTGAAATTGGGTCTCCTTCTTTGTATGTTTTTCCTCCAAGGGTAAATTTCTTGCCCTCTTCGTCAACAATAAGTTCTTGACATCCTGCAACACAAGCTGTTCCCATTCCTCTTGCAACAACAGCTGCGTGGCTTGTTCTTCCGCCTCTTGCTGTTAAAATTCCTTCGCTGGCTGCCATTCCCTCAATGTCTTCTGGGCTTGTTTCCAAACGAACAAGAACAACTTTCTTTCCTTCATTGTGAAGTTCAATTGCGCGTTCTGCTGTGAAGGCAATAATTCCGCTAGCTGCTCCAGGAGAAGCTGGAAGAGCTTTTCCAATTGGTTTAGCTTTCTTTAATGCATCCTGGTCAAATTGTGGGTGTAAAAGTGCATCCAATTGTTTTGGCTCAAGCTTTAATAAAGCTTCTTTTTCAGAGAGCATTCCCTCTTTAACAAGGTCAACGGCAATTTTAAGCGCAGCTTTTGCTGTTCTCTTTCCGTTTCTAGTTTGAAGCATATAAAGCTTTCCGTTTTCAATTGTAAACTCCATGTCCTGCATGTCGCGATAGTGCTTTTCAAGTTTGTTTGCAATTGCAACAAATTGGTCATAAAGCGCTTTGTTTTGCTCTTCAAGGTGTGAAATTGGTTGTGGAGTTCTAATTCCAGCAACAACGTCCTCGCCTTGTGCGTTCATAAGGTATTCGCCATAAAGCTTTTTCTCGCCTGTTGCAGGGTCTCGCGTGAAGGCAACGCCCGTTCCGCTTTGTTCTCCCATGTTTCCAAAAACCATGGATTGAACGTTAACTGCTGTTCCCCATGAAGAAGGAATGTCGTTAACTCTTCTGTAGTAAATTGCTCTTGGGTTTTCCCATGAACGGAAAACAGCTTTAACAGCTTCCAAAAGTTGCATTTTTGGATCCTCTGGGAAATCATATTTCATTTCCTTTTTGAAAAGAGCTTTAAATCTCTTAACCATTTCCTTAAGGTCTTCTGCGTCAAGCTCTGTGTCTAATTTAACGCCCTTTTCTTCCTTCATCTTGTCAATAATCTTTTCAAAGTTAGATTTTTCAAGCCCAAGCGCAACATCTGAAAACATTTGAATAAATCTACGATAGCTGTCGTAAGCAAATCTTGGGTTGTTTGTCAATTTAACAAGGCCTTCAACAACTTCGCTGTTTAAGCCAAGGTTCAAAATTGTGTCCATCATTCCTGGCATGGATGCGCGCGCACCGCTTCTAACTGAAACTAAAAGCGGATTGTTTTTATCCCCAAATTTCTTTCCAGTAATTTTCTCAACCTTTGAAAGTCCGTCCATAATTTGCTTAACAACGTCATCAGAAAGAATTTGGCCATCTTCATAATATTTGCTGCAAGCTTCGGTTGAAACAGTGAACCCTTGTGGAACAGGAAGGCCAATGTTTGTCATTTCTGCAAGGTTAGCACCCTTTCCTCCCAAAAGATTCCTCATGTTTGCGTTTCCCTCAGAAAAGAGGTAAACATACTTAGTTTTTGCCATTTTTATCCTCCTAGTTTTTAATTCCAACTTAAGTGGCAATTAAGTTGATCTAAACGTTTTTTATTTTACAACAACCTTTGACATAATCAAAACAATTTAAACAAATTTTCAATAAAAATTTCTAAAATTTTTACTCCCCCCAATTCGCAAAATAAAAACATCCAAAGACAAAAAAAAGAAAGAGCATCTCTGCCCTTTTCTCTTATTTTTAACGCTTTGTATATGTTCCTGCGCCGGAAAATTTTGTAACTTTTGATCCATTTTTATACCAGTTTCCGCTCAACCCTAAAATTGAAAATGAATTACTTAAAGATGAACCACTTTCTATAACTATAGTCCTCAAGGAATTACAACTATTTAAGGCGGACGAATAGATGTTTTTTACGGTTGACGGAATCGTAAGAGACTTCAAATTAGTGCAACTTTGGAAAGCTGCTGAATTAATTGTTTTTAGGCCACTTGGAAAAACCAAATCAGTCAATGAACTACAGCCGTTGAATGCATATTCTCCAATTGAAGTTAGTTTTCCCGCGGTGCCAAAAGTGACTGTTGTCAAAGCTTTACAATTGTAAAAAGCATTATTACCAATAGATGTAACATTATCCGCAATAGTTATAGATCTCAAGTAAGCACATTCATAGAATGAAGAATCTTCTATCTTTGTAATAGTGCTTGGAATCACGTATGATTCTTCAGTATTTGCTGCAGCATAAGCATAAAGTGTTCGACCATTATCTATAATTAATGCCCTATTATCATCAATCCTGTAGTATGTATTTCCAGCCCCAGTAAAAGATTCAATCTTTGGACAAGTTCTAAAAGCCCCAGTACCAAATTTTGTTAGTTTGCTAGGTATGTTAATAGATGATAAAGAAGTGCATCCAGCAAAAGCATAAGAACCAATTGAAGTTACCGTTTCAGGAATTATGAACTCTGCTAAACTAGAACACTCGTAGAAGGTATATTCTTGAATGGAGGTAATCTTTCCTCCCCCCAAGAATATGACAGAAGCTAAGCTTGTGCATCCATAGAAAGCAGAAAAGTCAATTGAGGTCACTCCTTCTGGGATTGTGATTGAGGTTAAACTGCTGCATTCTCTGAAAGCATTATTTCCAATTGAGGTCAATCTTCTTGGAAGGCTTATTGAGGTTAAACCGCTGCAACGAGAGAAAGCTTGCTCGCCAATTGAGGTCACCCCTTCTGGGATTTCTACTTTTGTTAAACTGCTGCAACCCTCGAAAACATACCTGCCAATTTCTGTCACTCCTTCTGGGATAGTTATTGAGGTTAAACCGCTGCAACTTTGGAAAGCAAAATTTCCAATTGAGGTCAATGTGCCTGGAAGGGTTATTGAGGTTAAACCCTTGCAAACAGAGAAAGCCCCATCTCCAATTGAGGTCACCCCCTTTGGGATTGTGATTGAGTTAAGCTGCTGCAATTTCGGAAAGCATCGTCACCTATTGAATAAACTTTATAGGAATTCTCTCCGCTTGTTACTGTTGGAGAAATTGTGTAATCTCCGCCCTGGAAGCTCGAATCCATACCTGTAATCTCGGCAAGTTTTGCTTCGTTGTAGAAGGTGTAAACCAAATCTCCAACCGTTTGGCTGGTTGAGGTTGTTTGGTTGAACAGGGCATAGTAAGTTGTTGGAGAATCTTCTGTAAGCTCAAATGAATAAGATGTTGAAGTTGAAAGAATTTCCATTGTGTTTGGATCGGTTGAAGTTGCCCAGGCGAGAAAAGAATTGGAGCCAGAGCGCGTTGCGCTCAAATTTATTGTGTCTCCAATTGAATAATCCCCAGAGCCATTTGTTGAGCCCAAGTTTGAATCATTTGGCGAAGCTGTTATTGTTATTTTAGGAACTTCATAATTAATCATTCCCTTCATATTTACTGTTTCATTTGGGCTAGCAAAAACAAAGCCGATGCAAACAGCGGCAACTAGGGCAAAACAAATTGCAATTATTGAAATTTTAATTTTTATGCTCATAACTTTTTCCTCTCTTAATATTTGTATTTTAACCTTTTTTATTTCTAAAGTGTTAACGGCTTTCCGTAAACAAAGAACAAAAATAAAATAATTTAATTGATTTGTAAAATAGGACGCAAAAACTCCTCTTTCCCCAAAAAAACTTTTCGTAGCTTTACATGCTTATTGTACTGCCCCCCCACCCCCCTGTCAAGTTTTTTGAGGCGTTTTTTGAAAATTCTTTAACTTTTTAACTTTTTTCCATTTCTAGCAAGGTCTTTCCAGGGCTGGGGGAAAAGGAATTATATAAATCTCGCGCATAGCGCGAGAATTAAACATGGTTGATTTTTTAATTTGTTTATAATATAATATTTACATGAAAAAGAATTTTTTAATAATAGCAGATTTAGATTCAACTTTTGAAGAGTTTTCAGAAGGCTCTAACGAATTTGACGCACTTGTTACTTTTTTAAATAAATTTGAAGAAGATTTTAACTGTCTAATAACAATCCACTTCATTTCTGGGACTTCAATTGAAGATTTAGCAGAAAGAATGGAGTTTTTTAAATTTGAATATCCAGAAATTTACAGCAGAATTGACTATTCAATTTTAGGGCGCGGAAAGAAATATAGCCGGGAATTAAATCAAATTGGAACAATAACAACCCATTATGCTCCATATAACAAGGCGGACGGAGTTAAGGACATAATTTCTTGCTATGGGAAACCGTCAATTTGCGGGCTTTGTTTCTTAGGCGATGGGAAAAATGATGTTCCCGCCTTTGAAATGGTTAAATATTATAAAAATCAATTTCCATATGGAGCCTACAACCTTGCTCCTAGAAGCCGAAGAGATTATGATGAAATAATTGGCCATGTTGACATATATTCAGAAAAGCCCAGAATAGTTGGCTGCATAGACTGCCTTCAAAGAATGTCCAATTTAATTGAATCAAAAATTGCAACCTTTGAATAAAAACAAAGTCTTTGATTAAATTAGGAGATATGAGACTTTGGCATTATGAACTTATCAAAGTTCTTCCAAACAAACAGCTAACAGGTCAATGGCGGGAAATTTCTGCAATCATTGGACTTGTTAATAAATTCAAAAATCCAAACAGTTTGATAGTAAACAAGGTTGTTGACTATCCTCTTTCTGACTTTATAAGATATATAAAAATAGTTGAAAAAGAAATGAAAAAAAGAGGTTTTGCAACAATACAAAACCCTTATGAAAAGATAAAAATATTAAATGAAGATTATTTTAATTTGAAGCATTATTCAAAGGTTATATTAAAAAATTCAATTTTTAAATTTTGGCACACCAATCGCTATCTATTTCAGTGTATATTCAATTTACAAGAAAAATATGACTGCGGCGGCATTTCAGAGCAAGATTGGAAAAAAATTAAAAAATTTGCAAATAAAAAACTCCGAAATTCGGAGTTTAAGCTAATTGAGATTTAATTTCGTCAGCTTTTGATTGAAAGTCGCCATAGTAACTGAACTGCATCATAACTGTCGAATTAGAGTTTGCGGTAAACGAACCGCGCTTAATTGTATATTTTTCAGTTGCGGTTAAAGATGTTATATAACCATAATCTTTGTCAATTCTAATTGTTAAAACAATTGATTGCATCTGAGGATTGCTTCCCTCGCCTCCGCTTGTTTTCAAGCCAACTAAATATCCTGCCCAAGCTTTGCTGTTCAATGTTAAATTAAGTTCATAATATGCAGAGCCATTTTTTGGCCTTACAATATTAAATGATAAGCTAGCTGTTGACATATTCAATGTATATGGTATCCCGTTTGGAAGATAGCCATATTTTGCTAGGTAGTCATCAATTGAAGATGTTGTTAAGTTGCCTCCATCTCGTTTATAGTCAACTGAGGACGAATTTACAACTATATAATCCGTGTAATTTTCGCCCATTCCAAGAGGAATATCAGAGCCATCGGCAATTGCTTTGACATAACCAATTCCTCCAACATTGTAGATTTCTTTATTAATTTTTTGAGTTCCACCTTGGTTGAATGTTGTATCTTTTGCCTCTATTTGCTGAGAAAATGTAATTTTATAATCGTTATCTTCCAAGAGCCCAAGCGCATAATTTAATGCCACCCAGCCATTTGTAAAAGTTACATTTAATTTTTGAAATTTCCCTTCATCTTCTTCTGGGATTTCATCTTCATCAGAAGGATCTGTTGGAGTTGTTGGATCTGTTGGATCATTTCCCCCATTTGGGTTATCCGGTTCCGCATATGATTGGTCGGGATCATCTATGCTTTGAAGCGAAGAAACATCAACCGTTGAAAAAACAACGGCAAGACAAATCAACACTAATGTGAAACACATAATTACGTTAAATTTTCTCTTATTAAAGACCATTTTTATTCTCCAAATCCTTATCTTTTGAATAATTCTATTTATATAATAACATTTTTATTCAAAAAAGCAAACAAAATTGCATAAATATTCATTTTTTTATTCAAGTCCAATCTTATCCTTGATCGCGGCGATATTGTTATCCAACTTGACGAAATAGTTAAAAGACATATTTAAACTGCCCGAGCAAGTGCAGGATGTATTAATTGAGCCATACTTATAGTTAATAGAATAGTTTTCTGTTGCAGATATGGAAATGAACGTTCCATATTGCTTGCTGATTTTCGCAGTTACGGTAATTGAATTAAATGATGGAGTGTCTTGAATTCCAATCTCCCCTTTAACAACTTCAGCATAAACAGACCATGCTTTTGAATTTAAGACAAAAGTCACTTCATAATATGATTTTTTATAACTATTCGTCAAATATGCATTAGCAACAGTGCTTTGATTAATTATATATGGAATTTCGTATGTGAAAATGGAATGACCGCTTTGATATTCTTCCATAGTTGTTTGATCATTTGGCGTTGAAACAATCCCGTTTTCAAGATCAAAACAGGTGTAGGAAGTATAATTCTTTCCGCTGCCAAGATCAACAAAACCGTCTAAAACATCTATGTTTGTTTTTGCCGTGTTTACAACATAAATTTGGCTAATGTCATTATAGATATCCCTGCTAACCGTAACGTCAACATTAACAGGATAACTATCCGCCTTTCCTTTTATTGTTTGATAGTAAGACACATAGCTTTTATATTTCTCATCCATTTGGAGCGCATAATTCCACGCCGCCCAAGCATTGTTGAACTTTGTTGTTAGTTCTGGAATGTTTTGAGGGTTGTTTGATGTTTGGCCTCCTCCATTTTCGTCAGACCCTCCCTGTGAATCATCATCCACATCATCCGACAAGCCGTCGTCTGGCGGCAAAACTACTCCCCCATCATCAACTATATCCCCGCCTTGCTCAGCGTCAGATGAACCAATTGAACCAGAAAAATCAGCCGCGCCCAAGCCGACTGTTATACAAATTAAAAATATCGTAAAAAAAATCATGAAGTTTAATTTTCTTTTGTTATATCTCACAAAAACACCTCACATAAATGTATATGCAACATTAAACAATATAAGTATACACTTTATAGACTTAAAGTCAACTGTTTTTTAGCAATTTATGTATAATTATTCATTTTTTTGTTGTTTTTTAGCGTTAAAATCCTCTCTTGAACAATTTTTTCAAGCTCTTGCCCCGCTCGATAGTCCGCCTTGGCAATTTTGTTGCATCTTTTGTTCTCGATCAGCCCGTCTGCAACCGAACTGTTTTCTCCATAAACTCCAATTGAAAACCCGCCTTTATCGCGCATTGTTTTCATGCAAGGAATGTCTGAAAAGCCGTCGCCAATGTAGATCATGTTTTTATAGTCAACCGCCCGCTTTTCTTTTGGCATATAGCCGTTTAAAATGTGGTCATCACAATTGTTTAAAATTCCTTTGTTAATTCTAAATATAAACTGGGTTTTGTTCGTGTAATTAATTGCGCTAAGCGGCCAATCGGCAAAGCCGTTTTCATCGTAATGATATGAACTTGCAAAAATTTTTTTAAACTTGCTTGCAATTGCACAACCCTCAATTATCTCACAAATCCCAGAACTTATTATATAGTGTTCAATTTCAAATCCATTTTCCCTTCCAAATTGGTTGATTCTGTCAAACCAGTCTAAAACGCCATCATAAAATTTAATGTTTTTTCCGGCGCTATAAAGAATTTCTCTCGTCAGCGGCTTCCCCTTTTCAAGTGCCATTTTATATGTTGAATAGAGGTAACCAATTATAGAATCCATATCATTTTTAACCCTTTCCTCCTCCGTTTTTTTAAAAAACTCCTTTCCATCGATTTCATAAAATGGAAAGAGAGAGAAGAAAGGCGAATCGTTAGTTGAAAGCGTGAAATCAAAATCATAGATTATTGCAAACTTTTCCATGTTTATATTATACTATATAAGCTTAATAAAATCAATTATTTGTCAAAAGAAAAAAAGTGTGATAGAATTTATTTAACTTATGGAAGAAAGAGAATTAATTGAACTTGCTAAATCCGGAAACGCTGACGCTTTGGAAGCTGTTCTTTCAAAATATAAACCGCTCGCGGGAAAGGTTGCCAGGCGCTATTTTCTTGCCGGGCAAGACGAAGACGACCTCTATCAAGAGGCAATGATTGGTCTTTTTAAAGCGCTTCAATCCTTTAGCGGAATTGGAGATTTTTCAAGCTTTGCTGCCCTTTGTATAAACAGGCAAATTCAAAGCGCAGTTAAAGCCGCAAACAGAAAGAAAAACAAGGCATTAAATGAATATATAAGCCTAAACAACCAAGGGGGAATTGACCTTGGCTGGGAAGACGATGAAGACGACGTTCTGCTCTATATAATACCTTCAACAGAACAACTTCCGGATGATAAATTAATCTCAAAAGAAGAGCTTGAAGAAATGAAAAAACAAATAATAGGCGCGCTGAGCACCTATGAAAAAAAAGTTCTAACTTTATACCTAAAAGGGCTTTCCTACAAGGAAATTGCAAACGCCTTGGGCAAACAGACAAAAAGCGTTGAAAACGGCCTTTCAAGAATAAAAGCAAAACTAAGTTTTTTAAAACTCAAATAACGCCCCAAACAAAGGTAAAAATTGTAATCAGTGAGCCCAATAGAATTGTTGCATAGAAGAATAATTTATCAAGCGGCGTTGGTTTAATTGCCGGCTCCATGTAAAAGCCCAAAACTTCATATGGAATTTTAACGCTTAACGTGTTTTTAGCTGAATTTTTCGCAAAAATAAGCGGAGGGAATAAAGGTTTTTCGACCTCCTTTTTTTCTTGCGGCTCAATGTCACTCAAAACCTCCTCTCTCATTGCCATAAGCGTTGCATTTTCCGCGTAGCTTGCGAGAGATTTTTGCGCATTTATTTTTAAAAGCCAGCCAATCAAAATAAAAAGCAAAAAGAGCAAAAGAGTTAGCAAAAGCGCAATTACTATAACATTGCTAAAAATGCTTCCGTTGGAAAGATAGGAGGAAATTCCGCTGTAAAAATTTTGGCCAAAAATCCCCTTTGCTTCGGCAAATTCTAAATAAACGTTTATTCCGTTGTTCATAAAGTGGATTATAATTGCCGGAACTATGCTTCTTGAATATAGTGTTACAACTGCTAAAACAAGACCAATAACTGTTGCATAGAAGAATTGATTGACGTTCAAATGGATCAAACCAAACATCAGCGCAGAAAGAATAACGGCCTTCTTGAAGCCAAGCTTTTTATAGCCGCTTAGCAACAAGCCTCTGTGAGTAAATTCTTCGCAAATTGCAGGAAGAATTGCAACGGTTAAAAGCGAAAGGAAAAAACTCCCCCAAGTTGGAGCAACCGCAGTTCCAGAAGAAGTTGAAGCGTGATAGCCTAGGAGCGAGAGAATGTATGAGAAAAATGTGCTAACGGCAATGTTTAAAATAAAGACAATTAGGCCAATTGCAATTGAAATTAAAACAGTTTTGTAATTTGCCTTTTTAAAGGAAAAATCTTCAAGCGTTGCCCTTGGCTTTGTTTTGTTAAGTTTTGAAAACAAAAACAACGGCAAAACAAACATCAGTCCAACTTGAGTTACAAGTGTTAAAACAAGGTCTGCGCTGCTCCCCAAGAATGAAAAAACGTCAATGGAAGAACAAATTCTCAAACAAACAAAGAGAACAACGATTATAAAATAAACCAAATTTGTATTAAAAATTTCACTATTCTTTTTCAACTTATTCAATTTCATCCTACTTAATATTATATAAAACTTTTCTCAAAATAAAACCCTTTTATCCCATAAATGTTCCAACACACCAAATTACAACCGCCAATATGAGAGATGTTGAAAACATTAAAATGCTTCTAGATGAGGAAAACTTTTTGTCGCCGGCCGCGTTAACCTCTTTGTAAATTTCGTTTTGCGTCTTTTCATCTTCTTTTTTCTTTTCCTTCATAAAACGGAAAATAAACCAAATTAAAAGTCCGCCAACAACCGCCGCAACAAACGAAACAGCAATTAGCCACGGCTCGAAGACAACCTCCGCCTCGCCGCCTGTGTTTAAAACTATATAGTTATATATGACCACAATTGCATTGTTTAAAAAGTGAACCAACGAACTTGCAAAAATTGACCCTGTTTTTAAAACGATTACCGCAAGAACAACTCCCAAAATCAGCTGATAGAAAAACTGCATGGCGCTTCCGTGAGCCAAGGCAAAGAAGAGGGCCGAAATCAAAACCGCCCCAACCGAACCAAACTTCCTAAGGCCGTTGAAAATAACCCCTCTGTAAAGAAGCTCTTCGCAAATCGCCGGCAAAACCGCAAGAATTAGAATATTTAAAATGAGCCAGCCCGCGTTTGAGAGAGGAAGAGGAAGGCTTGTGTCCGGATTGTAACCAATTCCCTGAAGCAAGCTCATAAGATAGTTGATTAAATACATGCTTCCAAAAAGCATAATTGGCGCAATTATGATGCATAAAATTGCATTTAAAAGCCCAAATTTTGGCTTTAAGAGGCTTGCTTTGACATAATCCGTTTTCGTAACGCGATTATAAACGAAAAACAACCCAACAAAACTTCCGTTAACAATTAGCATGTAAATGCAATACAAAGCCGGGCTTTGTGAAAAATTCATTAAATCAAAAGCGTTTGCAATAAGGTTTAGAAAAATTGTTGCAACAAGGCTAACAACAACTGGAACAACAAGCGTCAGCAAAAACATTGTCCCAGAGTCTTCATCGGTATAAAGGCTTCTTTGAAAGTCTTTTTTCATTTGCTCTTATTATATCAAATCAAATAAAAAATCAAAACAATTCAATTCTTATTTTTTATTGCCTATAAAAAAACAGACACAACATTTTTAGTTGTGCCTGTCATTTTTAACTTTTTAAGCTGCCAAACTTTCAATTGCGCGCTGAGCATATGTGTTGTCTACCGCGTCTGCAAAGTTGACCCTCTTTTCAAGCTCACCAGCATTGTCCATCATATCCTGAAGACGAGTAAACGATTCCTCGCTCATAACAGGCGTGCTTACCCATGCATCATAGGCAATATAGTTTCTAACAGAAGAAATTATAATGCTGTCTGCTGTTGTTGAAAAGGATGGGCGAAGAGCTGTTAAAATTTCCTCGTCTGTTGCTTCCACTAAATAGTTATAACCTTTGATAACTGCTCTTAAGAATTTCTCAATTTTTTCCTCATTGCTGTCTATATAGCTTTGCATTGCCATGAAACAAGTAAACGGAATTTCGCCGCTCGCCTCGCCAACAGAAGCAACAATATAGCCCTTTCCTGCGGCAACATATTCGCTTGCTGTTGGTTCGAACATTGTGCAGTAATCTCCCTGGCCTGCCTCAAAAGCGCCAACAACAAGGTCGAAAGCAACGTCTAAGTTTATGTTACACTGCCCAACGCCAGTTCCAACTTCAAGTCCGGCAAGTTCGACTGCCATTTGAAGAGACATTGCCGGCGATCCTCCTCGCCTTCCGCCAATTATCTCCTTCCCAGCAAGGTTTTCCCAACTGAAAGAAGGCTCTTCAACTCTTCCAACCAAAAGCGATCCGTCGCGCTTTGTCAATTGGCCAAAGATAACCGGTGTGTTGCTTGCACCTTCGCCAACAACATAAACCGCTGTTTCTGGGCCTAAAAGCGCAATATCCGCACTTCCGCTTAGAAGCGCCGTCATGCTCTGGTCAGAGCCGCCGCCATTGGTAAGGTCAATTTCAATCCCCTCCTCTTCGAAGTAGCCAAGATTAATAGCCGCGTAGAACGGCGCATAAAAAATGCTGTGGGTAACTTCATTCAAACGAATTACGTTGTCATTTCCACAGCCTGCAAACACAACCGAAACGCTTCCAACAATCAAGGCCAAAAAAATTGCAAATTTTTTCATTTATCCTCCTTTAAAAAATTGTAACTAGAGCATTTTATGCTTTGCAAAAACTTTTTGTTATTTTGAAAACACAAAACATATCTTTATATAGATGAAATCTCTTAGAATTCACCCTGCAACCTTTCTATTTTTAATTCTGCTTTTAATAACCGGCTATGGTTCGGTTTTAATCCCATATATGATTTCAATTATCATCCACGAGCTATCTCACGCAACCGTTGCAAAAAAACTTGGCTATTGCCTTGACAAAATTTGGATTCTTCCATATGGCGCATCAATTTCCTTTAAGGAACATTTTTTTAATCCGGAAGATGAGGTTAAAATTGCAATTGCCGGGCCGCTTTCAAACGTTATTCTACTTGTTCTAACTGTTTCTCTTTGGTGGGTCTTTCCGCCATCATATGTCCACACATATTCCTTTGCAATTTCAAACTTTTCAATTGCCGCGTTTAATCTTCTTCCTGCCTTTCCTTTAGACGGCGGCCGCGTTTTAAATTCAATTTTAAAAGCAAAGTTAAAAGCAAGCGTTGCAACAAAAATTTCAACCGTTTTAAACTTTTTCTTTTCGGTTTGTTTCTTAATTCTATTTGTTATCTCCTGCTTTTACACAATAAACTTTTCGTTTGGCCTTGTTGCAATTTTCCTTTTTATTGGAATTATTGAGGGCTATTTCCAAGGAACTTACTATCCAATTTTGTCAAACCTTTCCAAACGGCCGCGCCAAATTCTTGCGGTTAAATCCTTTTGCGTTTCCAGCGCTGTTCCGCTTTACAAAGTTCTTTCACAAATTGGCAGAAACAAGTTGAACATAATCTATGTTCGCTATCCAAGCGGGCAAATTAAAATTATTTCAGAGGAAAAACTTAAAAAAGTTTTGGAAGAAAGCTCGCTTGAAAAACAAATTGGAGAACTTTTAAGTTAAAAAAATTTTGGTTTTTATATTTGTAATAAAGAGAATTATTTGTTATACTTTTAGTTATGGAAATACTAAAGGATATCAAACAAATTGAAGAAAAATTAAAAACAACGTTCGGCTTTGAAATAGATGTTGACGTTGAAAGGTTTATTAAAGAAAATTTAACAGAATTGGAGCTTGAATTTCTTGCCTCTCACATAACAAAAAAGGAAATTAAAAATGAAGATATAGACAATGTTTCGGATTTAATCTTCCAGCTAAGAAACTACATGTTTGCGCTTTCAAACTTTGTTAAACTACTTTTAATTTCTAAAAACTATGAAAGCGTTTTCTATTTTGTTAAAAAAATCTTTGTTGGGCAAATTGGTCAAATTAAATATTCTTCAACAAAACTGCCCTACACTTTTATTGAAAGATATTTTGACAGGTTTGTTGAAATTGTTAAAAATTGTGACATTGAAAAAAGTTTGTATCTTCCGCTTATAATAAAAGCCTTTGAAAGCGACAAGGCAGAAATTCTATACAGCTGGAAGCGCCCCGCAATTGAGTTTATGCAAAACTTCTTTAACGAAAACGAGGATTGGACGCTTGACTACATCAAAACAAACACAGAAAACAAATATAAGCTTCTTGAAATTATAACCGATTTCAACACTGCAAGAGGAATTAGGCTTTTGATTGACGACTTTATTACAGATGATGCAGACGAACAGCAAAACAGCCATATTTTGAAAAAATATAAACGGGAAACATTTTTAGAACTTGACAAGAGGCTTTATGGAAACATTTCAGATGAAGAAAAGGAAAGGCTTTCCGGCGTTTTTGTCGCCTTTGGAAGTGACAATGAAGCACTAACCCGCCTAAACGACCTTTATGAAAAGGCAACAAACCCAATTTTAAAACTTGCCCTTGCAGAGCGCCTTGAAATTATTAAAAGCCCAAATGTTAAAACTGAAAAACAATTTGTTTACGCTGCAAGAAGAAAAATTAAGGACCCACAAGAGAGAACGCTTGGAATTGTTTTTGACAAGATTGACCTGAAACTTAAAAGCGGCCAGGCGGCAGATAATGTTATTAAAACATATCTAATTTCAGTTTTTAAAGAGCAAAACAACCTTTCAAAGCTTATAGATTTAAATTATTTAAAAAATGTTTTTGAGGTTTCTGGCCTTGAAGAATTTGCCGAAAAACTTTTTGAAGTTCTTTCAAACAAAGAGGACATAAAGGAAGCAAAATGGGCAATTAGATTTTGTTCGCTTTTAGGAAGTGAAAATCTTTCGGAAGAGATGGCAAACTTCTGTTGCATGCTCTTTGCCTACAATCGAGTTAAAGAAGCAAAATATCTAACTGAATGTTTGGCAAATTCTGGAAGAGAGGCGGCTGTTAAAATTTTCTCTTCGCAAATTTTCCAAAAGTTTGAAGATGAGGAATGGAAAAATAATGTAATTCAAACCCTATCTAGAAAAGCAGATTTAGACATGGAAGAAATTGAAGACCGTCTTTCTGTTGGAAAAACCAGCCAAGAAGAAATTGCAAAGCAAACAAAAAGGCTTTACGCCGCTTATTTAAACGGAAGAGAATTTCAAGAAAAAAACTTTGACGACCTTTGCAGTGTTGAGCCTTTCAAATCGCTCTACAGCCGCCTTATTTGGGGAGAATATAAGGGAGACAAGCTTTACAACGCTTTTGTCGTTTGCTTCGACGAAGAAGGCAAACCTTTTAGAAAATATCTTCTAAAACTTCTTGACGAGCCAGCGGAAAATTTTGGGGTTAAAATTCTTCACACGCTTGACATTGACGACAGGTTTGACAAAATAACGGGCGCAATTGAAAACCCGCTTTTCAACCAATTTAAAAAGATTAAATTTGATGTAAAAGATTTTAAACCGCAGACAACCGAAATTAACAACTTTAACGGAATGTTCGTCAACGCAGAAAGTTTTGTTGAAAAAATTTCAAAATTTGGATTTAAAATTAACAGAAATGAAGGAGAAATAACCTTTGGTTCGCTAATCTTATTAAATTCTGATTTAAAACTCGGTTGCATTGTCGAATTTAGCAAACCAATTACGCTTTCTCAAACATATTCAAACCTTGGAAGCATCTATTTCTTTAAGCAGAAGGATTTGCTTTTGGACGGCGAAAAATATATTTACAGCAAGAACAACGCCCTTTCCGTCTTCTCGCTTCCACCAAGGTTTTTTGATTTCTGTCTCTCCTCTGTTGTTCTTTCGCTTCAAAGCTAACAAAAAGGGAAAAAATTGAATAAACATTTAAAGGAGCTAATCAATGAAAATTTATAATTCGCTGACGCGAAAAAAAGAGGAACTGAGTTCCAAGGACAATATAATTAAAATGTATACCTGTGGCCCAACAGTTTATTATTTTCCCCACATTGGCAATATGAGGGCATATATTTTTATGGATTTACTTAGAAAATCGCTTAAATATTGCGGCTTTAAAATTGAAGGCGTTATGAACATAACAGATGTTGGCCATTTGGTTTCAGACTCTGACGAGGGCGAAGATAAAATGGAAATTGCCGCAAAAAGGGAAAACAAAGACCCATATGAAATTGCAAAGTTTTACACAGATTGCTTTATTAAAGACACCTCTCGTCTCAACATAGAACTTCCAGAACACATTGCGAAGGCAACCGAGCACATCGGAGAGATGATTGATTTTATTAAAAAACTTGAAGAAAAAGGTTACACGTATATTATCGACGACGGCGTTTATTTTGACGTTCAAAAATTCAAGGGTTATGGCCAGCTTTCTGGAAAGGACCTTTCAACTGTTGGCGAGAGCCGAATTGATGAAAACAATCAAAAACACCACCCGTTTGACTTTGCCCTTTGGAAATTTGTTCCAGAAAACCATATTATGAAGTGGAACAGCCCTTGGGGCGTTGGCTGCCCAGGCTGGCACATCGAATGTTCTGCAATGGGCGAAAAATATCTTGGAAATTCAATTGACATTCACACGGGTGGAATTGACCACAAACCAATCCACCATGAAAATGAAATTGCCCAAAACGACGCGAAGGAGGGCAAAAGAGTTGTTAAAAACTGGATGCACGTTGAATTTTTGCAAGTTGACGGCGGAAAGATGAGCAAAAGCCTTGGAAATCTTTACACCTTGGACGATTTAATTAAAAAAGGCTACTCTCCTTTGGATTTTAGATATATGAATCTTTTAACCCACTATCGCAAGGCGCTAAATTTCACGTTTGAAAGTTTGGCTTCGTCTGCTTCTGCGCTAAAATCATTAAAAAATCTTGTTTTAGAACACAAAGACGCGCCAAATAAAACAAAAGAAGAAGTTTTAAAAAGCTATGAGGATCAGTTTGTTGCGGCAATTTCAGACGACCTAAACATTCCTCTTGCCCTTGGTGTTCTTTGGAAAATGCTAAAATCTGAGGAAAAGTCAAACGACATTTTCCTTTTGGCAAAGAAATTTGACAGCGTTTTCAGCCTTGATTTAGGGAAGGAAACAAAAGCAGAGGAAATCCCAGAAGAAATTTTAAATTTGGCAAATCAAAGAAAAATTGCAAGGGAAAACAAAGATTATGTAAAATCAGATGAAATTAGAAATTTAATTTCAGCTAAAGGTTACACAATTTTAGACACAAAAGAAGGTTTTGAAATTAAGAAAATTTAAAAATGGCAAAGCAAACAAAAGAAAAAAAACTTAAAAACGATTTGGCAATAAGAACAATAATTTTTGTCTTTGTTGTTCTTGCGCTTTGTTGCACTTTTTTCTTCCAAGAAAAGGTTGAAAATTTTGTAAACTTTGCGCTAAATAAAGATGCTCCGGCAACTGTTATTGACCAAGACGGAATGGTTTTTCACTTTGTTGATGTTGGCCAGGCAGATTCAACAATAATTGAGTTCCCAACCGGAGAGGTTATGGTTGTTGATTGCGGCCACTACACTTCCACTTCCAGCCAAAAATTTCAAAGTTATTTGGAAACAATTGATTTAAGATATGAAAACGGAGAAAAAGTTATTGATTACTTAATTTTAACCCATCCAGACTCCGATCATATCGGCGGCGCAACCTATGTATTTGAAAACTATTTAGTTAAAAACTGTTACCTGCCCCAAATTTATTACAGCGAAGATGGAACATCTCCAAATCCAGGAGATGTCATCTCAACAGATGAAAGATATGGCCAAGTTTGGGCTCTTGTTGAAAGCGAGGTTGAAAACTTTGGCTGCACCAAAATTTATACTTCCGAATTTTTAACAATTGAATCCCAAAATTTTTCAAAAGATCAAATGAACGAAAATTCAAGCATGTGGCTTGTTGAATTTTTTACGCCAGTGACCGGCGCACATTACACAGACGGAAACACAAACCTTGCCCTAACAAACGAATATTCTCCAATTATGATAATAAGTTACATGGGAAAGAAGGTTATGTTAACCGGCGATGCGGGAGAAACAGTTGAAACAGATTTTCTAAAGAGAGTTGTTGATGGAACTTATGGCTATCCAATAAGCTACTTTGATATTGACGTTTTAAAGGTTGGCCACCATGGAAGCAAATATTCTTCAACTGAGGAATTTTTAAGCGTTGCCATGCCCGAAATTGCAATAATCTCAGTTGGAAATAACAGCTATGGCCACCCTGCAAGTGAGGTAATAGCCCGCCTTGCCCAAACAGGGATGAACGAAATGAACATTTATCGAACAGATCGAAACGGAAACATTGCAATTGGAATTTCTCAAAGCGGCGTCCTTTCGCTTGAGGCAGATCACGTTCAATACACCCTCGTTGAATTTAAGCTTTGGCAAATAATTTTAATTGCAGCAGGAGCTAGCGCAATTATAATTTACTTGCCATATGTAGTTAAAGTTGTGAAAATCCATAAAAAAGCCAAAAAATTAAAAATATAATTTTGGCTAGTTTATGCAATAATAAGGAAGAAACATGGAATTTGAAATTGAAATAATAAAATCTCTTCAACAAATTAGCTCCGAACTATTTGAGGGCTTTTGTAAATTTATTTCACACATCTCAAACTACATTGGGTTTATTTTTGTTTTGGGATTGTTTTTCCTTTTGTATAAATGGAGGTTTGCAGTTGCGTTTGGAATAACATATGGCCTTTCAATTGCAACCAACTTCGGCCTAAAATATCTCTTTAATCGCCCGCGACCATATGTTGCTTCTGGCGAGGTTTTAAACATTCTTCCCGGAAGCGGCGCTGCAATGCCAAGCGGCCACACTCTCAGCGCAACTCTTATTTCTTGTTTCTGTTTGTATGCAATCTTTAAGTCGACAAAAAACAAGTTTATTCGAGCAATTTCAACAATTGCCTTTGCAATCTTCATTTCGCTTGTAATTGTTTCAAGAATGTATCTTGGCCAACACTATTTAACGGACACTTTGGTTGGCTTTGCGCTTGGGCTTGTTTTTTCCGCTGTTGGCCTTTATTTTTACAAAAGGATTTCAAAGGAGGCTTAGATGGAATTTGTTTCAAAAAGTTTTAAAGAGACAATGAACTTTGCAGAAAATTTTGCAAAAACTCTTTCTGCGCCAAAAGTTGTTCTGCTCTCTGGCGACCTTGGCGCAGGAAAGACAACCTTTGCAAAGGGCTTTGCTCGCGGACTTGGCGTTAAAGAAATTATAACCAGCCCAACATTCACATTGCTAAACGAATATGACTGCAACCCAAAGCTGTATCATTTTGACATGTATCGACTTTCATCAAAAGAAGAAGCCTTTGAACTGGGTTTTGAAGATTATTTTAACAAAAATGATGGAATTGTTTTGGTTGAGTGGGCAGAAAACGTAAGCGGGCTTATAACTCCCCCATATATACTTGTAAAAATCGACAAAATTTCTGATAATTCGAGAAAAATTAACATAAGCGAGGTTTTGAAATGAACATACTTTGTTTGAACACGGGTTTCACAAACGCAGACATAGCGTTGCACTTTGAAGGAAAGGATTATTTTATAACAACAGATTCAAGTGCAAAACACTCTGAAAACCTTTTGCCAGAAATTGAAAAACTTTTAGAAAAGGTTTGCAAAAATGGAGAGACAACAAGCGAAGTTTTAAATCGAATTGATGTAATTTCCGTTGTGACTGGGCCTGGGTCTTTTACCGGGCTTAGAATTGGAATTTCAACGGCAAAGGCAATCGCTTTAACACATGAGCATATGCGCATAGTTTCACTTGGCTCTTTAGAATTAATTGCAAAATTGAGCAAAAACAAGCAAAAAACAGCGATTTTAGACGCACTTAGCGGATATTATTTCGTTTCTTGCTTTGATAACAACATTTGCACGCTTGCGCCAAAAATGATAACTTCAAGCGAACTTTCAAACTTTAAAAACTTTGTTTCAATTGAAAAGTTAAGCTTTGAAACAGAATGCGTTAGTTTTTCTCCTGAAAGCCTTTTAAACTTAACTCTTGAAAAAATTGATAAAAATCAATTTACAAGCGAGGATAAGCTTCTTCCTCTTTACATCAGGCCAAGCCAAGCGGAGGCAAATCTAAATGAAAATAAAGTCAAAAATAACTAAGCGTGATCTTTTGGAAATTGAAAAAATTTCACATGAAAGATTTGGAAATGAAAGCTGGACAGAAGCTCAGTTTGAAAGTTCCTATTCTCTTGATTCATCAATTTTTTTGGTTGCCTTCGAAAAAGAAAAGCTCGTTTCGTTTTTAATTGGACAAGACACCGTCGATTCAATAAACATTCTTCTTTTGGCAACGGAAAAAGAGTTTGAAAAAAAAGGTTTTGCAGGCGCGCTTGTTAAAGAGCTTGCCGAAAAATTTAAAGGGAAAAAACTTTGGCTTGAAGTTAAAGAAAGCAACAGCTGCGCAATTAAGTTTTATCAAAAAAACGGATTTAAGCCAGTTTATACAAGAAAAAAATATTATAAAGACGGAGAAAATGCAATTATCTTGGAGCGCGAAAATTAACATAATTTTTATATATTTGAATATATTAATTTGCGAGAAAAATAATACATGAAAATGGTTGACTTGTTTTAAATGTTGTAGTATTATCTATCTTGCGTTTTAAGGAGCCTAGGGTCTTGCCCGATTGGTCTTCTTTTATTTACAAGGAGGGAACTTACATGGAAAAAACTTTTTTAACCCCAGAGGGAAAGAAACAACTTGAAGAAAGGCTTTTGGAATTAAAAACTGTTAAAAGGCCCGAAGTTACCAAAAAAATTGGAATTGCAAGAGAGTTTGGAGATCTTTCTGAAAATGCAGAATATGACGCAGCAAAAGAAGAACAAGGTATGATTGAAGCAGAAATTGCAGAAATTGAACTCAAACTTCGAAACTGCGAAGTTATCAATAAAAAAGATTTGTCAACAAGCAAAGTTTCTGTTGGAAGCATTGTTAAGCTTTACGACGAAGCTTTTGACGAAGAAATTGAATATCAAATCATTGGTTCAACAGAAAGTGACCCACTTAAAGGTTTAATTTCAAACGAAAGCCCTGTTGGAAAAGCTCTTTTAGGAAAGAAAAAGGGCGAAATGGTTGAAGTTGAAACACCTGCTGGTGTAACAACCTACAAAGTTTTGGCAATCAGAGCCTAAAGAAAAAATAAAAAAACTGATGGATTTTCCATCAGTTTTTTTATTCAAATATTTCTCTAATCGCACTCGGCGCTTCAATTTGCATCATTGTTCTGCTCATCGCGCCCGAGATGAAGAAGCATTGACCAACGCCCGCCGTTACGATGCTGTTTTGCTCCTCCTCATTGATTTCACCAGATTTACGATAAAGTTCAACAAGGTCGTTCATGTCGTTTGGAGAAAGAGAGAAGATCATTGAATATTGGCTGGCGTTAATAACCGCGGTTGACTGCCTTTGAATTTCTGGCGTTCCAACGAAGTCCTTGATATTTTGAGTAATGACAATTTGCATACCGGTGTACTTACGAATACGCTTTGCCATTTGCGCCATGAAGTCAAGGGCGATTGGATAGTTAGGGTTGATGAAAACGTGGGCCTCATCGACGGCAACAATAACCTTTCTGTTGGTTTTAAATTTGATGTTAAAATCACGGTTTTTAATAATTTCATTATCCAAATATTTAAAAACCAAAAGCATTTGCGCATTCGCTATAACTTCGTTTCTGTTTGCCAAAAGTGAACGGAAGTTAAAGGAAACAAAGTTTTCCTTTGTGCTTATTGATGTTGGGCCATTCCAAAGGTTGCTGTTTCTTCCGCCAGAGGCAAACTTTTTGATGTATGTTTGAATTGTTAGCAAGTTTCTCTTGTGGTATTCGTTTTTCTCTTTTTCAAGTTTTTTGCAAACAAGGTCATACAGGTCGTCAAAAATTGGATAATCTTCCGGAGTTAACCTATCCAAATCTGTTTTGGAGTTGATTTTTTTCTTGTTGTAAACCTCAACAACAAGCGAGTTTAGCGCCTCGAAAGCATCGCTATCCATCCCCTCCAAAATGACTTTAAAGAACTGTTCAAGGAATTGAAGGTGGGTTGAGAAGGTGTCCGTGCTCTCCTTAAGTTTTAATTTGCCGTCGTCAACCTCCTCCTCTTCTTCGTCGTCAATCATTTCGTTTATGTCCTTGATGTCGTCTTTAAGAGTTGTCATGACATGGAACGGGTTGATAATTCCCATTGCAGATGACCCAACGTCAATAACTTTTCCCTTAAGATTTCCCGCAAGAATTGTATATTCATCTTCTGGGTCCAGAATAAAGATTTTCGTGTTGTCAGCCGCAAAATTTGCAAGAAGAGTTTTGGTTGCAAAGGATTTACCTGAACCAGATTTACCAATGACCATCATGTTGCTGTTAACTCTTTCGCGGTTTCTAAGGAAGAAATCAACGAAAATTGGATATTCATTATATCCAATGTAGAAACCCTCTCTGTCCTGAAGTGCGCCAGAAATAAACGGAAAAATTGCGGCCAAGGTTGAAGTTGGAAGGCCTCTTAGGTTTTCCTTGATGTTGTCTCTCATTGAAATGTTTGAACTTATGAAACCGTCAACTTGTCTTGCAAAGAGCTCTGAAACTTTGTAGCCTTCCTGTTTTAAAATTGCCTTAACTTCCTTTCTTGCCGCCTCTTCTGCAACGACATAAATGTTGATGTCAAAAAGCTGTTGGTTGTTGTTTTTCAAATTTACAAGCAATTCTCTAAGGGTGTCCTTGTGTGTTTGAAGTTCAATTGCCTTACTGCTCTTTCCGGACGCCTTGCTTTCCATTTCCATTATGGCCTTATCTATGTTTCTTTCCGCCTTATATTTTGGAATTGGTTTAATTTTAACAACAATTTTTGTTCTATCCTGCGAAAAGAAATTAAACCCCCAAGCATTTCCAACAGATAATGGATAATCACTGAAAGCAAAGTGACGATAGGCTCTTCCATCAACGGTGTAACCCGCCGCCTTAAACTTAAGTTCTTTGGGAACACACCAATCGTAATATTGGCTCATTGGAATTGAATCCAACTCCCTTTCGTCAAACTCTTTTCCAAAATTTGCCCTAACGAAAACTGCAAGATCCTTTCCCGTTAGCAACCTTGTTGTAACCGGCGTTGCAGAGTTTGAAAGCGTTTGCATGACGCCGTTAACTGTTGTTTCCAAAATTTCCTTGTCTTTGTCATAGACAACAAAATAGAAATAGTCCTTATAAACCTTCTCTTGTTTGTTTAGCGCGTTAACTCTTGAAACTCTGTCCTCAAAAATTGGAGTTCTAACCTCAACTTCCTCTGGCGTCATTTCTCCTTCATTTTGAAGGTCTATAATCGAATCATATTTTTTATCTTCAACATAAACATAGTTGTCCAAAATCATTGCTTTGCTAAGTTTAACAATGTTTGCCGTTTGCGCCTCTGTCAACCTTCTAAGAGCATTTGCAAAAGTTTCAATCAACATGTTTTGCTTAAATTCATTTAAAAGACCAAACTCAACTGGGCTAATTTCAACAACTTGGGCGTAATATTCCTTATAATCTATGAACCTGTCTTGATAGAAACCAACAAAAGGAATGATTTGCGAGATGTCCGACGTGTTTTTCTTTGCATCTTTAACATATTTTTTCTTCTGCGCAAAAAATCTGAACAAATATCCAATCGTGTAATAAAATCTAATTCCGTCCGCAACAGGAAGGAACATTGTGAAGGCAATTATAAGCCACCCAATTCCAACCCAAATGTGATAGTCGAATTGCGCAGTAAAAAGCGCAATTGCAACGCCAACACCTATAAACGCAAAGATTATATCTGTTAACGTAATCCCCTTAAAAAATTCTGTTTTAACTTTTATTCTTCTTGGAATAATTCTTGGACTTGCCATTTCTTTCCCCTCCGCCCCTTGGGCTTTTCTCTTTTATTATAAACAATTGTTTAATTTATACAAAACAATTGAGGTTAATTGTCTTTAACAATCAGCGAACTTTCCGTCATTTCTTTTGGCTGTTTTAAGCCCAAAAGATCCAATATTGTTGGCGATACACAGGCAAGACGGCCATCTCTAAGCTTTAAGCTTCTGTTCTTTTCGCTAACCAAAATTAATCTAACTGGGCTTGTTGTGTGGCTTGTAACTGGCTTTCCGTCCTTTTCCATAAGCTCCGCATTTCCATGGTCCGCCGTAATAATTGTTTCGCCGCCGACGGAAAGAGAAGCCTTTGCAATTTTTTGCGCACATTTGTCAACAAATTTAATTGCAGTTTGAGTTGCCTTAAAATCGCCTGTGTGGCCAATCATGTCTGGATTGGAAAGGTTTATTAAAATAAAGTCATAAAGCTTGCTTTTAATTGCCTTAATTGCCCTTTCTGTAATCTCCTTTGCCCTCATTTTTGGAACTTTTGCAAAATTTTGAACATTTATACTTTCAATTAAAACCCTTTCCTCCCCGTCAAACGGCTTTTCAATTTGCCCGTTGAAGAAAAAGGTTATGTGGGCATATTTTGTTGTTTCTGCAATCCTAAACTGCTTAAGGCCGTTTTTTGCAAGAACCTGAGAAAGACAGTTTTTAATTTCAACAGGCTTGAAAATTAGGTTGATGTTTTTAAAGGTTTTGTCATATTCCGTCATTGTTGCAACAAACAAGTTGTCAAGCCTCTTTCTCTCAAATTCTTTAAAGCTTTTCTGAGAGAGCGCAGAAATCAGCTCTCTCATTCTGTCTGTTCTAAAATTGTATGAAATTATAACGTCTCCGCTTTCAATGTCTGGCGAGTCTTTCAGTTTAATTGGAGGGATAAATTCATCGTAAACCTGTTTTTTATAGTTTGATTCAATTGCCCTTCTCAAATTCGAGGTCTCACTATAGCCAGAAACGCTGATTCCAGTTAGCATGTTGTAAGAGCGTTGAACGCGGTCAAACCTTTGCTCCCTGTCCATGGAATAAACTCGGCCAGAAATTGAAATAATCTCGCCCATGTTCTCGCTTTTTAAAAAGTTTTCCATCTCGTCGAAGAAAGAAAGCCCGCTGTCTGGCGCAGTGTCCCTTCCGTCTAAAAAAGCATGGAAATAAACCTTTTTAATTCCGTGTTTTTTTAAAGTTAAAATTATTTCTTTTGCATGCTCAATTTTGCTGTGAACACCACCGTCCGACAAAAGCCCCATGATATGTACGTTAGATTTGTTTTTCTTTGCGTGCATTGCAGCGTTTTTGAGCGTTTCGTTTTTTCTAAACTCACCGTTTTCAATTGCTTTGTTAATTCTTGCAAGGTCTGAAAAGACAACTCGCCCGCTTCCAAGGTTTAGGTGGCCGGTTTCGCTGTTCCCCATTTGGCCTGGAATAAGCCCAACGTCTTCGCCGCTTGCATAAAGCTTGCAGTTTGGATATTTTTTTCTTAACTTTTCAATTCGCTTTGCGTTGCCATAAATTGCGTTTCCCGCTTTTTCTTCGCGCTCCCCAAAGCCATCTAAAATTAACAGTGTTATCATACTATTAGTTTTATCACAAAAGAAAAAACTATCAAAATTTTTACTGGCAACTTGCCTCAATTATTTCATTATCAATAAAAAAACCAAGCTTTTTGCCTGGTTTTTAAATTTTAAAGGAAGGAATTTTTGTTTATTAAAAAAGCGGCGCCGCTTCGCCGTTTTGGAATTTGACAATAAAAAAACCGCAATGAGTTGCGGTTTATTGTTTTTGCTCTTTTTCTTTCTTTTTGTAGTAATCTTCAAGCGCAGCTTTAATTGCCTCTTCTGCTAAGGCCGGGCAATATGCCTTTTCCTCTGGAAGGCCGCCCAAAACTTCAACAATTTTTGCGCTTGTTTCCATGTTTGCCTCTTCAAGCGTTTTTCCAATTATTAACTCTGCCGCAACGCTTGCCGCTGCAATTGAAGCTGGGCAACCAAAGGCTTTAAACTTTGCTTCCTCAATTGTTCCGTCTTCAGAAACCTTGATGTAAACTTTAATTATGTCTCCGCAAACAGAACTTTCAACTTTTCCAACGCCATTTGCGCCCTTAACAATTCCAACATTCTTTGGGTTTTTAAAAATTTCCAAAACTTTTGAATTATACATAACTATTTATCTCCTTTTCTTCCAGCTTTTGTTTGAGGGGATATTTTCCTTAATTTTTCAATTACTTCAACAAGTTTTTCAACTGTGTAATCAATGTCTGCCTTTGTTGTTGACCTTCCAAAAGAGAACCTTATTGAACCTTGAGAAAGCTCTGGCTCAACGCCCATGCTTGCAAGAACATATGACGGCTGGGTTGCGCCGGACAAACAAGCAGAGCCTGTTGAAACTGCAATTCCTTCAAAATCTAACATCATTAAAACTGCTTCGCCATCGACAAGTTCGAATGAAACATTTACGATGTTGTTTACCTTTTGATGAGGATGGCCATTGATTTTTATATATGGAATTTTTGAAGTTATTTCTTTGACAAAATAGTCTCTCAAAGATTTAACTTTTTGGTTGAATATGTGCATGTCTCTAATTGCAATTTCAGCCGCCTTTCCAAAGCCAACAACGCCAGGAACATTTGTTGTTCCTCCTCTTCTATTTCTTTCTTGATGGCCGCCGTCTATTAAATTTTCAATTCTAATTCCGTTTCTTACATAGAGCGCGCCAACACCCTTTGGGCCATAAATTTTGTGGCTGCTAAGGCTCATGGCGTCAATTTCCATGTCCATAACATCCAATTTAAGGGCGCCAAAAGCTTGAACTGCGTCTGTGTGGAAAACAATGTCGTTTTCCTTTGCGGTTTTTCCAATTGCCTTTATGTTTTGAATTGTTCCAACTTCGTTGTTAACAGCCATAATTGAAATTAAAATTGTGTCCTTTCTGATTGCGTGAATTAGCTCAGCAAGGCTTACAAGGCCGTTTTGGTCAACTGGAAGATATGTTACCTCAAACCCCTCTGCTTCCAAAGCTTTGCATGCTCCTAAAACAGCAGGGTGTTCAATTTTGCTTGTAATAATGTGTTTTCCCTTATACGCATATGCATGGGCAAGGCCCTTGATTGCCCAGTTGTCTGCCTCTGTTCCACCAGATGTGAAATAAATTTCATTAGAACGCGCACCAATTGCTTTTGCAATTCTGTCTCTCGCTCTGTCAACAAGCCCAACTGCTTCTCTTCCAAAGCTGTGGATGCTGTTTGGATTTCCGTAGAAAACGTTAAAACATGGCATCATTTCATTTAAAACTTCGGTTGCAACATAGGTTGTTGCTGCGTTATCTAAATATACTTTCTTTTCCATTTTCACCTCGCTAAAATTTTATCACTTAATTTAAGGTGTGTCAAGGTTAAATTTAAAGAAAGTTGCTATTTTATTTGGCATTTTTCTTAAATTTTTTAAAATTAAGCTTTTTAATCTTAATTTTCTTTGCTTCAACGAACATTGCTTTGACGTTTATTAAATTGAAAATTGAGCAAAGAATTAAGAACATTGCCGCCCCAAAGATGCATGAAATTGCAAGGTTGAAGAAAAGAGGGATGACGTCTGTTAGAAGATTTGTTGTAAAGAAAGTTATTGCAGCGCTTGGAATTGTGAAAAGGGCCATCAAAACAAAGGGTTTTAGAATGTTCAGCTTTATCTTCGTTTTTCTCTTTATCATCCAAATGTTTAAAATTGAGGTAATTGAAACACACGTTCCCATTCCAACAATCAAAGCCCTAATTCCAATTACACTCGGCAAGAACCAAATTGACAAAAAGAGGAAAACGGAGCCAACCAAGTAGTTTACAAACGATTTAACTTCCATTCCAAGCGCATTTAACATTGAAGAGGTTATATTTGTTAGAGCCATTGGAAGAACAATCCAGGCTGCGCTCGCAAGTAGCGCGCCGCTGGTTGTATTTCCAAAGAAGAAGGTTCCAATGTTCTCTCCTGCCCCAATGAAGAGAGGAATCATAAAAAATGCGATGAACATTGTTATTATGATTGAGGAGCTGATTCTGTTGTTTACATGTTTGTCGTCCTCGTTTGAAACAGCGGCACTTATGTCTGGAATTAACGCAGTTGAAATTGAGCCAACCAGGGTTATTGGAATGAAAAGAAGAGGAAGCGTCATTCCAATTGCAATTCCAAAAATTGACATGGCTTGAGAAGCCGTGTAACCCGCCGCCATCAACCTTGCCGGAATAATCAAGGCGATTATTGGTTGAACAAGGCTTGAAAGAAAGCGAACGGCAGTTATTGGCGCAGAACTTTTTATAACCTCGCGATAAATTTTCCCCGGCTTTTTTAACCTTCCGCCATAGATGAAATAAAGAACAACCGCCAAAATCATTGAAAGACAGCAAGCTATGCTTAGCGACAGCCCTGCGCCGATTTCTGGAGAGAGCGATCCAATTCCAAACGAAAGCAAGAACACGCAAATTGTTATTCTCACAATTTGTTCAAAAAGCTCGGTTACGCAATAGCCAAAATAATTGCTATGCCCCCACATTGCGCCTCTAAAGACATTGTAGACGCCAGAGAACAAAACCGCAGGAAGCATTACAACCAAGATTGGATAACATCTGTCGTCGGTAAAGAGCAGAGAGAAAAAGTTTTTGAAAATTAGGACCAAACAAACAAGTATAAGCGAAGAGACAACTGCAATTATTAGCGAAGCTGAAACAAGCTTCCCTTCAGACTCTGAATCCTTCTTTGCAAAAAACTTTGCCGAAAGCTTTGAAATTACTAGCGGAAGTCCGCTTGTTATAATCGTTAAAATAACCATGAAAACAGAGAGCGAAACTTGATAGAGCCCAAGCGCCTCCGCTCCAAGCATTCTTGAAAGATAGATTCTAAAAATAAAGCCCAAAACTCGAGTTATAACGGCAAAGCCGGTTATTACAAAAACGGTTTTTAAAAGTGATTTCAAAATTTTCTCCCAAATAATGTATATTTGAAATTTGGAAAATTTATGAGCATAGAAGAATATATTACTTTCAAAGGAGGCCAAATGAAAATATCAATCCAAAATTCCAACAAGCCGTGGTTCTACACGGTTAAACTCTCTGACGAAGGCCAAAGCCTTGAATCATTTAAGGCGCGGTTTTGTTTTGACGCGGGCGAGTTTGAGTTTTTAAACCCAAATTTAACTTCTCTTCGCGCGGGAGATCTTTTAATACTTCCGCCAAGCCCACAATATTTCCACACTGTTGCTCCGCTTGAAACATATCAGACGATTGCAGATATGTACAACACTTCAACTGATGAGCTAATTGCAAAAAACAAAACTCAAACAACTTTTGTTGGACAAAGGATTTATATTTGACTTTTTTGATTGAGGTGTTATAATTGTTTTGTTTTTTAATTTAAGAGGCATTGTGCCATAAAAATATAAACACAAGTGAGAAGAGCTATGATTGAAATTAAAGAAGTTAAAACGAGGAAACAAAAAAGACAATTCGTTGACCTTCCAAATAAAATGTACAAGAACAATCCATATTTCGTTCCTGCGCTCAGGCTGGACGAAATGAATTTGTTTAAGCCAAAAAATGTTAACTATGAAGATTGTGAGGCAAAGTTCTTTTTAGCATACAAAGACAAAAAAGTTGTTGGAAGAATTGCCGCAATAATTCAAAAAACATACAATAAGAAAACGGGCGAAAAGCGCGTTAGATTTTCGCGCTTTGATTGCATAGACGACAAGGAAGTTGCAAAGGCCCTTTTTGATGCGGTTGAAAATTATGCACGAGAGAAAGGAATGGAAATTGTCCACGGCCCTCTTGGATTTAACGACTTGGACAGAGAAGCGCTTTTAATTGAAGGCTTCAATCACCTTTCAACATATGAAGAGCAATATAACTTTCCATATTACCAAAGTTTAATTGAAAACGCCGGTTATGAGAAGGAAGTTGACTACTTGGAATACAAAATTTTTCCAATTAAAGAGCGTGACGAAAGAATTGACAGAATTGCAAACGCAGTTATGAAAAAACATAACCTTCATGTTGGAACGGCAAAAAACAAGAAAGAATTCATTGAAAAATATAAGGAAGGGCTTTTTAAAGTTGTTGAGGAAGTCTACTCTCCTCTCTATGGAACTGTTCCGTTTACTGACGCCGTTAGAGATCAAATTATCTCCCAATTCAAACTTTTCCTGAATATAAATTACATGGTTGTTTTTTGCGATGAAAACGAAAAAGTTGTTGCATTTGGATTTGCAATTCCTTCCGTTTCAAAAGTTCTTCAAAACACAAGGGGAAGAATTCTCCACCCAAAAATTTTAGGAATTATCAAGGCCGTTAGAAAGCCAGAGGTTTTAGACCTTGCGCTAACGGGCGTCCTTCCGGAATACCGGGCAAAGGGCGCAAACGCATTAATTTTGCAGTTCATGATGGCTCAACTTGCAACCAAGAACCTTAAATATGTTGAAACAAATTTAAATTTGGAAGACAATGTCTTAATTCAAAATCAATGGAAAAACTTTCCAAATATCAACCACAAAAAGCGAAGAGTTTTTGTTAAAAAGTTGGTTTAAAGCAAAAAAACGCGAAAATTTCGCGTTTTTTTATTGTTTTTAAATAAATTATTTTGTTTTGTTTAAAATAATTGCATGTTAATTTTAGTTGTTAGAGCAATTGTTGTTTATTTAATTGTTTTAATTGTCTTTCGCCTGATGGGGAAAAGACAACTTGGCCAGATGCAGCCATTTGAGCTTGTTTTAACCTTGATTATTGCAGACCTTGCAACAATCCCAATGGCAGAGGCCTCCGTTCCAATTTTGCATGGTGTCATTCCTCTTTTAACCCTCGTTGTCCTCCACTACTTTTTAACACTAATAACACGAAAGAGCGAAATTTTAAACAAAGTTATAAGCGGAAAACCTGTCATTGTAATTAATCCGAACGGAGTTGATTACAACGCAATAAAAAATTTAAACATTTCAATTGACGATCTCTTCGAATCCGTCAGAGGGTGCGGCTATTTTTCTCTTGACGAAATACAATATGCAATTGTTGAAACCAATGGAACTGTCAACGTTCTTGCAAAAAAAGATTTTTCGCCCGTTACGCTTGGGAATATTTCCGAAACACTTAAAAACAGTTCAATTTCTGAAAAAAAACTGGAAAATATTGATGAGACAACAATTCCAATGACACTCATTGCAGAGGGAAAAATAAATAAAAATAATTTAAAATTAGCAAATTTAGAAAAAAGCAATGTTGAAGAAATTTTAAAAGAAGCAAATTTTAAACGCGTCAAGGATGTTTTAATTTTGACGATTGATGGAAATGGAAAGATTTACATTCAAGGAATTAAAGGGAAATATCAAACTTTAACATACAACTACAAAAAGGAGGTTGTATGAAAAAAGCGATTCACATTGCAATTATAATTTTGTTTTTAATTGCCATGTGTACAACTGAGCAAATAATTTCCCAAACATTTTTAAGAGACACAAAGAGCAAAGTTGACGAACTTTTTGAAATTTCGTCCTCAAGTGAAATTATAAACACGGAAGAAATTTCCAACAAAACAGATGAACTTGAAGAATTTTGGAGAAAGAGAGAAAGCATCCTCTGCACGTTTATAAACCATCGCGAAATTGAAGAAATTGGTGTTGAAATAAGCAAATTAAAATCTGCGCTAAGAGAAGATGAAAAACACGTTTTTTTAGAAAGCATCATGTTAATTCAATTCTATTTAAGGTCATATCAACATGTTCTTGGAATAAATTTTCAAAGCATTTTCTAGGCTCTTAAATTTTTAACAGCGCCCGCCTTGTCCTCGCTTTTAAAATAATAGCTTCCGCTAACAACAATGTCGGCGCCAAGAGAGATTAATTTCTTTGAAATTTCCGGAATAATTCCGCCGTCAACAGAAATTTTAAAATTGCAGCCATTTTCTTCGCGCAATTTAGCAAGCTTTTCAACTTTTTGAAAGCTGCTGTCAATAAAACTTTGGCCGCTTTTCCCTGGCTCAACGCTCATAATTAAAATTAAATCTAATTTATCTAGGAAAGCTTGAATTTCAAAAATTTCAGTTTTTGGCTTTATGCTAAGGCCAAAGAGCATGTTTTTTTCTTTAACTTTTTTTATTGTTTTTAAAAGGAGCCTTTTTTTCAACTTCCCATTCTTCCTCTTAAAGGCTTCAAAGTGAAGAGTTAAAAAATTTGCCCCCGCACTTTTGTAATCCAAAATTTTTTTCCATGGTTTTTCAGTCATTAGATGAACATCAAGCGGAATTACAGAATTTTGGTCTATTTCAAAAAGTTCGCTTGCGCCATATGTCTTTTGAACAACAAACTTGCCGTCCATAATGTCGCAATGAAGAAAATCTGCGCCAGATCTTTCAACTTCTTTTGCATGGGAAATTAGCTTTTCTGTTAAATTTTCGCCGCAGACTGGGTCTGTTGAAATTGAAATATAAACATTTTTCATAACAACATATTAACACTTTTAAGCCAAATTTAAAAACTTTTAGCTATTTTTTAAAAATTTTGCTCTCAATTGGCCGCAGGCGCCTTCGATGTCCTCGCCCATCGTTCGTCTAACTGTTGCGCTCAGCCCAAGAGAAACAAGCTTGTCTTTAAACCAATAAACTTGGTGTTTTGGCGCACCCTTCAAATTTCTTTCTTCAACGGAATTTAGCGGAATTAAATTTATGTGGCAGCAAAGCCCTCCTAAAAGCTTTTTTAGTTCTGCTGCGCACGCTGCGCTGTTGTTAACTCCATCTATCATTGCATATTCAAAAACAACTCGTCTTCCCGTTTTGTCGAAATAATATTTCGCGCTTTCAATTAACTTTTCAATTGGCTGGCTTGATGCAACCGGCATAATCTTTCTTCTAATTTCGTCGTTTGGTGCATGAAGCGAAATTGTAAGAGTAATTTGAAGGCCATCATCTGCAAGCCTATAAATTTTTTCAACCAGCCCGCAAGTTGAAAGCGAAATGTTTCTTTGACTTATGTTAAGCGAATTTGGCCCACTAATTTCCTTTATAAATCTGACAACATTTTCATAGTTATCCAGCGGCTCTCCGCTTCCCATTAAAACCAAATTTGTAATTTTTTGCTCTGAAACCTTTGCGCCAAGCGCTCTGTTAACGGAAAGAACTTGGCCAAGAATTTCGCTTGACGAAAGATTTCTAACAAGCCCGCCAAGCGTGCTTGCGCAAAATTTGCAACCCATTCTACACCCTACTTGGCTTGAGATGCAAAGCGTCTTGCCGTGGTGATAGCTCATCAAAACGCCCTCAATAACATTTCCATCTAAAAGTTGGAACAAAAACTTTTTTGTTCCGTCCTTGCTTTCAATTTCTTGAATTATTTTAACAGGGTTTGAAACAAAACTTTTTGAAAGAATTTCTCTAAGTTGCTTTGAAATTACAGAAATTTCTTCAACTTCAAAGCCAAAATTTGAAAATTTTTTAATTTGGGCTGCATGAAATTTTTGTCCGCCGCTTGCCGCAACAAATTTTTCAAGCTCTTCCAAAGAAACATCTAACAAACTTTCTTTCAAAATTTCCTTCCATTTAAAAAACTTTTAGCATCCAAAATTTTTCCGCCTGGCGCTTGGAGTTTTAAGATTTCAATTGCATCTTTTCCACATTTTATAACAAGCCCGCTCTTTGGCGAACACGAAACAATTTCGCCCGCAGAAATCTCTTCGTTTACTGGAACAATTTTTGACTGGTGGATTTTAATTTTTTCGCCATCTCTTAAAACAAAGGCTCCAGGGTTTGGGTTAAACGCCCTAATTTTGTTGTTGACCTCAAAAGCTGGCCTTGAAAAATCCAAAAGGCCGTCCTCTTTTCTAATCATTTTAGTAAAAGTTGCAAGTTTTGGGTCTTGATGAGTTTCAACTGTTGTTCCCGCCTCAATTTGTTTGACGGCCTCAACAAGAAGATCTGCGCCAACCTTTGAAAGCCTTTCGCTTAGAGTTTTTGCATTGTCGTCTTCCAAAATTTCAACTTCTCTTTGCAAAAGCATGTCCCCGGCGTCAACTTCTTTAACTATTCTCATTATTGTTACGCCCGTTTTTTTCTCTCCATTTAAAATTGCAGAGATGATCGGGCTGCAACCTCTATACTTTGGAAGAAGCGAAGCGTGGACGTTGATTATCCCAAGCGGAGCAAGATTTATAATCTCCTGGGGCAAAATTTGGCCATAGGAAACAACAACCAAAAGCTCTGGCTTAAGCTTTTTTAAAACCTCCACACCGCCGTCCTTAATTTTTTTAAACTGAAAAACCTTAAGCCCCTCTCTTTGCGCAAAGGCTTTAACAGGGCTTATTTCAATTTTGTTTCCTCTCAAATTTGGCTTGTCCTCTTGGCAAACAACGCCAACAATTTCGTGCCCAGCCTGGCAAAGAGCCTTTAGGCTTTCAAGAGAGAATTCGCTTCCGCCTAAAAACAAAATTTTCATCAGTCTTTAACCTCTTTAATCATCTTGTCAATAAACAAAACTCCGTCCAAATGGTCAAGCTCGTGGCAAATTACCCTTGCAAGATATTTTTCGCCTGTTATGACAAAGTCATAGCCAAACCTGTCCTGAGCTTTAACTGTTACCTTCATTGGGCGCGAAACAATTCCGCGAATTTTTCCAACGCTCAAACAGCCTTCTTCCATCGTGTCCTCGCCCTCCTGCGAAATTATTTCCGGATTTATAAGCTCCAAAAACATTCCGTTAGGCTCAACAATAACCGCTCTTTTTAACACGCCAACCTGAACAGCCGCAATTCCAACGCCATCGTTTTGATGCATTGTCTCCTTCATGTCATCTAAAAGCTCCCAAAGGTTTTCGTCAAAATCCTTAACTGGCTTGCTCTTCTTCCTTAAAAACTCGTCATCTTTATCAATTTTAACAACTTTTCTAATTGCCATATAAATATCTCCATTTTAACTTATTGATTGAGGGTTTATTTCAACAAAACAAAGAACTTCTCTTCGCCGTGCATTGTCGCACGCATTATACACCATTTGAATTATATTTTCAACATTTTCTTGTTTGATTCTCATTAAAATTTGATATCTAAATTTTTGTTTTATCCTTGAAATTGGGGATTTCATTGCATCTAAATATATGAAATCCTGCGGATAATCTTTTCTAATTTCCAAAATTTGATCGTAACACTGCTTTGTTTGCGCCTTAACAAGCGCCTCGTTCTCACCGCTAAACATAACCCTTAAAATTGTTGAAAAGGGCGGGAATTTTGTTGCCTTTCTAAGGTTGATTTCTCGCTTATAAAATCCCTTGTAGTCATAATTTGCTGCAAAACTATAGACATATTTTTTAGGGCTGTAGGTTTGAAGAACAACGCTTCCTTCAAACTGGCTTCTTCCCGCCCTTCCAGCAACTTGGGTTATCAGCGCAAAAGTTCTCTCTGGGCTTTTATAGTGGCTTTGGTAAAGGCCTTGGTCTGCATCTATTATCCCAACAAGAGTCACATCTTCAAAGTCGTGTCCCTTTGCAACCATTTGCGTTCCAACCAACACTGCGGGCTTGGCTTTTCCAAAACTTGAAAGAATTTTTTGGTGGGCTCCCTTAGTTCTGGTTGTGTCATTGTCCATTCTAAACACTGGTACATTTGGAAACAATTTTTGGAATTGCATGACAACATTTTCCGTTCCAACTGCACCCTGACGAATGTGAGTGCTTCCACACTCTGGGCATGCAGTTAGCGCTTTATATTTCTTCCCGCAATAGTGGCAGACAAGTTTCTCCTCACTTTTATGGTAAACAAGAGAAACGTCACAGTCTCCACATTTTGCAACATACCCGCATTCTCTGCACATCATGAAAGAAGTAAAACCCCTTCTGTTCAAAAACAAAATTGCCTGTTTTTTGTTGTTGAAACATTCCTCAAGTTTTGATATCAGCCTTCTTGAAAAAACCGTTGTGTTTCCCGCTCTAATCTCTCCAAGCATGTCAACAATTTCAATTTTTGGAAGAGGGCGCTTGTTGACGCGCGTTGGAAGTTCAATTAAATTTATTTCCCCAGTTTCAACCTTGTAATAGGTTTCAACAGATGGGGTTGCGCTTCCTAAAATCAAACTACAATTATTGTAAGATGCGCGGAATTTAGCAACATCAAAGGTGTTATACCTTGGGTTGCTTTCGCTTATGTAAGAGCCGTCATGCTCCTCGTCTATTATAATTGCGCCAATGTTTTTAAGCGGCGCAAAAATTGCAGAACGCGCGCCAAGGGCAATTTTTGCCTGGCCGCACAAAAGCCTGTTCCACTCGTCATACCTTTCGCCAAGCGAAAGGCCGCTGTGGAGAATTGCAACGGTTTCTCCGAACCGGGATTTAAACTGGCTTAAAGCTTGAGGAGTTAAAGAAATTTCTGGAACAAGCATAATTGCGCTCTTTCCTCTTTTAATTTCTCGGCTAATTATCTGCATGTAAACTTCTGTTTTTCCGCTTCCGGTTACGCCGTGAATTAAATATATCCCACTTTCGCCAATTTTTTTTAAAGCAAGTTCCTGCTCGCTTGTTAACTTTTTTGGATTGGAATTAATAAACTCAACCCCTTCCATTGGCTTTCTAAGCGCAATTTCCCTTTTTCCCTCAATTATGCCTAGCTCTTTAAGTCTTTTAATTGAGGAAGCGGAAAAACCACTTTTCAATGATATAGCACCCTTTTCTTTTAAGAAATTAACAATTTCAAGCTGTTTTTTCGCATTTTTCCCAATTTTTTCAAGCTTTGTTAAATAATCTTCCGCCAGAACATATTCTGTTGTTCGCTTGTATCTGTCCCCCTCTCCCCTCATCTGGGCTGGAATGAAAAGACGAAGGCAGTCGACCATTTTCAGGTTATATTTTCTTTGCATAAAGGAAGCAAGCTCAATCATTTCCGGCAAGATTGCCTGCTCGCCAAAAATTTGGGAAATTTCCTTTAACTTGCTCTGGTCAAACTCTGTCCTATCTTTAATTCCAACAACAAAGCCCTCAACATTTCTTCTTCCAAACGGAACTAAAACCCTAAACCCGGTTATATCTCTTTTTTCGTCTTTTGGAATTAAATAGTCAAAAACCTTGTCAACTTCGGAATTTAAAACTTCAACTATAACTTCTGCGATCACGGTTTAATTTTAGCAAAAAAAAAACAATTCGCAAAAAGTTTCGCGAATTGTTTAATTTAGCAAATTATCTTTTAGCTGTCCGCAACGATTTTTCCTTCATAGATTTCGTCTGCAGCAATGCTAATTGCCTTTTTGTCGCTCTTTTCAAGCTCGGCAGGAATTCTCTTTTCAAGCTCCTTTGCGCGCTTTGCCATAACAATGCAAAGTTTATATTTGTTCCCGCCCATTCTTTTTGCAAGTTCATCAATTGGTGGTTCAATCATCATATGGCTGTTTCTCCTTTAATCCAGCGTATTATAACACAGAAATTCAATTTTGTGAACTATTTTTTAACAATTTTAAAAATTCTTCCTCGTCAATTGTTTCAACTCCAAGTTTTTTTGCCTTGTCAAGCTTGCTTCCAGGCTCGGAGCCATAGATGACTAAATCCGTGTTTTTCGAAACGCTTGACAGAACAATTGCCCCGTTCTCTTCCAAAAGTTTTGTTGCCTGAAGTCTAGAATACGAGCTTAGCGAACCTGTTAGAACTACTTTTTTATTTGTAAAATAACTCTCTTTTAAATTTTGCACTTCAACAATTTTAATTCCCTTTTCAAAAAGCCTTTCAATTTCCTCACAGCTGTTTGAATTATTGAAATAATCATAAATGCTCTTTGCAACAATTTCGCCAATGTCTCGAATATCCAAAAGTTCTTCCAAAGAAGCCGACCTTAAATTTTCAAACGTTTTAAAATTTGCCGCCAAATCTTTCGCAGTTTTTGTTCCAACGTTTTTTATCCCAAGGGCATAAATGAAACAACTTAGAGAAACAATTTTGCTCTTTTCAATTGAGCTTATAACATTTTTAGCCTTTTTATCCTTAAATTTATCCAGTTCCAAGAGTTGGTCATATGTTAAATCGTAAATATCTGAAATCTTTTTTAGGCCAAACTTTTCATAGAACAAGTCGATTGTCTTTTCGCTAATTCCCTCAATGTCCATGGCCTCTTTGCCGCAAAAATGGACGATTGAATCTTTAATTTGCTTTGGACAATCTATGTTCATGCAAAAGAGATTTGCGCCAACTTCGCTTAAATTTCCGCCGCAGCTTGGACAAGATGTTGGTGCAACAATTTCCTTTGAATTTGGGCAATCTTCGGCAAGGCCCAAAATTTCTGGAATAACTTCGTTGCTTCTTCTAACAAAAACCCTTGCACCTATTTTAACGCCCTTGCGCTCAATGTCGCCAAGGTTGTTTAGCGTTGCACGGCTTATTGTTGCGCCCGCAAGTTTCACCGGAGAAATTAACGCAATTGGGGTTAGCTTCCCAGTCCTTCCAACTTGCCAAACAACATCTTCAAGCTTCGTTGAAATTTCCTCCGGCTCGAATTTATATGCAATTGCCCACTTCGGAAATTTTGTCGTGTAACCAATTTCCTCGCGGCTTTCAATTTCATTAACCTTAATAACAACGCCGTCCATTAAAATATCCAAACTGGATTTAATTCTTCCAACATTTTCAATTTCTGAGATAATTTCTTCAGAATTTTTGCAAATTTTGAAAAAATTTGCGGTTTTAAATCCATTTTCAATTAAAAACTGGTTCATTTCACTTTGAGTTTTAAAATTTTTCCCTTCGATATAGTTGACGGAATATGCAAATAAATCCAACTTGCGTTTTGCTGTTTCCTTTGGATTTAAATTTCTAATTGCACCGGCAACTGCGTTTCTTGCATTTTTAAGCGGCTCCGTTGCAGTTTTGTTATACTTCTCCAAATTTGAAAGAGTAATCATTCCCTCGCCTTGAACTATTAGGCGCCCCTTGAACGGAATTGAAAGTGGAACAGATTTTATTGTTTTAACCTGGGCGCTGACATCTTCGCCAACCTGGCCGTTCCCTCTTGTTCCGGCTTTTTTAAATAAACCGTTTTCATATTCAACAACAATTGAAAGCCCGTCGAACTTATATTCAACAGAAAAGGTTGAATCTTTAAATTCCTTTTTTATGCCCTGAACCCAGGATTTGAGCTCCTCAAAGTTTTGACATTTATCCAGGCTGTAAAGAGGAACTTCATGCTCAAATTTTTTAAAACCGCTCAGCGGCTCTCCTCCAACGCGCAAGGTTGGAGAGGAAGGAAGAACAATTCCGCTTTCCTTTTCAAGCCCAACAAGCTTGTCATACATTTGATCATATTCAAAATCTGAAATTGTTGGCTTGTCTAAAACATAGTAGTTATGTATGTGGACGTTTAGCTCTGAAATAAGCTTCTCCATTTCGGCCTTGTAATCAATCATGAAATTGCCCCCGTGAAATACAAAATTATCAAAACTCCTAAAATTGCAACCAGAATGTAAATTGTGCAATCCAAAAACAACCTGCTTTTATCTTTTTTTCTTTCGTCTTCAATCAGCGTGTTTTTAATTAATTTTTTCTTTTTTTCTTTTTCAGAATCTGCTTGTAAATTTGCGTTTTTTTTCGCTTTTTTTTGTTTTATTTTTAAATTTAAAGAAACTATTTTGTTTTTTACGTTATTTTTTAATTTTTTTAAAGAATTTAAAAATTTATTTTCTCTTTTAATTTTTGGAGCGGTTTGAAATTCCTTCTCTTCTGCTTTCAGGTTCTCTTCTGCTTTCAGGTTCTCTTCTGCTTTTAGGCTTTCCTCTTCTTGCCTAATTCTTTTAATTCTTTCAATTTCTTCTTGAACGCGAGCCTGACGCTCTTCCTCTGCTCTTTTCCTTTCCTCTTCCTTGATTCTTTGTTTTTCTTGCTTTTTAAAAGCGGCATAGTCTCTTTGACTTTGCCTTTGGGAAACGCCTCCTTTAATTTTTGTCTTAACAGTTTCTCGCGTTATCTTCTGTTCTTTTTCTAAATATTCAACAATGATCCTATAGGCTTCGTTGATCTGGGCAGATTTAACTTTTGCATATTCTTTGTCTCCTTTATAAAAATCCGGGTGATATTTTTTTAAAAGAGAATTTCTTGCATTTCTAACTTGTTCATAGGATGCATATGTTGGAAGACCGAGAACTTTAAAGTATTTTTTCATCCAAATTAATTATATCATAAAATTCAAAAAAAACAAGAAATAGCTTCTTGTTTTTTTCAGGGGAAAACGTTTTATTTGTTGTCGTCTTTTTCCATAACTCTCATGTTAATTCTTCCGCGGCTGTAAATTGCATAGAAGATCAGCCAAAGGCTTGCAACAAAGACGAGAATGTAAATGATTCTGCTTCCAGCATTAAATCCACCAAAGATTGCGTTAACCAAATCCCAGTTAAAAATTCCAACAAGTCCCCAGTTTAACGCACCAATCAACACCAAGATGAATGAAATAATGTTTAAAACTTTAAATGTCATAACCTCCCTCCTTTTACGCATCTAGTTTTTGCAAAAAAATTTAAAACTATACATGAACAATTGACAAAGAAAAATAAATGTGCTATTCTTTTCCCATGCGGATATGGCGGAATTGGTAGACGCGCCAGACTTAGGATCTGGTGGGAGACCGTGGGGGTTCGAGTCCCTTTATCCGCACCAAACAAAAACAATCCGAGCTTTCCAGGCGCGGTTTTTTGTTTGGCGCTTTTATTTCTTATTTTTTCTCTTTTAACTTTTCTCAGTTCGGATTGTTTTTGAAATAAAAAATAAGAAAGAAGAAAGAAAAGTTTTGTTTTTTTCATTGGCACTTGAGTTTAAATTTGAACAATCGCTAATATGTAAATATGTTGATCTGTTTCTCAAAATAAAAAAGCGCAGTAACTCTGCGCTTTTTTAAATTTCTTTGCTCCTTATACTTGGCTTGAAATTGTAAATGTGTAATTAGCGTCATCTGCAACAAAGGTTAAAGATGTTTCAGATTCAACAGTTAGCTTTGCCTCTGTGCTTCCGCCATTGTCAAACGAATAGACACATTTCCCATTTTCAACAGTTCTGGTAGCAGATGAAACAAGTGCATCAACTCTATCCCAAGCTGAATTATTTGGGTCTAAACATTCGTCTGTTCCAAGGACAATTTTAATTGTGTTTTCGTCAACAAACAAAACATAAAACCTGCTATCTTCGCCGGATAATGTTGTGATTGCTCTATAAACAACTCCAACTGTTGGCAAAGCTGGCGATTTAACTTCATACTCAATGGTCAATGTCAACCCCTCATAAGTTAAAACCATTGATCTTGTCCCTGCAGTTTCTGTTGTAAACCCAGAGATCATTTCTTCTGTTATTTCAACATCTTTGGTTTGGCCGTCTTCATTGGTGTGGGCCAAGATTCCTCCGCTTACATCAAGCTCGTCCCCAATGACATACTCCGTTTTAAACGCCGCTTTAATTTCAATTTCTGGCGAAACTGGGCCTTCTCCACAGGCCGCAAACAAGCAGGCAGTTAGAACCAGTAACAACAGCACCAAAATTGAAAACATTATCTTTGTTTTGTTTTGGGTTTTTTCCATTTTCCCTCCTTTTTATGTTTTCACAAATCCAGTATAGCAGAAAAAAATGAATTAAAAAAATTCATTATTTTTAATTTTTTTTGCAATAAAGTGCTTGCTCAGGGTGATGCAAACAAAATTACAGGCCATTTTTCTCTGCGGGAAGAATTGAAATTCTGCTTTCAAAAATTTGAGAAATTAATGTTAGCGCGGGACTGTTTTCAAAAGGATTGCAATAAACAACAATTTTCTTTGGCGAAAGCGCAATTAGAGACGAAATTAATCCAACCTCATCTTCCTTTGCTCTCTCGTCAAGTTCGCAGAGCGGATTTTTGGACTCGTCAATTTCATTGAAATCTTCGTCACACAAAATAAATTTCCCCGCCTTCTTCACGACATTGACCGTTCCTCTTGAAATTTCTATGTTATCTATTAAGAATTTTAAAAGGTCAATGAAAGTGTCATTGCAAAGAAGGTAGCTTGCGTTGTCGTTTGCAAGCTTAATGATTTCCATCCATTTATTTCTAAGCTGTTTGAGTCTAAACTGAAAAAATTCGTCCAAATAGATTGTATTTTCAATCTTTAAGCTTCGCGAAATTATGTATTTGTCCGTTTCGCGATCAAAAGCAATAAGCGCCTTTTTAAAGGCGGAAAGGTTAACCTGGTTGCTAATTGGAAGAGCAAGGTTGTTTTCAATAAATTCAAGCTTGTAAAATGTTGAGATTATATCTGAAATCACGTCACAAATTGCAAAACTCACCCTTGGCCTTTCAAGGTCGTCACACGCGATAACAACAAAAGCTTTCCCGCCCTGCTGGTAGGAAGTTATAACGGTTTTAATACCAGCTGTTGAAGATTTTAAATCTTCGCAAAGTCTGTTTAAAACTTTTTTGTCTTTTTCGGAAACAGCAATTTGGAACTCGAACATTTAACTTAATTTTCGTTGCATAATTTGGAATAAATCCAACAACAAAAAACCCTTGCATTGTATTTTATGCAAGGGTTTAATTTTTAACCGCAATTGTGTTTATTTTTCTATATTTAATGATTTAATAACGACATTGATCAAATCTGCAACAAATTTGTAATTTTCAACGGCGCTTTCAAGCGGACGCGAAGTATCCAACCTTGCAACAGAAGTTCCAAAACAAACAAGGTTTCTGTCCAATTTTACAAACAATTGAATTGAGAAGCTTTTCCCAACGTTTGTTGCAATTTCCATTATGTTAATGAAAACATTTTTTCCAAACATTTTAACCGCTTTGTGAAGAATTGGTTTCATGCTTGAAGTTTCTGTTACAGCATAATCTGCGGCGTTTTCCTTGATATAATCGTTAATTGATTTAACATCTTTGTTGTTTTGTTCAAGCCTGTTTAATTCATCATTGAGCTCTGAAATAAACTCACCTGAACTTTCGCCGTAGTCGAACATGCTAACAACATCAAATCCCCCCTTCCTTTCAACTGCAAAACCGTAGATACAAGGAACAAGGTCTGTTGACAGAATTGAAAAATCTCTGTATTTTTCTGGCCTAATAATCCTCCAACCCTCTGGTTTTGTAAATTGATACCTTCTATTTGCCATAAGCTAAAATCTCCTTTACTGCTTATATTATTACACATATTTTAAATTTTGCAAAGCAAATTAATAAATTTTTAAATATTAAAGTTAATTTCGCTTGGATTTTTAACAAATTCAAAGTGAAGCGCCGTTTTTTTGCTAAACCCTGTTTTAATGTTCGTTTTAATTTGCTCTAAGAAGCCGTTGTAAAACCCTTCGCTGTTGACAACAAAAATTGCCGCTTCATGTTCATTTGAACGCCCGGTTTCGTTGACATATAAAAGCTCCTCAAGAGTTCCAGTTCCTCCTGGAAGGACAATTATCATATCGCAATTTTTAATTATTTTAAGGCGCTCTGCCTCTCCGTCAACCCTAACGGCGTTAAAATCCTTGCTTCCAACAATGTTTTCCAAAATTGGCGCGTCATGGTCATAATATGCCTTTGGAATTAAGAATTCAACGGTTTTGCTGTATTTTAAAAACTCGTCCAGCGTTTCTCCCATAAGCCCTTGGTTTGAGCCACCTTGGACATAAATAAGCCCCTTTTCGCCGAGCAAGCGCCCAACTTCTCTTGCGTGCTCAATCATAACCTTGTTGTCTGGAAGATGCATACCTGCACAAACAAACACTTTTTTCATAGCCATCTCCTTGTGGTCGGGGCGGCGAGATTTGAACTCACGATCTCCACTTCCCGAAAGTGGCGCCTTACCAAGCTAGGCCACGCCCCGAAAATCTTTGCCCCAAATATAAATATACCACATAAAGAGAAAAAAGTCCAGTTATTTATTCTTTCAATAAAAAAAGGGCCAAGCGCCCTCTTTTAGCAATTTAACTTAAGGTTGATTATTCTCAATTTCTTCGGAAAACTCAACAATAACCTTCGCAGAAACCTTGATTGTTCCCTTTGAAATTTCCTTTCCGGAGGCAAAGGAATAACAGTCCCTGTAAAGGCTGTTCATATAGCAAAATTCCTCAGTTATCTTTTCAACTTCAAGGTTTTCTTGTGAAAGCGCGCTTGCTTTCACTTTTGCATTTTCAAGGGCAAGCTTAATTGCCTGTTTATAAAGTTCATCTTCGTTGTCACAACTAAACGTAATTCCTTCAACACAGTTTGCTCCGCTTGCGGTCAAATTTTTAATTAAATCGTCAAGCCCATCTAAATCTTTTGTTCTAACTTCAAAGCTTGATCTAACTTGGTAGCCCAAAAATTTTTCTCCGTTTGAATAGTCAAATCTTTGATAAACGCTGAAATTCTTCGTTTGAATGTCGTCTTCGCTGTAACCAGCTTGAGCCAAAATTTCAAAGATGCCATCTGTGCTTGCCTTATTCTCAGAAACCGCTTGGTTTAAATCCTCTTTCCGCGTTTCAACTGCAATGTTGATCGTTGCAACGTTTGGAGCAACGCTGACGCAGCCTTCGCCAACGACAACAATGTTGGCCTCAGCGCTAACAGATAAGTTGCTTCCAAAAGGAACAAAAACGGCAAGTAAAAGAGCAACTAAAAGCAAACCAATGCAAAAAACTTTTAAAACTTTGTTCATAAATCCTCCTCAAAAAATAATCTTTGCAAAAAAGATTTTTTTATTAAATTTTATTTCTTTTCGACAAAAGTCGAATTTTTTATTGGTTTTTTAGTAATTTTCCTTAAAATTAAATGAAACTTGCCTCTCTGGGTCGTAAACATCTTTGGTGTTAAAAAAGTTTTCATATTCAACTTCACAGTTCCTAAGAGATTTTCCGTCCAATGGGTGGCGGTATAAATATGTTGCCTGGTCTTCCATTTCGCTTGTCGTCATCATATTCCCAGTACAAAGAAAAACTTTGAAGCCGTTGGACTTTAAGAATTCATTGTTGGAAGTTCCGCATTTATGCGCCCCTCCGGGATAGCAATAGATTTCTGTTTCGCCAACATAACTTCCAATTTCATTTTTCCATTTTTCAACATCTTTACAAAACGTTTCATAACTTGAAAAAAGCGTGTTGATGTGGCCATAGCTGTGGGAAGCAAAGCGGTAGCCCTTTTCTTTTAAAAAGGCAATTAAATTCTTTAAGCTTTCCTCTTCCCTTTCCAACTCCTCGCCAGAAAGATAGGTGTCTGAAAAAACTCTGTAACCAAACATCCCGTTATATCCGGTTACACAAAGCGTTGCCCTTGCATTGTTAAAGCTAAAATCTGGATGCTTTTCAATAAAGTCCTCCAAAATTGTCAAGCAATCTCTTTCTTGGGTGTATTGTTCTTCTTCAACGGAGGCAAAGTCATAAAGCTTTCCATTCCGAACAACAATTTTTTCAACAATTCCCCTGTTCTTTGTGTCATAAGTCATGTCGTCAAAGCTTAAAACAAAGGGTTTTTTCCCTTCAAAGTTTAGGCCTTCCTTGACAACAAGCTTGGCGTCCTTTTCCTCGTAAACGTCATACAAATCCACAAGAACGAAATTGTTTTCATAAAGCGCATTCAAAATGTTTTTAAATTCGGTGCAAGTTAAATGGTCGCGATCAAAGCTGTTTCTTAGGCTGTTTTTAGTTGAAAAGGCCTTCTCGGGGCTGTAAATTAGTTCATGAGTAAAAAAGTGTTGAACTTCAACGCTTTGCTTCTCTTCAGTTGTTTGGGCAATCTCCTCGCCCTCTTCAGCTAAAATATGGTCAAAATTCAAATTGGAAATTCTGAAAATAAAAAAACCATTCAAAATTGAAATTATAAAAACGCTGCAAAGAAAAAATAGAACAAACTTTTTCATGCAAATAATTTGCGCTTTAATGTAAAAAATATTACAAATTTCATGCCAAATCTAATTGACAAAGAAACTTCAATGTGTTAAAATTCATCTTGCAATTGTGGAGAAGTACCCAAGAGGTCGAAGGGGCTCCCCTGCTAAGGGAGTAGGCTTGTAAAAGGGCGCGAGGGTTCAAATCCCTCCTTCTCCGCCATTAATTCTTTTAACGTACCAAATAACCTTTGGTGCGTTTTTTGTTTAAAATCAATAAAGAAAGAGTAGGTAAAGTTTATACTCTTTTAATAGTTTTTAATTTAAATTTATACCCTAAATTTAAGATTAGAGTTGCTGCATAATTTATTGAAACTTTACTAAAGAAAGGTATATGAGGGCGTTCATTATGATTTTTATTAATTATACCCACAACAATTGTATAATCTGGCGCATTGAAATCGTCATCTATTAGGTCTGTTATATTATTACTTAATAATTTTTCTTTAAATTTTTCTCTAAAAATTGGATCTTTAAGTAGTTGGCATGAATTTGTCGCTTGATTAAATAAATGGCTTAAATAAGAAGAACCTCCGTTATTTTTTATGTGTATCAATGTCTTTCCAATAGCGACATCACAAGGCTCTATTGCATTACCTCTACCACCGCCAAAAGGAATATTATATTTATGTATAAGATGTGAACCTTGCAAACTATTCACTAGTGCTTGATTATAATGATCTTCATCATCATTTTGTGGACAGTCAATGAAATCAATATCTGACAATTCTATATTGCTATAGGCATTATTGATTTTTGTAACAAAATCATTGTTTATCTTATACCAAGTTCCTCCATTTATCGCATAAGTAAAACCATTAATTTCTAGACTTCCTACAACACACTTTGCTGCGCTCCACTTTGCGATATCAAGATTTTTATCTTCTGTAGACTTGACCGAAATACTTTTGGATTTTATTTGATCAAAATTTTGAATTTGACCATTTTGGAAACTATCAATAAAAACATCGTTTTCAATATCCATATATTCAACATCTCTATCAGATTGTCCAGAAATATATATGCATCTTGCATTTTCCCAATTTATGAATTCAGGAATGGCTAACCACACATGAGAAAAATCTCTGTGATTAAACTCTTCTACCACTTTTGAATTTAAAATTTCTATTAGTGATTTGTCTTTTACTAATTTTATATTATCCAACCATTCAAAATTATCTTTATAAGTATTTAAAATGTATTTATTATAACAATATACCAAAAATTCTTCAATATTTGTAATATCTTTGTCTATTACTAAATTAAAAATATCGCCACCTGTGATAATGGCTTTTCCAAAAATTTCATCTTCACTTTTGCCTGTAACATATTTAATTAAATCTCTATCAATATCAAATCCAAATTCTAAAATATCGCTTTCTCGTGGCATTTGTTCTTGACTTTGTTTATAATTTTTACCAATATCCGTTTTAGAAATTCTTCTTATTTTATTTCTAGTAATTGTATTTAAAACAATTTTTAGTCCAAATTGTTCTTCACAAACATCATCTTTTAGCAATGTTTTTCCATAGCCAAAAGTAATTGCAAATATTCTAGTACAATTTTCGTCAACAGCAACTCTTTTTAAAAATAAGACTCTAGAATTTGCCGTTCTTAAGTTTTCGCTATGAAAATTAAAGAAATTGAAAAGCCAATCTGGTTCTTTAATATTTGAGCGGTTATAATAGACAATAGAGTTATCATCATATTGATGCAATTCGATAGCATCTTCTTCAACTATATCGCTAAATTCAGTTATATTGTCTTTTATAAGATATATAGAAAGATTGATTTTCGCCATATACACTATTCCTCTTTGTTAAGTATACCATAAATTTTGTGAAAATTCGATACTTTCTAGTAATTTTTTGCAATTTATTAAAAATAGCATAGAGTTTTGATTTTCTCTATGCTTTTTTATTTCGTTTTGATTTAACTGCAAAATATTGATTTGAGCAGAAAAATGATAGGTCAGCACTTTTGTTAATATCATCTTCGGTTAACAGTTCCAATTTATCTATTGCTTTTTGTTCCAATTCGTCAATATTATCTGGAATAACATTCTTTGAAGGCAATGGCTCTGTAAAGTTGTAAACAATAATTATTTCATCGTTGTAAACTAAAATTTCTCTAATAAATGTTTTTACAATACTTTTTTGAATATCTATGTTTTCTATATCTCCACATATTATGCCTTTGAAATAATTGATTATGAGTTCTTCTGTTAGATAAGTATAATTTCGTTGTTTTTCTTGTTCAATGTCAAAATCGAGTTGAGATATTTGGGCTTCAAGTTCTTTAAGTCTAACCTTCGTTTGTTCGGTTATAATACCTTGCTCAATAGCAGTTATTAAGTTTTGAGATGCTTTAAGATATGATGCTCGTTGCATTTCAAGAGATTTGAGATTTGACTCTGCCCTTGAAACTTTTTCGTGATAGTTCAATATACTTTTTGCAATGGTTTTAAGATTATTGTCATTTGATAGTACTTTCCAAGTTATATTCATCACTTCTTTTTCAAGTTGCTCTTTTTTAATAATGGAAAGTTCACATTTTTCTTTTTTGCGTCTTCTTTTTGTTAAGCAGGAGTAGTATCTATATTTGATTACTTTGTCAATTTCTTTGCCAGATTCACCAATCATCTTATGTTTACAGTATCCACAAATAAGTTTTCCAGATAAAACATAATTGTATTTATCTTGCTTTCTGCAATGTGCGTGTTTATAGGCATTTCTAATATTTTGAACTTTTTGCCAGGTTTGTTCATCAATAATTGCTGGATAAATGTTTGTATAGACGGTTTCACCATGTTTAACTTTGCCTACATATTTTGTGTTTTGAATTATTTTATAAATTGCCTTGTCAGTGATGTATTTTCCTTTCTTTGTTCTTATTCCACGAGTTTGTAGATTTTTTGCAATATCAACTCCTGTGTATCCTTGTGCAAACTTTGTAAAAATTTCTCTAACTACCGATGCTTCGTTTTCGTTGATAACATTCTTTTTATCCACAACATCATATCCGTAAATTTGGTTGCCACCTGTGAAATTTCCTTTAAGATAACTTTCATTAAGTCCACGCAAGACTTTTTGTGATAGTTCTGCCGAGTAATATTGGTTCATACCCTCAAGCAAACTTTCAAGAATTATTCCTTCTGGAGTGTCAGGTATATTTTCCATTGCGGAGATAACTTTAACTCCATTGTTGCTTAAAGTATGCTTGTGAATTGTTGTTTCATATTTATTTCTTGAAAATCTGTCTAACTTATATACAAGCACATAGTCCCATTGTTTCTTATTGCTATCTTTAATCATTCGTTGAAAGTCTGGTCGCATATCATTTGTACCTGTCATTGCTCTGTCGATATATGTTCCAACAATCACAATGTCGTTATTTTTTGCATACTGTTGACAAACTCGAAGTTGACCTTCAATAGATTGTTCAGTTTGACTGTCACTTGAATATCTTGCGTAAATA
>ERZ1643251.293-NODE-293-length-82467-cov-99.328532_pt1 | contig 82467 bp, 82 predicted proteins | sample MGYA00579261_ERZ1643251 | MGnify/ENA primary metagenome ERZ1643251 (study PRJEB29033, sample SAMEA4952267) | chicken gut metagenome | biome: Broiler Chicken; feature: Gastrointestinal Tract; material: Caecum | place: Ireland | collected 2018 | study: Broiler... | reverse complement strand
GCGCTGCTCGAAGGGTATCGGGACCGTATGGACGATTGCGAACGGGTGCATCCGTTGCTCTGCCGTTGTTTGACGGAGAAGTGGTTTGTCGTGTACGAAGACAAGAGGTTCCGCTGTTTGGATTCGAATAAAATATAACTGTATATGAATACGGTCCGTCTTCTTTTCATATCCGTTCTATTAGTTGGATTTCCGGGATGGTCGGAATCGAGAGCACAGTCTCGGTCGCCGGGAGGTTCGGTTTCGGGATATGTGCGGGATACGACGGGCCGTGGCATCCCCCACTGTACCGTGAGCCTGCTTCGCTATTCGGACACGACTGAATTGTGCGGGACCACGAGCGACACGTGCGGTTTCTTTCGTCTCACGTATCCTCATTCGGGTCGTTATCTGATACGTTACGAGCATCTTGCGTACCGTTCGAGCATTCGCTCCGCGGACCTGCCTGTGGTCGGACCTCTCATAGATACGTTGACCCCGTGGACGGAGCATATCGACGAGGTCGTCGTACTTGCGCAGTACACGAAATACAGTGCCGGGAAGTTGACGGTCAGCATGGCGGGGAATCCGATCGCAAAGAACCGTAGCGTTTCGTCGGCGCTCGATCTTCTGCCGGGCGTCAGGACGGACGGAGCGTCGCTTTTTCTTTACGGTAAACCGGTTTCGTTGGTGTACATCAACGGCCGGAAATCGAGTGTGGAAGAGCTTCGGTCGGTACTTGCCGAGAACGTGGATGAGATCGAGCTCGAAAAACATTCGGGCAGTGCGCACGATGCGATGCTCGACGGCGGAATCGTTCGAGTCCGTCTTCGCAAGCAGCCGAGCGGCAGTTTCTACGGGAACGTTTCGGCCGGTGCGGATTTTTCGCCTTACCTGCAATATTACAACGTACCCTTCACCTTCAGCGGACAATACGGCAATCTCAATATCTACAACTATTTTCTATCGGCCTATGGTGACGGCGACCGCGAGGTTTCCGCTTACGGAGAGTACCGAACGGAAGGTTCGCGGCTCGATGCTCGGACACGCGGTTCAGGTTGCAATTATCAGATAGGGGATCTGTTGTCTCTGGTCTACGAGCTTGCACCGAATCATCAGGTTGGTGTTCTGGGTTCTTACGAGTGGAAGAATCAGCCGACGGTGAGTTCACGTCAGATTTCGACGCTGACCCCTCTCTCCGGTTTTCCGTCCCCGGACCTGCCTTCGGCCCGGCAAACGGTGTACGACATGTCCGGTCGGAGTTTTACCCGAACGAGGAAGGCCGCAGCCACTTACAGATACGATTTCGATACGCTGGGCTCCCGTTTTGCGGTCCAAGCCGAATATGTTGGGCGAAGTCAGGGCATACACGCCGACTATACGACTCATCAGTTCCGGATTCCGTCCGCTGGCTCGCCATATTCGACGGAGTTTCAGCACGAAGATTATATGCCGGATATTTCCGCATTCCAGTTTCGGGCGGACTACACGAAGAGCTTCAGGGAACACCGGACTTTAACGGCGGGGGTTTCGTACGAGTATGAGGACATCGACAACGATTCTGAGATGAGGGAGTTCGTGTCGGGCGCGTGGCGGCGGGACGAGGATCGGAGCGTCTGGTTTTGGAACCGCACTCAGAAGACGGGAGCCTATGCCGATTATTCGGACGTTTACGGCAAGTTCTCGTTGCATGCGGGTCTGCGGTTCCAATGGGACCGGCTTTCGTACAAGTCGTCGGAGTCGGCTCCGACGACCGACCGGGACTACTGCCGATGGTTTCCGGAGCTGATTCTTTCGTACGCCTTCAATGAAAACCGAGGAACTTTTATGGATTTGTGCTTTATGAGCTACAGCGGGCCTTTGCCTTCGGGGAAATCCATTCTGCCCAAACGCACGCGGACCTCGCAGTACAGCTATACGATCGGCAATCCGGCGCTCAGACCGGAACGGTACTGGAGTGTCGATCTGACTTATACGCTGCGCGGAAAACTGTCGTTCTGGTACTGTTATGCGAGAGCGACGGCTACGCAGGAGGATTTCACTTTTTACGATCCGGACGATCCGACCGTGATCTTTACGATGCCCATGAATATGGGTACGTCGCATTATCATACTTTACTTGTGGATTACGACACGGATATTACGGAGTGGCTGCGACTGGGGGCCTCTGCCGAAGGGAAATATATCAAGGAAAATTACGAGTTGGACGGAGCTAAATACTCCTTTTCGTCGAAACGCGCTCAGTTTTTCTGCAACCTGATTCTCCAGCCGGTCGAAACATTGCGATTCGACCTGTCTTATAATATACGTACCCGACAGCAATGGTCGGCAGAGAAGAGCCTCAATGCCGATCACACCCTCACGGCCTCCGTTCAAAAATCGTTTTTTAAGAACCGGTTGCTGCTCCGATTCACCTATGCGGGCATTCTCTACACGACCGCGTGTTTCACGACCGAGATGTCCGACGGCTCCTACTACGCCACCGAACGGGAGCTCGCGCCGTCGCGAAGATCGTGGCGCTTCGGTCTTACGTGGAGATTCAACCACAATGCCTCGAAGAACGTAAAAACCGTATCTTCGGGCCTGAATGCGAGCAGCATGTTATAAGGTAACCGGGGGAAATGCCGAAAACCCGACGAAAGAGTAGGCGCTCGAAAACACCGAAACTATGCAAGCGAAGAAATTCATGACCTTCCGGGAGAAGGTGCAGCCTCTTACCGAAAACGAGGCTGGGCAGCTGACGGGCGGATTCGCCGATGTGGATATGAGCCTCCCGGCGACAGTAAGACTGAAAAATCGAGTGAAATGCACGAATAAAAATTGTCCCGACGATACTAAGAATCGGAATGGATGCAAAAATGATTATTGCGACGGAGGAGGCTGCGGTGGCGGAAAAACCGACTTTGAAAACAACAGCGCGTGCGGTACTCAGTTAGGCTGCTGAAACGACCTTTGATTCCGTTTTTCTCAGGGCGTCTTCGGAAGCCCTGCCGTTCCCCGAAGTTTCGAAACGCATGTTATGAAACCGAGCAAATACAATATAACGATCGACAACGAAGACGGATATGTCGTTTACAACACGCTGAACGACAGTCTGATGCTGTGTACGCCCGAAACCATGGCGCTGCTCGAAGGGTATCGGGACCGTATGGACGATTGCGAACGGGTGCATCCGTCGCTCTACCGCTATCTGAAGGAAAAGTCGTTTATCGTGCCCGACGATCTGGACGAGACGAAGAAATTGCTCGAACGCTTCTTGCAGGAGGACGAGGATGAAACCTATTACTCCCTTACGGTCAATCCCACCCTGAACTGCAACCTCGCCTGCTGGTATTGCTACGAGGAACATCTCGCGGGGAGCGACATGACGTCCGAGACCCGCCGGGCCGTCGAACGGTTGATCGAACGGGTGATCTCGAACGGCAAAACCCGGGAGTTCAACCTCGGCTTTTTCGGCGGCGAGCCGCTGCTCGGTTTCCGCCGCTGCGTGAAGCCCCTGATCGAACATGCCGATTCGCTCTGCAAGGCGCATGACGTGAGGCTCACGCTCGGATTTACGTCGAATGCCGTGCTGTTGTCGCGGGAGATCGTCGATTTCCTTGCGTCGACCGGACTGTCCGCGCACATGCAGATACCGTTCGACGGCGGACGAGCGGTGCACGACACGATCAAGAAGACCCACTCGGGGGCGGGTACTTACGACAGGACGCTTTCGAATCTGAAATACGCCGTGTCGCAAGGGATCTATGTCGCCGTGCGATGCAATTATACGAACGAATCCGTGCATTCGTTCGCCTCGCTGCTCGACGATCTGGAGCCTTTCTGCGAACGGCATCTCGACCGGATGCACTTCTCCTTCCACCGCATCTGGCAGGACGAGGAGCGCAGGGAGACGGAGGAGATCGTCCGCGGATACGAGAGCCGGATCGCAGCGCTGGGCGGCGCATACTACTCCTTGCCGACGGACCGGAGCCGTTGCTATGCCGACAAGAAACATTCGACCGTCATCAATTACAACGGCGACATGTACCAGTGTACGGCACGCGAATTCACGGCGGCGAATTGCGAGGGAAAACTGCTGAGCGACGGCACGGTCGAATACAACGAACGCTATCGGATGCGTATGGAGAGCCGTTTCTCCAATCCCGAATGCCTCGCATGCAGCCTATTCCCGATTTGCAAGATATGTACGCAGAAGCGTCTGGAGCACGACCGCGGCAAGTGTGTCGTAACCGACGACAAGCAGCTCTATATTGTCTCTGCGGTCAAGGCCCGCATCGCCGCGATCTATAAACTGAAATACGGTGCGGGTTGTCTGAAGTGCCGGACGTAGGACTTGCCGCCGTCGGGGTTCCGGCGTCTGCCGCTGCTCTGCCGACCCGCTGCCGAGTTGAAGCCGAGGTGCGGCAGAGCTGCTGCCGAATCGTAGTCGAATCGGTGCCGAGGCGCTGCCGGATTTGATCCGGTTTGCCGCCGAGGCGCTGCGATCCGCCGGCAGCGGCGGCCAGCGGACAATGGATAATGGCCAGCGGCCAGCGAACAGCGGCCTGCGGACAAAAACGACGATAGGATCTGCGTCCGGGCCGTCGGGAAGCTCCACGCCCGTTTGCGGAGGACGTCCGCTCGAAGTGCGGCACTCGCTCCGGCCGCTCGCGGAACCGCAGCCGAATGGAAGTTCGTCGTGCCCCGTCAGCGTCCGTCCCTGTCTTCCGTCCTCGCATCCTCGCTCTCCGTTTTCACCTTCCCTCCGTCTTCGCCCGCGCATCGTCCGTTTCCGGCGGCCGCTTTTTTCCGTTCGCACGGGGGTTATTTGTCGATGCCCTCGCGCGACGGGATGCCCCGTGCGTAATAGTGTTTCACTTCGCGCATGTCCGTAATGAGGTCGGCCGCTTCGAGCAATTCTTGCGGAGCATAGCGGCCGGTGATGATCGTTTCGGTCGCGGGATGCCGCCGCTGCAATGCCTCCAGAACGTCGCAGGTGCGGAGCAGCCCGAAGTGCATGGCGATCGTCAGTTCGTCGAGAATCACTACGTCGTATCGCCCGCCGGCGAGCTGTTCCGCGCAGCGCCGCAAGCCCTCCTCGGCGATCGAGACGTCGACCGGATCCGGCTCTTTGCCGATGAAGCAACCGCGGCCCAGTTGCTCGATGCGGATGCATCCGAACCCGGGGACGGAGCCGTCGAAGAGCGTTTCGATTTTCGTCTCGTTGTACTTCATCGACTTGACGAACTGTCCGACATAGACGTTGCGGCCGGCGCACAACGCACGCACGGCCAGCCCGAAAGCCGCCGTGGTCTTGCCTTTGCCGTTGCCCGTGTAGATGTGGACGTAACCTTTCATGGTCGGTGGGGGGGCTCTTTGGATTTTCGGCCGCCGTGTGCGGCGCAGGGACGCATGCTACTCTTCGCCCGGGCCGACGGTCAGTGCGTCGCTGTTCCATTCGCCGCCCGCATCGGGGTAGACGAACGGCCTCGGGTCGCCCGTGCGTTTCATTTGCAGATAACTCTCGTAGAGGTTGATGCCGTTCGCGGATTTTTCGGCCAGCGAGAAGGCGATCACCGACGGATGGCGCTTGGCCGCGTGGTACGAATCGGCCGTGCGTTCGAGGTAGGCGGGCAGCCACGCGGGATCGTTCGACGGATTGCCGCCGCGGCGGATGTCGGTGCCGCTCGCGCGGGTGTCGATCGGGGCCTGAGCGACGACGTAGATGCCCAGCGTGTCGCACGCGGCGTAGAATCCTTCGGGTACCGCTCCGGCGCGGAGTTTCAGGGCGTTGTACCCTTCGCCCTTGAGGCGTGCGAGGTCGTGCGGGGCAGCGGTCGGCGCGACCTCGCGGATGCGGAGTTCGACGGGCCCGCCGTTGACGGTCAGCTGCCCTTCGTGCGTCCCGACGGTGCGGAATCCGAGCCGCAGGCGGATGTATTCGCCGAAGCGGCCCTCGTACTGCGTCCTGAGGCGCAGATCGCAGAGCACGGGATGCGCGGCGCTCCAGCGCAGCGAATCGGGGATGGAGACGACGAAGCGGATCGTGTCTTCGCCCCGCATGCCGAGCGTGAGCTCCCGATGGCCCGACGCGAGGCGCGTGCTGTCGGGCGTGCGCAGGTCGTAGTGGATGCGCGAGGTCTTGGGGTTGAGACCCGCCGTGCGGACCACGATCCCGATTTCGGCCTTCGTTTCGCCCTCGACGAGCCGGCTGTTCACCGCCACGTCGCGGATGTGCATCGTGGGCTGGCTGAAGACGTAGGCGCCGTCGAATGCGGGGGCGGACTGCTGCTTCCAGCTTTCGAGCGCCGCCAGTTCGGACGGCTCGGTGAAGCGGACCGCGAGGCGGTTCCGGCCTTCGCGGGCGAGTTTCGTAACGTTGAAATCGGCGGCGTGGTTGGGGTCGGCGTTGTATCCGGCCGACCGGCCGTTGACGAGGAGCTCGTATTCGGTCGAGGCGGGACCCATGTGGATGTAAACCTGACGGTTGGCCCATGCGAAGGGGACCGTGAAGTCGCTCTCGCGGACGCTGTCGTCGGCCGTCCACTCCTCCAGCGGCGAGAGGTAGCGGCTCGCCTGCGGTGCGGCGTATTCGGCTTCGGCGGCCGTGGGAGCCGCGACCAGCGTTCCGCGCAGAGGCTCGCGGCCCGAGGTGGGACGGTAGGGTTGCGCTGCGGCGCCGGCGAGCGAAAAGAGGGTTATGAGGGTGAGAAAACGTTTCATAATTTCGTATATTTGCACGTGTAAAGTTAATCATTTTTTCGAAATCCCATGACCGAACGGCACGAACTCCGCTTTCCGAAGATCAAACTGCGTGCCCGCGAGCGTGCGGGGACGGTCGAGGTGTGGGACGAATTGCGCGGCATGTGGCTGGTCCTGACGCCCGAGGAGCGCGTGCGGCGCCATCTGATCGCCTATCTCGTGTCGGCGTGCGGGGCTCCGGCCCGCCGCATCGTGCAGGAGTATCCGGTGTCGCTCAACGGGCAGCCCCAGCGCGCCGACGTGGTGGTGGTGGACGATGCGGGGTGTCCGCTGCTGCTGGCCGAGTGCAAGGCGCCCGAGGTGGAGCTGGGACAGCGGGCCGTCGTGCGGCGGACGGTGGCGCAGGCCGTGCGTTACAACTCGGTGCTCGGTGCGCGTTATGTGATCGTTACCAACGGATTGAGGCATCTGTGTTACGAATTCGCCGACGGGGCGTATCGGCCGATGACGGCTTTCCCCGTGTTGTAAGCGGTCGTCCGGGCCGGTGCTTCCGTCCCGCCCGAAGAGCGGCGGAGAGGGATGTGCCGCGGCAGCCGGGCGCTGCGAGGCCGGCGTCTCGATCGCCGTCTCCGGCGGCCGGGACGAGGGGCCCGAATGCGGAGCGCCGAACGCATGGGCCCGACGGCGGGGCGGCCCCGAACGGATCGGCCGCTTCGCCTATTGGAGATTTTTGAACATTCGGTCGATGTAGCGCTGGAACGTCTCGCGGTAGTTTTCGCCGATCGGGACATACTCCGTGTCGCTGAGGTAGATGCGACCCTTGATGTAGCTCTTGATACATTTCAGATTGACGATGTAGGAGCGGTGTACGCGCATGAACGTGTCGGCCGGCAGCGCCGTCTCCATGTTTTTCAGCCGGAAAAGGGTCGTGATGGCCGTGTGGTCGGCCAAGTGCATCCGCACGTATTCCCCCTCGCTTTCGAGGTAGACGATGTCGCTGATCTTGACGAGCGAGACCTTGTAGTCGGCTTTCACCGAGAGATATTCCTTGTCCTTGGCGGCGGCTTCGGCCGGCGGTTCGGCCTCGTCGGACGCCGGGCGGTGCTGATTCTGCCGCAGCTCGTAGAGCGAGTTGGCCTTGGCTGCCGAACGGCTGAAGTCGGCGAAGCTGAAGGGTTTGAGCAGGTAGTCCACGGCGTCGAGTTTGAAGCCTTCGACGGCGTATTCGGAGTAGGCCGTGGTGAAGATCACCATCGGGCGCTGGACCAGCGAACGCACGAAGTCCACGCCGTTGAGATCGGGCATGTTGATGTCCACGAAGATCAGTTCGACGGGATGCGTGGTGAGGAACTGCTGGGCTTCGAGGGCGTTGTTGCACGATCCGGCCAGTTCGAGGTAGGGGATCTTGCCGATGTAGGCGGTGAGCTGACGCAGCGCCAGAGGTTCGTCGTCTATGGCTAAACATTTAAGCATTGAACGTGGGTATTACGAGTTTGACGGTGTAGACGGCCGGGTCGCGGTCGTCGATGCGGAGCGTGTAGCCGCGCGGGCCGTAGATGAGTTCGAGCCGTTTGCGGACATTGACGAGCCCGATGCCGGCGTCGGATTTGCGGTGCGTCGCATGGCGGCTGTTGGCGAAGGTGCTCGTGAGCTGATGGTCCGCATATTCGATGTCCATGTGGATGAACGAGGGCCGGTTGTAGCTCACGCCGTGCTTGAAGGCGTTCTCGACGAAGACGATCAGCAGCAGCGGCGGGATCGTAACGCCTCCGGGCAGCGGCTCGGGATAGCGCACGCGGATGTCGATGGCTCCCGTGTAGCGGATGCGCATCAGTTCGATGTAGTTTTCGAGAAACTGGATGTCCTTTTCGAGCGGTATGCGTTCGCGGCCCGAGTCGTAGAGCACGTAGCGCATCATCTTCGAGAGTTCGATCACGGCGTTCTTGGCATACTCCGCGTCGATGTCGATCAGGGCGTGTATGTTGTTGAGCGTGTTCATGAAGAAGTGCGGGTTGATCTGATATTTCAGATAGTCCATCTCGGCCTGCAGGTTTTGTCGCTTGAGCGCCTCCATCTCCTGTTCGTCGCGGATCGACTGGTACATCAGCTTGATGCCTGCGTTGGCGCCCGTCATGAAAAACCCGAGTATGGCGTTCCAGTAGAGTTCCAGATCGGTGAACGAGGCTTTGTGCGGCTCGGCCGGGTAGTCGGTGCCGGAGGGGGAGACCAAGACCCCGACCAGATGCTTTTCGTAGAGGTCCACCATCCAGAATACCCCGATGATGAGCAGCAGATCGAGCAGCACGTACCGCCCGTAGCGGTGGGTGAGCATGAACCGCGGTGCGATGATGCTGTTGTGGACGAGAAAGATAATCAGGTAGGGAGCGATCTTGCGCCATGCGATGAGGATGTTCTCCAGCGAGACGTGCAGCTCCGACATCATCTTCGAGTTGAGCACCGGCACGAGGATGATGACCAGCCAAACCATGAAATAGAGCAGGTTTTCGCTGATGGCCTGTTTTCTGTTGATCTGCATGAGGCAAAGGTACGAAAAGTCGGGCGCAAAAACGAATTTTATCCGGTTTTGCCGGTGCGGTGCGTTCGAAGATAGGTATGAGCCGGGTGCAAAAGCGAATTTATTCGACTCTGCCGTGCGAAAGCATTCCGAACACGGCCGCAGATGCGTAAAGGAGCATGCCCGGCTTCCGTGCGCCGTCCTTCTCGGGGTTCATTCCGGTGCCGGCCGCTGCGGGCCGCGGGGCGTGCGGCCGATCCGATGCGTCCGGAGTGCGGGGTGTCCGGGCGGAGGGATGACCGGATGCCGAAAGCCTGCACGGCAGGACGACGGGCGCGGGCGGAGCGCGGGTGCCGATGCGGAAAATAGCGACGGCGGCCTTGCGCTCCTCAGGCTGCCGTTTGTCCGTGAGAGGGCTGCCTGTTGTCCGTGGGAGGGCGGGCGATGGACCGTAGCGGCCGGTCGAGCGTCGCCCGCAGCGGCGGGTGCGGCGCGGTCCGACCGGAGCGATCCTTGCCCCCTCCGGGCGGTGGAAGCCGAAAAAACATCTTGCCGTTTGGGAATTCACGATTACTTTTCGTATCTTTGTCCCGGCTGCCTGTGAGGGCGCCGACATGTTATTTACCAAAAAAGCGCATCGGCTTTTTTCTTGCAAGTGGAAATTGGACACTTTCACGGATAGCGAGGAACAGAAGTTGGTGCTCGCGCTGTTTTACGGCGTGGGCATTTTCGGAATCCTGCTATCAAGGTCGTCCAATACCTCACTTGCGGATAGGAAAACTGTCCACGTTTTTTGTTGCGTTACCGTATTCCGTCGTATGGACGGCCGTTTCGGCCCGGTTGCGGAGTGCGAGCGGAACAGTGCGACGGACGCAGGGGCGGGCCGAGACGATCCGCCCCCGATGGCAGTGCCCGGGATCGCGCGCAGGAGCGATGCGGGGGGGGGCCATGCAGTGCGGCCGGCGGTTCGCCTGTGCCGGTTTCCGTCGGTTTCGCTGTGCGACGAGGCGGAACCGAGCTGCTCTTCGGGAAAAGGCGGAAGCTGCGGAGGCGGTTTTGCCGCGGATGACGGCAGCCGCGCCGAACCCGGAGCCGGGGTGCGGATACGTGAAAATCCGAAATTGCGCTTTTTCGAATTACGACCGAACGAAACGATACCCTAAATCGACCGTAGAAAGTCTCCGGAGCGCATTAGTCAGCCTCTAATTCCATTTCCGGAGCTGCCCGCATGCCGAAGCGTGCGGGCTTTTTCGTATTCGGCGGCTGGCCCTTAGCTTTCGGGCGCCTCCAGCCGCGTTTTTCGCTGCGCTTCCTACCGCATCTTTTCGCTGCTTCTTGTCGCGTTTTTTCGCTGTGCTTCCTACTGCATCTTTTCGCTGCGTCTTCTGCCGCATCTTTTTGCTGTGCTTCCTACCGCATTTTTCGCGCGCTTTCTACTGCATTTTTTTGCTGCGCTTCTTACCGCGTTTTTCGCTGTGCTTCTTGCCGCATCTTTTCCCTGCCCGGTCCGCGGTATTTTACCACGGCTTTCCCGGTGTCGGGGGCAATCCGATTCTTTCGGTCCGGACACGGATTCGGTCGGGTAGATCGCAAGAGCCGTTTATCCGTACTCTCGGGCGATGGAGCCGCAGCCGGAAAGCGCGGAATCGGTCCCTCGCCTCCGGCGTTTTCGGACGGAAGATCGATCCCCTTCCGTCTTTCGTCCGAAGTCGGGCGGCGGCACGCTCCTCGGCTTTCCGTTCGGGCAGTCCCGTCTTCGCAGCGCGGTCGTGTGGGCGTACGGGCGGCGGAACCTCTCGGAGCACCGCCCGAACAGCACCGAGGCAATGGCCTGTGCCGGGTTGCTCGGATGGACTCCTGCGATGCGGCGGCCGAAGCGGCGGGGCGCAACGCGGAGAGACGGACGGCGGATAAGCCGTCAGACGGGCGGAACGACGGGGCGTGAGCCGCCCCGCGGGATCGGCCGTTCGTCGGCTCTCGGTTTTTCGGCGGCTACGCCGACCGATGACGGCAGTACGCCGCCGCTCCGTGTAGCGGACGGTGTCCCGCACCCGTCTCCCGATTCATGTACCGCCTCCCCGGTTCGCTCATTGCGTCCCGTTTCGTACTCTTTGCCCCGATTCCTGTATTCCGCCCGGAACGTACGCGCCGGGCGTCGGCCGCAGGCTTCGGGTGTTTTCGGGGCGGATGTTCTTAACGCATCGGCGTCGGCGGGGACGTCGGAACGAGCGCGCGCCGGAATGCGGGCGGCGGGTTGCGATTCGCAGCGGACCGCGAGATCGGAGGCAGGATCGGGAGGCGCGTAGAGACGATATGATGCGCGGGGAAGACGGGGCGGGTGCATGATCGGAACGCAAGGGAGACCGGATCGCGGAGGCAATCGGGTCGCGTGCAGGAGGAAGAAGCGGGAAGGGGCGGGGCTGGGATCGAAACACGGGGAGATTCGGGGACGCGACGAAGATCAAGACACAGGACGGAGCGGGAAAAGGAGCGCGCGGGCGAGGACAGTCCGGGCCGAAGAGCGGCGTAAACGGCGAGCGGCGGGAAGATTATTCTTCGTACCTGTACCCCACGCCCTTGAGGGTTGTGATGCGTTGTTCGCCGATCTTCTGGCGCAGCTTGCGGATGTGTACGTCGATCGTGCGGTCGCCGACCACCACCTTGCTGCCCCAGACGCGGCGGTAGATCTCCTCGCGCGTGAAGAGCCGTCCGGGCTCCGAGCGGAGCAGCGCCAGCAGCGCGAACTCCTTGCGCGGCAGGAGCAGTTCGCGCCCGCCGCAGCGCACCGCATGGCGTTCCGCATCGAGTTCGAGCCCGCGGTCGGAGGAGCCGTCGATGCGTTTGAGGATGGCCTGCACGCGGCTCATCAACAACTTCATCTTGATGGGTTTGGTCAGGTAGTCGTCCGCTCCGGCGCCGAACCCTTCAATCTGTTGCTCCTCTTCGCCGAGGGCCGAGAGAAAGACCACCATCGTGTCGCTCAGAACCGGATCTTCGCGGATGGCGCGGCATGTCTGCAAGCCGTCCATCACGGGCATCAGTCGGTCGAGCAGGATCAGATGGGGCCGGTGCGCGCGGGCCGCGGCGAGCGCCGCGGCGCCGTCGGGGGCCGTGAAAACTTCGTAACCCTCCCTTTGGAGGTTGTACTTCACGAATTCGAGTATGTCCGGTTCGTCGTCTGCGACGAGGATGCGATGGCTCATGACGTGCGTCTGATTTCGGTTGCGGGGCCGTCCGCCGCTGCGATGCGGCCGTGCGGGGCAATGTGCCGGGGCGCATGCTGCGAATACGGCCTACGCGCCTCGCGCCGCCGAATGCGGGGCGGGGCATCGTTGCGGGGGCCGTGTCGGACCGGTCGCTTTTCCTGCGGCGGAAATACCCGTTTGCGGGGCGAAGATAGGAAATTTCGGACCGAAACCTTCGGCGGAGGCGGAAAAATCGTTATATTTGCGGGATTTATATCCTTTTTGAATATAGGAATATTAAAACCGGAAAGCAACATGGCTACTGAAAATTCGAATCTCCCTGCTCCCGAGGAGCAAGTCGGCAATGCCGATGATGTGCTGAGTACCGCCCCTGCCGCTGCCGAAGAGCCGCAGCCCCGAGTGAAACGTCCCCGCCTCGCGGCGGAACCCGTGGACGCCGCCGCGCAGGCAGCGGACCCGGCCCGAACGGAGGCTTCCCCCGTTGCGGAGGCGGAAACGTCGGTGCGAACGTCCGATGCGGCGGCTGTCGATTTCGCCGACGAGGAGGCGGCGCTCGCTGCGCAGAACGACGGACTCGATCTGGGCGAGGAGACGCCCGAAGAGGCGGAGCAGGCGGCGGCCGCAGGCGACACCTATTCCGGCCGCAGCGGCGAGGAGCTGGTAGCCCTGTTCGCCCGCATGCTCGACCGGGAGCCGGTGCAGTCGCTGCGCCGCGAGGCCGAGGCGCTGAAGATCGCCTTCTACAAGCAGCGCCGTGCGGCCGTCGATGCCGAGCGCCGCGCTTTTATCGAGAACGGGGGTGCCGAAGCCGACTTCGTGCCGGCGACGGATACGGCCGAACTGCGTCTCAAGGACCTGTTCAGAGAGTACCGCCGCCGCCGCGACGAGTACATCGCCAATCTCGATGCCGAGAAAGAGGCCAACCTTGAGGTGAAGCTCCGGATCATCGAGGAGCTGAAAGAGCTGGTCGATTCGGACGAGACGCTCAACCATACGTTCACCAAGTTCCGCGAACTCCAGAGCCGCTGGAAGGAGACGGGGCTCGTGCCGCAGGCGCGAGTGAAGGATCTGTGGGAGACGTACAACCTGCACGTCGAGAATTTCTACAATTTCATCAAGATCAACAAGGAGCTGCGCGATCTCGATCTGAAGAAGAACTACGAGCAGAAACTCGCGCTCTGCGAGCAGGCCGAAGCGCTGGTGCTGGAACCTTCGGTGGTCGAGGCGTTCCGCAAGTTGCAGAAGCTCCACGACGAGTGGCGCGAGACGGGCCCCGTGCCCAACGAATACAAGGAGGCGCTGTGGGAGCGTTTCAAGACGGCTTCGAGCCGCATCAACAAAGCCCATCAGGAGTATTTCGAGGGGCTGAAGGCCGAGCAGACGCGCAACCTCGAACTCAAGACCGGGTTGTGCGCGGCGGCCGAAGAGCTGATCTCGCGTCCGCTCGTATCCCGCAAGGAGTGGAACCGTGCGAGCGACCGCCTGCTGGAGATCCAGAAGACGTGGAAGACCATAGGCTTCGCCCCTAAGAAGGACAACAACCGCATCTACGAACGGTTCCGTGCGGCGTGCGACAGGTTCTTCGAAGCCAAGCGCGACTTTTACAGCGGAGTGAAAGGCGAGATGGAGCACAACCTGCAACTGAAAACCGAGCTGTGCGAAGCGGCCGAATCGCTGTCGGGCAGCGAGGAATGGAAGAAGACCACCGACGAACTGATCGCCCTGCAGGCGCGCTGGAAGGAGATCGGCGCCGTGCCGCGCCGCTACTCGGACCAGATCTGGAAACGGTTCCGTGCGGCGTGCGACGCCTTCTTCGAGCGCAAGGCCGCGCACTTCGCGGACGTGGACAGCGAGCAGAGCGAGAACCTGCGCCGCAAACTCGCCCTTTTGGACGAGATGGCCGCGGCCGACATCAAGACGGGCGGTTTCGACGCGATCAGGGAGTTCCAGCGCCGCTGGGGCGAGATCGGCTTCGTACCCATCAAGCAGAAGGAGAGCGTGCAGAAGCGCTACAAGGCCGCTGTGGATGCCATGTTCGACACGCTGCGCGGCTCGGAGCGCGAGCGTTCGATGGGCCGTTTCCGCGAGCGGGTGTCGTCGATGCGGGCGGCAGGCGGCGGGCGGCTGCGCACCGAGCGCGACCGCCTCTACAACAAGGTCCGCCAGATGGAGCAGGACATCGCGCTGCTGGAGAACAACATCGGTTTCTTCGCCCGTTCGAAGAACGCCGATGCGCTCGTGGCCGACGTGAAGGCCAAGATCGAGCGTCAGAAGGAGGAGTTGCAGGCGACCATCGAAAAGGTGAAGCTCCTCGACCGCGAGGCCGCCGAGGAGAACAAGAACGACAACAAATAGGAAACAAAACGAACCCATGAAACTTGCGAAACCAAAGTACATATTCGTAACGGGCGGCGTCGCCTCGTCGCTGGGCAAGGGCATCATCGCCGCGTCGATCGCGCGGCTGTTGCAGGCCCGCGGATATTCGGTAACGATCCAGAAGCTCGACCCTTACATCAACGTCGATCCCGGGACGCTGAACCCCTACGAGCACGGCGAGTGCTACGTAACGGAAGACGGTGCCGAGACCGACCTCGATCTGGGGCATTACGAGCGTTTTACGGACCAGCCCACGTCGAAGGCCAACAACGTAACCACGGGCAAGATCTACAAGAGCGTGATCGAGAAGGAGCGCAAGGGCGAGTATCTGGGCAAGACCGTGCAGGTGATCCCCCACATCACGGACGAGATCAAACGCCGCATCCAGCTTTTGGCCCAGCGCAAGGAGTACGACATAATCATCACCGAGATCGGCGGCACGGTGGGCGACATCGAGTCGCAGCCCTTCATCGAGTCGGTGCGTCAGCTCCGCTATCAGCTCGGCCCGAAGAACACGGCGCTGGTGCACCTCACGCTGATCCCCTACATGGCCGCATCGGGCGAGATGAAGACCAAGCCCACGCAGCACTCCGTGAAGGCGCTGCTCGAAAACGGCTTGCAGCCCGACATTCTGGTGCTGCGGACCGAACGTCCCCTGTCGCAGGAGATCAAGCGCAAGGTGGCCCTCTTCTGCAACGTGGACGCCAATGCGGTGATGGAGTCCATCGACGTGCCGACGATCTACGAAGTGCCGATCAAGATGCACGAACAGCATTTGGACGAGGTGGTGCTCGCCAAGCTCGACCTGCCGTCGGAGCTGGAGCCCGACATGGATGCGTGGAAGGCGTTCGTCGAGAAGGTGAAGCACCCCGAACACGAGGTCGAGATCGCGCTGGTGGGCAAGTACACCGAACTGCCGGACGCCTACAAGTCGATCTGCGAGTCGTTCGTGCACGCCGGTGCGGTGAACGACGTGAAGGTGAGGCTGCGATACGTCAACTCGGAAAAGATCGCCCGCGACAACGTGGCGGAGATCTTGGGCCGCATGTCGGGTATTCTGGTGGCTCCGGGCTTCGGCAACCGCGGCATCGAAGGCAAGATCGAAGCCGTGCGTTTCGCCCGCGAAAACAAAATCCCGTTTCTGGGGATCTGTCTGGGCATGCAGTGCGCCGTGATCGAATTCGCGCGCGACGTGCTCGGCATGACCGACGCCAATTCGAGCGAGATGGGGCAGACGCCCCATCCGGTGATCGACCTCATGGAGGAGCAGAAGGGCGTAACCGCCAAGGGCGGGACGATGCGTCTGGGAGCCTATCCCTGTATGCTGAAAAAGGGCTCGAAGGCCGCCGCCGCCTACGGTACGACGCAGGTGATGGAGCGCCACCGCCACCGCTACGAGTTCAACAACGACTATCTGGCGCAGTTCGAGGCCGCAGGCATGAAGGCTGCGGGCGTCAATCCCGATACGGGACTGGTGGAGGTCGTGGAGATCGCGGACCATCCGTGGTTCGTCGGTACGCAGTACCACCCCGAATACAAGAGCACGGTGCTCCGTCCGCAACCCCTGTTCGTGGCGTTCGTGGGGGCGGCGATGAAATACAGCGAAACCAAAAAAGAAGCAACGAAATAGAGAAGCATGGATAAAAAATCTTTAATAGGTATCGGCGTCATCGTCGTTCTGTTCGCAGGGTTTGCCTATTTCAGTTCCAAGGAACAGGAGAAGTATCAGCGTGAGATGGCCGCCTACCGGGCCTATCAGGATTCGGTCGCGGCGGCCAGCCGCCCCGTCGTGCCGCTGACCGGGGTGCCTGCGTCCGATTCGCTCGCCGGGGCCGATCCCGCGGCTGTTGCGGCGGCCGAGCGGCAGCTCCGGACCGCGCAGCTCGGCGAATACCTCGCCGCCGCACGCGAGGGTGAGCCCGAGACGTTCGTCGTGGAGAACGACGTGATGAAGATCGCGTTTTCGACCCGCGGCGGCCGGATCGAGGGCGTTACGCTCAAGGATTACACGCGCTATGCACCCCGCGGCGAACGCACGCAGCCCATCGAGCTGTTCGATCCGGCGACAGCCCGTTTCGATCTGACGTTCTACGTGCGCAACGGCCTCAACAACGTCAAGGTCAATACGATGGACTACCTCTTCACGGCCGAGCCCGTGCGCGAGGTGCAGACCGAGGCCGGTGCGGCGAAGTCCGTGGTGATGTATCTGCCCGTGGCGGCCGATGCCCGTCTGAAATACGAATACCTCGTTTACGACAGCGAGGCGCCCGAGCGCGACTATCTGGTGGACTTCGACGTTACGCTGGAGAACATGGCTCCGCAGATGGCCAACCAGACGTCGATCGGCATCGACTGGTCGAACACCTCCTATCAGAACGAAAAGGGCTTCCAGAACGAGAACATGTACACGACGCTCGCATATCACTTTCCGGGCGAAAGCTCGATGGAGGATCTCGGCATGAGCGACGGCGCCAAAGACAAGCAGGTCTCGACTGCCGTGAACTGGGTGGCTTTCAAGCAGCAGTTCTTCTCGTCGGTCTTCATCGCCCCCGAGAACGTCTCCTATGCGAACATGGCGTTCGACACCGCCGCGCCCGAATCGGAGTACATGAAAGATTTCTCGGCGCAGATGGCCGTACCCTATACGATCCAGAACGACACGTACGATTTCGCATTCTATTTCGGCCCCAACAAATACGCCATCCTCAAGAAAGTAACGGATCCTTCGGGCGAGGCGTTGCACCTCGAACGGCTCATTCCGCTGGGCTGGGGCATCTTCGGATGGGTCAACCGCTGGTTCGTGATCCCCGTGTTCGACTTTCTGCGCAACTACATCGGCAGCTTCGGCATCATCATCCTGATTCTGGCCGTGCTGGTGAAGGTCATCATTTCGCCGCTCACCTACAAGAGCTACGTCTCGATGGCCAAGATGCGCATCATCAAGCCCGAGGTGGACGAGCTGGCCAAGAAATACCCCAAACCGGAGGATGCCATGAAACGCCAGCAGGCGACGATGGAGCTCTATAAAAAGGCCGGTATCAACCCGATGGGCGGTTGCATTCCGCTGCTGATCCAGATGCCGATCATCATCGCCATGTTCCGCTTCTTCCCCGCGTCGATCGAGCTGCGCGAACAGCCGTTCCTGTGGGCCGACGACCTGTCGTCGTACGACAGCATCCTGCAACTGCCGTTCAAGATTCCGTTCTACGGCGACCATGTGAGCCTGTTCGCCCTGCTGATGACCGCCGCGCTGTTCATCTTCTCCTACATCAACTACCAGCAAACCTCGTCGAGCCAGCCCCAGATGGCCGGCATGAAGTTCATGATGGTCTACCTCATGCCGCTGATGATGCTTTTCTGGTTCAACAGCTATTCGAGCGGTCTTTGCTACTACTACTTCCTTGCCAATGTGCTCACGATCGGGCAGACGCTCCTGATCCGCCGGCTGGTGGACGACGAGAAGATCCACGCCGTGATGAAGGCCAATGCGGCCAAACGCGGCAACGGCGGTAAGAAGTCGAAGTTCCAGCTCAAATACGAGCAGATGATGCAGCAGCAGGAGGCGATGCAGAAAGCCCGACGCAAGAAGTAACGCAGCGCATGCGCTCGTCCGTTCTTTCGATGGGCGAGGGCTGACGTGCGGCACAACGACGGAGGAAACCGGCCTCGGGGCGGTCTCCTCCGTCGGTATTTTATCGTATGGCAGCGGGACGAATCTATTTGTAAAAGAGTGTTCTATAGGTCTGTATATGAAAAAATAACGGTATTTACGGCGGCTTATTTATCGGAAAATTTTATTCAGGCCTATGTAGTGCCGGAACGCCTTTCGGGCGAAGCGATGCAGAACGGATATTTGCGTCTCGCATTCGACGGCCGGACGCTCCGCAATACGGAGACGGATGCCGCCGTGCGGTCGGAATACGATCGGCTCAGTGCCCAGTACGGCGACGACTCCTACGACGGTTATATGGTACCACATTCGACCGAGGCGCTCGGCGTCGTATGCTCGGCGATCGAGGTCGTGTGCGACAGGGCGTTCGACGGGACGCATGCGCCCGGAGCATCGCTCGGCGATCTGACGAAGGTTTGCGCGGTTTCGTTCCGCGACTTCATCGCCGGAGGCTACGACCGCACGTCGGCGGGGGCGGATTTCCCCGAGGAGTTCGATGGGCTGGGATTCTATGACGGTCCGGGGGCAGCGCCGCTCTTTGCGAAGTTGACGGAGTTGGAGCCGGACGATCTGACGTTGATCGGGCCGGAGTTCTATCTCTGTTTCACGCAGCGGCCTGAGCCCGGGAGCTATCGTTTCACCGTTACGGTCCGCACCGAGAGCGGCGATCTGCAAACGGAGGTGGAGGCGGATTTCGAATAGCCGGGGGCTTGCATCCGCAATATATGACGAACGACGAGGAGGGGGCTGACGGCCCCTTCCTGTTTTGTACGGTGCGGGGGAGGGAACCGGATCGTATTTCCGGACGGATGTCCGGTTTGCGGCGACGGGGCTATCGGATTCGGCTCGGGTATGACGACGTCGGTCGAAGCTCTTTCTTCCATTTCCCGCCTCGGCGGTGTCCGGACCTGTGTTTGCCTCTCACTCGGCTGAAATGGTGCGCTTGCGGGCTGTCGTTTCCCCCGCTTCGGCGGAGCGCGGATTTCGTTCGGTTCTGCGGCGCGGTTTGACGAAATGGTCCGACGAGGTGCGGACGTTCGATCCGCTCCTGTCGCGGAGGTTGGCAGGTTGCTCGGGTACGGCCCTATTCCGGTCGATAAAATCGGGGCGCCGCCGCGGGCTCTTTTCGGGGAGGCGGGGGGGGGAGGATGCAGCCGATTCCGGTCGATACGCGGAGGCCGGATTTACCGTGGAGCGCGTAGACCCGGAGGTGCGGAGGCCCGGAACCGCAGGCGGCGGGGCGGCTTGATACCGGGACGGTGCGGCGCGAAATATACGATCGGTCGTTGTGCGCGGCGGGGCCGGCCGGGAGAAAGGCCGGAGCCGGATGTCGTCGGCAGCTCCTTGCCGTTGTTCACGGTTGCCAGACTCGGAACGGTTGCTTATTCGAACGGCGGGGAACCGCTGCCGCCGACGGAACCCTTGCGATACCGTAGGGGGCTTTTTTTGCCGGTGCGCTCCGGTAGCAATGCCCCGCGGAAATCCCGGGCTATCGCGAGCCACTTAGTCGCCGTCCTCCATCTGGTCCCAGAAATCCATGTCCATCTTCTTTATTTCCAGTAGTTTTTCCGTCTGCATGCCCAGCCCGTAATCGTAGATGTATTGAGCCATCTGCGCACCGTCTATCAGAATGATGGTCGGATTTCCGTTCAGATTGCGCACATAATCGGCCGCTCCGCGCGAATAGCCCGAGGTCGTGATGAATACGCCTTTTTTCGAGGGTGTGGCCGCGACGGCTCCGACGAATCGCTGCACCTCTTCGCGTCCGACGTTGTGTTGCGGTGCATAACGTTTGGCTTGAATGGAGATGCGGTTGAACCCCAGCACGTCTTCGCGGATCATTCCGTCGATGCCCCCGTCGTTCGTCTGTCGGGTTACGGTTCCCGAGTCCTTCACTTCGCCGCCGTAACCCTTGGCTTGCAGCAGTTTGACGACCAGCTTTTCGAACTCGGCCGGTTTTTTGCCGAGGATGGTGGTCAGAATTTCGGCGTACACCGAGCGTTTGATCTTCTCGTAGGAGTTTTCCAGAAGCTCCTGCGGGGTCTGTGCGGGCGGGACGGTGGTTTCCTCGTCGGCGGACTTCTTTTTGCCTGCGGTCGTCGCGGGGCGGTCGACCGAACGCGCCTGCACGATGTCCGAAATGTATTGATTGATCTGTTCGGCAGTGGAGCTTTTCAACATTTCCCGGCCTTTCTGCGTGATGCGGTAGACGCCCCTTTGGGGTTTCTCGACCAGCCCCGCGATGAACAGATAGCTCAAGGCCCACGAGATTCGGTCCGAAAAGATATTTCCGTTGCCGGAGGGGTATTCGGCGTTTATTTCCTCGTCCGTGAGTTCGAAATGCCGGGCCAGCGGCGCCCTGAAATCTCGGGTGCGCAGCGGCGCGCTGTCTTGGAGCAGGAGGAGTGCCTGAATGCGGATCGTGTCGAAGCGAGGTATCATGACGATGCGTGTTTCGGGTTATTCGACGTAGAGCACCAGTCCCTTGAGGTATTCGCCCTCGGGATGGTAGATGTCGATCGGATGATCGGCCGGCTGGGTGAGCTGATGCAGAATGCGCACTTTGCGGCCCGCGATGGCCGCGGCCGAGAAGACCGTCGTGCGGAAGAGCTCCTTCGAGACGGCCTGCGAGCAGGAGAACGTGAAGAGGATGCCGCCGCTCTTGATCTGCGACAGTGCGCGGGCGTTGAGGCGCTTGTAGCCCTGCACGGCGTTGCCCAGCACTTTGTGGTGCTTGGCGAAGGCCGGCGGATCGAGGATGATGAGGTCGTAGCGGTCGCCTATGTCCTTCAGGTATTCCACGGCATCGGCCGCGAGCGCCGTGTGGGGCGCTGCGTCGCCGAAGTTGAGCCGCACGTTCTCCCCGGCCAGCCGCACGGCGCGTTCCGACGAATCGACCGAACAGACTTCGCGGGCGCCGCCCGCAAGTGCGTAGACCGAGAATCCGCCCGTGTAGCAAAAGGTGTTGAGCACGGTGCGGCCCGCGGCATAGCGGCGCACCAGCTCGCGGTTTTCGCGCTGGTCGAGGAAGAAGCCCGTTTTCTGACCCTCTTCCCAGTTGACGAGGAATTGCAGGCCGTGTTCGCGTACGGTGTGGGTTTTGTGCTCCGAGGCACCCCTCAGATAGCCGTCGACGGCCCCCAGCCGGGCGTTGAACGGCACGGTCTGCGAACTCTTGTCGTAGACCGCTTCGAGCCGGTCGCCCAGTACCGCGTGCAGGGCGGCGGCGACGTCGAGACGGGCGCGGTACATGCCCGCCGAGTGGCACTGCACCACGGCCGTGCGGCCGTAGAGGTCGATGACGAGCCCCGGCAGCGAGTCGCCCTCGCCGTGCACGAGCCGGAAGCAGGTGGTGTCGCCGTCGTCCGAGAGGCCGAGCGTGCGCCGCACGTCCCATGCGGCGGCGATGCGGCGCTCCCACCAAGCCGCCTCTATGGGCTCGTCGCGGAAGGTCAGCACACGCACGGCGATCGAGCCGATCTGATAGTGCCCGCGGGCGATGAAGTCGCCCGAGTGGGTGTAGACGTCGACCACGGCACCTTCGCGGATCTCCGATTCGTCCTCGGCGGCGATGTAGTCGACGGCCCCCGAGAAGATCCACGGATGGCGGCGCAGGAGCGACTCTTCCTTACCTTTGCGCAGGTGTATTTGCGGTGTCATGGCGTGTGCGTTTGGATTTGGCGGTGTGTTGCAGGACGTCGTAGATGCGGGTGCAGACCCAAGCGTCCGTAGCGGCGTATCTCTGTTGTTTTTCCGTGAGCGTCGCGGCTTCCCAGTTGCTCAGGCGCTGCGCTTTCGAAACCCGCTGGCCCAGCACGATGGCCGAGAGTTTCTTGAGGCTCTTCTCCTCGATGCCCCACTCGGGCGCCAAGGTTTGCAGGTCGACGAAGCCGCCGTCGCGGAAAGGTTTGATCTGACGCAGGGAGCGCAGGTCGCCGCCCACGTCGGCGCCGATTTTGAGTATGTCTTTCGATTCGAGCAGCCGCACGATGGCTTTGTCGAAGCGTATTTTGTTGAGCCTGAACAGGTAGCATACCTCCGGCGTGGAGAGTTGCAGGAGCGATACGCGGAACATCACGCCCGGACGGAACGAGGGGCGCGTCTCGGTGTCGAAGCCCAGCAGCGGTTGTCGCATGAGGTAGCTGCACGCGGCGGCGACGTCGCGTTCCTCTTCGACGACGCGGATCTCGCCCCCGAACTCGATGGCGGGCAGGGCGGCCGTCTCGTCGTTGCCGATCTTTGCGGCGAATTTGTTTTTTCTGTGGTTCATGCGAGGGACAAAGATACGAAGAACTCGCGTAAAAACGAAAGAATCGGATAGATTAAGATAAGTGACTGACACTAAAGAAAGTCAAGCGGTCTATCTCTCTGTCTGTCCGACTCATCAAAAAGTAGGATTGTGAGAGGTTAAGAAGGGCGATTGCTATTTATCCGCTGCCTTTTTCGGCCCGGAAAAATTCGCTGAAAAACACCCTGTCGAACCGTTTGCTACCGCAAAGAACGCTTGTATCTTCGGTATTCGCACTGTAAAGATAACCGTTTTTTTCGATTATCGGGAAAATTACAGCCGCGTTTATTCGATCCGGGGTTCTGTTTCGCTGTTCTGCTATATTTTTCATAGCTTCAAATAGCTCTATATCAACTAATTTTGCAGTTAGACAAATAGAGTTATGGAACAAATGTATGTAAGGGTTGCGTTCTACCTTAAAAAGAGCGAAACGAATGCCGATGGTTGTTGTCCTGTCATGGTACGGTTGACCGTCGGCAACCATTCCGAGGCGGCTTTCAGTGCCAAGATGTCGGTTCCCGTATCGTCGTGGGCATCGGCCGCGCTACGTGAAAGAGCGCCGCTACGCGGGAGATCAACCGGAAGTTGGACGAACTGCGTGCCTCGGCACTGGCCATCTACAAGGAACAGTCTGCGATACGGGAGGTCGTGACCGCCGAAGAGGTACGGGATCTGTTGCTGGGCAAGGCTTCCCTGCTCAATTATTTTCAAACGTTTATCGAACATTTCGAGAAGCGCGTGGGTGTAAACCGCGAGAAAGACACGCTCAGATCCTATCGCTATGCCCGTAATTGCGTCTCCGCTTTCCTGCAAACACAGTATAAACTCTCGGATATTCCCTTTACTGCCCTCGACCGGTCGTTCATCGACAGGTACGACCTTTACCTGCGGACGGAACGCCGCATCGCGCCGGGAACTATCGTCTTGCTGACCACAAGGCAGAACACGATCGTCGGCGAAGCGGTGGCGGAGGGTATCATCACGGCCGACCCGTTCGCCGAGTACGAACCGAAGTGCTCCGAAAGGGTGCAGAAATACCTCACTGCCGACGAATTGCACCGGCTGATGACCACGCCGCTCCATCACCCGACGCTCTACCAAACCCGCGACCTGTTCCTATTCTCGTGTTATACGGGCATTCCTTACGGGGATATGTGCCGCCTGAGCGAAGATGATCTGGAAATTGCCGAGGACGGCGAGGTGTGGATCAAAACCACGCGCAAGAAGACGAAGATCGACTACGAACTGCCGCTGCTCGATATTTCCCACCATATTCTCGACAAATACAGGGGTATCGCGCCGGAAGGGAAATTACTTCCTATGTACGGCAACTCTACACTCAACCGGGCTCTGAAACGTATCGCCTCGATCTGCGGTATCGAAAAGCGGCTCGTTTTCCACTGCGGACGGCATACCTACGCCACCGAAATCACGCTTTCGCAGGGCGTTCCGCTGGAAACGGTCAGTAAGATGCTGGGCCACACACGTATCGACACGACACAGATTTATGCCAAAGTAACCGATGACAAAATCGGTGCGGATACGCAAAACCTCGACAAGAAGCTCGCCGAGCGGTTTTCGATAGCTCTGTAATCACCTTTTTCAAATCCGAATCATCATGGAAACGAACAATAAGATAAAACGCCGCAGTACGTTCGCCGTACTGTTCTATATCAATCGAACTAAAGTCCGCAAGGACGGCACCTGCCAGCTCTTGTGCAAAGTCAGCATCGACGCCGAATCGGCTCATATAGGTATCAAAGCCGCCATCGAACCGTCGCTGTGGAATCCGGAAACAGGACGCGCGGACGGCCGGAGTGCCAATGCCCGCAAGGTAAACCGGGCCATCGACCTGCTGACCGAACAGATCGGGGCCCACTATCGGAGGATTCGCAACAACCTCGGCTTCGTCACGGCGGAACTGGTGAAGAACGCCGTAAAAGGCGTCGGACAGAAGCCGCTCACGCTGCTGGCCCTGTTCCGGGAACACAATGCAGAGTTTTACAAACGGGTCGGCGTAGATCGGACGAAAGAGACCTATGCCAGCTACGAGAACTCCTACAACCACTTGGCTGCGTTCGTACAACAGAAATGCGGGCAGGAAGACGTAACGCTCCGAAGCCTCGACAAAACGTTCTACGACGACTTCGACCTCTTTCTGCGAACGGAGTGCGATATGATGCAAAAAACGGTGCACGAACACTTGTACCGTCTGAAGAAAATGACCAAACGGGCTGTCAGCCAGGGTACGCTCCGCCGCGATCCTTACGGCAGGCTGCACCCGGAGCTGCCCGAACGCAAGAGCCGCCACCTCAAACTCGAAGATCTCAAAAAACTGATGGAAACGCCCATCGACAAACCCAATCTTCAGCGGGTGCGGGACTGGTTCCTCTTCTCCACCTTCACGGGTCTGTCCTACTCCGACCTGAAACGGCTCTCGGATAGGGACATCACGCAGGCCGCCGACGGAACGTGGTGGCTTCATATACGGCGCAAAAAAACAGATACGCCCTCGGCAGTCCGGTTGCTGGAGGTTCCGTTGCGGATCATCGAGAAATACCGGTCTGAACGTCGGAGCGACAAGATTTTCAACCTTTACAGCCGAAAGCATCTTATCATACTTACGCGAAAACTGGGACAAGCATATGGTTTCGATATGACCTTCCATAAGGCCCGGCATAATTTCGGGACACACATTACCCTCTCGATGGGCGTGCCTATCGAAACCGTGAGCCGTATGATGGGACACAAGAGCATCACCACGACTCAGATTTACGCCAAAGTGACCGACAAAAAGGTGCGTGAAGATATGAAAGGGCTTAAAACGAGAGCAAAAGACCGGAAAATAGTCTTATGCGAAGAGGATGTGAGCGTTATGAAAAAGAAACGGGCCCAGTCCGACAAAGAAAAAGCGGCGTTCGCTTGACGGAAAAGAAAAATATTCGTATAATTATCCAACTAATAATATCCAAACAATATGGCAACGACAGGAGAAAGAGCGACAGGAACGATAACGATCGAGTACAATACCGTAACCGTAACCCCCGGTGCAGACGGCGATGTGTGGCTGACCCCGTCCGAGATCGCCCGTATGTTCGAGGTGTTCGTCCCGGCGATTACGAGCAATATCCGGGCGATTTACAAACACGGCGCACTGCGTATGTCGGAAACCTCGAATCTTCCGACGGCCCATGCTGAACTGTATAATTTGGAAATGATCTCGGCGTTGGCCTTTCGGGTGGACACGCCCCAGAGCGCGGCGTTCCGGCGGTGGCTGATCCGCCGCCCCTATTCCCCGATGGTCGTGCTGAAGGTCTTGCAGGAGGAACGGACGGTAGTGAACTGACCTCGGAAAGAAAAAAATCCGTCTAACCACCTTGATTCTAATGTTTTCGCCCCTGTCGGAATTCATCCTGACAGGGGCGATTTTCAATCTCGGGAATTTGTCAGACAGACCGTCTTCTCGTTCCGGTGTTACAGCAATGCCTTATCATCCGTTCCGTTATACGAATCCCGGAGTAACTTTTCGATCTCCGACTCCCGGTACAGCACTTTCCCGCATATCATGTAATAAGGGAGTTTCCCCGAGCTGCGGTATTCCTGCAACGTCCGGCGGTGGACTTTCAGCCGCTCCGAAATTTCCTTGTCCGTCAGATACGACTCGCCGCCCAGAATCAGGCGATGGTTCGTACCGAATTTTTCCAGGCCCTTTTCGATACGCTTTATCAGGTCGAACACTTCGGTCTCGCTACTGTCCGAGCCCTGCACAATATTATTTCTCATAGCTTATTCCTCCGTTTACTTTTTCGATTGTTTCAACAATGCCTCTACGTCTTGCGGCTTATAGTAGATTTTATGTCCGACTTGTGTGTAAGGAATGAGCTTTTTTTCACGATATGCCTGAAGCGTCCTTTTAGCGATGCACAGCATCTCGCAGACCTCCTCATTGTCGAGCCAACGTCCCAAGCGTTTTTGCTGTTTTGCATTCAGGGCCTCGATCCTTCCGGCCAGCGTTTCGAGTTTGGCCACCATAGAGTCATAGACCCGTTTTTCGATCATTATCATCTCCATAATTACAATGTTTAGCTTTCCCGGAACCCAAAAATACTTTATGGAATACACGTCCGAGCCTTTTGCCGACGCAGATGTAAAGGTTGGCGTCGCTATATGTCACGGTTGGCGTCGCCGCTTTGAATTTGTAAAAGCGAGGAAAATATGCGAAATTTGAATGGCTGAAACAGTTATATTTGATTATGCTTCTGACTTCGATGACATATAGGGAGATGTACGACCATCTCGCCGCTGACAAATACAAAGTAGACATCAAGCAAGAATACCTACGGCCCAAAGCGATTAAAGCATTTCGTAAAACAAGCCGTTTTCCTGCGTGGGAACTTTATGAATATAAGATTCCGGCAACCAACAATCAGTATATCATTTATTTTTATGCAGAAACCAGGACCCGTGCAGAATATCCCGAAGTCGGCTCTTTCTGTATTGTTTATGCAGACAAACATCGGTTTGTCGTTCAATGGGGTGCAAGCGGGTATAAGCACACCCCGGATAGCAAAATGGTAGGCGTCAGGCAAATCAGTGCCTATACATCCCATTTTTTTCAACGATACAGGGAGCGTTTCTTAAAAGACGAATCGCTGAGTGCTAATGATGTAGCTGCAAGATATTTTTCCCGGAATACTACCGTCATGCCCCTCCAGCAAAATGAGGGCATCAACCGCAACCATGAAAAATACGGAGAATATGGAAAGTATGCCTTTCGTATCAGGGACGGGATCTGTTTTACCTACATGAAAGCAGAGGGTATGATAAGTGAGGACGGTGACAGGCATAAGGATAAAGTAGATACCGTATATGTGTGCTACACTACGTTTATGAACGAATCCGGTATGACTGAAAGCCAGCGTAATGCTATCTTTCAAGAACATTGTATGCAATGGCGGCAATTATACGATACATTCCTGAGTGAAGCTAAAAACGGGACTATCACCCTGCGAATTGAACCTTAACTGCTTTTATTTAGGAATACTAACAATTCAGTGCCAAATCTTAGCTTGTTAATTTGATGATGCAAACCGTTGAAAACTTTAACAATGACAACATAAACAGCGCTCTATGATTACCAATTTCAGCTTCGGAGTACCCGGCGAGATAGCAGATGCCGATTACCCGATGCCGCTCGGGAACTATTTCGACATCGAAAAGGATATGACGCAGGTCGGCGGCGAGTTCTTGTTGGTGAGAGACGAGGACAGCAACTTTTATTTTCTCTGCACCGACGACTGCGACATCGAACTATTATGCCGTGCTTATGATTGGTATATCGTATCGTCCGGCCGTTTCAACGACCGTTTGCGGATCGGCATGGGGCTGGCCGGAGAGGATGCTTACGGCAGCGAGATGTTCCGGATCGAGGACGAGCAGACCCTTCGGCTGTGGCACGACATTCTGAAATTCACCTTTAAGGGCGATTTCATCCGCAGCTATTATCCCATGACCAACCGGTTCCGGGGTAAACGCGTGGACGGGGCGTTATGTTTCTATATCCACGACTATTATCCCGTGTCGCATAAATTAAACTCATGAGCGAACAGAAAAAAGTCACTAACCTCGTATTTCGCTTCAAAGAGGGTGCCAGTGCGTTGCTGGCCGCCAAACTCTTCTCTTTGGCTATATCACGCATGAGATATTTCGACAATCTGGAAGAGCCTATCCTGATACCTCTTCCGGCTTCCACGAAAGAGAGGCACCGGCAGCGTTTCGAGTCCTTTTGCGGGGAACTTTCCCGCCGGCTGATAATAGACGACGGTTTTCCTACCGTCCGGATCGAGTACGACAGGGAACAACAAAAAGGTACGCAACAAAGGGATATGTCCGGCATAGTCTTCGACCCGGATTATATCGAGGGGCGCGACGTTTTGCTAATCGACGATATTCTGACTACCGGCATGAGTTTTACGCTCATAAAACGTGAACTTGAAAAATCGGGTGCCAATTCCGTAACCGGCATATTCCTAGTTAAAACCGTCGGCACGAAATGAGTTTGTTCGTTCGAGAGCAATTCTGACCAAGCCATTAAGATGTAAAACGGAAAACGGGTAAATTAACATAGAGTTTGTATGATTCGTGAGCTAACCTATAATAACAGAATACTGTCTGAGCAAGAACGGGTAGAGTTCTGTGAAAAATCGGATGAATATATAAACATGTTTTCCGAGTGCATTGAGGAAATATGCCAACTCGCAACCAAGATTCAGGAGTCTGAAAATTCCGATTATGATAAAATTACCAATACGCTAATCCTTACCAGTACTTTTACAGGTTACTCCTTTTGTGATTGCATCGTATTGACAAAATTATTTGTCAGGGCGACGAATCCGTATGAAAAAAGCTTTCTTCGGGGCAAACTGAAAGTCCAACTTAATGAAAGTTTCAAAAAGCTATATGGGTTTAGCAAGAAGGGATATAAAGATTCCCATTGCGCGCAGTTGGAAACCATCATAACGATGTTTCCCGGATTCAAAAGCGAGTTTGATGAATTATTGTCGGACTTGGAGCAGATTTCAAAAAATTCTTGGTGGAAAGACGAAAGAGATGCCGAAGTGCACATCAATGCAACTAAACTTTATAAACTGCGTCACGAAGAGATAAATGAGAGTAAAATCGCCATGGAAACTGTACAATTAACGGATTTATTCAATCGCTTTAATCATCTTATCAGCGAAGTACACCGAACGCTTCTCAATCATATGGTTGTGAGATATGTAAAAGAAAATGGCATTAGGAATGCTATATAATATTATGCGTTTTTTGTTGTTCATCATCCGGTTTGAGCAAAAAAGTAATACTAAATATAATGTTTGAAAGGCAGTACACCTGTTTTGATATCTTTCCCCGCAGTGAGGATTTCCCCGATGGAATCAGCGAATTTCAATGTGACGGGAATACCGTCACCATATATACAAGCATTGTAATTTAACTTCGTCAAACCCAATATATCCTTACAAACCACTTCAATATCTGCTTCTCCTCTGGTTACGGCTATGTCAATTGGATTCGGCGTCTCTAAACCAATCTGAGTTTTGAATCTGGGGATAAATCCTTTTGTCCAAAGGAACGCTTTTCTATCATCATACTGTAACATCATTCCTCTGGGAACGCAATACGAATATTGCCGATATAACTTAAATGTACTATTTTCCTTTATTCTTACTCCGATAATTTTTGACTTGCCCGCAACTGCGTCTTCAAATCCAGCCCACTCCGGATCATCGAAAAATGTTTTTGCATGGATAAAAATTTCATTGGGATAACATTCAAAGCGATTATAGTATGCTTCTAAAGATTGAGACACGACCTCAAAAGCATCTTGCTGTGAAAGATGAAATTCGCCGGTAGTAGGATTCCACCAAGGACCAACATTTCCCCTGAAAACCATCCCATCGCCTGAATCAAGAAACATCTGAGCTGCACAACAAGCATTTTTGTTCTTTGTATCGCTTTCTGTTTTCTTATATACTAATCCCAAATAACAAACTCCATCTCTAATCTCTCCAAGTTTCCACGGAAGACCTCCTAATTTATAATAGAGGGTATTAGATATGTTCCATGCTTTAGCTGTATCAAATTTTTTTTCTTCCTCAATTTGCTTATCGGTTAACAGATTCTCATAGGCTATTTTACTTTCCCGAATTATCTGAGTGACGATTTTTGCAGATAATATTTTGGCTTTTAGCTGATTGTGAAAATTGACTTCAAACTCATACGCTTCTCGAAGGGTATCTTTTTCCTCTTGGAAAAACATATCCAATTGGGTCGAATTCCGTTCATTTTTCTTAAGCCCAATGTTAATATTATCTTCCGATTTCGGAATTTTCGAATTTGGTCTGCCGAATTTATAAATATCCTCTGGTATTACGACAAACCAAACATCCACAGGCATCTCTTCATGCTCGGTATACCGTATTAACGGCTGGACATATAGATTCACTAAATTATGAACTCGTTGATGAGAATCCGTGTATTTTAGGTATTCATCAATGTCCTTTTGCTTAATATCAAGTTGAATAATGTTATCAAAATTGATCGATATGCCGAAGGTAGATTCTAATCCCGGGAAATTTGGTCGGGCAATGGATAAATCCCCATTAACAATAGGACCATGTATCCTTTTCAGATAATCAATCATTTTTCTCCTTAAGTTAGCCGAACCGATGATACCGATATTTCTAACACCTTTAATCCTTTTATGATCAAAGGGACCAAAAAGCATTAAACCATCCCGGGGGTCAATTGCTGTTTGGCCACTACCGAATGTCAATGATGGCTCACTGATGTATTTGAGAGTAGGTTCAATCATTTGTTTCCTCTGCCGTTAAATCTTCGTAATAATCTTCTATTTTATCAATGCTCATTTCGGTGTCTGGATCTATGTATCCTATTTCACTTATAAGCATTTCCGGCCATTCTTTCAGCTTGACTTGCTTTCCCGGCGTCGTTACCTGAATGCTTATTTCTCCCTCTTTATTTTTTAGACGCTGAATAAATGCGAGCAATAAATCTCTCCATTCTTTATTAAAAAGGTACTTTCCTTTTTTCCTTCTGAAAGAGTGCTGCTTTTTTTCATCATCTATCAATTGAGCGCCGTCCGATGTAAACAGAATATGTGATTTAAGAGAAAACCCAATAAACGGGAATAGTGTCGGTTGAATAGAGACTCCATAATGCCAAAATCCCACTCCTCGCATTTCTCCTAATAGAGCTTTTGCCTTTTTCCTTGTACTTTCAGGATAGATAAATTTTACTTTCGTAATTTTATCATATTTCGGGAGAAAATAAGCTAATCTCTTATTCGACATTTCATGCTTCCATAAGCCAGCACGTCTGAATAGATTGGCAATTACACAATACATCAGCCTCTTGAAATGATTCTCGACATCTCTATGTTGAGGAAACTTCTCAGACATGAACCCATCTAAAATATCTGTTAGAGAAAATGCAAACGTGTGTTCTGGCCTAACTTCAATCATTTCATTATCTCTTTGAACGGAAAAATTCAAATTTCCATCAAACGAAGAAATACAATTGGATAATAAACTAATCGGAATTTCTTTATTCAGGTCTCTGATGGCTTTAGCTTGAGCGGTATTGGCAAATTGATACATATAGAACCTATTCGGCATTTCAGCTATCGACCACCATGAAGTATAATATCGCTCTTCGTGGGGTATAATTGAGCAGTTAGAAATATACTCATTTTCATACCATTCTGAAAATGAAGACTTCTGATTGCCGAAATTAGAAGGGACATTGTCTTTCTCCAGTTTTTTTAGCAGTTGCTTTAATCCATCAGCCCAATTATTATTAAATGGAATATGGTTAATATTAGGTTGTCCTATTACTAAATGATAGCTGGAATTGTCGATATGTAATGGTATGATAAAATCCTGCAATCCATCTTGTGCAGCAATACTCTTTGCGTATTCCAACTCATTTTCAATTCCTTGCCGAAGTATACCTTCTGTCGTTACAATATTTTTTGAATAAACGAACAAAACTTTTATCGAACGATCCAGGGCTTTTTGAATGGTCGCCCAAAAACGCTCTCCACCCAGTAACCCTTCTTTATCTATCCAAACCTTATATCCTAACATCTCCAATCGGGAAGCAATCCAGATGGAAAAATCGTTATCTGCCGGGGTTGCATGACTTATAAATATCGTATCTCTCATAACCTATCTTTCTCCTGTTTCTTTACTGCCTTGCTTTGATAATTCTTTATAATAATTCCGTCATATATACGGGCAAGCAAAAAATATCCTTGTCTTTCTTTAGATCTTTGGTATAGAGAAGATACCTGTGAAGGATTCTCGCCGAAAACTTTTGCTGGAATTTATCGAGGGATTTGTGTGAGTTATATCCGGAAGATTTAACTTCGATAGGGCATATCTTGTCTTTACGCGAAAGCAGGAAATCTATTTCATAACTGCGGACAGTTTTATTCTCTTCTTCGTCTTTCACTGTCTCCTCCTTAAATGTATAGTAGAAAAGTTCATTGCCTGCACTCTTCAACATTTGGGCGATTGCATTCTCGTATACATACCCCAAATCTGTACTGAGTTTATCGGAAAGGAGCTTCCGGTATATCACATTTTCCGTATAGTCGCGATCCATAAAAGCGAGCGTAACGAACAATCCCGTATCAGCAAGAAACATCTTGAAATAGTCGTAATCAGCATGAAGAGAGAATCCTACACTGGGATCATTCGCATGATAGGCAAAGTTTACCGTCATGGAATCTGCCATATCCATCAACAACTCACTGAGCCGGGCGGCTGTCGCATTCTCAATCACGCTTCCTACCTTATAACGTGTCGTATTGCGGGAGAGTTCTGCCGGAATTGAGGTAAACAAACGCGAAGCACGTCCTGTCGGATCGATTTTACGGAAATCATCGATATACAGTTCGAGGATATTTCGTTTTACCGCATCTATGGCTGAAAAATCATTCGATTCAAGATATGCATTTACAGCCTGCGGCATACCGCCGATGAGCATGTACAGACGGAAATTGCGCATAAGATCACGATTGACGGCATCACCCAAAGACTTAAAATTTTGATACGAGTATCTGAGCAACTCATAAGTCTGGAGTTTATCGATAGCCCATAGGAACTCTTCGTAGTCCAGCGGATACATTGCGATACGTGTTTCTTCGCTCGGTATCACGATTCCTTTCACATTTTTTTTGATGGAAAGGAGTGCCCCCGTTTCAATATAGTCATATCGGTGATCCTTTACAAGATGCTTGATTGCTTGTCGTGCCGGAGGACATAGTTGTACTTCATCGAAAACGATAACCGATTTCCGTTTATGCAATGACACATTGAATAGCGACTGAATCCGTAAAAAGAAGTAATTCAGATCCGAAATATGTGAAAACAACTCTTTGACCGCATCGTCTGCTATCGAAAAATCGATGATGATATAGGATGCATACTCTTTACGAGCAAATTCCTCGGCAATGGTCGATTTTCCGATTCGACGCGCACCTTTTATCAAAAGTGCCGTATGTCCATCGCTTTCTTGCTTCCATCGGAGCATTCTTTCGTAGATCTTACGCTTGAATATTTTTTCGAGCATGACTGAAATTTTTCATTTACTGCAAAGATAAATGTTTTGACGAAAATAAGGAAATGTTTTCGTTCTATTTTGCCGGAAAACATAAAATGTTTCAGCAATAATTTGTCGAAAAATGAAAAATTCCATCCAAAAGAGAAATAAAAATGGTTTTTACCATCCCATTGCCGCTACTGCGGCTATTTCTTTATATGTATGACTTGCTTGTGGCCGAGCGTCGGACGGAACTCGGGGCACGAACAAACGGCGGCGGGAAGAACCTCATCGCGCGGTGTCCGTTCTGCAGTAAGGATGGGAAGTTCGGAGTCTATATCGGCAAAAAGACGTCCGCAAGAAACCTTTTATGGCGCACTGCTTCTCGTGCGGTCGTTCGACGACCACCTTGGAGAGGCTGCTCGAAAGCCTTAGCCGGATAGACCTTATTCTGTACTTTACTTATTGTTTATCGAGAAGCGATTACATCATGAATATATACTTATAAAAAATAAGAGGTCTATTTAATCAAATTCAATTGTCGCGCTATATCCTGTGTAAATTTAGCCATTGGTCGCTTATGGATATCTTCAACAGTATCGTAATTGCCGATGATTAGCCGATTGATTATAGATTCATCTTTGAAAAGATCCTTGAACTGTTTTGCTAAATGTTGCTTATAGCTTTCAGTATAAATCTCTTTTTTCTGAATTAGTTCTGCCACAATATCTTTCTGCGTATTATAAATTCCCGTGATGCTAAAGTTTTTGTCATGGTCTTTAGACAACGCCTGGTATCCATCCGTTGAAAGAAAACCAACTTTCAGGCATTCTTCATCATAAGATTTCATGTATTTGACGATCGAATCTTTGGTTACGTAAAAGAGAAACGGATTCAGGTCATCCTTAGAATCCTCGGTATAAAGATCGAATTTTACAGAATTATCGTTCTTTACAGAATTACAGTTTCTGCATGACGGGCACAGATTGAAAAACGAAATTGCAAGAAATGGATATTTGGACTTGGGACGGATATGATCCAGTTGAAATTTTGCTTGTGTTCCTCCTGCTGTTTTCTCCAAAACAACAGCAAGTTGCGCATTGCAATAGACGCAGGTTTTAATTGATAATCCCAAATATCCGCTATTATGTATATAATCGGATTTGCGCAAATCATCATACCTTAGCGCCTTAATAATAAGGTCGTAAAACTTCGCCGACTCACCTTCTATAGTAAACATTTTACCGAGATCCGCTTCTGGTAAAATACGATCGAACTTCCGTTTTGTACGTGCTACCTCAGAAGGTTTTAGGCAGTTCAAATCTTCATATTCGTCGATTATTTTCTGAACATACTCTCGATAGCTGGCGTCTTCTTCCGGTAAAGCGGCATATAGTTCCTGAAGTAATACAGGTGGGCGCTTAAAATCTTTTCGCCGTCGGGCAAAAGGATCTTTTGCATAATCTTTTGCTATGTGATATAATTTATCGTCGATGTAGATTCGTTTCATAGATCCAGTAAACTTAATTGTCTCTCAATTTCTTTCATCTGACGCTCAAGTTCATTGCGTCGTGTAACCCGGTCTTGGTATCGGATATCGTATAATTCTTGTAATGCTTCACGGATCAAATCTTCTCCAATTGTATTGATAATATATTGAACGTCAGCGGTAGACCATTGCTTCTTGCTATTGTTATCCCCTTGCAATAAGGTGAGAAGCTCTTCTATTTTATTATTTGCAAATTCACCGACTAATCCATTTTCCAAAAAGAAACTGGTGCGTAACAAATCATGGATATTGGCACCGAAAGTCTTGAAATCGCATACTTCATTATCATTCTTACCATCTTTAAGAAACAAGACATTATCCTGGGGGATATCCGAAAGAATAAATGGGGAATGTGTTACAACTATGATATTAAAATGCTTGATTCTGTTAAATTGACTTTTTTTCAAATAGTTGATTAGTTTGTCGATGAATTGTCTTTGGTATTCGGGGTGAAAATACAATTCGACCTCTTCCAAAACGATATTGACATAGTTATAATGGACACTCTCCACGTCATCGACAACTGAGTCCAGATTACGGACATGATAGAGAATCGTGCTCATGTAAAATAGGAATTGCCGTTCCCCGGAACTCATTTTATCGAAATAGATTACTGCTCCGTCGCTTTTGGACAACTCGATCCGAATATCGAAAAACGACGGAGGCATGGAAACTTGCTCCTTGTGTATAGTATTCAATCCTTCCAATATCTGCAAGTTTTTGGGCTCGTACCTAATATAATCTTCAGTGAGGTTCTGAAAATCCCGCCCGTCAGTTGCGTTTACATTATGCGTGACATAATCTATATATTTGAGAGTCTGTCTTATCTTAAATGTCACATGAGAAAAATCGTTTAAAAGCTTACGAACGAGATCTTTGATCCGAGATTCCTCCTCTTGGGAGCAATATTCCGAAAGATCCTTAACAGCAACATATTTCTGCCCGGTATAATTGGGATATGTCGCTACGATATGATATGTTTTTGCAACCAGATATTTGTATGCCCCATTCAGAGATGGTATTCCGGACCGGATATTTTCACCGAGATAGGCTTTGAGAGTAATATTGAAGTAATCACGCCCCTTCTTTTTAACGGAAACTCGCTTGACCAACTTCGTATCATATGTCTTCTTGTTCCGAACAAGGTTGTATGTATACTTTTCTTCAACACGGGATTGATTATAACTAAACGATAAAGAACGATACTGATAATCGTCGATAAAATCACCGAACTGTTTCGTGTTGAAATAATAGAACAGATAAGCCAGACGGCTGTTGGTCAACAAAGTCTCTTTTCGAATATCCAGACGGCCTTCCCGACGAAAAGGATTGAGTACGACAGGAGTAAGATACCCATCGTTTTTATGGAACAGTGAGTTGATCCAAATCTTATCCTTTCCAACACTTTCCTCCCCATAATCATCCACATTGTAGGAGTGGAATGAATAATTATTGACAATGGTAAAGAAAAATTGGCGTAACTGCTGTAAAGCCTTCTCCAACGGTGTTGTCTTCTCAATCTTATTTGGATGAACTCGTTTCCCGAAGGTGCCAATTATCCCCCAAAGAATACCTGCTTTCGATGTTTCGATAAAATTCAGTTTGCCATCAATCTCAAAATAAAGAGCCGCGTTTACGTCTGAAACGGGGTATAACTGGCAGTCTTTATGTGCCTTGGCAGTAATATTGACGGCAAAATTATTTATTACGCGCAGCATAATCTCTACGATGGTGCTCTTACCGCAGCCATTTTTACCGACAATGGCGCTAATGCTGATCTTGGGATCGAAAAAATCATCGGGAAGTTTATAATCCGGGTTGCGAATCGGATACTTTGTGTCGGGATCTAAATGGTATTTCTGAGTAAAGAAATACCAATCTTCTTGAAGAACCTTTCGGATATGCTTGGAACAATCCGGTAAAAGTTGAAGTGCAACAATAGAAAACGATTCCATAACGGGGAGTTTTATCTTATAAAGATAATAAATTCTTGACAAGAATCATAAATTTGAAACAAAGATTTGGCAGACCTTATGTGGAAATCTTCCAGTCCTAACCGACTTGAATTTAATAATATATCACCACATTGAAGGTTAAAATTCAAATAACTTTTTCATATCGAGACTTTTTTGTGTCTGGTGTGCGGGCGAAGGGCTGATTCGTTACGCCCTTCGCCACAGTTATTTTCTGCACTTTTCATAACCTTTCTCCTCATTTATAAGCCGCCTTCACGAACCCGGTGCGGATGGTATCCGGTTTCAGAAGCGAAGGTATTTACGGGCTGCACGCCCCTGCAAGATCAAGCCGCCGGGGCGGTTTTGCGAAAAATCTTCCTCTTTCCCTTCGGGCGAGCGTATTTCCCGCAAAAATCTTGACATGGGCTAAGCCCTTCTTTTTCATGCTCCTGAAACCAGATACCATCCACACCGGCTCCGCTACGGCATAAAAAAAAAAGTCGAAAGGTTATGAAAAGCACAGAAAATAAGAACAGGAAACCGAAAACCTCCAACCTTCCACTCTGCATGGGTGCGGGTTTGCGGGCAGGGCTGAAAATCGGGGCTGTCGCGCTGGGTTTTTATCTCTTCGGGAGCGGCTTTGTTTGGGTCGTTTTGGCCTTTCTGTTCTGCTATGACCTCCTGCGGGGTATCCTTTCCTGTCTTTTATCTCTCGTCGTTCTAATCGGCTTTTTCTCCTTTCTCTTTTCCCAAATCTTCTAAATCATTGAAAGTCATGGCAAAATATTATTCATTATTCGGCGGTACGACCACCGACACCGAAATTCAAGTCGCAAAGGAAAACCAAATCGTCATTTCTGAAGGCCCCGGCGCAATGCGCGACCGACTTGTAATTTACAAGGTCGAACACGATGCCAACGGATATATGTATCATTTGGTAAACCTCGAAACGAAAGCGATCCGGCGTACCGACATCCTCCGGCCATACTCGCGGAAATTCGGTATCGGCATGTACTACACCGACGCGCCCGCGGAATTTATGGACGCTTTCGAGGTTGCCGCCCTTGTTGCCGAAGCGGAGCAAAAAGCAAAGGACGAAGCCGACGCGAAAGCCCGTGCAAAGGCCGAACACGACCGGATCGCGGCAATCGGTGCGGAACGACTGCGCCGGATTATGCCCGATAACGTGCAGGGGGTCATCGTGGCCGAACTCAACGAGACGGAATACACAGACCCCTCCTACGAGTGCCGGGAAACCCGGAGCGTCCGCACCGTAATACTCGGCTTCTCGACCACCTCCCGCAACGGCTTCGGGGAACTGCGGAAAGCCGCCGCCAACCTGCCCGAAACGGCGTATTTGGCCGAATATAACAAAGATTATGAACTCCGTTACTCCGGTTTCACGCTCGGCAAGAGCCCCTCTTACGGTTGGAGCATCCACAAAATGACCCACTACACCCGCGAGGGATTTATCGACGCTCTGGCCTATATCGCCGGAGATGAGAATAATATCCGGCTCAGTAGCCCCAAGCCGGAGCGCACACCGGAACAAGAACAAGGGCAAACCACTGTTCAAGGCGATTTTATCCTCGTGAACTACTCCGAGAAAGCGATAGCCCTATTCGGAGATACGAAGCCCATAAAGGACGCATTATCCGACCTCGGCGGACGGTTCAACGGGCGACTGACCTACCGCGGAGAGAAATGCGCCGGGTGGATCTTTCCCAAAGCGAAAGAAATGCAGGTGCGCGAGTTAATCGGCATGGCCGAATAATCCCGAAGTCCAATCCGGGGGCGGTAGCCCCGTCCCCACATAAACCAACGAATCATAAAAATCCGAAAATATGAAAACCATTTATCTGCAAAGACAAGGCTCGACCGACACGTTTAACACCCTCAATGCAATCAACACGGATTTAGGGTATTACATCGAGGTCAAAGCGTGGAGCGACAACCGCTACAACATTATCATCGTATCGACCCGTAAGCAGGACGACGATACCAAAAACAAACGGATAGAAATAACCGCCGTTTATCCCTCATTGTCCGACGCCTTCAGACGGGTGGAAAAAGAACTGCGGGAGGAATTATCCGAAGATGCGACCATTTCCGACACGATAGAAAAATACTGCCATAACAGTCCCTCCTACAAAGGATTGGCAGACAAATATTTGGCGGTCTGTTTCTATGAGAAATCCACTGAAACGATACGCCTGTACCCCGAAAATTACTGCCTCGTCTCTTTCCGGCACAAGGGTACGAAAGACTACCTCCGAATGGACGGCGCAACGGCGGAATACCTGCCCATATTGGAAGAACAGGCCAAGCAATACGAAAAGGAGCAGAGTTGGACGTGCCACAAGGATAAATCCGAGGAGTTCAGACGCGAACGGTTCGCGTGGCTCATCGGGGAAGCACTCAAGAAAAAGGATTGCCACCGCAAATTCTATCTAACCGACACGCTTATCAAGTAATCCGCAAAGACAGTAATCCAATCCGGGGGGGGGCGGTGGCCCCGATCCCCTGCAAAAAACAACAGATATGACACTCAACGAATATATCACCCAAAGCGAACCGCAGGCTAATGCAAAAGTCATACTCCAAGAGGGCGAATATATCCAGCGTGATGCAATCAAAGTAGCCCCCTTTTCGGTTCATACGGCCGTCGATATTCCGGCTATTGCCAAACACTACGGCATTAAAGACAATTATATCCGAATCGGAACCGCCCGGCAGTTGTTTACACGACATCCCCAAACGGGCGAACTGCGCGGAAGCATGTTTTTCCTGCCCGACGATGCCCCGGAGCCGCCCGAACTCACCCAATTTCTCCGGTTCTTAAAGGCAAACGAAGTTTTTCTCAAACAATGGTGCGAAGCGCATCCCGTCCGGGGCGATTTACAGGAATGTAATGCCCGGTTTAGAACAGCATACGCCGAATATCTCAACAGCATAAGGAACACTTATGCCCTCACGGACGAAGACATTGATTTTTGGCTCTTTTGAACATTCACCCGGGGACGGTAACCCCGTCCCCCATAAAAACAAACCATCATGGCACAAGAGAATAAAGCGACCGATTATTTCAAACAGACGATCCAAAGCTATTTACAGCGCCGGGCGCAGGAGGACGAATTGTTCGCACTCCGGTACGCCAACCCCAAGAAAAACATCGACGACTGTATAACATTCATCCTCAATTATGTGAAGCAAAGCGGGTGCAACGGCTTCGCGGACGATGAAATCTACTCGCTCGCCATGCACTACTACGACGAGGACGACATCGACATCGGCAAGCCCCTTACCAACTGCAAAGTCGTGGTAAATCATACGATTGTACTGACCGAGGAAGAAAAGGCCGAAGCCCATGCAAAAGCCATGCAGCGGGCCACCGATGAAGCCTACCGGAAAATTACGCAGGGTAAGAACAAGACCAAGAAACCCGAAACAGCCACCCAATCATCACTATTTTAATTCGATACACCATGAAACCGAGAAATAAATTCCAGCAGAAAGCAGTCGAAGCAAGCAAGAAACTGCCACCGCTGACCCCGGCACAGGAACGCTGGGCCTACACCAAAGTTATCGAATCGGTAGGTCGGCGCACGAGAAAAGGTGTCGTTACCTGCCTCGACTGTGGCGAGGTGTTCCACAACGACACCAAACGGAAATATTGCACCTGCCCCGCCTGCCGCACACGACTGCGGATAGAGGACACCCGCAAGCAGAAATTCCAGCAAAGGGAATACGCCACCTATATAACCGCCTGCGACGGGATGCAGGTTATCCGGGTGTTTATGGTAAACTACTATGCCAAAGTCGGACGACCGCTGAACCGCTTTTGCCACGAAGTCATGCAACGTTGGATAGCCCCCGACGGCAAATACTGCACCCTCGCCCGGCGCCGGGTATGGGGAACGATGTATTACGACCAATGGATTTATTTTTCTGATTTGGAACTACATGGAGAATCGTGGGTATATAATCAGATCGGTACGAATGACATTTACCCCCGTATGAAACTTATCCCCGAACTGAAACGAACGGGATATAAGGGCGGATTGTACGGTCAGACCCCTACGACCTTACTTTGTGTCCTGCTCTCGGATAACCGGGCGGAATCCCTGCTCAAAATGGGACAGGACAGCCTATTACAACTGTATTTGGAAGATAGAGGTCGCAGATTCGACAAGTATTGGCCGAGTATCCGTATCGCCGTCCGCAACGACTATAAAATCACGGATGCAACGACATGGTGCGACTATATAGACGCTTTGCGGACATTAGGTAAAGACCTGCACAGCCCCAAATACGTATGTCCCGCCGATCTTAAACGGGAACATGACCGCTGTATAGCCAAAATCGCCCGCAGGGAAGCCGAACGGGAAATAGCCGAAAACCTCTCCGCATATCTTCAGAAAGAGTGCGCCTACCATAGAGCCAAATCCAAATTCTTCAGCCTTATGTTCACTGACGGGCAAATCGCTGTCCGGGTGTTGGAGAGTGTGAAAGAAATCATCATGGAGGGTAAGGCCATGCACCATTGCGTCGGCACGAACGGATACTATAAAAAAGCCGATTCGCTCATCCTTTCGGCCACCATAGACGGCAAACGCATCGAAACCGTAGAGGTGTCCCTCTCCCAACTCAAAGTTATTCAAAGCCGGGGCGTATGTAACAAACAAACGGAGTACCACGACAAAATCGTGCGGCTCGTAAACGACAATATGCCCCTTATCCAAAAGCGCATTGCCGCCTAATTCATCCACCCGAACTATCAAGATTATGCAACCGAGAAATAGTTTTGAACAGCAAATAGAAGAGGCAGGGCGCACACTCCGTCCCATCTCCGCCCGGCAGATACGGTGGGCGTTCGACCGATGCTTCGTCCGCTACGGACGCAGGACGACAAAAGGCGTGATAACTTGCACCGAGTGCGGACACGCATGGACGGACAAGACGGCGCGGACGCATTGTATCTGCCCCGCGTGCCATACCCGGCTGACCATAGACGACAACCACCTGCGCCGGATTTACGACACGGCGGACTACGCCCTGTTTATGACCGTCCGGGGCGGGATGCAGGTATTACGCTTCGTACATCTGACCTACTATGTCCGTATCGGAGAAAGGGCGAAATACGTTCATTCCGAAGTCGTGCAGCGGTGGATCGCCCCGGACGGGCGATGCGCCACCCGTGCAAGACTCATAACGAACCGGCCTTTCTACAAAACGTGGAATTATACCACCTCGTTGGAACTGCGCCCCCATAAGCCGCTGTATAATATCCATCCCCGTTGTGTTCATCCCCAGCCGCAACTCCTGCCCGAACTGCGAAGAAGCGGTTACAACGGACAGTTTTACCACATATCCCCGCCGGAGATGTTCTGCGCCCTGCTGCGCGACAGCCGCGCCGAAACCCTGCTCAAAGCCGGACAGGTTACACTCTTGAAACACTTTGCCGAGAATCCCTGCACATTGGACGACTACTGGCCGAGTATCCGTATCGTTACCCGCAGCGGGTACGCAATTACCGATGCGGGAATGTGGTGCGACTATATAGACTTATTGCGTTTTTTTAATAAGGATTTACGAAACGCCAAATATGTGTGCCCCGCAGACCTCAAAGCGGAGCACGACCAATATGTAAGGCGGAAAATGGAATACTTACGCAAGCAGAAAGAGCAGGAACGCATACGGGAAGCGATGCGCCATGAGCAGGAATACCGGAACGCAAAAGGACATTTTTTCGGCCTCGACCTCACGGACGGCAAAATCCACGTCCGGGTCTTGGAGAGCATCGAGCAGTTCCGGCAGGAAGGCGAAGCCATGCACCATTGCGTCTTTACCAACGAATATTACCGCCGGGACGATTCGCTGATCCTCTCGGCCTCGATAGACGGCCAACGGCTCGAAACGGTCGAGGTTTCGCTATCCCGATTGGAGGTGGCGCAGAGCCGGGGCGTATGCAACAAGGACAGTCCGTACCACAAGCAGATTATAAAACTCGTTCAGCACAATATGCACCTTATAGAAAATCGACTGACAGCATAATCCTAAATCTTTCAATAATTAGAATCGGGGCGGCGAAAGCCGCCCATAACACCCAAACCATGAAAACAGACACGAATAACCAGAACCCGACCTACGAAATCCGGCAGAACGGAAAAGCCGTACTCCGGTCGGATTGCGAGTTTTCGCTTCCGATGATTTTCAACAACCTTACGGGGCGAAATTTTGCAAAGAAATCGGAATATCACGATTATATCCGATTTATCGCTATCAAAGAAATGGGCTTTACCTACGGGGAAATAGAACTTGTCAAAAACGGAGAGGTCGTGGCCAAAGGATATATCACGAAGAAATAAAATCGGGGCGGCAAAAGCCGCCGTTCAAACCTTTTATCAACCAAAAACAGACAAAACTATGGGAACATGGGGATCAGGAATCTACGAAAACGATTCTACGCGGGATTATATAGACGGGATCATCGACAACATATCGAACGCCGTCCGGGACATTGTAAAGTGGGATTATACGCTGTTGCACGCAGGGATGCCCCAAAGCGACCTGTTCATGTGCTACATCGACCTGTTGAACGCCATTTGCAGCCGACACGACCTGCACACATCATTACCGGATGCAGAGGTGGTTCGGAAATGGAAAGCCAAATACATGGAGGTTTGGGAGTTTACCGTCGGCGAGTGCGATCCGGCAGAGGATTACCGGAGAGAAAGGGCTGTCTTATTGAACGAGAGTTTCGATAACCTGATCGCCCTTGCAAGTAAGAAAAATAAATCGACAAAACTATGAAAAATCAAAAACACGACGAAAAAACGGTAAGAGCGTATGCCGTCCTTGCCCAACTCGAAACCCAATACCGGGTAAGAATTTGCGAGCACGACCACACGGCGATAGTCGTATCGGGCATTACCGAAAAACAACTCTCCGCCCTATGCCGGAGGTTGCATTGTTCTGGAATGTATAACAACACGGGACGGTTCGGGATCATCACCAATTTCGGAGAATATAAATAACAATCGGGGCGGCGACAGCCGCCCCATAACACCGACCACTATGAAAATCATCTACAAAGAGGGAACCCGCAAGACCCTCGCAGAATCTACCGGAGAAGTCCGTAGCGCAGTCGCCACAGCATTGGAACTCGTCGAGGGCAAGCACGGATTCAGAACGCCTTTCGAGATATGGCGCAACTGTGAATTAGTCATAACCATCGGATATAATATCTACACAACATCCGTCGAGATACGTCCCCCGGCTATGGCTTATATCAAACGCCGGAGTAATTGGCACAACCGATACGCTTACTATGCGGCCGGAGCATTTCGGGGAAATAACGACAACGCGGAAGTAGAACTTATTTAATGGAGAACAACACTGAAAACGACAGAGGTAAACAAGGAATTGATAGGCAGAAGGTGCGAGTGCATCAGCTTCGGCACAATGGTTACGGGAGCAATCGAGGACATAACCGTTACGAAATATACGGCGGAGGTAAAAGTGCGTTACGACGAGCCCCAGCGCTGGGGTAACGAAATTTTGCACAGCGGTTGGGCGCATGGGGACAAGGACGACGAATCCGGCTCTTTGAAGTACCTGCACCTGCTCCCCGAACCTGTCCGACCGGACTATGAAACACTTATCGTAACTTTTGCCGAGCCTATCCGCACGCTGGAGCGCCGTATCTTCGACGATCCGCAGGCGTGGGGCGTATCGACCCTGAAGGAGTGGATCGACGGCTACGAAAGCACCCGCTTTACGCAAATCAGCGACCGCACGGCGGTCGTAACCTCCGAATACAACATGATGAGCGTGCGCGAATGGCTCGCCCGGCATACCGAAATCGAAACCTGCAAAACGGCGTAACGATGGCACGGGAGAGAATCGACGACTGGATGCAGATGGCCAAAGACCTCGCCCGTGCCGAACGGGAACTGCAAATAGAACATTGGGTATATATCACGTTCGAGTACCGCGAGGACGACCGTTCGCGGGTCGTCCTGCATAAAATAGACATGCCCCGCAGGATGCTCGACCGCTGGCGGTGGCTCGTCGAGTGGCGCAGGGCAAAATACGTCTGCCAATACCCTCGTAAGGGCGTGCAGGTTTATTATTGTTACTACGACAAGCGGACGGGACTGCAAACCGGGTTCGGCTCCCTGCTCTCGTGCGTGGCAGCGGCGAAAGCGCAGATTACGAAAATCGGGCGTAAAATGGAGGAATACGTTAGTTACATGAGCGGTAACGATCTGTTTTTCGACCCGACGACAGACGAAAAATTGCGCTGCGCCAAAAAGAAATTGGCGCAGAAAAGGGCCAAGTTTGCCGAACTGTGCGCCCTGCTCCAAAGCGAGGTCGCCAAACACCGGGCCAATCCCGGTATCTACAAACTGTTCATCGGTTTTCGCAAGCTGGGTGAATTTACGGACATCCCGCAAGCCCGCAAATTCGCCGAAGAAAGCGGCGAAACAGGGACTTTCAACCTTATCGGCGACTGTTTTCGGGATAGTTGGTACCAGTCGAAACGTATCGGAGAAGCCGGAAATTAAATCTTGAAATTCGGCGCAAACGAAAAATCGACGGTTTGAAACCGTCGATTTTTCGTTTGCGGAACGCCGCCCCGGCAGGAGTATCGGCATATCGGTCAGTAATTCTTATTGAGCCATATCCCGAAAAACTTGTCGTAAATGCGGTAAACGCCCTGCTCGTGCGTAACGAAATCCTTTTCGAGCAATCCTTTGAGCGCCGCCTGCACCGAACTCGGAGAAGGCAGACTGTATTTCTGAACGAACTCCCCGGAGGTAACGGCACGGGCAGCGCCTTCCTTGCTTATGGCGATAAGCAGCTCTTTCTGTCTTTCGGGCAGGCGGAACAATATCTCCTGATAGGTGTATTTGTAAGAATCGAGAATATTGCCCAACGCTTCGGGGAGCATCTCCGCCCTGCATTCTCCTCTTTCCGGTGTGATACCGTACAGCATGTTGAGCATCTTCTGCACATACCATGTCACCCCGTCGAAACGGTCGTAAATGTCGGCGACGACACCTTGCCCGATTTTTCGGCCGCTATTTTCAAAATGCCTGCGGGCGAAGTTTTCGTACTCCGACAACCCGATACACTCCAGATACATCATCGACACGCTTTGGTAAAAGGGGCGCGAGGCGTTGGCGAACATATTGCCCATGACGTGCCGCTGGCTGCCCGCGAAGATAAAACGGGCGTTGCGACAATGTTGTATGTGGGTGCGCAGCAACGCTTCCACATTCTTTTCCGTGTAATAGGCCACCTGCTGAAATTCGTCGATGGCGACGATTATCGGACGGGAGGCTTTCTCCAGATAGCGGAATATCTCGTCGAGCGTCGCTTCCGTAGAGCGGATGTCGCCCAGTTGCAGGTTGAAGCTGGGATTACCCGCCGGGTCGAACGTAATGCCGCCTTGCAGGGATTTGACGCTGTTCCAGAAACTTTCGATGGCTTTTTTGCCGAAAGGCTTCAGACCATCGACGATGACCCGGCTCAAGGAAAATACCAGGTCGCGCAACGATTTGGTCGCATAAATATCGACGAAAAACGTATAATAGTTATCTTTGATCTCCGGACTGTTAAAACAGTGCTGTATAAGCCCTGTCTTACCCATACGGCGCGTGGAGATCAGCGCCAGATTATTGCCGTTGATCACCTCCCGAATAAGGTTTTCGCTCTCTTGTTCGCGGTCGCAGAAATACTCGGCGGATTCGTAGCCGCTGGTTATAAAGGGATTTTTCAGTGGTTTCATACAATCGTTTATTATTACGCAAAGATAATTATTATTAAATAATAATCAAATCTAAATCTACCTTCACCATGTTGCATATCTGCCGAACCGCATGATAATCTACGGTTTCAGCCCGGTTTTCTTTTTAGAATGTGCGGCCAGCTTTTTCGCCACGTCGGGCAACTGCCTTGCCGGCTTTTCAACGGATGTTACGACGGTTTCGGTCTGTTCTTTCGGGGCCGGAACCGGCGGTCGGCGAAGGTTGGGATAGTCATGCCGCAGAATATGGTCGGCCCGTTGCCGGATCAGAGCCATAGCCTGTTGTTTTTCCGTCTCTGTCGTGGCTTTGGTAAAGCGTTCGGCCAAGTTGTCGAACCAGTCCCGATAGGAGAAGAAATTGGGGAACTTATCCCGTATCATAGGGTCTGTGCACTCTGGCGAAGCAAGGTGCAACAGGCAGGCAATGTTATAGGTATGTTCGGACAAAAAAATATCCGATCCTTTATCCATCCTGGCGAAGCGAACGAAATTTTCTCTTGTCGCCGACATATCGTAACGTTCGCGTTCGGTATGGATACCGATTTCCGTCATATCCGTATAACAGTCGGCCGAAAGCACTCCGAACGGCTCCGGCTCGCTGCTGTATAGCCTGTCGAGATCAATAACGGGGTTGATCCTTGCCCGTTGCACTTCATCGGGTATTACGTCTATCGTTCTGAAAAACGTGATGTCAAGCCGGGGATCGAAAAATTTGTCTGCAAGGAAATCCTTATACCTCTTTTGCAATTTCCGTCCTTCCGGCGTATTATCGAACAGCAGTACGCCCCGGTCGGTCTCGATGCCCGTATAGGTATTGATTCCGAGAAGCTGCTCTCGATCGGAATACCGGGATACGGCCCGCCGATAGTCCGAATTTTTTTTCAATTCCTGCTCGGAATTTTCCGGCAGCAACGGATCGAGGCCGTTCTGATAGCAGTATATGGCCGGATAGAGCCGGCAGGTGTTCAGCGGTTTCAAGCCCTGCTCCTTGATGGCATCCGACAGTTTGCGCGGAAACATCGGGATATTCTCGTAAGGTTTCCATACCCGGTCGGGGTCGGCAAAGCGGTAATGTACGAAAAAACTGTTCGGGTAAGGCGTCAGCCAATCTTTGAGTATTATTTCCGTGCAATGATTGATAAAATGACCGAAGTTTTTATAATATCTCCCGTTTGCCGATACAGCCTGTGTTTTTCCTTCCGGTGAAAGCATCATATAAACGTCGCCCGGCTCCCGACGGTCGCCGGAGTTCATCGTTCTGTTTTCTTCTGTCGTTTTCATCGCTATTGGTTTCAATTGTAGTTTTAGAATTTCGGTTTCATGGAGGATTTGCGCTGCAGTTTTATGGGCTGCACCCGCTTCTGTTGGGGCGTAACGTTCCGCAGGGTCAGCGATTCTTTCTTACGGTCGTAGCGAACTTCGCAATTCTCGAAGATTTTGGTATCCGTTTCCACGTTCCGTAAACGGATCGTTTCGCCCCCGTAGAGCCGTTTGCTGTCGTCATAGGAAATCGGTTGGCGGAGTAGCTCGTCCATCTTTCGGGCGAATATATAAACATTGTCTTCGCACCTGATCCGATCCGGAGTGTAAATATCCAGTTCGGAATCGCTCTTAAAGGCATACAGGCACATATCCGCCGTGCGTATGTCGTGGGGAACCCATTGAATCGCCTGCGGATGATTTTTGACGGCGGCTTCGCCAACCTGCTGCGTGATGACCTCTTTCGGTACGAAGCGCAAGATATGCCCGTTTTTACGTGCGGCTTCCAACGCTACTTCTTCCGAAATGGCTTTGGGACGCATTACGGTCATCAAAAAGTCGATTGTTTTAGGATTATCCTGCTCCCGAACCATTTGCAGAGCTATCGACGGCTCTGTCAACGCACCGGCGATGCTGTAATCGGTCTTATCCTTTCCGTAAGTATTGTCGAAAGCCTCTTTGCACATCTCATAAGTCCGGTCATCTTCGGGTATTCCCCGCAGGTTCAACGGATTCTTCCTGACCAAATCCGTATAGAACTCCGGGCTTTTCATCGTTTCCGGGATAAACTCTATGGCATACGGACTGCGACGTATGGCTTCCATGCACAACTCCGGTGTTTTAAGGGCTTCCGGAACCATTTTGAGATAGCTTCCGTCGTACCGTACCGCCGTTTCGCACAGCTCCTTATCCTTGAATTTTTCGGGAATATTGTAGAACAGTTCGGGTTCTTTGGTGAAGATCATCTCCGCCAGCTTCGGGGTCATATAGTCCGGATTCATACTGTCCAGAAAATATTTGGTTCGAGAGTATCCCTCGCAACGCTCCAACAACTGCTCGTGGATCTCTTTGTAGGGAATGTACCGAAGTACCCGCAGGTCATAGCTCGAATACAATGCCTCATGGCACATCTCCCGTGTCAGCAGTTCCGGCTTGAAATACTGAATGGCGGCAGGGTCGTTCACCATCGCTTTCCGGTACAGGTCGGGGGTATGTAATGCCTCCGGCACATAAGGAAGTGCATGGATGCTGGACGATACGGCCGCCTCGCACATACGCTTCGTGCGCAAATGTTCCGGTACGTCGTGCAGCATGATCCCGTCGCTCTGTACCGCCGCCGTGCATACCATCCTTGTTTTCCACCTCCCCGGCAGGGCCGTCAGACACGACGGGTCGGTACGAACCCCGTACAGGGCAATGTGTTCATCCATCACCTCCGGTTCGATGTCTGCCAACAAACCTACCATATCGGCGCCTTCCTGCCGGTATTTTTTTATGCCTTCCAGACACACGTCGGCATAGAAAATGAATTGAAGGACGCTCCGGTTTTCGCGGAGTTTGGCCAGCGGGGCGTTAAGGGCCAGCCGGCACATCTGCGGGGTTTTTATCGCTTGGGGCACGAACTCCAACACCCAACCATCTTTCGCTACTGCATCCATGCACATCTTCCGGGTCTTGATCCGGTCGGGCACATAAGGCAGGGCCCATACATTGTTTTGCACCGCCGCTTCGCACAGGGCCTCTGTTCGGCGCTCCTGCGGCACGAACAGCAGCGCCGGCCCGTAACGTTCTACGGCGGCCTTGCACATCGAGGGCGTTTTCAGTTCCTCCGGCACATAGTCGAGCGCAAAATCCCAGCTTTGCACGGCCGTATAACACAGCTTTTCGGTGCGCATATCGCGGGGAACGTATCGGATATTCTCTCCGTCGATCTCGACGGCGCGGCGGCATACCGCCTCGGTACGCCGCTCCAAAGGAAGGGTCATCAACATATTATGTTTCCGGCCGCCTCGTTCGATCAGGGCAATATCCCGTTTTTCCTGTTCTGTCATAAGGTTTTCAAATTAAAAATGCCCGACTTTGGCCGGGCAATGATGTTCGTTTGAGACTATTGCTCTTCGCCGCCCGTATCGCTGTCGTTCTGGAACGTGAAGCTCTTTTGCACCACCTGTCCCATATTGTCCTCGATATAGACGTCGATGGTCTGCTGGTCGTCGCTGCGGGAGGTGTAATAAAGACGGAACGAGAAGCGTTCCAACGGATAGCGGTCGTTGGGCAGGAACACCGTCCCGTCGTCCATCCGCAGTTCTCCCTTGCCGTCGGGTTGGAAATAGCGGATCGTGTAGCGGGCGTCGGCATACTCCCCCTCACGAACCAGCGTACAGCGTATCTCGGCGGTTTCGCCTACGCCGATACGCTTGGGTACGGGCATCGTTTCCAACGAGAAACTGTACGCCTGCTGAATGTCCAGATCTTTGTCGCAGGATGCGAGCAGTCCGAGTGCGGCCATCACCGCAAAAAATAACTTTTTCATCACTTTTCGGTTTATTTGCATTTGTAATCCGCGAAGTCCATCGCGTTGAACAATCGTTTGTTGTTGCACCAGTAGGCCAGCCGCCACGCCTCCCGCGAGGGTTTGGCGTCGCCCGAAAAATCCCGGTACGGCTGTGCGAAGGGCACGCAGCCCAACGCCTTCAGCTCCCGAATACGTTCCAGCGCATCGCCGATGTCGTCGCGCACCAGCACGTAGAAGAACAGTTTGCGGGGCGACAAGCCACATTTGACGAGCAGTTTTACGACGTTATGTACATCCTCCTGCACGGCACAGCTGTCGTAGGCCATCCGCAGGAAGCGCAGCCACCTGACCCGTGCGAGCAGCTCTGCGAGTTCCGGGTTGCGGGCGATACGCCGCACGTCGAGCCCCTGATTGAAGTCCACCCGCACGCCCAAGCGGACGATCTTTTCGATCTGCGCGAGGCCCCATGCGGAGGCCAGCACGTTGTTGTCGAGCAGCACGGCCCGTTTGCGTCCTGCAAGGAACTCTTCGATGTCGGCATGGGGCCGGATAGCGCCCTCTTTGTGCGGCACCACGCACCACGGGCAGCGGTTCGGGCATCCGCGCGTGAGAAAGCCGTAGGCTTCGCCCACGCCGTAGAGCGAGTAATCCGGACATGTATGTTCGACCGCCTCCGGCAGTGTCGTCGTATAATCGCGGTAGCCCGTTCCGCCGCGTATCACCTCGCAGCGGTATTCATCCCGGCAATCGGGCGTATGGGTAAAGACCTTCGATAAATACACTTTGTCGTAACGCCCCGCCATGGGATCGGCAAATTCCACCGTATCGCCCTGGAGCTTATGCCACGCCGAAAGTTTCATCAGCGCGAGGTTCGGGAAGTTGTGCCCGTCCACATCCACCAATCCGATTCGCATGGCCTCCTTACTGTTTTGAGGGTTCGGATTCCCGTTCCAGCCGAGAACGGGCTATGGCGACGTATTCCGGATTCGGCTCGATGCCGATGTAGTGGCGTCCCAGCCTGCGGGCGACGAGGGCCGTCGTTCCGCTTCCCAGAAACGGATCGAGAACTACGCCGCCCGGCGAACACCCCGCCTCGATGGGTGTCTCGATCAATTTCTGCGGATAGGGGGCGTAGTGCTTCTCGTGGCTGATTTCGGTCGTAATCCGCCAAACCGTCCGTTTGTTCCTGCCTTGAAGGTCATTTCTGGATTTCGAACCTGTCGGTTGTTCCGGCTGTCTGGATATTCTGTTCGTCTCATTCCCGGCATAAGGTTCGAACTGTTGCCGGAAGTCGTATTTCGGGGATTTGGCGAAGAAAAACACCTTCTCGAAATCCACCGTAAAACGGTCTTTGACAGGGGTAGGCACAGCCGAGGGCTTGTACCATATTATCTCGTTGCGCAGTATCCACCCCCGCAGGATCATCATCTCGGCGAACAGCCCCGGAATATTGCACAGCGATTTGTGCGGAACCCGGTGCATCGACAGATCGACGCGCAGTGTTTTCAGACAATGGGCGTTTTTACCCGGCGGCCAATCGTCTGGGCGGTTGTATTTATTGAGTTTGCTGTACGAATCGCCGAGGTTCACCCAAAGCGTTCCCGTGTTTTTCAATACGCGGCGGCACTCGTCGAAGATGCCCACGAGATGCTCCAAGAACATCTCGCGGGAGGGTTCTTGCCCCAACTGCCCCAGCCATCCGCCGCAACTGCGGCAGATGGCGTAATCGTCGAAATCGTGTTCACAATCCTGCTGCCCGCCGAACAGTATCGGAGAGAGTCCGTAATCCCTGAGCTGCCAGTACGGGGGCGAGGTTACGATACAGTCGATGGAGTTGTCGGGCAGCCGGCCGAGGCCGGAGGCCGCATCCGTATTAAAAATTACATCCGTTCGCATTGCATTCGCTCTTTAATGTCCAGTTCCCGTATTGCTGTCCGGCACTTCGTCCCAAGGGTTGTCCTCCGGAATCTCGATGTCCGTCTGTGGGCGTTTCAGGGTTTCCGTTGTTTCTTCCTCATACAGTTTGGCGCACGAGGTAAAGGCCATAGCCGCTGTCAGCAGCATCGTGGCCGCGATCGCTCTTTTTCTCATCGTCAGTCATCGGTTAAAAGGTTGGATATTTCCGGGTCAAGCCTGCCCCGGTATTCGAATGTCTCTTTCAGCTCGCACGCCCGCTCGAACCATTTGCGCCCTTCCTCCCTGCGGCCCAGCCGCGAGCAGGCGATGGCTTTCAGGTAGCACGCCTCGGCCGATTCGGGCAGCGCGGAGAGCACTTCGTAAGCGCGGTCGTCATGGCCGAGCGAGAGCAGCGCGATAGCCGTATTTCGGTCATGGTAAGGAGCCAATATCGTGAGGGCTTCGTCGTAGCGCCTTTCGTCGAGCAGCTTCACGCCCCGCGCGTAGAGCGTATCGAGTACGGTCGTATGGATCGTATCCTTCACCATGCCCACGCGCCGCAGGTCGTATTTGAAATCGACCGAGCGCAGCAGCGGATAGAGCCGCTCCCGGATATATTTATACTCCTGCGGATACCTGCCTCGCAGGGTCGCTTCGCGCCGGTCGGGATTCTTCTCCGCACCGAGCAGCGCAAGGATCGCCTCGCGGTGCGGCAGACTGTCCGAGGCGGCGATCAAGCGCCCCAGCTCCGTCCAGTTCTCGCCTACGGAGCGCACGGCGATCAGCGTATCGACCTGCCGCCCGAAACGCTCGCCCAGACGCCGTTTGAGCGACAGGGCACGCTCGCGCGCCAGACGCTCGTTGAGCGCGAGCGCTCCTTCCGGTGATGCCGAAGCGGTCAGCACGATGCTGTCCACATAAAACTCCCGCTGGTTTATCAGTCCGTCCATCAGGGATTCGATGCGGGCGAGCTGGACGGCGTTGGTTTCCAGCGTGTCGATAATGTCCGATTTGCCGACTTTGAAGGCAAGGTAGTTGCGGTCTTTGACCACGGCATACTTCTCGATCACTTTGATCAGGTAGCGCTTCGTGGTGTCCGCGAAGGTCAGCATCGAGGATATGTTGTATTCCAGCGTATCGAGCGGCGGCATATCGTAACGGCTGCCGTCCAGCCCTACGACCGCTCCCTCAAGTGTGACGTGCATCGTCTTGCCTTCGCCTTTGGTCGGTACTTCCTGCGTGTAGTAATAGCTGATCTTCTCACGGCCTTCGACGATGGAATCCAGCCGCACGCCCTCCGGATAGGGGTGCTTGACGAAGCGCTCGAAAGCACGCTGTTCGGCAGCCGCATCGGGCTTGAAGATCCGCACGTATTGGTCGAACTGCCAATAGTTGCGATCCTGCACGCGGCTGAACAGCCCGCCCCGGATACTGATCTGCTGAAGTGGCACGAGACTGTCCGTCTTATGGAGCATGGGTGTTACGGCCACGCTCCGGCAGTTGCCCTGCAACTGGCGCGGCAGCTCGATCACGAAGTCGATGCGGACCTTGCCCATACGCTCGGCGACGGTGCGCGATTTGGCCACCACGACCACCTCGTCGAGTTCGAACGACATGACGCGCTCGCCGTTTTCGAGCGTAGTCGTAGGCAGGAAATAGATGGGTCTCAGGCTGTCGCGGTGCTTGTATTCGACATATTGCGGTGCGGACTCCTTTTTCGGCTCCTGCTTTTGTTCTTTGGGCGCATAGTTCGCCCGTGCGCCCAAGCCCCGGCGCTGAAGCCTGCCCGTAACGGTACAACCGCCCAGCAGCAGGCACACGACGAGGCTGTGCAATAACATCTTCTTCATTGTTTTATAACTTTTTTCTTATCATAAGCCGAGAAGACGGGCCCGACTACCTCCATGTAATCGACGCTTGTGCTTGTTGACTTTGCCCGTAGATGTCCGTAATCGTAAAGACGAATTCCGTTCGCTCGGCATAGGAAGAGTTGGCGGTAAAAATATGTTGTCCGGCTTCGAGGGTTACAGGGCTGTCGGGGCGTAACATGGAACCGCCATACGAAACCCTGCAATTCGTCGAGGTCGTCGTATAACTTACGGTATAGTCGCCCGCGTATTCGGTCGAACGGATGATCAGCGTCATCGGACTGTCCGAATAGAGAGCCGCCGAGGACATAGTTTGTACCATTGCGGAGAATTTCGGATAACGGGACGTTACCGTGCATTGCCGCTGTACGCTATGGCCGCTGCCGTCGCTTACCCGCACCGTAACCGTCAGGTCGCCGGTGACACGGGTGTCGAGCAAGAAACTGTGGGTTCCATTGCCTAACATGGCTTCGTTGCCGCCGAGCCCTGTCCCTGCGGGAAATACGAAAACGGCCTGCGGATCGGAACAAGTGAAGGTAGAGATTGCGGCGTCATCGCTTCCACTGATTTCCAACGTAAAAGTGGCGGGATTGCCGACGACGATTGCCGAAGGCGGTGTCAGCGTAACATCGAGAGAGGGTTTTTCGACCGCCTCGGTCGTCAGCGTACGGCGAATTTCATAGTCATAGGCATCCCGCAGGACGAATGTCAGTACGGCTTCGCCTGCAACTGTCGGGCAGTATCCGATCCGTGCTGTTTTAATTCCGGCTCCGCCGGGTAATGCGACGGGAATTCCGGTCGTCATGGCTGCACCGTCGAATGTTATCGTACCTTCGCCCTTCTCCTGTTCGACGGTCAGCGTGTAGCGACCGTCGGGATCGGTGCTCTCGACCCTCATCTCGGTAAAAATATCGTCGCCCACGCAGCACGTCCGAGGTAGTTCCGTGAAGGTCGCTCCGAGCGTCGAAAGACGCATATCCGTCGCATTGGCCCCCGAAATCATCACATCGAGGTTATAATGACAGTTACGCAGGATGTCGAAAGAGGTCGTGACGTTGCTGCCGGGATAGATGTAATAATCGACCTTACGGCCTGATGCCTCGCCTTCAAGATGGATACAGGTGGCGTATTGCGGGGCGTTTTCGCGGCTGCGCTGCCGCGGGTCAGTGATACCCGGCACTTCGCCCTGAGCGTTTTCGGGAAGGTAAAGAACAACGGAGTAGCTGCGTCCGGAAAGGACGCTCTTCGGAAAGGATGTCACTTCGCTGTCCGTTGTGGGTTTGCTTCCAGCGAAGAACGGCACGCAGGACGGTACGCCCGTTACCTGACAGGATCGGAGTTCGAAATCCGTAAAGGCGCCGGCCGTCGTGATGTTCAGAGTCAGTTTTGCCACACATCGCCGGAGGAGTATCGTTACATCGGTAGCCCCCGATACGGTGAAAGACTGCCGGCCGCTCATCGCAAACCTTTCATCGGTATCTCCCGATACATCGAGAACGTACATCGCTTCCTGCAATCGCAGGAGCGTCATCGGCCCCATATCTTCCCTCGTATTGGCGATGGCATACGCTTCGTAACGGCCGTGGGCTATCGTTATCGTCCGCGAAGCGTTCCCCGCGGTCAGATAGTGATGTTCCAGCGAACCCGTCTGCACGTTATGCAGGTAAAGGTTCACGTCTGCAATGGCATTTTCATCCTCCGAACTTCGTGTCGAAAATCCGTTGTCCGCAGCCGTAAAAGATATTTCCACCTGCGAAGCGACAGCTTCGGGGGACTGCGGCCCATCGGGCGGATAGCTGCCGCTATCCTTCGTGCAGGATGCGAACAGAAGCGGCAATAATCCTAAAAACAAGAGCTTTTTCATATCTCGGTATTCTAAAACATATAAGAGAAAGAGGCTTCCAGCTTCGCCGGAGCCAGTGCGATACGGCGGTAATGCCGCAGAAAGACATCTTCGCCGGGCGGCGGCGCGGGATTCCAGCGCGTATCGTTCATGTAATACAGGCCGATGCCGCCTTCGAGCGAGAAATTCCACCGCCTATGCAGCATCCACGAGTAGCCCGCGCTGGCACCTACGCCGACAGTCCAGCCGTTGTAGCGTTTGTTCCGGTTCCCGACGCGATACTGTGCGAGGGCGGAGTGCACGCCCCAAAAGAAGCCGACGTGCGGCTCGAAGCGCCAGCGGCGCACACCCACGACGGCTCCCAGCACTTTGGTTCGCAGACTTTCGGTCGAGATCGGGTTCCAGTATGCCGACGCTTCGACAGACCATTTTTCCGATACGGCCACATCTACGCCGGCATGGACGGTTCCCGTTGCCAATCCCAGCGCATTGACGCGCACGGCCGTATATTGAGCCGAAGCCGCGTTCGCCGCGAGGACGAACAGCAGCAGTACAAATAATCTTTTCATTGCGTTTTTATTTTGTTGGAATGAGTAACCGCCGCATCCAGCAAAAGGTATCGGCGGAGCGTTGAGAGAGGTTAATAGGTCTGAAATTCGGGAACGACATTGCAGTTTTCCCATGCGGTAAAGGAATACTCCGGCTTCCGCGACAGCTCCTTGCGGGGATAGTGGCCGATGAAGTTGCTCCACCAGACGGCAACCGTTTTCCCTCCGATCCCCTTGAACGTGCAACGGCTCCCTATCGGAACAACGAACGCCTGTTTTTCCTGATCGATCCGGTACGCGCCGTCGCAACTTATCTCGACCAGATCGACATGGGTATAGATATAGACGGCTTCCTGCACGAAGTCCACGTAGAGCGTATCCCGAAAACTTTTCATGGGATGGCGGTACGGGTTTTCCGCTGAGACGAACTGCGTGAGGCCGCGATCCGCATACCAACCTCCGACTTTCGATCCGTCCACCGGTTTGAGAGGCACGAGCGGCCCGTCGTCCAACGACAATATCATCATGCGATTGTCTTCGGACGTATAGGAGGAACTCCATTTTACGACCGTCATATTCTCTTTGTCGACGCTTCCCCGACCGCGGTGGGTAGTCCCACGCTTCCAGTAGGTATATATCGTCAGGAGATTATAAAAGTCGTGCGTAAACGTTTTCGTATAGCTGTACCCGTCCGTGTTGCTTACAGCCACCTCATAGACGAGGCAATGATTGTCGGCGGTATAACAATCGCCGGGGAAGTAGTCCACGGAGAAATTGTAAACGCCCGAAGGGTCGTCGAGCGGGAAGGTGACGGACGAGGTGAGCGGCTGCCCGTTGAAGAAGAAGGCCCCGTTCTTTCCTGCGACGAAGCGAACCGTCGCTGAAAGGTCGCCGGCCTTTTGCGGATCGTCCACGGTGATCGTAAGCTGCCGGCCGGGGTCGTACAGACAATAGCCCTCGAACCGATAGCCCTCGTAAGGGAAGTTGTCCGAAATCCCGACCTCGAACGCATCTACACGGGTATCGACCACGTTTTCGCCCTTGATGACGATATTGAGCGTATATACCGTATTGCGGCGCACGTCGAAGTTGGTCGTATTGTTCTCTCCCAGATATACGTCGTACGTCAGCAGTTTGCCTTCACGCTGCGCTTTGATCCGCAGGAAAGTCGCTCCTTCGGGTGCGTTGCCGGCACATTTCTGCTCCTGAGAGGTTATTCCCGGCACTTCGCCCCGACAGTTCTCCGCCAAAAAGAACGTGCGCGATGCCTTGCGGTTCTCATACGATGCGATCGCCGAAAGCTCGGAAGAGGTGAGCTCACGGGCCTGCTGATCCTCCGCAAACAGCGTGGTGACACCTGCCATATCCATCATCTGCACGGATTGGAGCTTCAGGTCGTAGTCCACCCCGTAGAAGGAGATGTTACAGACGATTTTGGCCACGTTGCGCCGGACGGTGACCGTAGCCTCCGGCGTCCCTTTCCCGACCGTACATTCCGCATATCCGGACATGGGCAGCGACGTGTAACTTCGGGGTACGCGGAACTCATAGTCCGACAACGCCTCCCTGCTCATCGGGCCCATGTCTTCGTGCAGATTGGCTACGGCATACACATCGTACCGGCCGGCGGGAATGGAACGCTCCAATACGCCGCCCTGCACGTAAAAGTGCTGCGACGGGCGTATGCCCTGCGGATCGAAGAGGAAAACGTTCATGTCCTTGACGGCCCGTTCGTCCGCGGCCCGGGTAACCGCCTGCGTTTCTTCCGGACACACCCGCAGCGTAAAGCGGGTCACAGACTCCGCAGCCGGAACAATGTCTTCTTTGGAACAACCGACCGCCAAAGCGAGCAGCGGCATAATTAAAATCAGTAGGTTTCTCATAATGAAAAATGGAAAAAGGGGAAAGACAGGGACAATTGCACCCTGTCCCTTCCCTTCTGATGCTACATACCGATATTAACATCCTGATTGAACGGCCCTTCCCAGTCTGCGGGGGTGATCGTCACGGCCACGTCGGCTCCCGTCAGGCCGCTGATGTTCACCGTTACGCGGCGGTAGGTATTGCGGTTGATAGCCTTACCCGAATCCCCGGCAAGTTCGATCTCGTAACTTACGGGCATCTGATCGTCCGTCGTTCCGAAATCCCCGTCATGATCGTAAATGCCTTCGAGGGTCAGCAGTACGCTCTCGGCAGCCATGTTGTCCTCATTGCCGTAGATATAGAACAAATTGGCATATTTCCCGCTCTGCTCTTTCGCTGCCTGCGTATGGCTGAAAGTCTGTGCTGCGAACAGAGGCATGGTTCCCCCGGAATGTTCGCGGTTCTGGGTTCCTCCGGAATGCGACGTGCCGACGTCGAAATAGGAGACCGAGGATGCCGCACGGGAAACGGTCGCCGAAGCGATCCGCACGCGACCCGGATAAGTCGCGGCGAACTTACTGTCGGTCGTGGCCTGTACGGCTACTTTCGACACGAGCCTTTCGAGCGCGATCTGCACGGTGGTCGTCTGCCCGGCCGCAGCGATGGCCTTCGTGGCCGAGCCGGTCATAGTGAACCCTGCGGAGCGTTTGGCCTTCGTCGTCACCTCGTCGAACGTACCGTTATAGTCCGCGATCTCGCTCTCGGCCTGGCTTCGCAGGTCGTCCAGTGTGCCGATCCCGGAAAGGGCGCTGCCGTTGGCGATGGCATAGAAACTGTACGTTTGCCCCGGTGCGGCGTCCGGTACGGGAATGGTCGCCGTCTGTCCCGAAATCTCCGCAGCGGTGAAGTTGCGTTGCAGTACGGCGTCCCCGTTGCCGTCGAATACGAACAGCGTGAGCGTGCCTATCTTCTTCTCCCAGCTCTCGGCCGCGGCCGTCTGGTCGAAGAAGGCGCGGGTTTCGGGCGTCTTGTCCGTCAGGGTGATTTTCACTACGCTGCCCGTCGCCGAGTCTGCGATCTCGTCGGTGTGCTTGTTGCAGGAGGCCAGCATGGCCAGGGCAGCCGTGGCTGCCAAAATCATCTTTTTCATAGATTTAATTGATTTTATGCCGTTTCGTGCGGCGGTTAATAAAAAGTGGTGGATGAATGTCAGTCGATGATGAATTTTACGCCTATTCCGAACTGCGTGTGGAAATGTCCTGTCGTCGTGCCCCAAAGCACACGCTCGCGGCCCGATATGCAGAGCACGATGCGGTCGGAGATATAGGCTTCGGCCTCCAGCGTCACCGCGCCTCCGTAGAGGAATCCCTCGCGGCTTCGGATCGTGGAACCGTCGTACAGCATTTTATCTCCCCAGTTCACCGTCTCGTACCCCAACAGGGCCGATCCGCCGATGTAGAGGAAGAAGGTCTTGGAGCCGTCCGCGAGAAACTTATAGTAGTAGCCCCCTTCGCCCGTGAACTGCGCCACGGGGATACTCCCTGCTTTGTAGGGGTAATTGCGGCAGAGGTACTCCGCCCCGAAGACCCATTTGTTCGCACGGCCCGCATAACGGCTCATGGCCGCTCCGAAATAGTATCCCGTGGTGCTGCGCCCGGAGGCGGAGTACCAGCCGTCCGCCATGCCCGCGCGTACCTCCAGCCCCCGCATTCCGGGCAGGGTACGCTGGGCATGGGCCTCCGGAGCCAAAGCCAGACCGAGGGCCAGCGATAGCAGCAATGCCAACCGTTTCATGCTATTTGACCTTTAATTCGTTGATGACCTCGGCACGCACCAGATCGGCGTTTTCGACCGTAAAGGTCTGGTGGCGTCCGCCTTCTTTCTCGTAGAGTTCCACCACGAGGTGCTTGTCGTCGGGAATGGTGAACTTCGGAAGCGTGAAGACCATGCGCTCGCTGCTCTTGCCCCGAATCACCTGCACGTTGTTGTGGGCACGCAGGGGCCGGATGACCTGCTCCTGAATGGCCGTGCGCTTGGCGACCTTCTTATCCGCGATCTTGAAGGTGAGGTGATCGACCTCGAAAGGCACGTTCGAGGAGTTCTTCAGTTGCAGGTGGAAATAGAGCAGCCCGTTGTGCGAATAGATGCCTTTCAGTAGGTACTGGATACCGAAACGCTTGCAGCCGATATGCTTTACCTCGCGGCGGTCGTTCTTGTAGATCGACTTCATAATGAGCTTCACCAGCAGCGGCGATTCGCTCCCCAGCTCCTCCATGTAGATCTCCAGCGCGTTGTTGGGACGGTTCACCGCCTCGCCGTCGTGCAGGAAGTCGGTCATCTCGACCGACAGCTTCACCGGTTCGTCGGCATACTTGACGTTGAAGGTGTAATAGGCGCCGTCTTCCGTTATCACCGAGAGGTTGCTCTCGCGTGAGAAGTCGCGCAGGGCCGCCTTGACACGCAAAACGTTCTCCGTGCCGTCGGCTTTGGCGGCCAAAAGGTCTGCCGACCCCAGATCGACGTAGCGGATGGCCGCGGGGAAAATAACGTGCGTGGTCTTGTTGAAGGTCACCTCCAGCGCGTAAGGCGGGATCATGCGGTCGAAGGTCAGCGGACGGGTCAGTCCGCCGAAGTAGTCGCCCGTCGAGGGTGTCGCGGCAGCCGGTATGTCCGGCGCTGCGGTTTCGGCTATCTCCTGCGCCGAGGCGCCCGTTACGCATCCTAAAAGTGCGAACGATAAAAGGATTTTTTTAACTGCGCCCGGCTTGTTTTCCTTCGCTGCCGGCGAGCAAAGGTTTTGCGAGCGGACTGTACTCTCGATTTTCTTTCGGTTCATAACTCGTCTTTCTTTAATGTGTTCGGTTTATGGATATTCAGTGGCTTGCGTGTTATTCCAGCGGGGGCAGCAGCAAGACACGGTACCCTGCTTTGAGCGTCACCTTGACCTGCCGCATCTTCTGCCCGACGTACTGCGCCGTGCCTTGTATGACGCTGCGCCCCAGATCGGAGAGCAGTTGCGTTCCCGCATCGTCCGTAATGGTGATGCTGCTTCCCAATCCTGAACCCGCATTGGCGGCGATCTCCTTCACGGCGCTGATCTCGTCGGATGAGGGGACGCTGATGCCATCGCCTCCGTCCATGTCATAAACCAGCAACTCGACCGGTATCACGCTGCCCCGGTATTGCACGGCATTGACCGTGATCATCATGCGTTCCCCGTCGATGCGGGCCGTGCCCGTAAGTACGGTGTTCGCGGGGATCAGCACGCCGCCGGCTCTCATCGGTTCGGTAAGGCGCAGGGGCACCTCCTTGCCGTCCGTCACGGTCGTCGTGCGATAAATGCAGGCTCCGATGCTGTTTTTCTGTACGGGGTTCTCGTTACCCGCCGCAGTATTGAATCCCCAGTTGCGGGGCTTCGTGAACTCCGCGACGAATACCGAGTCGGGCATCGGGGCCGCGAGGTACGAAACGACCTCTCGGCGCACTTGGGCGACGGGTTGCACGGTGCTCCTGCCGCTGCGGGATGCACCGCCCGTCGGGGTGGTCTGGACGGCTTCCGCCGCACCGCCCGCATTTTGCCCTCCGTTCATGTATTTCGAGGCCAGTTGGTAGGACTTTTCGATCAGTGCCAGTTGTTGCTCCTCGGCGCTCTGCCGGGCCTGTTCGTCCTCCAACTGCGCTTCGAGCCGGTCGATGCGTTCCTGCAACTCCTTCTCTCTGTCGCTTTCGGCCTCGTTCTGCGTCTCTTCATAGAAGCTGCCTATCTGACGGTTCAGGTCGTGGTACGCACCCACCGATGAGTGCAGGGTTCCGCTCTCGAAGCGCGAGGGTGCCTCGTAATATTCTACGGGTTTGGGGGCCATGCGCAGCTCCCTTTCCTCGCGTGCGGCCCGTTCCTCCTCGCTCTCGGGTTCCTCGCCCAGCGAGAAGGCGAAATCTTCCAGCGAGCGCATCTTGGCCTCCTGTTTGGCCTTCATCTCCTGCTGCACATAGGCGTCGCGTTTGTCGGCGACAATGCCGCTCTGCTCCGGCGTGGGCAGACTGGTATTGAGCCCCGCCTGTTCGGTGGCTTCCTCACCGCCCGAAGGGGCGAAAATGAGCCACATGATCGCGGCGAAGACCAGCAGCATCAGCGGGAAGACGATCATCTTGCGCCGCTGCTGTATTTGCTGCTCGGTAAGCTCCTTCGCGGGCTTCTCCGGCGCAGGCTGTTCGTTACTGCCGTGTTTCTCGTTCTCTTTCATAATCGGTCGTGTTTAATCGTTCGGAGCTGTCCGCCCCGGACTGTGTTCGTTCTGTTTCAGCGGGAAAGGCTGCTTCCTGCTGCAGCTTTGCATCTGAATTTCCGAAGGATTCCGGCTTGTGCCTTTGCTCCGGCTGCGGTGCAAGCCGTCGCAGGTGTTCGATCCGTATCCTCTCCCCGTCGTTGCGCCCCAGAGAGTAGATCGCCGAAACGGTGCTATACAGCGACAGTGCGGCGAAAAGCACGAAGAGCGTGACGATCGCATAGACTCGCATGTCGGGGCTGAGGGCCCCGCACAGGTGCCGCAGCCGATCCTCGATCCGCTCTCCGGCGCGTTTTATCCATTTCCGTATCATAATTTATCGTGCTATGACCCGCAGATCGCGGTTTTCGACGATCTCGAAGCGCTCCATCGTGAAGCCCTGCGGGTTGTTGTCCGAGCGCACCGAGTTGATGAGGTTGCAGCGCGTGATGAGCGAGCGTTCGGTGACGTTGCTCTCGCGTATGATCATCTGCCGGGCGTAGGTCGTCACGCGGTACGGATAGGTGTCGAAGTCGCAGACCACCGAATCGACCTGCACCTGCTGATTGATGTTGCCCGCCACCACGCGGTTGTAGTAACCCTTCTCCTGAAGATCCTGCGAGTAGTGGTAGGCGCTCTTGTCGCATAGGAACAGGGCGCGGTTGATGTTGCTCTCGATGGCCGCCCGGTCGGGCGCCAGCGTGAAGAAGAGCTCGTGGAAGCGGCGGACGTGCTCCCGCGCCTCGACGGGCCGGTTCTGGCTGAGGTCTTGCGAGAGGGCCAGCATCAGCGACTTGCCCTGATCGAGCACATAGATCTTCTCGCGTTGGCGCTGGGCGAACTGGTAGCTCTTCACGACGCTGAACACGGCCACCACGGCGCACAGTCCGAGGAAGACGAGCGTGAAGAGCCGTATCTGCCGGAAGCTCGTTTCGATGTTTTTCAACGATTTGAATTCCATTTTTTTGTCGTTTTATCGGGTTTGTCTCTTCTATTGAGCCGCACAGGAAAAGGTGCGGCTGACATGCAGCTTAACCGCTACAAAAGCGATCGGCTGCATTCCATCAATGGCCGCCGGACGACCCTCCGCCATCCTTCGTGGCGAGGTTATCGCCTTGGGGGCCGCTGTCGTCGCTCTCGCCGTATTTCGATTTGCCGCCGCGCCCAAAGGCTTTGCCGATCAAAGCTCCGGTCACGCCGCCCGCGACACCGGCAGCGAACGACGAAGCGCGGTTGACGCCGCCCAGCCCCGAACCGCCGCCCGCCTGCACGATCCACTCGGCTACGGTCGGCACTGTGAAATAGCCGATGATCCCGATAATCAGGAAGATGATATAGACGCCGTTCGAACCGTCCGGGATGTAGCTTGGGTCTTGCAGCGCCGCAATGTCGGCCTGAAGCATCAACACCTGTATCTTGGCCAGCACGGCCGAGAAGAGATCGGCTACGGGCAGCCACAGATAGACGCAGATGTATTTGGAGAGCCAGTGCGTGAGCGTTCCCTGAAAACCGTCGTAAACGGAAAGAGCGAACGACAGCGGGCCGAGAATGGAGAGCACGACCAGAAAGAACGTCCGCAGCGTGTCCACCGTGAGTCCTGCGGCGTTGAACAGCAGCTCGAAGAAGTCGCGCACCAGCTCTCGGAACCACATCTTGATTCCGTGCCACGTCCGCTCCCACCACATACTGATTATTTCGCCCAGATCCGTAATGCCCAGTTCGGCGAGCTGTTGGTCGTACACCTCGTCGTCCACCAGCCACGCCTTGCCTTCGCGCACGCGGGCCTCGTATTCGAGATCGTCCCGCTGCTTCTGGTAGGCGGCGATGTCCGTCGTCTGCCCTTCGAGGATGGCGTGCGTGCCCTGCACCACGGGCGAAAGCACGGCGTTCACCGTCCCCAGCACGACGGTCGGAAACATAATGATACACAGCCCGATGGCGAAGGGGCGCAGCAGCGGAAATACGTCGATAGGCTCGGCCGAGGCCAGCGCCTTCCATACCCGATAGGCCACGTAAAAAAGCGCTCCCAGACCGGCCACGCCTTTGGCGATGCCGACCATATCCCCGCACAGGGGCAGCATCTCCTGATAGAGATTGCGCAGCACTTGGTGCAGGTTGTCGAAATTTGTTGCGAGCGGTGTCATGGCTACCAATATCTTTCGGAGGGTTTGCCGTAGAGCGCCTGCACGCGGGCGGCATCGCCTTTGGACTGGCTGCGCAGGAACGAAACGGAGATCGCCTTGTCGGTATAATAGCGCGTGAGGTTACGGTAGCGCAGCATCCGGGTATAGATCTGATCCACTACGTCCATGCGCTCCTTGTCCGAGAGCGAGAGGCCGTTGCCGGAGGTCACGATGTTCTTCAGCTCCGTGACCAGCGCCCCGCCTTCCTCCAGCAGCCGGGCGTAACCGGCCGAGATTGCCGCCAGCTCGCCGGGGGTGAAGTTGCGGTCTGTGACCATACGGTTGAATCCCGACATGTAAATATCCGTGATCTCGCTGACCATCTCGATCGTGAGCTTCACCTTGCGGGCGTCCTTGATGATGTTGTGCACCGATTTCAGGGCGTCGTAATACGCCTTGCTTTGGTTATAAATCTTTACGCTCTCTTGCAGAGACTTAATCATGTTGGATGCCGTCGTGGAACTCTGCACGGCACTCTTGATGTTCTGTACGAGGTTGGACGGGTCGATGACCGTCCACTGCGCCGCGGCCCGCTGGGTGAAGCAGGCCAGAACGAGGCACATGAGCCATATCCATCGTTTCATTTTCTTTCGTTGTTTTATGGGTTTTACATTCGCGGGATTTTATTCCTCCGCGCGGTAGTAGTCGCCGTAGCCCGCGAGGGTCAGTACGTCGCGTTCGTGGTCGTAGGAAAGACCGATGCGGCCCCACAGGTCGAAGTAACAGAGGCCCCACATCTGCCGCAGCGGACGCCGCAGCACGGTCTTCGCATCGTAGGCGAAGGCCACGTGGTAGCCGCCGGCCCGGCGTGCTTCGTTGTGGTATATCCGTACCTCCGGCGACCCTTCGCGGCTGCACCAGCGGCCCGCGATCTCCGACATCCTGAAGTAGAGGTGCGAGGCCGGTATGGGGTATTCGTTATTTCTCCTGCACATGGCCGCCTCCCTATCTTTCGTTTTCCCGCTGGCGGGTGTAATCCTCTCCCGGCGATACCATCAGCGTATCGGTCTGCGTGTCGAGCGCCAAAATCGTAATCCGGTCGTCGGAGCCGTAATAGAGAATATCCCCGTCGAGCCAGACCAGCACATAACGCTCGCCGGTCGGACGGCCGTTGCGTTTAAGGTATCTGAGGACGAAGTGCTCCCCCGCGCGGACGATCTCGATGCCGCAGCGGTTCGGCGTGGACATCCACCTGCCGCACAGGCGGCCCATCTCCCGTTCCCTGCGCCGGAGTTCCTCTTCGCGCCAGCCGGACGTTACGATGGGTTCCCCGAAAGGAGCCGGTGCGGGGTCGGATGCCTCGTGTCCGTAGGCGGAAAGTCCGCAGGCCGGAGGGTCGCAGAGTTCGCGTATCTCGCCGATACCCGCGTGGTGACGGGCCAGACGGCGGAGTTGTTCGCAACTTATGATTTTCGACATGATGTTTTCGGTGTTTGCGGGGCGTCGGCCCCGGTTGATGACTATTTTTCGGCGAGCTGTTTGATCGCCAGCTCTATATCGCCGCCCAGAGATTCGGCCCGGCGCTGCACCTCGATCTTCTCGCTCTCCTCGGTCGTGTAGGCGAGATATTCCTGTTTACTGACCTCGGTGGCATAGACGGCGCTCTGCACGCCGCCCAGCCCGATCCAGACCTCCTTGTACTTGCGGCCCGGATGATTCGACATATTGATCGAAAGTATCTGCGCCTTCTCCTTGTCCGTAAGACCCAACAGGGTTTGGATGGCGTCGAAGCGGTTCATGAATTTGCGCTGGTCGAGCAGGATTTTGCAATCGCTGTTGTTGATGATCGCCTCCTTCACGATGGGCGACGAGATGATGTCCTGCACCTCCTGCGTGACCGTCACCACCTCGCCGAAGTGCTTGCGGACGGTCTTGTACAAATATTGGACGTATGAAGCCATATTGTTGGATGCCAGCGCCTTCCATGCCTCCTCGATAATCAGCATCTTGCGGATGCCTTTGAGTCGCCGCATCTTGTTGATGAAGACCTCCATCAGAACGATCGTCACGATCGGGAACAGCTCCTTGTTGTCCTTGATGGCGTCGATCTCGAAGACGATGAAACGTTTGGAGAGCAGGTCGATCTCGCTGGGCGAGTTCAGCAGGAAGTCGTAGCGCCCGCCCCGGTAGTAGGGCCGCAGCGTGGTCAGCAGGTTGCGGATGTCGAACTCCTCGCGCCGCACCTCGATCTCGCGGCTTTCGAGCTCTTCGCGGAACTCCCCCTTGAGGTACTGGTAGAAGGTGTCGAACGAGGGGCGTATCGAACGGTCGGCCCTGATGCGGCCGATGTAGCCGGCCACGGCGTTGCCGATCTCCGTCAGCTCGGTTTTCGACACTTTCTCGTCGGCGCTTTTCCATAGTGTCAGCAGCAGCGTGGCGATGCTGTCCAGCTTTTCCGTCTCGAACACGTAGTCGTCCGTGTAGAAAGGGTTGAAGCTGATCGGATGTTCCTCGGTGTAGGTGAAGTAAATCCCGTCGCCGCCCTTGGTCTTGTTGTGTATCAGCTCGCACAAACCTTGGTACGAATTGCCCGTATCCACGAGTACGATATGCGTTCCCTGTTCGTAGTATTGGCGCACGAGGTGGTTCATAAAGAACGATTTGCCCGACCCCGAAGGCCCCAGTACGAATTTGTTGCGGTTGGTGATCCAGCCCCGGCGCATCGGCTCGTCCGAGATGTCCAGATGCAGCGGCTTGCCGCTTATGCGGTCGCACATCTTGATCCCGAAGGGGCTACTCGACGAGCGGTAGTTCGTCTCGCCCGTAAAGAAGCACAGGGCCGGCTCGATAAAGGTGTAGAACGACTCCTCGGCGGGGAAATCCCCTGCGTTACCCGGCATGGCCGCCCAGTAGAGCGTCGCGGCGTCCACCGTGTTGTGGCGGGGGCGGCACTCCATCTTGGCGAGCTGGCTGCCCGCGTCGTTGCGGATGCGGCGCAGCTCCTCCGCGTCGTCGCTCCACGCCATGACGTCGAAGTGCGCCCGGATCGAGGTCAGCCCGAACGAGTGCGCCTCGTTCAAATATCGGTCGATCCACTCCTTGTTGATCTGGTTCGAGCGCGAGTAGCGTGCGAGCGAGTGCATGTTGCGGGCGCTCTTCTCGAAGCGGCGCAGGTTCTCGGCGCTGTCGTCCAGAAAGAGCCACTGGTTGTAGATGTGGTCGCAGGAGAGCAGCAGGCCCACCGGTGCCGCGAACGAGAGCAGGCAGTCCGAACGGTCTGTCGAGAGACGCTCGTAGCGGCTCTCCGTACTCACGCGCCCCGGCAGGTCGTCCGTGTCGGAGAGCGTGTGCAGGCAGACGTGCTTGTTGCCCACGCGGAACCCTTCGGCTTTCAGTTCCATATCCTGCAACACGGTCGTATCGTCGAGCGAGAGGGAGAAGTATTTCTCGATCAGCCCCGGACTGTCGGGTGTGCCGGTGATCTCCTCGTCCGTCAGGCGTGTGAGGGTCACCAGTCCCGAATCGTTGATAATGCGCTCGAACTGATCCACCGATTCGAGGAACGCGCGGGCCGTGTCCGGATTTACCTCTTTGGGAATGATGTTGCCCCGGCAGAGGGTCGAGAAGTCGGACTGCATGCGGGCCCGCTCCTTGGTCGTCTTGGTCAGGTAGAGGAAACATGCGTGGTTCAGAAAAGGGCGCTCGTTGAAGTGGCGCTCGTAGCTGCGCGAAAGGAAGCTCGCCTGCTCGCCGCCGATTTGGCTGCTCCTTCTTCCTTCTTGCCGGACGGAGCCGGATGCGCCTGCTTCTGCTTCGTTCGTCACCTCCGGACAGTATCGCTCGCGGATGAACCAATCCTGCTTCAGCACTACGCTGTATTCGGGCAGCACCTTCACGGCCTTGCACCAGGCCGCGTGCATCGCCTCGTACTCGGCACCCGTCACGGTAAAGAGTTCGGGCAGCTCGACGCGGAAGGCTGCCGTGATGTCGGCGTCCTTGCTGATAATACAGCCGCCATCGACCGCCAGCAGCGGGAACTTACTCTCTATGGTGGAGGCTTTCATTACGTTACGCATGACGCACCTCCTTCCTGCGGTTTAGGAAGCGGCATGCGCCTTTACGGTTTATCAGGTAGCGGGGACGGCGGCGTGCGGCGGCGAGTTTCATCAGTCCGTGCTCGCCGTACTTGGCGTTCATACGGAAGGTGTAGAACACCAGCGCCGAGGCGGCCCCCGCGCCGAAGCCGATGCACGCCCACTGATCGGCGCCCGCCGTGTAGAAGATGACCAGCAGCACGAATACGGCCAGCAGTCCTCCTGCGAAGAGGAAGAGGTACTGCGCCTTGAGCCCTTTGAACTCCACGCTGCGCCCGATGCCCTTATTGATCGTGTACTTCATGGCGGATACGCTTACAGGAAGAATGAACGCAGCACCGTGGCGCTTACGATCAGGAAGATGCACGCCCCGAACCAGCTCGCGGCGGTCTTGCTGGTGTCCGGGTCGCCCGACGAAAATTTGTTATAGACCTTGATTCCACCGATCAGTCCGACTACGGCTCCGATGGCGTAGATGAGCTTCGTGCCCGGGTCGAAATAGGAGGTGACCATGTTGGTCGCGTCGTTGATGCCGGCAAGGCCGTTGCCTTGGGCCAGAGCCGAGGAAACGGCAGACACGACGAGGGCTGCCGACAGCAGAACTTTCTTGTTTCTCATAGACTTCGGATAGCTTTTTTGTTTTGTGGCGCAGGGGGCGGATAAGCCCCTGCGCCGGGGTTCGACATGGATGTTTCAGTGGCTCGGAGGACAGGGCGTACCTATCCGTAATCTCTCTCTTTCATATTGTCTTGGTGTCGGTTCATGCGAAATCGCGGACATCGAACCCTTCGGGAACCGGCGCCTGCGGGGATGGGCCTCCCGCATCCTCCGCGGCGATCCTCCGTTGGAATGCCGTGAGGTAGGCGTCGATCAGACGACTCACTTTGTCGTTCCCGTCGGGAGCGGCCGAAACGATGGCCTCGAACATATCGGTCTGTTTCAGCCCCAGCAGGGTTCGTCCTGTCTCCTGCTGCTGCTCGTCTGTAAGGGGATTGTCGTGTGCTACGGTGCGGTAGGCTTCGCTGATCTGCTCGAAACGTACACCCTTGGCTAACGAACGGCCCGCAGGGGGCTGCGTATCGTCGTGTTCGTCCTCGTCCATCTCCCTCTCTATCTCCGCTTCGAAGTCCGGGAAAGGTTCTTCTTCGTAGAGCGGGGCCTCGTAGGGTTCCGGATCGTTGTTCTCGCCTGCGGGCGGGACGCCGAACACTTCGTCCAATTTCTCCGGCGGGATCTGCCGGGGGTGTTCATGCACACTTGCTCCGGCAAATATACCGGCTTTTTCGGCCTCTTTTACGTTTCCCGAACCTGTGGCAGCGGTTGGCGTCGCTTGGCTTCGATGTGGCATCGTAAAGCGGCTTTTGCCGATGATCGCGGGCCGCGCCTCCGCTTTCGGGGGCGACGCCTGCTTCGTGCCCGCTGTCCGCTGCCCGCGCAGGAACCAGCGGGCGACCCATAGCGCGTAGCCTGCGGCGAAGAGCGCGAGGGCGACCAGCACGGCGGTTCTCAGCGCGTCCATTGCTTTCGGCCTCGTGAGGGTTTGCGACTGCGGCAGTAGCGGTCGATGCTCTCTGCGTAGTCTTCGAAGTGGGCATGCAGCACGTTGTCCACATAGGCTATCATCGACACCGCTCCGCTCCGGGAGGTGATCTGCCGCAGTCGTTCGTAATGCTCCGGACGGATGCGTACCGTCTTGCCGGAACGGAAAGCGCCGTCCCATCGGTTCAGGACATAACGTCTCCGGTAGCCGTCGTCCTGCGCCGTATCGGGGCGGGGCTGCGGCTGCGGAGCAGTTCCCGCCCGGTGCGAACGCCGGCGGTGAATCGCCGCACGGCGGATAAAGAGGGCCGCGGCTGCGGCCGCTGCGGCCAGCAGGATGCAGGCCGTCGTCGTGTAGTGTGTCATAACTGAAAAGGTTTTAATGATCGGTTTGCAGTATATCGTCTATTCCGCTGCGGTACAGCTCGGCGATCTCGTCCTTGTGCTGGCGCAGATGCTCGGCCAGTACGTTGTCGATATATCCCCCTACGCTGATCTCCTTGCCCGCGAGCGCCAGCAGGTGTACCAGCTTGATGACGGAGCGGTGTATCTCCTGACTGATGTAAACGGGCTGCCGCGTCTTGAGTTCCCGGCGTTTGAGATATACCTCGTCGTAGCTTCCCTTGCGGCGGCGGGACTTGCCCTTCGCGGTGCCGTCGGCCGGTACGGCGGCCTCGTCCGCCACAGGCTCCTCTCCGTCCCTGCGGAATGCCGCCGGACGCTCTCCGGCCTCCTGCAACACGGCATTTGCGGGATCGGCCAGCAGGTCGGCATCCTTGAAGGACTGGATGATGAGCGATTCGTCCAGCGGCCCGGCTTTCATGCGCTTAGCCATTGTCGCGGAGGTTGAGCAGGGTCAGTACCTCGTCCGTCAGCGCCTCGATGTTGCTTCCTCTGAGCAGCGAACGGTCGGCCGGGAACAGCGTCGAGCGGAACAGCGGGCGGTGGCCTGCGGACAACTCGCGCCGGAAACGCTTGCTGTCGGGAATGAAGGTCTTCAGCACATGCAGGCCCAGCTCGGCGATCACCTGCTCGTACACTTCGTACAGCTCCGACTTCTCGCGCCCGTCCACCATGTTCCACACCAGATAGGTTCCCTTGATGTTCGAAACCCCCGTTTTGCGGATCACGTCGTTCACGACCGTCATGTAGCGCAGCGTGCTCTCCAGCACCACGCGGTCGGCACTGATCGGGGCGATGATGTAATCCATGTTGGAGAGGGCGCGGATCACCGACGGATTGTTGACCGTGCCGGGCAGGTCGAAGAATACGAGGTCGAACGCGGCCTGCCCCGTGATGCGCTCGGCATCGTCTATGGCCCGTTCCGTGCTGCTCTCCACGACCGGATAGGCTTTCTTGCCGAGGCGCGTGAACTGTTCGTAGGCCAGCGCCTTGTAATGGTTGTCTTCCAAAGCCAGCTTCAGGTCGCGCTGCCGCATCCCTGCGATGGAGTGCTGCGGGTAGTCGCAGTCCACGACCGCCACGTCGTAGCCCTTCACGTAGTGCAGGTACGAGGCGAACAGCACCGTGAGCGTGGTTTTGCCCGCTCCGCCCTTCTGGGTGGAAAAGGCCAGATAAACAGGTTCTTTTTCCATAAGCATTGAAATATTAAAGTGTTTGACCGTGTATGTAAACCCTTGCGGGTTCGTTCCTTTATGGCTGCGACGCCCCGTTTCTGTACGGGAACGGCGCTTTGCGGAAATGCGGCCGTATGCCACCATACCTTCATGCCTCCATGTCTGCATGTCTGCATTCCTGCATCTCCGTACGGCAATGCCTGCATCGGTATCGTCCGTCCATACGTCCGTGCATGAACCGCTATGGATTGTCCGTATATCTTTCGATATGGATATATGGATCGGCCATAGGTGTCGTGTGTCTGCACATACGCGCCGATACGCTTTCCGTACGTCGGTAATGAATCGTCGCAGCGTATCATTGCCGATTGTCCGCAACGGCAAAGAAACACCCTCCGGCACCCGGAGCGTGCGGCCGCGAACATTCGTGGCACCGTTTGGCGCAGGTTTGGCATAGGTCTGCGCTGCCTGCTGGCATACAACGGATTGCATAGGCCGGTATCTTTGTCCCGTGAACCGATTCCGGTCTTTACGGTTACGCCTCTTCGTGCTGGCCGGCGACTGTGGCGGGACTGCCTCCGCAAAGGGCAGTCCCTTGTGTCCGGAGAACATTTCATGTTCGGGACACAGCAAGCTGTGTTTTCCGTTACCCGAAACGATTTCGGTAACGGAAAACAGCTTGCCCGCAAGGGGGAGAAAGCTCCTCCGAAGTCGTCGCTTTTTACGGGGCGCCGCCGTGCGCCGGAACGGAATTTTTACCGCACCGGGGGCCTTGCGGCCTTCGGTAAAAATCGAAAGGCATGGAAAAAACCGAAGCCCCCGTCCGGGGCAGGGGCGGCAGGCCGCCCAAAACGGACACGGCGAAAAATTGCGTGATGGTGCGCTTCACGGACGGGGAATATGCCCGGTTCCTCGCGTTGTTCGAGCAGTCGGGCACGCTCTCGAAGGCCGCTTTCGTCAAAGCACGGGTCTTCGGCGACGAATTTCGGGTCATACGATCCGACCGGGGAACGATGGAATTCGCCGCGCGGCTGACCGCTTTCAACGCCCAATTCAGAAAAATAGGCGTGAATTACAACCAGATCGTAAAGGAATTGCACGCGCATTTTTCGCCTAAAAAGGCGCTCGCTCTGCTCTATAAATTGGAGAGCGAAACGCGCGAACTGGTCGCTGTGGGAGCGAAAATAGCGGCTCTGGCCGACGAATTTCGACAGCGATGGTAGCCAATATCACCACCGGAAAGGACATCTACGGGGCGCTCGCCTACAATCAGTGTAAGGTCGATCGGGGCAAAGGGGCGGTGCTTGCGACGAGTAATATCCGCGAACCTGCCGACGGACGCTTCGGCGTCGCGGCCCTCGCCGACGAGCTGCTCCGCTGGATGCCCTCGCACGTTCGCACCGAGAAACCGGTCGTCCATATCTCGCTCAACCCCGACCCCGAAGACCGGCTTTCGGACGATGAACTGACCGACATCGCCGCCGAATATATGGAGGGTATGGGCTGGGGTGGCCAGCCCTACGTCGTCTATAAACATACCGACATCGACCGCCCCCACATCCATATCGTCACGGTACAGGTGGACAGTACGGGGCGCAAAATAAACGACAGCCGGCGCAACGAGCGGAGCGTGGCCGAAACGGAGAGGATCGAGCGTAAATACGGCCTGCATCGCGCCAAAGGGCGGAAGCGGGGCGAACTGTGGCGGCTCGCGCCCGTGGAACCTGAAAAAGGCGACCTGAAGCGGCAGATCGCCTCGGTGGTGAAGCCCGCCCTCTCGATGTACCGCTTTCAGACCCTCGGCGAACTGCGGGCTCTGCTCGCGCTGTATCGTATCGGCGTGGAGGAGGTCGGGGGTACGCGGGGCGGACGGTCGTACCGGGGAGTGCTCTATACGGTGCTGGACGCCGACGGAAAGAAAACGCAGGCTGCGCCGCTGAAAGCCTCCCGACTGGGTGACGACGCCTCGCTGGCGAAGATCGAACGTGTCATGGCCTCTTCCGGGGAACAGATCGCAGGAAAGGAACTGCTCGCTCTGACACGGCACCGCGTCGGGGAAGCCCTGCTGGATGCGACGGACGAAACGGAGCTGCGCGAACGGCTTCGGGAGCGGCATATTGACCTCTACCTGCGGCGCAACGACACGGGACGGATCACGGGCGTCACCTTCATCGACCACGAAACCCGCTGCGTACTCAACGGCTCGCGGCTGGGCAAGGAGTTCTCGGCCAATGCGCTGCATGAACGGTTCGCCACCGGCCGGAACGCGGAACCCGAACGGCTGCGGCAGTCGCGGCGCAGGCCGCAAATTCGGAAGACACATCCCTCGCGCCGGAAATAGCCTCGCATCGAAAAGGGGCCGCCGGAAGTCCAGCGACCCCTCAGGAGGTTTTTGTTTCCGGATGAGCGCGGCTCATCCGGCGTGGGGGTTTTCAGTCGCTACGGACGCTGGTCTTCACGGCGCCGGGCGAACATAGCGAAATTGTCGCGGATGAACTCCTGCACGTCCGATTCCTTGTAGAAAGCCTTCTGGTTCAGCATCCGGTACTTTAGGCCGCACTTCGAGCGGTAGCGTTGCAGCGTGCGCTTGCTTACGTGCAACATCCGGCACAGGTCATAGTTGTCGAAGAGTTTCTCGCCATTCTCCAGCGTCGGATACTCCTGCGCTTTGGGCGGCTTCTGGCGTTGTTCTATTGCTTCGAGCCGCTCCATGATGCGGCGCATCCATATATCGAAATATTCTTTTTCCAGTAACATGATCTCTGATTTTTTTGATTCGTAATGATTCGTAGTGCTTCCGTTACTGGTGCATGGCACAGATCGCCGCGCGGCAGGTATCGCGGGTGTTCTTCGTTCCGGCGGGTAAAAACGCAGGAGGGCTTCGATGCGTTTACGCATCGAAGCCCTCCTGCTGGGGAAATTGAAGCATGCCACTCCCGGCCTGCCGTGTGGCGGTGGCATATCAACGGCCTCGCCCGCATATCCGCCCGCCTCGTCGGACGAACGGAGGTCGCATGCGGCGATGAATTGCAACGGCAATTATTCGGACGGCCGGTACGGAAAACTCCGCAATGGCTGTCCGCACTCCGAAATCCGCTCCTTCCGGCAACCCTCCGCGCTCCGGAAGCGCCGCCACCCTGCGAACCGAAAAAGCCTCCGGAACATACGCTCGAAGGCTTTCTATGGTATGGACATACAGGAACGATCCCCGCTGCCATTGGCTGCGGAGCCGTCGTCCGCAAGGGATCGGTACGGAATCTGTGTACGCTGCCTGCCTTTTATATCTGTTTTTGGCAACTATATCCCGCCTTACACCGCCGTACCTCCGAAACCCGACTGCCGAAGCGGGTCTTGTCCGAAGCCTCCGTCAAGGCGGTTTTTTTTGGGGGGGGCTCCGATCTATAAACGCGGCTCTGCCGCGAACGCTCCGGCAGCCGGTCGTGTGCAGCGACTCGGAAAACCGACGGAGTGTAAAGCAAGGTATGGCTGCCTTGTTTTTCTCAGGCCCGAAAGCCGGCTTCAGATTCGTACCCGCCTGCGCCGCTTCTGTGCTTCCCCGTGCCGTCCAGCCCGAAGCGGCGGGCGATCTGCGAGACGTTGTATTTGATGTAATCCATGCTGCTGCACGCCTCGACCGCCTCCTTGTATTCGGCACGGGTGGCAGGCTGCTGCCCTCGAAGCTGGCCGAGCCGGATAGTTCCGGCCTCCTCCTTGTCGCATGAAATATCGTATCGTGCCAGCATCAGGTGCCGGTGGTATTTGCAGATATGTCCCTTCAGCCCGGAAAGACTCACGCTGCACGTCCGGCTGATTTCACAGCAGGAGAGGCGGGTCGAGCGATAGAGTTCGACGGCCTCGCGGTATCGCTCCGTCGTCTTCGGTTGGGGATTCGGGATGCTGGAGCCTCCGGTCGATATGATCGGTTCATTTTTCATCCTGTAAATAGTCTGGAGTTCTTGGGTAGAGCCGCGTATTATCCTCGTTGTTTCCATCGGATAAGTACTTTTTCTGCAGCGATTTTCAGAACTACTTGATCGGTAGCCTGGATGCCTTGAAATAGTTCAGATGTTCGTAGTAGGAGACGATTGCGGGGAGCATCTTCGTCTGCCGCCGGGCAGGGGTGCGGCCTGCTCTGTCGGCAGCATCTCCGGTAAGCATACCCGCACGTCGGATGCCCGTTCCGGAACGGCACGAGTGCGGAATCGGCCGCTATCGCATTGCGGCAGGGCAGACCGTTTCTGTCGATACAGCGGTAGGGGACGCTGGCATCGAAACCCGCATCCGTGCATATATCTCTCGCGCTGCGCTCCGTCGTATAGTATATGCCGACCCGACTTCGTTCCGGAAAATTTTGCCCTGACTGTTATCCGGATCGGTCGTAACCGCAATTCCCTGCGTATAGGGTCAGTAGGTCAGTCCGAATGCCCAGAGGGGTATCGTGTTGCGGTGCCCGTACTCGATGTCATCCTTCACGAGGTAGGCGTTCCCGATGTCGCGGATCTGCTTCTGCGTCTTGTTGCGGCCGCCCACCTCGAACGTGAGCCCGCCGATCCGGAAGTCGGCCACCGAAGAAGAAGTTATGGTCTGCGCCGGAGCCAACAACGAAAGGAATACCGTTTCGCGGACGTTGCCCACGTCGGGCGTCGTGTCCGAGAGGGCGTAGGCGAGGTTGGTGTTGTTCAGGTATATCTTGTCCACCTTGCCCAGCGCGCTGATCCCATGCGTGTCGTCGCGCAAAATATTGATAAGTTGCGCCTTTTCCAGATAAACCATCAGATCGGCCACCATGTTGCGGTTGATGTTCAGGTCGCGGGCCAGCTTCGAGTAATTGGGCTTGAAAGGAACGCTCTGCGCGACGATATAAAGCAGCTTTTTGAGCTTCTGAGCCGTGGAGGTCGTCATCTCGGCAAACGCGGGAATGTCGTTATCTACTACCTGATTGATGACGCTTAGCAACCGGAGGTAGTAACCGCTCTCCTGAAAATAGGGATAGTAGCCCTCCTTCAGGTACTCCTTGAACAGCGCCACGGGACGGTGTTCCGCATAGGGGAAGTCGATCTTGTTCTGTACGACCTGTTCGAGCGTATGGGCGGGAATACGGATGCCCTTGCCGATAGCCAGGTATTCCCGGAACGAGAGCCCCGGCAGGCGGTATTCCAGCTTGCGGCGGCTCAGGTCGGCCCCGCCCTTCTCCAGATCGAGGATGGACGAACCCGTATAGCCCACGCGCAGCGTCGCATAGGTGTCGTAGATGTTCTTGATCTCGGTGGACCAGTTCTTATATTTGTGTATCTCGTCGATATAGAGCGCCTTGCCACCCTCCCGATAGAACTGTCCGGCCAGCTCCACGAGCGTATGCGTCGAGAAATAGAGGTCGTCGGCCGACACGTAAAGCGTGGCCGCCGCATCTTCGTGCAGCTTGATGTGCTGCAATACGAGGGTCGATTTGCCGACGCCCCGCGCTCCGAGGATAGCCACAAGGCGGCTCTCCCACAAAATCTTGTCGTGAATGTCGCGCACATATTCGGTCGGCGTGTTCTGAAGCCGCGTCCGGAAGGTTCTTATCAAAGTATCCATACTTACTTGCTTTGTCCGTTTTGCACAAAGATAACAAAATTGCACGATGTATAATGCAATTCCTATGCAAAAAAGATGGGTTTATACGGCAGCCTCGCTTCCGCATCCGACGGGACTGACTTTCCATGAAAAAGGGTTGCACTTTCGGAGCGATTCCAGTGGCAGCAGCTTGCACGGCACGGGGCGTCGCGCAGACGTCGGAGTTCCTTCGCTGCGATCTTCACGGCTTCGGCCTTGATACGGTCGTAGTTCACCCTGAACGTATTCTCCATACGGACAAGACATTGCGGGACGCTACCTGATACGCCCCGTCTTCATCTGCTGAGACAGCCCATGTTTCGAACCCGATTGTTTTATGAAATCATCCCCGTCAAAAGTATTTTTGGCGGGGATGAATTGCATTTTGGGAAATTAGAATCTGTGAGTATGACCCACCGTCCCCGGGCTTATCCTATTATTAAAATTGTTGGGAGGAGGATCATAATTGAATGAATAATTTCCTTCCGGCGGTTTGTTGACGATGGTGCTTTGCTGTTGATCGATATTACCGCCTGAAATCTCCCCGCTTTCCCTTCTTGAAATTCGATCAAAAAGGTTCTGCTGATCTTGTAGCGATAAATTGAATTTCTTTTTCATAGCAGTTTAAGTTTTAGTTTATTTGCGTACTGTCTGAACTATTAAGGCTCTTTAATTTTTTAGTTATAAAAAATTATAGCTTTAATATACGGGAGCCCACCCCGTATATCAATTTACGACAAAATACATTTCCTGAAAGTTGATCGTCAATTGTTTGAATTCAGCGGGAGGCAGTACACCCAATGTTCCGTCGAAGGGTATTCCCATCAACTGGGAATGGGGCATATCTTCGATTACATACAGGTTAGTCATCACACCCGTTTTATCCCCGATCGTCAGTTCCATCTGCGGCAGTATGGCGTATTCGAGTACCGGATTATATCCGGTCGCGGTTTTTCCGCGTTTGCGTCCGTGTGCCTGCAACGGCGGAAGCCGGTTGCGATGCGCCTCATGGAATTCCGGTTCGACGGACGATTTCGAGGCTCCCGTATCCCAAACCATCGTTGCGGGGATTCCGTCCAGTTCGACCCGAATGTAAGGCACTTTGTTGAGCATCAGGTTCCGGGGAGCGTCGGGCGAAGAGACCGTCCGGGATCTCAAATGCAATTTCCGAAGTTCGTAGTCCAGTTCGATTTCGGAGAAGAGTTGCAATATGTCGTTTCCGAGAATAAGACCGCAATCCGTAACGCCCGTATCTCCGAGCGGCAGAACCACGCACGGAACATGGACGAACACGGCTGTTCCCAATCGCAGGGTGTCGAGCAATGCGAGAGGACACCGCGTTTCGTTGAATCGGATCGAATCCGCCGACATGGGCAATTCCAACTGAGATGCCAACTGTTTATCGATGATCGTCATCTGACCTCCGGAGTCGAGCATCGCTCCGATTCGTTGCATGCCGCGGACGGCCGTGAATTTGATTTGTTCGTCTTCGACGCCGAACGGTATGTCGTAATTCGCGTCGGCATCCGATATACCCATTCGAGGCCACTGGGATTTCAGCCCGAAAAGGACGGCATTGGTCTCGAAAGCAGTCCGCGTCCCCTCGTCCATATAGTCCCGGCCTTGCGCAAGCAGGCTCGTACAAATATCGTGGGCAGCTTTGAAGTGTCCGAGTTTCGCCAGATTGTCGGACATCATCCAGAACAATGAGAAAAAGTTGCCGCCCATTTGGGCGTTGTACTCATCGTACATGTGCTGGATTTTCTCGACGGCGCCCGCCGGATTGTTGAAATTATGGTCGAGCAGCGCCCCCGAGAACAGCCGCATGTAATCGCTCAGGCTGTCGGCACTCTGTTCATAACGGGCTCTCGTTTCGAACCAGTCGCTTCGGGAGATAGCCTCTCCGATTGCATTGTCATACGGGTTTTCTTGGGCGGCCCCGATTTGCACCGGAAGGACTGCGAACAGCAGACCGATGATTTTACGAATAACCATGGCTTTATCATTTTGAAGTGGATATATCGACGACAGAAACAATTTCCGAATAATCGCTGCTATGGAAAATCAGCCTTTCCGCAAACAACCCATCTATAATGGGAATGAGACTCTTTTCCTCGATATGGCATTCTTTGGCCAATTCAGCGAGTGAAATGACTTCCTCATTGGCTTTTTGCAATACGTTCCACTCCGTCGAATGCGTATCGAATTCCAACTCATTTATCAGTGTTCCATTGCAGTATTCTTTGTATACAGCCTTATCATCGTAGACAACGAAAAGGTAGGAATAATGCTGGCTTTTATAATAATGTTCGATTTCTATAAATTTGTCCCACAATAGATTCTGAGATAATTTCAGATGTTCGAGAAGGATGATCTTAGTCTCGTCCTGCAAGTAATTTCGTGGCAGAAGCATAGCCATCGGATTTTCGGCCCATCGGTATGGCAATTCGTCCTTTATCTTGTTATAATATGGACTGGACTTGATTACAGCTAATTGAGATATGTTATGCTTGAAAAAGTTTTCGGCATAAAAGAACCTTAAAAAATGCAGATTGTCAATGCTCTCGATTATATCGTCTTCCGTTTCTTCTATCAAGCCCCGTAAAACGTTCGCTCCGTTGACATGAATTCTGTACTTATAAGCGAACTTGATGAACAAGAGATTACTGGAAAATGTATTTTTCTTGTCGATCTTTCGTAAAAGATTGTCTGAAGGAGATTCATATCCGATTTGCACATGATTGAATCCAGCCAAAGCCATCTTCTTGATGACCCGTGCATTGATTCCATGTGATATGATCTCGCCCAAATCGATGGATAATCGAGGATACTGCTCTCTGATTTCCATCAGTCCGTCAAGGAAAGCGTCGAAGCGAGTAAAGTCATTGTCGATAAGATCATTATCCAGAAACTGAATTCTGTAAATTCCGTATTTCTTAACCGAATCGGCGATCTCATCCAATGTGACGGCTATATCCTTTTTCCGGAATTTATAACCCATGTTTAAGTAGCAGAAATGACATTTCTTCCAATGGCAGCTTCTACTGTTTTCAAAAGATAACAATGCATATTGCTTGGGAACACCATAGCAGTCCATCTTATCGAAAAAATCGGAATAATCCGGCCGGAGAGCTTTAGACGATAAATCGGCGAACTCCATATTAGGTACTCGGGATGTTAGAATTTCGCCATTTACTCTGTATGCTATGTTGCCGATCGAGGATAATTCATCCGTTTTATCATCAGAAATTTTCTCAGTCAAATGAAGCAGAGGAATCTCGCCTTCGCCCCACATAGCGATATCGAATTGTGCGAAATTTTGCAAATAGGCAATCGCCGCTTCTTTGGTGCCGATGCCTCCGACAACGATTACTGCAGATGGACTTTTCTCTTTGATTTTTTCTGCGATAATACTCGAACAAACCCATTGATACAAATTTACCTCCAGCCCGAAATACAGGATATTGTCGAAATCGTATTTATCTATGATTTCATTCAACAGTTCTTCGAACTTTTGGGCATATCGATGCATATGTTCATCCCAAAAATTAGGAGACATATTGATATACTGAGGTTTGATAGCCTTCAGCAAAACTTTCAAGCGATTATATGCACAAGTGTCTTTATGTTTGATCGCCAAATAATTGTAGTACAGCAATAGATGTTCGGCTCCTTCATCTGCCAAAGTACCGTCACTCCACATAAATTCGTTCTGGAGCTTCCGCAAATAAAGGTTCCAATATTCGATGCAGACGTTGTATCCGAAATTTTGGAGATAGGCTTTTAACACCGACATAGCCGGCGAAGGCATATAAACATTTGCGGGAGGCGCCCATCCTAAAATGACTTGCTTTTTAGTTTGCTGTCCTTCATTCTCCATAGTAGTAGTTCGTATAATAGGTTAAAGTCTTTATCTTAAATAGATATTCGTATTTCGTCTGCAGGAGTTGCGATCGGGCCTTGACTTGCGTACTGATGGCGGTATTATAATCCGTTACGGTCGCGGCACCGAGGTCGTACTTGCGGGCGATCTGCCGGGCCGCCTCCTCGGCCGAGGCGACGTATTTCTGCGCTCCGAGGTATCGCTCCCATGCCGTGCGGGCATCGATGAGCGCCTGCGTAACCTCCTTCTCCACCTGTTTCTCGGTGGTCCGCAGGGCGTATTCGGCCTGCCGTATGGCGAGTTTCTGCCGCTGCACGTTCTTGCGGGTCGTGAATTTGCCGAAAATCGGAATATTGAGCGACAGCGACACATAGCTGCTTGCATTGTCCTTATACTGCTCGAAAAACGGATAGGCCTCATACCGATAGGTGCCGT
>ERZ1643251.292-NODE-292-length-82483-cov-6.402982_pt1 | contig 82483 bp, 112 predicted proteins | sample MGYA00579261_ERZ1643251 | MGnify/ENA primary metagenome ERZ1643251 (study PRJEB29033, sample SAMEA4952267) | chicken gut metagenome | biome: Broiler Chicken; feature: Gastrointestinal Tract; material: Caecum | place: Ireland | collected 2018 | study: Broiler... | reverse complement strand
AAAGAAATTGGCTGGGTCAGTTTAGTTCAATTATATCACCTATATAGAAGAGATTTTGATTACTATTGTGAAGTGATTGACCTATTATAAAATAAGGCTTATAACTCAAATCTAAAATGATAACTTTATGAATGTAAATAAGAGTAATAAGAGTTTTTTAATTAGAAGCAGTTAGATTTGAGTGGTGATACTTATGAATAAAGAAACAAAACTTAGAATAAAAGTTTTAGCTTATGCGAAAGGTCAGTTAAAACTAACGGATGGTAAAACAGTTAAAATTACGACTAGGCAGATAATTTATAATCTTGTGCAGGCTGGTAAAATTAAGATCGTTATGCCGAAATGCTTATGTGTTTCAAAAGTTAGGGGTAAGCAAGGAATAATAACTTATTATAGAGTGAGTGATGCTAATGGAAATTCTAGACTGGTAGAGAAGAATAAGCTTAAAGAACTCATTTATAACTATATGTTAGATTGCATAAACTTAACATTAACTTAGGATAACCGTTTAGTTGTTAAGGGAATACCTGACGATGATGGAACCCAAGGTAAAGAAAACAAGAATAATAACGTTTTAGTCAAGGTTAATACAGTTGAGAAATAGATAAATGCTCCTATATTACCTGTTGTAAATCATAATAAAAATTCGAAATGTGCTGATGATTAGCAAGATACTTGGGATATTTAGAACTGGAGCAGTAATTATAGCTCGTAGAGCTCTGCAAATAGTAGATATACAAAGGCAATTTTAGGTATATCTCATAAAGAATTGAATGACCTTATATAGAAACTAAGTTTAAGGGTATAAGGTATATTAAGTACTTCTGTATGGGCAGTAGTAAGTAGGTATCAGTCTCATTTATACGACATGATAAGTCACCAGATAACTATTGACTTATCTGGTCAGTATAACTGTTCAACATTGTATAAAATAAACTACATACTCAATGATAAAGGCTTACTACAATTAAAGCAGGGTGTGACAAGGTGATAGATTATGAATAACTTACCAGAGAGCAATGTCTAGTTATGGAGCTTGTAGACTAAAGAGCAAATGGATAACGCTAATAAATTGTAGATAATACAAAGTATAAACAAAGGTATAGACTACGTAAAATTGGAGTTAATCAATGCTTATTAGTATGGATATCGTGGATAGATTAAGCAAGTTGAAAACAGTAAAGACAAAGAAAAATGCGGAATAATCGTAGGATATAAGTTAAGGAACGTAGATACAAAACCTTTAAGCTATTTAAAATGTGAGTATACTGTTAAAGGTATAGAAACTCACAAAGAAATAGCAAATCCTGGAGAATAGTTTATTATAACTCGTGATGACCTTAAATATCTGATGATTTAGAATGGTCGTAAATTAGAAAATGCAAATATCAGATTGCGTTCTGGTCATGCTAATAAAATTTTGAGTAATGACGACAGGGTTAGAAGCATAGAACTTGATAGAAGACCCAACTGGTCCAGCGGAGTAGTGACTACTGTTTTTTATGCAAAGCATGTATTTCCACACGGTACTTTTATAGATGATAAGTTTATACAGAGAGATAATTTACCTTACATTTAGTTTAAGAGAAACTCTGGGAAGAGTATTAGATAGCCTAAATATTGTAAGACAATAAGTAAAAATGTTGGAACAAATATTAAACTTCTAAATACTCCAGAGATTAAAAAATACTTTTATTGGGTAGACGACAGATATTTACTGTATAAATACAAAAAATACCTGAAAATTTTAGATAAATAGCAAATAATACAGGCTGTAGACAGCTTGTTAGCTAAAAACTCAAGTAATATCAATTACTATGGAGCACTAAGATTAAACTATAACAATGGAACTAGGGATGTAACTTTCAGAATTTATATTGACCCTCGTGAATAGAGGTAGAGCAATATAAAGTCAGTATTAAAGTGTATGGCTCATAGCATACTTAACGAGGACGGAAGCTATGATAAATTAAGCTTAGGTAGGTATTCTGGATTCTTTAAAGAGATTTTGGCTCAATCACTATATGGGGATAATAATATCAATAGTAATAAGCTATGCAAATGGAGTTTAGTGTATCGTAGAAATATTGGTATGTACAATGACCTTGAAAGTATAGTAAAAAATGGTGAAACTTACGATAAGCATATAGACTTTGGATATAGAATTGAAGTGCCTAGATATAAGGGCATTCAGTTTGATTCAGTCAAAGTAATAGGAAATCTAGACAATTTAGAAATTGATAGACAAGCTAATAAATATAAATTGGCTGGGTATGCATGTGGAAGATACAGTACTGATGATTTAATTTACTACACTAGAAAAATCAATGACTATAAGTATAGTATTGCAGTACTATAGTGTGGATAGACCGAAGTAAGAGGTTTATATACTTTACTAAAAGATTGTAAATATATAGAAAACTTGGAATTTAAAGATTGTACAGTAAGATTAACTAGTTTGCGTAAAACTTTTGGGTGTACGCCTAATAAAATAGGAACACTCTATATAGATAAGGTAAGTATACCTGGAGGAGTAACAATGTACTCTAGCAAAAATGTTAAGAATCCTGGCAATAAAGTAATTGACTTTATAGTTAATGATGATAAACTTAAGCAAATAGCTGCTAAACATGGATATGACCCTAAAGACAGATATAATTTTGCGATAGATAGTATTATAAGTGATGGGTTAACTGAAGTGAAGGGTAAGGTCAATAGAATACAGGATAGATAGCTATACATAATTCGTAACATGCTTCGTTGCGGGATATTCGATTCAAAAGTATTTGACCTTATAGCTTAGCTAAACTTGATAGATGAATTAGATGCTTATGATATTTATAATACTGGGGCGATGCAAATATTAGAGGACTGTGCTTATAAAATAAGTTTATATACAGTCAGTCAAATGTTCGACAATCTAGGCAAGGAGACTAAAGTAATAACTACTAATAAATATGTTGAAATAGCTAATAAAAGAAGATTATAGCTTAAGAAATAAGAAGATTGGCAGGAGAAGTAGTTTATAATGGTCAATACAGTTTAGAAGATATCTTAGAGAGTCGGAAGCATAGACAATATAGAAAAAGCTAAATACAATATAAATGAACCAATAGACCCTCAGATATTTATAAGAATCGGTAGTAAACGTTGTAAACTTGGAGATTTAATAAGAAGATCAATACCGAATGGAGATATATACATAGAGCCTTTTGGTGGAACTTTTGCAATAGGTAAGAACCTCGGAGATAAATTTAACAAGCGAGTATATAATGATATTGACCCTTACGCAGTATAGCTAATAACAGAGTTGAGCAAAGGAAATGCTTATAAAATTTGTAAAGCATTGCAAGATGTTGAGTACAGTTCAGAATATTTACTAAACAGTTTAAATTAGTTTTATACTGAAAAAGACCCAATAAGAAAAGCGAAGTATGCTTGGGTAATATTGACTCAATCAAAGTTTGGAAATGGTAGGCCATATAGGTTTAAGGCTGACGACAGAGAAAGGTTTAAGTATATCTATAGTTTAGATGCTAGGTATAAACTTTCATACTTATTTGATGGTATAGAAGTTCATAACAAAGATGCTATAGAACTTATAAAAACCTATGATAAGCTTGGAGTAGTAATGTATATAGACCCACCTTATATATTATATAACAATGATAAAAATAGTTTATACTGTCAAACTTGGGGAACTGATAAACAGGTAGAACTTCTAGAGATTTTGAAAAACTTAAAAAATTCTAAAGTGCTATTAAGTGGATATAGCAATAGTTTATATGATAAAGCATTATAGAATTGGAACAAATACAGTATAAGTGATTTATCTAAGCTATTAGATAATGAGGACTACAATTAGTATGACTTAGAAGTCGTATGGTAGAATTATGATATACAAAGCAGATAATGTTAAGGCATAGAGGTAGTGAGATATAAAAGAACAGAAAACAGGGGATGAACTTTAAAGATTATGATAAGACGTAAAAATTCTAAGCGCAATGACAATTTTATAATGCCTGGAGACTTCTGTGTTGTAGGTTTAACAGTAGGAAATAATGTGGTAATCTACGATAAATATACAAATGATACGAGAACTGTTTAGATGAAAGTCTTTGAGGATTTACAAAAGCGTAATAAGTTTGTCAATAATCAGATAGATTTTCAAAAACTAAGCGTCTATGATGAAAAAGTAAATCATATAATAAACGATAAAGGCATTTATATAATAGGAAAAATACAGAGTGATAAAGGTATTTAGGCTTATAGAATATTTGGAAGTGGCTGTAAGCCTTTAGATATACCGACAGATATACTGATTAAATCTAGTATAAATTATATAAATGCTGAAATTGTGGACGGTGAGTTAAAAGTTGAGCAATATTAAAAATAAGAAAGCTAAAAAGAGTTTATATGGAATACCTTATTTTGGAGATAAAAGCATTGAAACCTAGCATGAAATCTTGAAGAAAGTGAAAAATAAGCAGTTCGATAAAAAGATAAATACTTAGATGCTAAGTTTAATATCTTCGATGAAAGAAAAGAATAGCTTAGTAATTATAGATAATAGCTATTTAACTTGGTTGGAAGATACTGAATTTGATTATCTTAATCATAAGTGTTAGCTAAAATACTTAAGATATGAATTATACAGTACCAATAAAGTTAGAGACATTAGAGACATTTAGGATTTTAAAGATAGTCGTAGTTATAATCATATGGAATACATTGATGATTCAGATAATAAACAATATATACAAGTTAGATACAATTTTGAATATTTAACGAAGCAAATAAATTTAGGTGATAGCTTAATAATTTTTGAGATTGATTCTAATGAATTGATAGAATACAGTATTGATTCTTGGGTAAATCGTAGTGATAAAAATTGTGATGACATATTCAGTTTATCTAAGTTGTATGATTTGTATAAAAATTATTGTTTCTACGATCTGCACACAAAGTTTAGCGGGCATGAGTCTGGGTACTAGTACATTTAGTATGAAAGTGAAGGCTTTAAGAATTTGGATGCTAGACTAAGAAGAAAATATAAGCTAAAAACTTGGAAAACAGACCCAATAGAAAATCATTATAGAGATGTAAGAGTCTATAAGTATTTTGAATATTTAGATAGAATTTAGGTCAAAACGAGCAGTGAAAATTTATGCTTAGATTAGAGTTCAGAGCCTAATAAAAATGTTGATTAGCGCCTTGAGTTATCTGATAAGCTTTTTAAATATAGGAAGTTGGCGTTTGAAAGTTATTTATTCTGTCATGTAATGCAGAGAAGCGTTCCGATAGATTACGTTAGTGAGTGGAATAAGCTTGGAAAATATATGTATTACATTAAGATTGGCGATAAAAACTTGCCAATGTTTGTAAAAGCTGAGTGGAAGTTGGATAACGAATTGAAAAATAGTCAGACATGGAGAAGAATTTAAAGCAATTTAGAAAGTTGAGTATGCTTAGATTCAGACATTCTGATATTTAAGTTGTAATAATTAAATAAATGAATTGACCTTGAAGTAAGTTTAGGGAGATTCAGTTATATAGGAGATTAGACATGGTTATGTTCACTTTAGGACAATTGCAAATACGAATAGGCTTAGGCATATTATGCTTAGGTCAATTTAGTGTATGCAATTCTTAAAGTGTTGATGCCGATTAACGGTCTTAAGACGCCTCATGGGTTGCATGCGTGACCCGTGGGGCGATTTATTTTACCCGTTAGCAAGTCATCAAAATAACAGTTTAACTCTCTTGGGAAGGACTCCTGATAGGGTTTATTTGACGTATCAATTTTTAAGTTAAATCTTTTTTGAAAAATTTTTAGAAAAAGGGTTGACAAAGAGGAATTGATGAGTTATAATAAGTGTGTTGATTGAGAGAGAAATCTTCTTGATAATGATGAGTAATACAGATTGGGTAATCTAGTACATCTATTGAGATTGATTTTAAACTTGATTGATTGGAAAGAAAAAAATAAAAAAGTTGAAAAAAGTGCTTGACAAAATGAAATTGATGTGATATAATAAAGATGTTGAAAGGTTAAGGGAATTAAGAAAAACCTAAAGACCTTGAAACAAAAATATCTAGTCAGTGATGGAAATGGAATACATGGTACCGCCAAGTAGGTACTGAAGCCAATTCGCGATGGCTTCATGGGGGTTCGAATCCCTCCTGGCTGGCTAGGTCGAAAGACCTAACAGGTTTAAAGACTTGACTTTGAAAATTGAATAAGCCCGGGTGGCGGAACTGGCAGACGCAAGGGACTTCACCATCTAAGACCTACTCAGTTGAGTTGTTGTAGGTCGCACTCGTAAGAGTGTGGAGCCTTATAGATGAAACTCTATAAGTGGAGCAGGCTAAAACGGTGAACGGTTAGATGGAAACGCCGTGCTAAGTCGTTTGATGCGAAAGCATCATTCGTAAATGTGTAGAGAGCATAGACCTGCTACCTAAGTCAGTTGTGTTTAACTTGCTGATATGGTAAAAACGTGCTCCAGACTGCAAGCTGTATGAAAATACAGTGGTACATGAATAAATAAATGTATGCAGTAAGAAAATCCCTCGCTGGCGACAGCGTACGGGTTCGATCCCCGTCCTGGGCACTCCTCGAGAGAGGAAAACGCAGGAGTGGATGCATAAGCATCCAAGGTTTACCTGGTCGCCCAAAGCTAGGTAAACCTACACGCAGGTGTCGTACAATGGCTAGTATATCAGCCTTCCAAGCTGAGGACGGGGGTTCGATACCCCTCACCTGCTCTTGCCTATCGTAAGATAGGTTTAAAACTGAATATGAGTAGACAAGTAAAAAGTCCTGTATACTTTGAAATTTCTCTGACTCCATAGCATTACGGTTTAATGCGTCCCAGAAGAGGGAAGAATCGGTTCGAATCCGAAAGATGAAGAGTTAAATGCCTAAAGCAAAGTACTAATGCCGATTGAGAGTTAAAACCGGCCGGTTCGGCAGAAGTCTTTAAGAAGTATGCGAAAGACAAATACGTGAGTCTAAGACCCGTTGAACAATTTTTAGAAGGTCGAAGGGTTGCGGGGCTTCTATGTAAAGAGTCCCTCGAAACGGAGATAAGCAGCCTGACTCGTAAACTTGAAAGCGCTGTAGAGTTTTGGCGTATCGTAAAGGTGAGAGACCTTTACCTCATATTCAGTTTAATATGTCGGTGTGGCGGAATTGGCAGACGCGACGCGCTCAAAACGCGTTGGTAGTGATACCATGTGGGTTCGAGTCCCACTTCCGGCACTGGTACAAAGCCTGATGAGGGTTGGGTACCAACTTATCACCTCACTCCTTATTGTATCTTTATCTAACACCTCTAGCGAAAGAACCACGTAGGGAAATCCTGGCGAGGCATTAAAATCTTGTTGTCTACTTTAGTAGACAGTCAGTTCGATGGATTTTGGGCTGGCTGTTGATGACCTAAAGCAAGGACAAGGGCCGAGAGAGTATGTGCCAAGGCTGTGGTAATAACTCTATCCCATTCGTAAGGGCATTTAGCTCAGTTGGTCAGAGCTACCGGCTCATAACCGGTTGGTCGAAGGTTCGAGTCCTTCAATGCCCACTGTCCGAAAGGACAAATATTATTCTTCATAGCGGTCACCTTCCGCTTATTAAGACTTACTTTAACGATCCGTATCGTGACAGTTGTGAAACTGACATTGAGTTTAGATACGGCTGTAAGAATGACTCTAGTATTTGATAAGGGCGATTAGCTCAGTTGGTCAGAGCTACCGGCTCATAACCGGTTGGTCCGGGGTTCAAGTCCCTGATCGCCCACTTAGGTGTTTCTACCTACCCATTAAAAGCATACAGGTAGAACCTAAAACAAGGGCGTTTAGCTCAGCTGGTCAGAGCCCTCGGCTCATAACCGATTGGTCGTAGGTTCGAATCCTACAACGCCCACTTGGGTGTATGTGCCCAAAATAATCACACTTCTGTTTTGCTAAGGTAGTAAGTCGCAGTAGTTTAGTCTACGGGCGTATGGGGTTCGAATCCTCGACTTGCTATGCAGGTAAACTGCTTGAATACATAGTCGATAAGTCGTATCTTGAATACGAAACTAATCTTCGTGCAATAGAGTGGCTTACTTGCGACGGTTTGAATAGACCGTTGGAAGGTGTGGTCGGACGAGGGGGCTAAGTTGAAACATTACCTCTGGCCTGGGAGTTATGCCTCGGTGAGCGTGGCGAGCGCTTTAGAAGATGTGGGCTGACGGTTGCCGTCTACTTCAGGAAATGCAGTGAAATGCAGTAGCCGTCAGTCATTTATAAGATGTAACATACTTAATTTACAATAGGTATGTACAAGAAAACTTAATATGGGTGCGTTTGATACTTGCTTTGTGACCTCGGTGCATAAGGGAGCTAGTCACTCCTTTCGAGATGCGCAGTAAGTTGTGTCCGACTTTATAGGGATACCTTTAATGATTGGGCATCTGCAATTTAGCGATACTTTGCAGTAAGAGAGAAATTCTCAATAACAATGCGTAGTGCCAAGCGCTAAGGCTCTAAATTGCTCAGAACTCTTGGGGTCAGTAACAGAGTTAACTCCTTGTGGGTTGTCTCGTCCTGCAAAGAAAGGGTGGTATCTTAAACTGGCAGGGAAAATACCGCTAATGACCTTTGCCTTGAAACATAGGAAACTATGATATAACGGGAGTAGCTGGATGGAGTAGCCTAGGGCAGTTTTGAAAAGCTTCTAATACTTAATAGAAATTATTCAAAATGTCTGAATGACTGGTGAAACTTAGGGGTAATCAATCCCTTGCAAGATTGTGCGACTGCTTTCTGGCTTAGCCGACTGCAGAAACGCGGGGTGAGAAGTTTAATCGGGACGCTGATTAAGCTCAGACTCATTCCCTTGATGACAGAACTATTGGAACCTTAGTGGAGGTAAGGCGAAGGTCTTACAACGCAAGTATCAAATGCACCTATGTTAAGCAATAAAGCATTGGATAGGTAGTGAGTACAAAGCCATTTAGTGTATTACAGTCATGTACGAAGCGTTATCATTTCCGTACAACTTGATAACGTGACTGGCGACCTTAGATCCGAAGGTGTTGATGGTGGCATACTGCCCGGAGAAGGGCGGAGGGGACGTTCGAGACGTTGTAGGGTTGACCAAAAAGAAGGGTACGCAGGAAAGACTAAATGAAAAACGACGCGACAGGATTTAATAGATGATTGTGCGAGATTAGATGCACCTCCAGACAATGTTTGCGCAGACAGAGTTTGGTTCGTCGTCCCATAGGTGAAAGTCCTATGGCCTATCAATTAAGAAGTCAAAGGCACAGTCAATTAGTTGGCTGTGTCTTTTTTGATAATCAATAGGGCATTGGAGGAATTTTAAATGTCTAAATATCCAGAAAGTTTATACAGTGGAATCACTGATGACCCTGATACTTGGGGAATGTGCTGTTCAGAATATCAAGCAAGGCGTTGTGCTGAAGCTTGGTATGACAATCAGATAAAAAAGGATAGGATGTTTGGAATCATTGGATTCTCAGTGTGTACTGTTGTTGCAATTGCTTTGATTGTGGCTGTAGCTGTTGTAATTATGTAACATACAGTATAACTATATCACAATATATGTCTTAAAATCATTATTAACATAGTTAATTTGATATTTTGATTTATGGAAGAGGGGTATACATTATGGGACTTTTAATATCTATTATAGGTGGTGCAATCATTGGTGCTATTGCATCTGCCCTGATGCATGAAAAGTCTGGATTTCTTAAGAATGTAGTCCTTGGTATCGTAGGCAGTGCCTTGGGTAAATTCTTGTTTAGTCTAGTTGGAATTTACGCAGTTGGCATTGCTGGTGTGATTGTATCTATCATTGGTGCTTGTGCGCTGATTTGGATTGGCAATAAGCTGTTCGATGCTAACGCAAGAAAATAAGATTGGTGCAAGTGAGCGAATATCAATGACTATAGCGTTTACTCTTTCAATGCCTAGTAAAGCTTCTTGGAACGGACATTGGTCTGGAGAAGGTAGACCATATGTAAGAGTTAAGACATTGTATAAAAAGTATTATACAGGTTATCCTTTGGATAAGATTCTTGATCAGAGAGATTTCTACTATACATGGAACGACGGTTGGACAGCTTGTGTGACTGCTGAACGTGTAGATAGTAAAGAAGCTACTAGATTGAGAAATAAATCAGTAGGTTTTTATGGGTATGACTGGATGATTGAGAGTATTCTCAAGAACGGAAAAATAGAGAAACCTAGTGATTGAGTTTACTACTGTTGAAACAAAGGGCCGACATGTTACTGGAAACGGAAGCGTTTTTGCTTTTTGGCTTTTTGTTTCTTGTAATATACGTGCTAGCTTAATAGTTGATTCTTCGATATGCCTTACATTACCGTGCGGTTTACGTGATGTTTATGGTTTTAATTTGCTACCTCCTTTGATTAAATTATTGAAATGTGAGTTTAGTCGACTTAAGAATTTGTTTCTTCAGTAGATTGACCGGGGTAGACTATTAAGCTAGCATTTTATAAGCCTTGGTAGCTCAGTTGGATAGAGCGATCGCCTCCTAAGCGATAGGCCGCTGGTTCGAATCCAGTCTAGGGCATTTTAAAAGAATGATTAAACTTATATAGATGTTGAGAGGACAGTATAAAAATGACTGAGCGTATTAAATCTGGTGACATCGTAAAGCATTTTAAACGTGATCAAGCAATTTGGGCTATTAACAATCCTGATGATATGGTTTACTTGTATGAAGTAATTAGTACAAATGTAAATCATACCGAGACAGGCGAAAGATTGGTAGTATATCGTGCCTTATATGGAGATAAGAAACTTTATGCTAGACCTTATGACATGTTTATGTCCGAGGTAGACAGAATTAAATATCCTGATGTAACTCAAAAATACAGGTTTGAAACAATTTAAAAATTGAAAATGACTTTAATTTTTGTGAGTTGAAGTCATTTACATAATGGGGTATAGCCTAGAGGTAGGGCAGCGGACTTTGACTCCGTTTGGGCAGGTTCGATTCCTGCTATCCCAACTAGTGTTCTTATCAACTTAACTTATGGTAAGTCACTTAAGTCCTCCATGATTAAATATGTGCAGAGTGGGTATTGTTTAGGCATTAGTCTAAATGAAACCCACTTTGTGTTTTATAGAAAAACTATTGTATTGTGATGGTGATAAAATGATAATAGATATACTTTTACTTATAGTAGCAGTCTGCGAGTTCATATAGTATGTACCACAGATTATAAAAATACTAATAACTAAATAGGCAGAGGATTTGTAGTTAGTCAGCTGGATTACTTGGATGTTAAGTGCTTATTGTTATCTGGCATATCTTATATTATAGATGTAGAATCTTATGCTTATACTAGTAGCGCTGTTCGAGGCCACTTGCTGTACAATTATACTAATACTTACAAGGATATACAACAGAAAGCATAAGAGTAAAAATTTTAACGAGTGATATACTTTTGCTTGACAAAAATACAAAATTGTGATATAATTATATAAATTGATAGGTAGAAAAGCCTTGTAGGACAGATAGATTTAAGGAGCATACAGTTATGAGTAAGGTTCTTAACGTTGGAATTTTGTCTGGAAATACTTACGCAAACGAAGAGTGGCGCGTGAAAGAGTTTGAAAATATCTATGCAAACAGTCCTAAGAGCTATGCAAATTGGTTTGTTACTTGCAAAAGAAATATGAAATGCGGTGACAATCGTGACGTTTTCAAAGCTGGTGTGACTTATCGAATTCATGATAAGGCTTACAATAGCATTAAGAAGCAGTTCGATATGTTCGAAATCAGCGATGGGCATGAACTGCATTGGATTGACCTTAATGATCTTGAAAGATATTTCAAGCCAGCTGTCAACGGATATGGTGAAACATTATTTGCTAATAGCATGCGTGTTTGTTAAGATACAGTAACGGAGGTAAAAAGAAATGGCAGATGAAAATAGCCGTACAGTCAGTTTGAATAAAGCTGATGCTGATGGAAAACTTTATGCTGAGCAGTGTTTCGAGAGAATCAAAAACAGTAAGAACAGTGTAACAGACGAATACCTGGTAGAGCTGTACGATACTTGTTTGGCTCTTTTGCAGAAGTTTAAGGTCACTGGTCAGGTTCGTGGTATTCAGAAGTTGATGTATCATCTGGATACTATCGAACGAGAGCGTAAAGTAGTATCCCTCGGCGTTAGTAAGTTTGTTTACTACGGTGATATTCAGGACTATATCGAAATGTCGAAGAACAAAGATATTAAGCTTATTGAGCTTAAGAACTATGAGCGAGACATTCCTGATGAAATCGTAGAGACAATTGAAAAAGTTGGGAAACTTTTCGATGGTTTGTATGTACTGTTTACTGATTATACTGGTACAGTATCGAAGCAAATCAAGCGTGAAGAGCGAACTAAAGACCCTATTCTGTTTGGCGTGTTCAAGAATGAAGAAACTCGTACAATCATTGAGAGATTTTACTATCTTGGTGATTGGGAGGATGAATACTGTCATTTAACCCTTGACCGCATGGTTAGCGATATGAAGAAGGCTGACCGTGAAAACATTGTTCATAGTTGTGAACTGCCTAAGAACGTTGACGACTTCAAAGAACAGCTGTCAAAGTTGGTTGAAACTACAGTAAGTGCAAGTAATGCTCCTGGAAATCAGTTGGTTACCTTTAAGATGGTCGAAGAGCGTGGAGTAAAGTCAAAGTTTAAGAGTGTTCAGACATTCTTGACTAATAAGTTTGGCAAGAAAGGCAATAAGAAACGTAAGTAAGGCTTATTATGACAGCAAGTTGACTTAAGGAAGTTGGTGATTGAGCATTTATGGATCGTGATGTAGACTTAACAGAAAATGGTCAGTTCACCGATACTTGGTCAAGACTTGGAAACCTAGGATGACTTATAAATAATGATAGATATCCTTGGGAGTTTAGCTCATTAGCAGGTAAGCCAATAGGTGATACAAATAGGCAAATGGTGCTTACAGGTAATTATGAAGAGATTCAGTTTAAGAAGCTTATGAACAGTCTCGAAGATGGAGAAATCTGTGAGAGATGCGGTAAAAGGCTTATTAAATTGTTCAATACTAATTACATGAGCCTCTGCGACGAATGTGAAGAAGAACTTCGTAAAGATGTAAAGGGTAGCAGATGGCTTATTTGTGACGATCGTAATATGCCTATAACTAGACAAATGATTGAAACTGATATCATCGTAGGATATGCCCATAGTCCTGAGGCAGAGGAAGTTTAACAGATTATAATAAGGAGTGATACTTATGGAAAAGGGGTATCGTACAGGCTTGTTTTTGACTGAGAACAAAGGGAATGGAAGTTCAGTCCATGGAATCGTGTTGAACAATCCTGATGTAAACGATAGCAATTACTTGGAGAAGATATTGCTGTGTACTCCTGCTGATTTCATGTTCAGTTATAGAACAGGTTTGAATTTCATGTATACTATTGATATTACTGAAACGAGTCTCGGAAAACTGTACATGGAGACCTATTCGGTATATAGAGAATATACTCAGAACCTTTTGAAAGCTCAGGAAATTCTTCGTGATACTGGTAATGTTGTAAGAGCAATCACTACATTACTGCCTGAACATTCTGAGAGTGTGCAGTATACAGATAACGAGAACGGTAGTGTTACAGTTTGGATGGACAGTACAGTCAATGATGCTGTAAAGTCTCGTATGAATGATAGTGAAGACTGCAAGCATCATTTGATGTTCCTGAACCTTCACCCTAATGGGACTTGGACAGAAATCAAGACTCCTAAGGACTACCTTGATGACATCGCAGATGATGACAGTAGCAGTCTGGAACTTGTCAATATGCTGTATTCTATGATTGAGAATACAATGGGTAATAACCTTAAAGACTTTAAAGAGTTCATGCGTCATATGGAAATGGGTGTATGCCTTCCAGAGACGAATGTAGACAAAGAAAAGGGGCCTATCACTCAGGTAAAAGATGGTGCAGCAGATTTGTTGCTTGATGATACTTACAGGGTTAGAGTTCATTATCGAATGAATGATAGTGGAAAGGCTTTCAAGCGTGAGCCTAGAGCGGTAATTTCTTGGGATGACAGTTCTTTAAAACTTAAGAACATTTGATAGCGTTGAAATAACTATAAGTTAGTTGAGTTTACTACAGTATAATTATGGGTATAAGGCTTATATAGTAAGTTGAGTGGCTTGCTGTATAAGCCTTTTTATTATTATAAAATATATTTAAAAATTATTTATTTTGTTATACGCTTTGATTTAGTATGAAATACTTGGAGGTATAAAAATGAAGAACTTATTGAAAACTAGTTTACTCTTGGCTGCTGTTATTTTTGCTATCGGAACAGTGAGGATGATCTGTTCTTTTTGCGATGTAGCTGCTATGGTAGCAAGATACAACGGTGGAAAATATGACATAAGCAATAAATAATGTGCAAGATACTTTAAAAAATTTAAAGACAGTCTGAAGGCAGGAGGAATTTGAAAATGTTCGAGACTATGACAATAGAAGAGCTTGAACAATATTAGCTAAAGAATAACGATAAGAAATAGATAGTAGTCTAGATAAATTCTGTGATGCATCCTACGGCTTTTATAATGCCGTACAAAGGAAATAATATAATAGACAAGATAGAACTGTAGTTTAACGATGTTACAGATGGTGGGTCTCGTGGAGAGTACTTCCCTATGTAGGAGTCAGACTCCATAAAAATAAAGAAATTCATTGAAAAGCATCTTGAAGACGCTGATATACTTATAGTAGCTTCTGATAAATAGAAAGCTAGAGCAAACGGAATAGTAAAAGCGCTTTCTGATTTTTATGAGCAGACAGTTGATGAGTTCGAGGAAAATCCAGAGTTTAATTATAACCCTTATTGTTATAATTTAATGCTTAAAACTCTGAATATGCCTGGAAATTGACTTACTTTTTGATTTAGTATATATTTTAATAATTTAAAATATCTTGTAAATTAAGACGTATGAAATAGAGGTAAAAACTTATGAAGAAATTTGGAAATGCTTTAATTTAGAGTATTTTAGCAGTATAGATGATTTTCAGTTTAGTTGGATGTTCTTAGGGTTCTTAGAATAAAAAACCTGAACTGCCGGAAGAAGCTTATGCTCAACAGAAAGCAGCCTTAGAGGCTGAGGAGCAAAAGAAAGCGGCTGATGGTGAAGCAAAGCAGGCTGCTTTTAATAAACTTCAAGGCGTATAGAACAAAATGGGTGAGTATAGAGTATATAACCTTGATGGAAAGTATTATACTTTAGGAACTTTGCAGGATATCAATAGCAATTTGATATTATGTGCTTACGACGCTGAAACTGCTCTGGCTCAGATGCCTGGTATGATGCAAGCATACTATTCAAGTTATGATAGTCAGGCAGTTATGGAACAGAGAGAACCTGTTAATAAAACTTACTCTGCTATGAACGTTGTAGCAGTACCTGCTGATAAGTTTGAACAGTTGATTAGTGACTACGAATTCTAGGTTAAATTTGGATACGAAGTTTATGAGGCTGTAAAGCAAAATCAGATAGCTGCTGGAGTTGCTGAGGATGCAATAGTGAATATTAATAATGACCTTGTAACTGAAGCTGCTAAGGACTTGTTTAAAGTTAAAGATGCTGTAGAAACTGATATGATAGTTTTAGATGAACAGGCAGTTGAGCATCCTGTAAAACAGATTGATTTTGTAGTGGATACTTAGAAATTAACTGAAGCGGGTCTGACTGGATTGAATGCTGAATACGTATACAAGACAGTTTATTACGTAGAGAATGAAGATCAGTACTTAGTATTTGAAAACAATACTTTTGATTATTCTGATGGAGTTGATCATAGCTCTGAAACTTAGATGATTGTGGCTTTGAGAACTGATGGAGTGCTTGATTAGATTAAGAATGGTATTGCGGCTGACTTCATTGCAAATAATGCAATGACAGTTGATGATATAAAGGCTTCAGTAGTTAAGAACTTTGCAGCAGTTGATAATGCAAGCGAAGCAGCTGCTGAAGATGATGGAGCTTCGGATGAAACCAAAGAAGCTGCTGGTACTGCGGAGACCCAAGCAGTTGCAGTAAGTAAACTTAAGACAGTTTTCGATAAGGCTTCTGAAATGAACGATAACGCAGTTGAGTTTATGAGTTTAATGCTTCCTGATAGAGTATATCTTGGAAACATTGATAACATGCCAAAAACCGCAGACGAAATAAAGTTACCTGAAAGCAGTTAGAATGAAACTTAGACTCCTGAAACTGCAGTTGAAAGTGAAAACGAATCGGAAAGTACTGAAGATAAGAATACTGAATCAGTAAATAGTGAAACTTAGACAGATGGTGAAAAGGCTTAGGACTAATAAAATATTAGAAATGCTGAGGATGCAATAAGGTTGTACAGTAAGTTAAATGGTTAAATGGTTAAACGGTGGTGATTCCTTATGAAAGCTTTTAAAGGCTTGTAGATAACTTTAGCAGTTGCGTTGCTATTGAGTTTATAGGCTTGTGGTTCAAGTTCTGGTGGCAGTTCAGGTTCCTCTTAGAACTACAATAGTGTTGATAATGTCGGGTAGGCTCCAAGTTATAACTCTGGTTAGATGGGAATAACTTAGAATTCTGTAGCGGACGGAAGCTATTACGAAGAAGACTATTAGAAAGATTAGAGCTAGGCTACAGAATCTGGTGGTGAGGCTGAAACTAGTGATTAGGCTGAAACTAGTGACTAGAAACTTGTAGATGGAACCACTGATGCTAATGGAAATAAGATAAAACTCGTAGAAGAGAAGTTAGTTTATCGTTGTCAATTGGATATAGAGACTAAAAACTATGCTGAAGACAAAGAAAACCTGATGAAACTCATAAGCGAGTATGAAGGAATCATTCAAAATAGCAATGAGTACGATAGTGATGATTACTGGTACTCAAGTGACCATGTAAAGACTCGTGGAACAAAAACCTTAAATCTTTAGGTAAGAATACCGTCTGGGAAATATAAAGAGTTTATAGGTACTGTTGGAACAATAGGAAAGGTTAAGAGAAACTCTTAGCAGGTAGACAATATCAGTTATGATTATTATAATACTCAAGCTGATATAGAGTAGCTTAAGATTCAAGAGCAGAGACTTTTGGAAATGATGGAACAAGCCTATACAATAGAGGATATGATCACTGTTGAAGATAGGTTGTCTGAGGTTCAGAATGAGTTAAGCAAGTTGCAAAATAAGCTAGTTGGTTTAGATACGGATGTAGCTTATAGTTATGTAGATATTGAACTTGAAGAGGTTTTTGAATACTCTGCTACTGAGGTTGAGAAGCCTGGATTCTTTAAGAGACTTGGAAAAGAGATAGTGGATGGCTTTAAGGCTATGATACAGATCTTTGAAGATATAATCTTGTTCATAGTTGGAGCAGTTCCTAGACTGATTCCTTTCGCAGTATTCGGATTCATAGTTTATAAGATCGTAAAGGTTTATAGAAGAAATCATAAACCTAGAAAGCCTAAGGACAAAAAACCTAGAGGAAATAATCAGAATGGGATGAATAATTATCCTATGGGAAATATGAATAACTTTGCTGGTCAGAATGGCTATGGTGGTTATGGGTATAATCCTAATAATTTCGCAGGTCCCGATGGATATAACGTTTATCAAGGACCTGTTAGCAGCGAAGTAAATAATAAAGACGTCAATACTGAAAGCGTTTCTGATGTTGTTAAAACTACTGAGAATGCAAGTGATACAGATGCAAATAAAAGTAGTGACAATAGTGACGTTGAATAGAACAAAGAAAATGAAGGAAAGCAATAAAAACAATGGTTAAGTGCTTGGAGGTTTTAAGATATGCGCAATAAAGTTCAACTTAAGCTTCTTGCTATTGGATTGGTTTTGTTACTTATGTAGGCTAGTCTGATGTATATTTTATTGAACTTTACAGGAAATCTAGAGCTCCTGTTACCAGGACATGTTTAGACTCCTGAAACTGCTGAAGAGACTATGCAGACTCCTTTTGGTCTCATAGTTTTAGATGATGCGTCTAAGGAGTATGAAGAGTATAAAGCAGAGTTCGATAAGTTAAAAGCTGATAAAGAAAGCGAATATACTCTAGAAAATATATATGACTTAGATACCGATTATTTAGATACTCTTGATATGGTAGATACTCCTAGAATAGAAGAGCTTAATGTAAGTGCTGAGACATTTTGTATGCCTGCTGACTTATATGAATAGACCATGAGCTCTGATGTTTTAAGAGATATGTACGTAACGATGGACGAAACCCATCAAATACAAGAGGGAGACGTCCTTTGGTTGAAAATATTTACTAGTATGGATGGTCAGCAGATAAAATATCTTGACAATGTGTATAAAGAGTATACAGTTGGAAATCCTGATTAGCTTCCTGAAATATCCGGTTTAGATGGAGTTTTGACAGGTAAGGTTGTAAAAGATAATGTAGAACTTAAAGGAAACGCTCCTTCAGGAATGACGATAAAGACAAAGAATTCTGATGGAACTGAAACGGATTTAGATATATCTGGTAAGGAAATCACGTTTAATATAACAGTTTGTTAGGTCAGACAGATTTAGAGCGATGGACCTACAGATAAAAATGCTGAACTTGCCGCTCAAGGAATGAGTGTTACTGGAGTAAGTAATCTTACAGAGTACGCTGATTATATACTTAAAGATTATGCTTACAGTACTGGATTTAATAATCTAAATCAGGTAATGCTTCAGTATGTAAAATCTGATGGGCAGACAAAATTAAGTGACGAGCTTAATAAACATTTGAATCTTGTAATTGAATGTGTATAGCAGACTAGTGAATTGGCAGATACTTATGGTCCGGTATTTAACGAGATTCAGAAAGCAATTATGTATGAGTTCTACAGTGAACTTTATGAGCAAATACCTGATGATTATAAGTACGACTACTCTGATATTGAGGATGTAAGAACAGTTCTTAACAAGTTGGGTCATACTGAATACGATGATGCTTACATATAGAGTTTTAAGAGAAACTTTTCTACTGAAAAAGACTTTGAACAGTTTATAAATTCTCGTAGCGTTTTGTTATTCTTGGTAGACAGAATTGAATTGAAGCCTCTAGCAGTTGAAGAAGCAGATACAGATGCTATTTCTGAACAGACAGATGTTATTGAGAATGGCGATGTGAGTGAAGTTGTTGATGACGTAGCCAATTCAGAAGTTAACAGTGTAGAAACTGATATGAGCAGTGAGGAAACTGAAATATAGACTCCTGAAAGTTAGGAAAGCTAAAAACAGTTAGGTGAATAACAGTGAAGTTTAGAGCTAAACAGTTTACTAGACTTTGCAAAATTTGGTTTGTACTGGTTATGACTTTTGTTGTAATCAGTACAAATTGTTTTGCTAAGATGGTTGACGAATATTAGATATGTGATATAAATTAGAAATCTTATGTATTGATGGATGCTGACAGCGGTGAGATGTTATTAAGTCGTAATGAAGATGGAATATCTTTACCAGCTTAGACGACTAAGATAATGACAATAGCTTTATTTCTTGAGATGTATAATCATGATTTAATGTATGCTGGACAAGATAAGGTTACAATGAGCTATAATATGGTAGATATACCTTAGGATAGTTAGCAGGCTTATTTATCAGTTGGAGAACGAATATAGATTTATAACCTCTTAATGGCTACTGAAATCATTAGTGCTAACGATGCGGCAAATGCTTTAGCTGTTATAGCTTCTGGGTAGGTAGATAAGTTCGTAGAGGATATGAATAATAAAGCTATTGAGATAGGTTGTGAGAATACTCATTTTGATAACCCACATGGATATACAAGTGAGACTCATTACACAACAGCAGAGGACATGGCTAAAATAACTAGATGGGCTTTAACAGTTCCAGGGTTTAGATATATTTTCTAGACTATAAATTATGTAATACCTGCTACAAATAAGTCGGGGCCTAGAGAACTTAAGGAACAGAACTTAATGTTAAAAGGTGCTGAGCTTGAATATGACGGGATAATCGGTGGAAAACCTGGTTGGACAAGGGAATAGAAATATACTCTTGTAGAAGTAGCAGAGCGTAATGGAAAAACTTATATAGCAGTATGTATGAATTGTGATGGCTTTAAGCAAAAGTTCTATGATGCTAAAATTTTATTGGATTATGCGTTTGATTATAAATAGAAAAACATATCAAATTACGTTGTGTCTAATGGGGATATAGATTATAACTATATGAAATATTGAGAGTCTAAGTTTATAAGCTTAAGTATATTTTAGAGTATATTTAATAATTTAGGAGGATAACTAAAATGGCTGATAAGAAACCCAATGATAAGGAATCTCTTGTCAAGAAGCAAGTAAGAGTTGAGAAAGTAACTAATATCATTATGGCGGCAATACTTTTAGTGTGTGTTGGTGCTGTAATTTATATGATTGGTGCTTCTGGTGGAGCATTTAAGAAAGATGATGCATCTGCTACTTCTGGAAGTACTGCCACTGGAGAGACTGCTCAGACAGTTGAATCTGGAGAGCCTTCTACAGAAACTCTGACAGTTAATGATGTTGAATATAATGTAACTGTTCCTGGTACTCTTGATTTCAGTAAATATACTGATGAGGCATATCTTGCTGAAAATGGTAGATATACTATTGACTTCAGTAAATACATTGAAAACGATGTTGAACTTCCAGAGTTTACTGGTACTAAGGATAAGTATGTGGCTTCTGATGAAGATGTAACTAATGCAATCAATGAGCTGTTGAATAGCTATGCAGTATTTACTGAATTTGAAGATCAGACTCAGCCTATTAAAGAGGGAGACACTGTTAAAGTTAGTTATACTACTTCTTATAATGGTGTGAACATTCCTACTGTTACCGATACCGATGCAGAAGTTGTGATTGGCTCTCATAATTATATCGAAGGATTTGAAGAGGCTTTGGTTGGTCATAAGTCTGGCGACGTGTTTACTTGTGATATTACCTTCCCTACTACTTATACCACTGACGGTACTGAAACTGGTGAACCTGCTGTTGTTCAGGACGATAAAGGAAACGATGTAACTCTTACCGGTAATACTATTACTTTCGAGTTCACTGTTGGTATGGTTGGAGAGACTGTAGCTCCCGAGCTGACTGACGAATGGGTTAAGACTAATGTAGGAGATACAAGCGGCATTCCTGTTGACACTGTTGCCCTTCTGGAAGATTATTATAGAACTTATCTGTATTATAATGCACTGATTAGTGATGTAAATACTTATGTTGTTGACACTGTGATGCCTCAGATAAAGTTCAGTGGTATTCCTCAGGAACTGTTTGATTACGTAAGCTATTCTGGACTGTACCAGTACAATAGTTATGGTGAATCTATGGGAACGGATTTGGATACTACCGTATACAATATGACTGGCTTTAATGTACATGATTACCTTGTTGAGAATGCTGAGAGCATTGCTGAACAGTGCTTGCAGCTTATGACTTGGGATTATGTCTATGGCAAGTGTCTGGAACATGGCGCAGTTGACGTTACTGATGAAAATAATCTCAAGAATATAATGAGTGAAGTCATGTGCTATACTGTGGACGATGAAGAGTTTAATAAACTAGTAGAAACTAGTGGTCGTGCTTATACCGCAAATTATGCTACTCAGTATTCTATTGCTGATTTTCTTGCTAAGTAAGTCAGTTGGTTTAAGCTGATAGACTATTGATTAAAATAGGTGCTCAGGCAATAGTCTGGGTGCCTATTTTTTATACAGTTTTATATATAAAGTATAAAACTAAAATTTAGCTTTGGAGATGTAAGATGATATTCAATATAATTGTGGGGAATCCTCCGTATCAGGAGTCAGACGGTGGGGGACAAGGTTCAAGTGCTAAACCTATGTATCATTACTTTGTGCTAAGTGCTAGTAATTTTCTGAAAGCGACAGTATCTATGATTATTCCTAATAGATGGATGTTCGGTGGAAAAGGTTTAGATAACTTTAGGAATTTTATGTTAAGCTCTGAGAGAGTGTCAGAACTTCATACTTACAGAAATGCAGACGATATGTTCGGTATTCTCTTGCCTGGCGGTGTAGATTACTTCTTAATTGATGATAGTAAACATCAGTTGTGCAAAGTAGTCAATCATCCTGAGGATGTTGAAGCTTTTAGAGATTTGGATTCATCTGAGAATTTCATAATGTCAAACCTTGCTGAATCTATTTTTAACAAGGCAGATATTGGAGCATCTATAGCTTCTTTTAGTGAAGTCGTTAGTGAAAGAAATCCGTTTAACTTGGCAAGTAATGTGTTTACGGAGCCTAATTATTATGGGCTTCCTTTTATGAAAGATGAACCTTTTGACGGTTGTGTAAACGTTATAGGTGTAGAGAATAACGTTAGAAAAACTCAGTATGTAGATAGGAATTATGCTTTTACAGATAAGCATAATGCTTTGGGAAAATATAAGGTATTCATACCTAAGGCACTTGGGGCTAAGAAGGATTTGACAAGAGCATTATTAAGACCTTTCTTGGGCGATGTAGGTGATATATGTACTGAGACTTATTTGATGATAGGGCCTTTTAATAATGCTTTTGAGCAGTTGTCCGCTTATTCGTATATAAATACTAAGCTGTTTCATTTTCTTGTGACTCAAGCAGTTAGCAGTCATAATCTTACGAAAGATAAGTTTAAGCATGTCCCAAATCTGATGTTAAATAGAATTTATACAGATAAAGACATGTATGAGATTTTTGGGCTTACAGATGATGAAATACATTATGTAGAGAGTTCTGTACCTGATATAGAGTAACAAATATAATATAAAATTAAAAAAGAACAATAAGAGATAATAGACAGGAGCTTTTAGTTATGAATTACAATACTGTGGCTAAGGTTTATACTGATGGAAAATTTTCTGGTTTTCAAGTAATTAACGAGAGATCTGAAAAGATTGAGATAAATCTCAGTGAAATGGATAAAATCTTAGCCGACCCTGATGTGAGCCTTGATATTGTAAAATGTGGCCGAGGATGGAAATTTAAAGACAGTAGTAAGACTATGGACATGCTGCCTGTTATTAAGAACGGTAAACATCGAGCATCTATCAATCCTAATAAAGCTAATAACCTTCAGTTTTTCGCAAATAGCAGTTTGAAAGATATGATTAAGATATCTAGCGGGGGACAACCTGTTCGTGGTGAGTGCAGCATTCATGGCTATATGGTATGTGCTAATAAGGGTTTAGTATGTACAGTATCTGGATTGGTATGTACTGGTAAGAGAACTCTTGTTAAATACGAGCTTGACAGTGGAGATTATGTAGACAGTACAGTGTGGATAAAGATAACTGGCGCTGTAAGCAGTAAAGAAGTTGAAGATGCTTATAACGCTTATTACAAAAGCTATAAGGTTATTGTTATCGAAGAAGCAAATGCAATCAAAGACCTTCATAAGGCTAAGTGGCTCATTGACCTTTCAAATAAAGGGCGCAAGGTTATTTTAATTGTTCGTGGTGATATTTTCTATAAGACTTATACAAATTCGGTGCTGCGTAACAGAATTTACAGTGTATACACAACTCCTGTTACATACTCTGATTACAAGTTTATGAACTTAAAGTCTGACGAGAATATCACTGTGAGCGAGTATTCTCGAATGGGTGAGCTTAACTGCAACCCTGTGGAATACTATGGTTTAGGTGGTATGCGCGATCTAAGTTATTTTAATACTAAAGATGATATATTGACAGACATCCAGAAGGCTGTTGCTCCTAATGATGAAGCTTTTAAATGGCTTGGGTTTAATAAGACTCATAAAGAAAATGTTAGAAATCTTAGAAATATCATAATGACTATACTTCAGGAAATTATTTGTGATCGAGCTATAAATCCGATAAGTACTCATAAAAATAACCTGTGTACTGTTGATTTTTCTCTGGTTTCTAGTTACTATGATATAAATATCTTCGACCATACGAGGAAATTCTTTGAGGTTATTGGTGAGAACCTTAATATAACTTATAACGAGGTTGTAGATAAGGAGACCCGTTTCCGTATTATGGCAATGCTTGAGAGTATGAGCATTATGATTCGAGTAAATAACATTTATACTTTCGGAATTAGCATTGCTGACAGTAATATTCCTAATAATGTGTGCAGATATAAGTATTACTTTACTAATCCTGCGATTGTAAATCGTGCAATGTGGATGCTGTGCAGTGAAATCGACAAGCAGTACGTTCCTAAGATTGTCGATGCTGCTATATCTAATCATTATGGGTTTATTTATGAGTCGGCTATTATGACAAGCGCATGTCAGGTGGCTAAAGAAAATGATTTCAAGTGCTATTTCTATAGAGACGAGATGGGTAGAGAGATAGACATGGTATTTATATCTTCTAACACTGGAAATGTAGATATAAAGCTATGTGAGATTAAGTCTTGTGATGATGCTGAACTTTTGATTAGTAAGAATAGACTTAAGTGGATTGGTAATACTTATTTTGATACTTATTTTAAGCAAAGGTATAATAAAAGATTTAATTTGAGCAGATGCGTAGTTTACCCTGGGGCAGACAGAGAAGTTATGCGTATGTCTTCAAATTTGCTTTTTAAAAACGATGGGAAATTCTTAGAGACAGTTTGGCAGGACTTTTCTGAGATAAAGTTATAACCTGCAAATGAGGGGTGAAACAGTTTAAATGTTCGATTATATCAATAATTTTCTTGCTGAATAGCTTTAGTGGCTGAATATACCGTATTTTGGTCCAGCAGACTTATTTGAAATAATTATAATAGCTTTTACAGTTTATTTCTTGGGCAAGAGCTTGATAGATACTCGTATATGGGTAGTTGTTAAAGGCTTGTTATACTTGCTATTAGCTTATGGTATTTTTGTATTGTTCAATATGTAGGTGCTGGCCTAGATATTCCTTATATTCATAGTATTATGTTTAATCGGCATTGTACTTGCTTTACAACCCGAGATTAAAAAGTTATTAGAACAAACTGGAAGTAAAGATTACTTTAAAAACTTGTTTAACTTTATGAAAAGGGATAAGCAAGTTCAGTTAACTTTCTAGGACAAGACTTTAAATGCCTTGGTTGACGCCTGTGAAAATATGTCAGAAACTAAGACAGGTGCTTTGATAGTCTTTGAATTGGATACTCCTTTAGAAGATATAATTGCGACTGGTCAGAGAATGGACGCAATAGTTTAGAAAGCTCTTTTAATCCAGACCTTTGTTAAAAACACTCCACTTCATGATGGTGCAATGGTCATTAAGGGTGATAGAATCGACAGTGCTACTTGCTATTTACCTTTAAGTGAGAATACTAAAATCAGTAAAGATTTGGGTACAAGGCATCGTGCAGGGATAGGTGTAACAGAGCAAGTAAATTGTTTCGTCCTTATAGTTTAGGAGGAAACTGGTGCAATAAGCTGGGCAGAGAATGGAAGACTAAGACATAAGGTAAGTCTTAAAGAACTTCGTCAAAAGTTGACAGAACTTCAGCATAGGAAGGATGTAAACTTTAATAAGAAGAGGGGCAAAAAAGATAGCAAGAGCAATGAAAAGCTGGGTAAATCTTTAGAGAAGAAGCTGCTACATAATTTCAGAGAGAAAGTACTTGCTGTCGTGTGTTAGTGTTTAATCTGGATAACGGTGCTAAACTTTATAAATCCGAATACGACTAGAAGATTTTAGGATATACCTGTTAAGCCTGTTAACACTGACGTATTAAATTAGTAGGAGCAGACTTATGATATAGTTTAGGGCAATACAACCTAGATAATAGTCAAGGGCAGAAGGTCAATAGTTGATAGCTTAGACTTATCTGATATAATGGCAAAGGCTGATTTTACTAATATAAACGCTGCTTACGCTGTTCCAATAGACATAGAGATTTCTGAGCAGTACAGTGATAACGTTGAAATATCTTATCAATCTACAAAGTCTATGAAAGTAGAGCTTGATACAATAGCTGAGACTTTAGTAGATGTTTAGTATCACATAGTTGGAGAGCAGGCTTCTGGTAGTTATGTAAGTGCAGTGACTTAGGACGTAAGTCAGTTAAGAATAAGTGGTCCTAATAAACTTATATCTACAATAGATAAGGTAGAACTTGAAGTAAATGTAGATGGCGTAAATAAGTAGTTTGATACTACTGCAGTTCCTAAGATATACGATAGAAACGGAGCTTTGATAGATAATTAGAGACTTACGTTAAGTGAGAATGATATAGAAGTTCATGTGGAAGTCTTAAAGACTAAGTAGGTTCCTGTAAAGGTAAACGTAGTGAATTAGAATGAAGACATAAGAATAACAAGTACGTCTTATGATTCTTCTAAGGGTGTACAGTTAGCAGGATAGAGTGAAAGCCTTGAAGATATAACTGAACTCAGTATTGAAGTAGATGTATCTGAGGATTTAAAGTAGCTTCAGCAAAGCAAACTTGTTAAGGTCATTGACTTAAACGAGTATTTAAGCAATGGAGTTTAGGTGGCTGGAGATTAGAAAATGAATATATCAGTTGATATAGAAAGGAAGACTGAAAAACATTTCAGTCTTCAAGCTAATCAGATACAGTTGTAGAATCTTAGAGACGGTTACAATGCTTAGATAGACTAGAGTAAAACATACGATATAACAGTTATCGGATTTGAAAACGACTTGAAGGATTTGACAGTATAGCAGATAGCTCCTTATGTAGACCTTTAGGGTTTGAGATAGGGCGATTATGAATTATAGATTGAGATAAATCCTTCTACTGCTAGTGAGACATTAACTTTGAAAGAAGACATTAAAGCACTGGTAACAATCGAAAGAATTAAGTAATCAGGCGATTTAAATGAAAGGTGGAACAGTTACAGTGCAGTAGGAGAATGTAATGAAACAAATCGACGATACGATAATTCATAAGAAACTTGTAATGGATGCTTGTTATAAGTTGGCTAAGTACTTATTCTAGGTTCATAGAGACGATGATGCTTTTGTATTACTCAAGCGAGCTTAGGTTCATGACAATTCAAAACTTTGTAAGGACGAGTTAGAAAGTCTTTAGAAAATAGTAGGTACAAATGATGGAATGACAAATCCTGACTATAAAATGACATGCGATGATAAGAAATGTATAGAGCTGCATTGGAAAAATAACAGACATCATCCTGAACATTTCGATAACATTCGAGATATGAGTGAGATCGATATAATGGAAATGGTCTGTGATTGGTATGCAAGATCAATTCAGTATAAAACAGACTTTATACATTTTGTTATAACTCGACAAGAGAACAGATTTCATTTCCCAGATGACATGTTCAATAAAATATTAGTTTATTGTGATATACTTTTACAGGAAAGCTAAATTTTAAGTCGATTTTTAATACATAAAGATATATAGTAGTATATAAATAATTTTAGAAAACTTAATACAGTTAAGAGTTATATACTTTGAAGGAGTTGAGATGAGCGTGGCAGCTAATGTTAAATTGCTTGGTCAAGTTAAGGATACTGATGGAAAGATAGTAGGATTTAAAGTTGAAGACCCTGCAAGCAAGAAGAAATACAATTTAAGGTCTGACTTCCTTATGGAGAATATAAAAGCTGGTAAAATTTCTTGCGATGGCCTTAAAGTCATAGTGGTAAACAATAAGGAAATGCTGGTAGATCAGCAGATGCTTAATAGAATCGTTAATAAAGCTCGTAAGGAATATGAGCAGAACGATAACGAGATAATGAGCAATAAAGATTATGATGCTGCTTATGATGCTTTAGCAGACCTTGAAAACAAAAGTGGGTATACTGCTCCTGATAGTGCTACTCAGAATGTTGGGTATGAGGTAGTATCTAAACTTGAAAAGAAAAAGCATCCTCAAAGAATGATGAGCCTTGATAAAACAAAGAGCGTTGATAGCTTAGTTGCAATGCTTGGAAATAAAGTAGGTGTACTTGGTTGGAAGGAAGATGGTCTGACTGTTGTACTTACTTATGAGAACGGAAAACTTGTAGAGGGTGTTACCCGTGGAAATGGTGAGATAGGCGAAGTTGTAACTCAGAATGTCAGACAGTTTAAGAATGTGCCTCTAAATATAAAGTTTAAGGGTCACTTAGTAATTCGTGGTGAAGCTCTGATAAGTTATAAAGACTTTGAAAGAATCAATGAAAGCATTACTGATGTGAATGAGAAATATAAAAATCCTAGAAACCTTTGTAGCGGTTCTGTCAGACAGTTAAATAGTGAAGTAACTGCTAAACGTAACGTAGTTATGAGAATGTTTGACCTTGTAGAAGCAGTAAATCCTGATGGAACAAAGTTAGACGATCATAATAGTTATAGCTATCAGTTGGATTGGCTAAAAGCCTTAGGATTTGAAGTTGTAGACCATGTAAAAGTAAATGCATCTAATGTAAGAGATGCAGTTGCAAAATTTCAGAGTCTTATAATGAATAATCCATTACCTAGCGATGGTTTAGTACTTAAGTACGATGATATAGCTTATGGAAAGAGCTTAGGCAATACCGCAAAGTTCCCAAGACATAGTATAGCGTTTAAGTGGCAGGATGAAGAAGCAGAGACTACTCTGAGGGATATAGAGTGGAGTCCTTCTAGAACAGGTCTGATTAACCCTGTTGCAATATTTGACCCTGTTGAACTTGAGGGAACTACAGTAACTAGAGCGGCATTACACAATATTTCTATTATGATGGACTTAAAGATAGGAATTGGTGACAAGCTGCTTGTTTATAAGGCTAATATGATTATACCTCAAATCAGTAGAAACTTGACACAGTCTGGTAATGTTGAGATACCTTCTACCTGTCCTTGCTGTGGGGGACCTACTGAAGTTAAGGTAGATACTAATTCTTTGAATCAGGTTTATGTATTAACTTGTGTGAATCCTAATTGTCCTGCTAAGGGAAATAAACTCTTAGAGCATTTTGCATCTCGTGATGCAATGAATATAGAAGGCATTAGTGAGAGTACAATAACTAAGTTCAGAGAAGCTGGAATACTTGAGAAGTATGTAGACTTCTATCATCTCGATAGATACGTAAATGAAATAGTATATATGCCTGGGTTTGGCGTTAAGTCTTTCCAGAATATGCTGAGTTCTGTGGATAAATCTAGAAACGTTAAGCTGGCTAATTTAGTATATGCTTTAGGTATTCCGAATGTTGGTCTTGGTATGGCTAAGCTGATAGCTAAGAATTGTAAGTATGACCCAATGAAGATGTTTAATCTTACTTATAATGAGCTAGTCAATATGGACGGAATCGGACCTGTAATAGCTGATAGTTATACAAGCTGGTTCGCTGACCCTGAGAATAGAAATGATTTAGCCGACATTCTGGAAGAAGTAGAAATCATTCCAGAAACCGTAAGTACAGATAACAGTTTGGGTGAAATCAAGATAGCAGTTCACGGTAGCTTGTATAGAATCAAGCGTACCGCTTTGAAAGAACTTGTAGAATCTATGGGTGGAAAGTTAGTGACAAGTGTGAATAAGTCGACTACTTATCTAGTAACTAATCAGCCTGGAGATAATACGAACAAGGTCAAGGCTGCTAGACTGTATGACATTCCTATTATTTCGGAAGACGAATTTATAGAAAAATTTAACTTGCCTGTATAAGAGCAAGACTTAGATAGAATAAAATATTTGTATTATCTGCTTTGGAAGTAAAGGTGAGACAGATTTAAAATTTTGAAATATACTCGACTTTAAAATTTATAGACAATTGAATAAGGGAGTGATCTTATGGAGATTAAGAGTTGGGCTATAGTGATAATTTCTCTGATAGTTGTTTAGGCCATCGTAGGTTCTATGTTTGACTTCACTGTAGGTAAAAGTCCAAATGTACTCTCTGATAAATCTGTCTAGGAAGTTGAAGAAACGGTAAAAGGTAGTAAAATAGATACCTAGTTTAATATACTGGAAAGCTGGATTTCTGGCGTACAGGCTGAAAGCTAAACGATATAAACAGTAGTTTAAACTAGGTAACTTAAAATAAAGTTGATACTTGGAGGTATTACTATGAAAGTCGTTTTGATGCAGAATGTTGACAAGCTGGGTAAAGTTAATGACGTTGTTACTGTGGCGGAGGGTTATGCAAGAAACTACCTGATTCCTCGTAAACTAGCGATTAAACTTGATACCGTTGCTGAAAACAGTATTGCTAATAAGCGAGCCTCTGACGCTTGGCATTACGAGCAGAGGAAGGCAAAAGCAGAGGAAGATAAGGCTAAGGTAGATCGTCTCAAGGTTACTTTGAGTCTTGCAAATGATAAGATTACAAGCCGTAATTTGACTGATCTAATCAATGAGAGGTTGGGAATGACTCTTGACAAAAGAATGCTCGATGCTTCTAAGTTGAGAGATATTCCTGGTGAGTATATCGTAAAAGTTAGATTTATGCCTGGTGTTGTAGGAATCGTAACTGTAGTAGTTACCGAATAACGTTGAAAGAAAAATGACGAACTTGAAAACATTTGGTAAGTTTAAATGAGTAAGGAGATTGTGACTTTGGAAAGCTTGATTAAAACTTTGAATTTGTGCTATGCTGCTATGAATTATAAGGATGAGTCTGGAAAAAGTCACAATCTTATTCAAGTTTATAGTTATAAATACAGTCCGTTATCCTTTAATAACAGTTTAACTGACGAGCAAGACAAAGCAATTAAGGGCTGTGGACTTATAAGATTGGCAGATAATACTTATAGAATGTACAGAAACTTTGACCTTGCTGAATTAAACAGTTTAATGAAGGATAACGGATTTGTATTTAGTAACGGAGTCTTTTGTCATTTAGAGGATCATCTTGGAGAGTTGGGTGGAATACTTTTTGAACCTGATCATAAGCCTAGAAAAAATCCAGAGAATCCCGATTACAAGTATATGTTTGATAGTTCTAATGCTGTAAAAGCTTTGAATACTCCTAGACAAAATAAATACAACAATAGGAAAAGCAGTTATAGCAATAGTGATTTTGAGTATGACAACGGAGATTACGAGTATAACAGTGGATATGCAGTTCCTAAACGTAAGGAAGTTGCAGATAGGCCATTGAATAATAAGCTAAATGCTGGTAATATAGGATACAATCCTAGACGTAAATATACTGGGTCTGAAGATGAAGCTGCTGGACTTTGGTATGATTTTGACTAAAACTAAGTTAAAGGTTTGAGGACTACTATGAATAAGAAAGTAAAAAATATAAACTGGTTCTAGATATAGATACATCTTATAGTATTCAGTATATGCGTATTTTTAGCTTCTTTTATGGTTTTTGACGGTGCTATAGATTATGATGTGCTATGGCATCTTAAACAAGGTGAGGTCTATCTAGAACATGGTGTAAATACAAATGACTATTTGAGCTGGCAGAGTGGATTGACTTGGACGACTGCTGAGTGGTTGTACGAAGTCTTAATATATTTAATAACTAAATATACTGGAGCAATCGGGTTTACAGTTCTGTTGGCTTTAAGTACTTATTAGATATATGGGTGGGCTTTAAAGAAGAATGGAACATCTCATCCGTTTATATTCTTAATTATTTTAGGAATAACGTTTATGTTTCCGAAAAATATCTATAACAGACCTGGTGAGTTCTAGATTTTATTCGCTACGATTATGATTTACTGGGCATTATACGATAGAAATAAACTTTGGTTAAAATAGATTATAGCTGGTTTGTTCTTGGCGAACTTCCATGGTGGATAGGTAGTAACACTGCTGGCAACTTTAGGTATTATTGATTTTGTAACTTTGATACATTTGGTAGTTGTGGATGACTCTTTTATAAAAGAGAATGACAAGAAGATTTTAAAAGAGATAACCTCTTAGATAATCCTAATGTTCTTAGCAAGTCTGATAAATCCTATGGGAATTGAGATGTATACAGTTGGAATGAAAGTTCCTAAGATGTACAGTACTTAGTTTATTGATGAATGGCAGACTTGGAATATAGGAATAGCAAGCGGAATATTGATTTTACTTACTATAATAGCTATATAGACTTCTCAGAGATTTAGGAAATTTAATTGGAGAACTCTTAATACATTAGCTATCATATCTGCTTATACGATATTATCTATAAGAACTCAAAGATTAGCTGGTTATTTATAGGCTTTTATCATACTGTTCGGATATAACTACATTATAGAGTTTTATGAATGGATTCAAATTAAGGTAGCTCAACAGAGAGTAAATAGCTTAAGACTTCAGTTAAGTAGAGAAAAGCCTTCAGATGCTAAAGATGATGAATGGGAGTTGTATAAGGACGCTTTAAATGCTAGGTTAGACAAGATGTTAAATAAACTTACTGCTACTAGAGTAATAAGTGATACTTAGGAAGTGTAGACTAATACAGTTGGAAGAGCAGAAACTCCTACAAAATCTAAGATAATATATACTGTAATTTATATAGGCATTATATTATTTGATATACTATGGATAAATGCTTAGGCAGTAGATGTTAAGACATTTGGTGACCTTGCAGACAAAAATACAGAGTTTTAGATTGAAATAGTTGAATACTTAAAGGATAACAATATAAACGATAAGTTATTCTGTGGATACACTACTGGTGGGTGGTTAATCTGGAACGATGTGAAGTAGTTCATTGATAGTAGACAGCAACCCTTTACAGAAGAAATATCAGGCAATACTTAGTTGGATGATACTTTATATGCTGTAAGAGGAAACGATGTTTATAGCGACATGGTCAAGTTATTTGACAAGTATGACATTGATTATGTCTTGTGGGACTCGGCAGAACTAGGTTGTGACATTTCAGATAAGCTAGTTGACAGTGGAGAATGGGAAATCCTTGTAAAAGCTAGTGATACAGAGCAAGCTGAATACTTACTCGGAAGAGTAAAAGCTTAATAGCTGAAAAGTTATAAAAAGTTATAAGTAAATAAATCATTATTAACGACAATGTGGACATTACATTTAATGTGAGTCTATGTTGTCGTTATTTTTATGCTTAAAGAGTAAAAGAGATAGTTTAATTGGCGAAATTTTATATACGTTATAGGGTATACATTGATTTAAAAAATCAAAAACTAGTTGAGAAAATTTATATACTTCAAAGTGATTTCCTCTTTTTTATATAATTAAAAACTATTTTGATTAAAGTTAGGAAGCTGTAAAAATAAAAATCTGCAGTTGAAAAAACTTCAGATCATTGTTAAGATTTTTGAGATCATAAGGCGTTGATCATTGGTAAAAAATTGGTATACATTGGGGTGTTTCAGACTTTGTTTTTCAAAAGTTGTTTGAGGGGGAGTATATGTAGGTATAATTTTTATGAGTGATGTTTGAAAAGTTATAAAAACTTACTAATTGGTAGGCTTTATGAATAAATATAGGCAGTTAGTTAAATATTATACTTATATGAATACTCTTTAGAGAATAATATAAGTTATTATTTAATTTTTTACTTTGGAAAGTTGGTGTATATACATGGCAGACGAAGTTAAAACAGCTAGAAAAAGTATAGCAAGTAAGCAAGATCAGGAGAGAATAGCTAAACTACCTCCTGATTTAAAAGAAGTCTATGATAGATTATGTATGCCCGTAGATACAAATATATCTCTTGATAGTGTTATATTGTCTGATGAAAATAAGCAGAAGATACAGGATTTTCTTAAAGAGCTGTAGTATAGAGACAAGTTATATAAGTACGGTCTTGAACCTATGAACAGAATACTGATGTATGGGGCTTCTGGTTGTGGTAAAACTTACTTATAGAAAGCTTTGTAGAATTACCTAGGATATACAATGCTATATATTGATATATCTCAGGCTCTTTCTGATGATTCAGTCTAGAAGAATCTTTAGGACATATTTAGATTAGCAAACTACATGGGTAACTGTGTGATAATGCTGGACGAATGTGACTCTATTGCTTGGCAGAGAGACCAGAGCGCAACAGGTGATAGTGGTAAGATAAGACGTGCAACAAATACGGTGTTCCAGCAGTTAGACCAGATGGATCATAGTTGTGTATTTATTTAGGCAACTAATATGCTTCATAGACTCGATAACGCCTTTGAGAGACGTTTCAATATGAAAATGGCTTTCTATAGACCTTAGCTTGATATGAAGATAGCTATAAAGAAGTTTATGTTTCCTAAGTTTACTTTGATAGACGATGTAGATGCTGAGGCGGCTAAAATAATTGAGCGTAGAGCAAAGGATAATGCAAAGTTATCTTACTACGAAATTCAGGTACTAGTTGAGAAAGCAATGAAGCGTGCAATTCTCAATGATACAGATGTTGTAATGATGAGTGACATTTATAAAGATTTGGCAATCAATATGAATATGAAAGTTAATTTTAATACTGGGTCTGATGATCCTAGAATATTTAACTCTCCTGTTAGAATATGACATATAGTTAAAAATCTTATAAAAAATTATAAAGATAACGGACTTGTTAAAAATATTATGAGACAATAATAAATATAATAGACTTAATAATTAAAAACTTATTATAACTTACAAAGAGGGGTGTACTTGTTGTGAAAATTTGGTAGCCAACAGGGCAATTTGATACTGAGGAAGCAGTCATAGAATCTAATAAGTAGGCTAAACTTGTGGAAAAGGCTTGTCGTGAGAAACCTGATAGCGTTAAGGAATATGCAATAGGTCATATTTTACCTTTGGGTGCTCTTGACAATAAGAAGAATGAGTTCGATAGCAAATATATACTTATAGCTTATGAGATAGCAAATGACTTTGGTGTATAGGTAAATGACTTTAGTGAAATAAATCTATACTATAGAGAAGGTAGGGATACTACTGCTCTTAGCTTAGAGAACTCATTGAATCAGATGATAGAGCAGGTATTAGGCAAGAGTTGGCGTATAGCTGTGTTTAATTCTTCTTTAGCTGATGCTATGGAAGAGCTTACAAAAGGTAACGGTACGTTATAGGATGTTCAGTTGGCTAGCAAAGCTATAGTTGACCTCGTAGCTAAATCTCTTGAAGAAATGAAAAACAGCAGTAAGGAAAAACCTTATAGACATGACGTAATAGACTTATTCTATGCTGATTGTGATACTCTTGATGCAAAGTTGTACAAACTTAGACAAAAAGAGCAGAATACCTCTGAGGGTATAGCTGAAGCTCAGGATAGCTGTAATAAACTTAAAATTGAGATAATGGTATACGATAGATATGCAAATGGTATACGTTTGCTTACAAACTTTGAGTAGTTTGCTTAGACTCGTATTAGACAGCATTCAGACAACGATGATACAGTGTGGGCTTATGTGCTAAAAGCTAGAATCTCTGTAGACCCTGTTGACTACTGTCAAATTAGGCAGTTTAACGGTAGTACTACTGTATAGACTAAAACAGATTTGTAGGGATGCTGCAAGAGAATAATATATACTCTTGTAAATAAGAATTATAATCACTGGAATTTTATTAGTTTACCCAAAGGAAATAAACATACTTATCAAATACTGTAATACGACGTAAAAGATTGGGAGTTGTGAATCATTATGAAAAATATTAAACTTTTAAAAATTGCGGGAATAACTTTAGCTGCTTAGACATTATTTGGTTGCTAGCCTTTTGGGTACGTGTTAATGTTACCTAAACCTCAAGGAAGTCAGAATACTCCATCTTTGAGTGAAATTTATGACTCAGTCGGAGATTAGGAAAAGTCTGCTGAACTTAATTTAAAATATAAACTTGGGTTAAAGTATGATGATACTTTTGAGATAGTGAGTTAGGACGTAGATACATCTACCGGTGGCATGCCTTTTGGAAAATCTCATTGCATAGCAGAGGTAAGCAGTTCTAAATATGGCGGAACATTCAAGGCAAGTGTAGATTCCGATGGAAATAGTTTAATGGACAATTATCCTAAAGTAGTTTGGGGCTCAGAAATAGAGCAAAGACTTAGCAACGCAAAGGATGAGCTTACTGACATAAGTGGACTTACTTGTGAAATGGTGTATCATATGTCTGATAAGAACTACGTAGATAATGAAAGTATAACATCTTACTTAAATTCTGGAGATGTTTACGTTAATGCAGAAGTCGTGTTGACTAAAGACTTAGAGACTGCTTACAGCATCGTAAATGATATAAGATACGCATTTAAGTCTAATGGACTTCAGTATTCTCTGGGGTGTCAATTTGGAGATAAGTATGTAGTCATATCAGAATATGGAGAAAACAATGACAAGTTAGACTCTGAAGTATACGACAAATTGGAAAGAGCGTTAAGTTAATAGAGATAAGGGGCGTAAAGATGTTTAACAAAAAGCAAATATTGTAGATTAAGGCAAATATACAGAACGTTATAAATGTTCCTCAGACTGAGGAAGCTACAAAACAAAGGCTTATATTACCTTTGTTGGCTGCGTTGGAGTTTGACCCATTCTCTTCGGATATAGAGCCGGAGTATACGTTAGATTTTGGTATTAAGAAAGGCGAAAAAGTTGATTATGCTTTACAGATAAATAATCAACCCGTAGCAATAGTAGAATGCAAGCAGTTAGATCATCAGTTAAACAAGGATAACGTATAGCAATTATATAGATACTTTTAGGTTTAGGGCGTCCATATAGCAGTATTAACTAATGGAGATGATTATTGGTTCTTTACTGACAGTGTAAAGTCTAATATAATGGATTCTGAGCCTTATTTTAAAATTAAGCTGACTACTGCTACTGATGCCGAGATAGATAAGCTTGAACAATATACAAAGAGTAATATACAGTCTTTAAGTATAGCTGAACTTTTACAAAAAGAAGAATTCATTAGAGAATAGAAGTCACTCATGCAAGGTTTAAGAAATAACAATATACCTACTTGGTTAATACTTGCATTATGGGATAGAACTAAGAGAAATCCTGATGAACTAGAGGATAAGTAGAACTATAATATACAGGTAGACAAATAGGTTTTAGCTGGAATACTGTATGATGAAGTTCAGAGAACTTTCAAGATTCCTAAGCAAACTAGCAATTTCTAGAGTGGTCTTGTTGATAATGATGTAATATATGACTTTGATGACATAGATGATGAGGATAAACTTTTAACTAGGTAGGAAAAGCGTAAGAATAATAAAGAAAACAGATAGAATATAAGATTAAATCATGAATATACTTATAATGACTATAGTGATGGCGATTGGTCTTTTCATAAGTTAGATTATGCAATAGCTTTTGGTACAAAGTACAATGGAGCTTAGTTTGGGGGACTTATAGAGATAGTGACTAATTATTTAATTAAGTGTGGTTATGAGGATAGACTAATGTCTAAAGCATTGTATGGAAATCTTTTACAGTATAAAAAAGATACTGGACATGTTAAACCAGTGAAAGGCAGTAAATTATTTTTGAGAACAGCTTACAGTGCTAAAAACTGTGTAATGGTCATAGAGTCAATGATGAAAGCTACTGGGATGAATGACGAAAACATAAAACTATAGTTTATAGACTAATATAAGTTTAAAAGAAATACTTAACAGCGTATACCTATCTCGTAAAGTTAGATTTGGTATACGCTTTTTTATACTTAAAAGTATTCTGATAAAAATTTTATAAATTCTATGATTTGTGGTGATGAGCAGTGTCAGAAGTAAATAGCAGTATGGAAATATTTAAAGACTTATTTCACTTAGAGGATAGGTGGGGTAAGGACGGAGTTTTTACTCCTACTAATATAGTTAAAGACATGATAGACCTTTTACCTGACAGTATATGGAATCCAGAGTCTACCTTTATAGACATTTCTTGTAAAACAGGTGCTTTTCTGGTAGAGATATATACTAGATTAGATACTGAGCTATCAAAATTAGACGAATACAAAGATCCTGTCAAAAGACGGTCTCATATATTAAATAATCAGTTATTCGGCTTAGCATTGTGTAACGATGAGTCTTTATTCTTCAGTAGAAGAAACGTATTCGGAGACCCATTCAGTGATAATATTGATGTAATCAATGCTGGAAACAGTTCATACCTTGATTTAGTGAAGCAAAAACAATATAGTATAATAGAAACGCAGTTGAAAGGAAAGTTCGGACGTATGAAATTCGACGTAGTAGTTGGTAACCCTCCATATAACAACGACATATATCTAAAATTTGTAGAATTTGGTCATAGATTAAGCACTCAATATACTTTAATGATTACTCCTGCAAAGTGGCAAGCAAAGGGAGGAAAGAAGAATGAAGACTTTCGTACAAGCATAGTACCTTATATAAGTGAGATAGCTAATTATCCTAATGAAAAGGATATCTTTAATATATCTTTATCTGGTGGGCTATCATACTTTTTAATTGATAAAGTTAATGAAAATATACAAAACAGATTCATTAAGATCGTTAGGGGGGGGGCGTCCAGCTTGCAAAATGGAGATTGTCCGATATTCAATTGGGATTCGGGTTGGACTTCACAGATGTTGATAGCAGCATAATAGATAAAGTGAACAAGTTAAATGAAAATAAAGTTACAGACTCTAAAAGTAAATTTATACCAAAATTGAGTTGGAATACTACATTGAGCTTTTCTGGAGATCATTTTAGATACGATATGTATAAGCCTGGGTCTGGATATTATTTAGTAGATACTAAAAGCAAAGAGGAGATAGATCCTAAATATATAAAGAATATACAGGCGACTAATTTGTGGCAAGTAGTTAGGGTACATAGAGTAAATCCTTTTTGTGGATGTGAGATATACAAGCCCAGAGAGGTCGCTTCTGCTTATATGGTTACTTTGTTCGCTGGAAGTAGAGATGAGGCTATAAGTGCTAGTAGTTACTACAGTTGTAAATTGATATGGTGGCTGGTGTATAGATTCTTTAATGCAGGTACTTTAAGCACTAGGAGTTTTAGTTTCGTCCCTGACCCTGGTAAATTTGATCATATCTTTACAGATGAGGAGTTATACAAAAAGTACGGTTTAACAGATGATGAGATAAAGGCAATAGAATCAGTCGTAAAGGAGCGAAAGCAGTAATGAGTGAATAGAATAAACATAATGGTATAATTCAACAGGCATTAGATTTATATACAGAGGGCAAAAATATAGAAAAGTAGAACGATGAAGATTATTCTTGCTGGGCAAGTAAGGTATGTAATTTTTCAGATAAGAACTTGTTCGATTCTGAGTTTAAGGGAAATATGAGTCAATTGCATAGACTTACTATTTTTGGAAGGGCATTAGAACACAATAGAAAAAACTATAGCGAAATACTTGGGGCATTGAAAGGAGTATGTGGAAGCACTATGAAGATATAGGATAGTAGATACAAGAAGAGTATATTCATAAGTCATTAGTCGAAAGACTTGGATATTGTTGAAAGCTTAATAAAATACTTAAAGCATGGAATAGGTGTAAGGGGACAAGATATATTCTGCACTTCTAAAAATTTAGGGACGCGTACAGTAGAGCCTGGAGAAAAATTATATGATAAACTGCAGGATGAGCTGAGTAACAATACAAAAATATTTATAGCAGTAATATCTGACAATTACATGCAAAGCAAAATATGTTTAATGGAACTCGGGGCTGCTTGGGGGCTTGGGTGTGATGTGATACCTATGATAGTGTCTAAAAATACTGATATATTCAGTGAATTTAAGGACTTACTGGCTGGGATTTTGATGATAACTTTTACAGACGTGAAAATTGCTAGTAGCTACTTGAATAAACTTAAAAACAAAGTGGTTGATATGCTAGAGCTTCAAGATTGTTAGGACTTTGATGATTACATAGATAGTAGGGAAAAGTTGATTAAACTTATACAAAATAAGGATAATCAAAAGGAGTTGTCTTAATTGGATCTATTTCAAGATTTAGTAGGAAATTTAAAAGGTGATGAACCTTTATTATCTCAGAAGTACATAGACGAATTACTAAGTATGCTTCCAGAATAGGTTTGGAACCCAGAGACAACTTTTATAGACGTAGCTTGTGTAGATGGCAGTAAGCTACAGGCTGTATATACTATGCTAGATAAAAAGTTATCAGAAATTCTAGAATATAAAGACATTTATAAACGTAGGGAACATATAGTACAAAATCAGCTATATGGGATTTGTTTAAACAGTGATGATGCTTTTCTGATATCTCGTAAAATTTTTGGAGACCCATTCAGCTAGAATCTAGTTTAGATAGGTAATTATGAAGATCTATTATTAAATAGTAGATTCAGTAATATACAGAGTATGGTACGTCAGAATACGAATATTGAGAAGTTTGACGTTGTGTTAGGTCAGACTCCAATAGTAAGCAGTAAGGATATTTATATAGACTATGTAAATTTAGGTAACTACATATAGAAAGAATATTGTTTAGTAGTTACTTCTGGAAAATGGTCTTTGAAAAGAAGCGGAAGGAATATTGATAAGCATCTTGACTTTTTAAAGAATCAATCTTTAAAAATATAGAAAGTCTTATACTACTGTAAAAAGACTTCAAGTATAATTGATACTAATGATTGTAGCGGAATAACATTTATATTATTTCAGAATCAAAAGAGCAGTGAAGACACTTTGATAAAGTTTAGCATGCCAATAGAGGATGCTTGTACTGATTGGGAGATACATTTAGAAAAACCTGTAAAACTTATACCTAATAGAGTATTAAACATTTCAGAAAAAGCAATACTAATAGATGGTTAGAGATTCTTGGACGATTTTGATGACTGGATGTAGCAAAAGCAATACGTAGATGGATTTAAGTAGAAGACTCAGAGTGAATAGCAATACATCAAAGTAAGGCGTGGAGATACAGTACAAGGATATGTGTCTGAACGTGAGCTAAACAGGAAGATACATATTAAATAGTGGAAACTTGTGATAGGCTATGTCGCATAGTATAAATACATAGCAAATAAATATATGTACAGTCCAATAAAGGGATACACTTGTGGTCTTGATGAAGTACCTGGCCAAAATTTTATGGCTATTAAATACTTCAAAACAGAGGAAGAATGTAAGAGTGCAGTGAGCTTTTTTAATTAGGCATTAGTTGGTTTATTGTTATATTATGGATTTTACAATAGAACTACTTAGACTGAGGAGTTTAACTTGCTACCAAATCCCAACGACTGGTCAGTAACCTATGTAGACTCCCCACACCCAGGAGTTACACCCGACGAAAAAGGCTATTATACGTATAATGATGAAAGATATTGCAGTTTATATGTAAGATATAAACTAAGTAAAGAGGATATAGACATCATAGAATCAATAATCAAAGCGAGGAAATAATTATGACAATACAAGCTAGAAATAAAATAATAGCGGGTAAGCTATTTGAACTTTATAATTCAGGAAAGAGGTTAAAAGGAGAACAGACACTAAGCTAGTAGTATAAAAACTGGCTGGAAGGAGAACAGACACTGAGCTAGCAGTATAAAAACTGGCTAAAAGATGTGTTAAACTTTATCAATACAGAAGTTGACGAAGATACTGAGGAAGAGTTTAATCTTCAAAATATTTGTTTTTAGAGCAACTGCGGAAATATATATGACTTGGAAGAGTTTGTGGAAGAGTCTATTAAATAGGAAACAACTGAATACTATGAAAACATGCTAAATATAATTAAATTCTACATACCAGTTTTTAGTGGTAAACCATTTAAAGATATTGATAGCAATGAAAGTTTTGAAGAATCTAAAAATATGATAAAGACTAAGAAATTGTTTATAAGTCACTCTGCTAAAGATAAGGAAATAGTAGATCAGTTTGTGAACTTCCTTAGTTATGATTTAGGCTTAGTTGCTGAGAAAGAGTACTTTTATTCTTCTGAAGAGGGCAGTGGAGTGAGTTTAGGCGAAAGCATAGACGACAGACTACGAAGCGAATTAAACGACAATGACTGTTTATTTGTAGCTATGTTTTCTAGGAACTATTTTGAGAGCTATGCTTGTTGGTTTGAGCTCGGTGTACGTTGGGGAAAAGACCTTAAACTTTTAGGAATAATAATAGACCCCGATGAAGATGTTCAAAGAAAAAGTATAAACGTATCTAAAGATGTGAGAATTATTACATATAGTAACTTAATAAACAAGTCTAAAGTAAGACAAGAAATACAAGATAAAGTATTTGAACATTTAGAAAAGCAAAACAGTCCTAAGAATGGCGAATATTCAAAATTTTATGATGAATTCTTAAGATTAGTTAGAGAGCATAATTAGGAGAAAGATAAGCATTGATAAATTACCAATCCTTTAAATCACGGGATTGGTAAGATATAACTTATTAAGAAAAGGAGAAGTAATACTGAAGAAGGTATTAGCATTTGTTGAAACTTTGATAGGCTTATGTATTGAAGCTGAGGACATAAAAACAATCAGGATATACAGATAAAAATTTTACGAAACATTTTATGGAGGAAATGTATAGTATGAGTAATGGTTGTATGGCTGATAAAACAGATGAACAAATACTATCAGATATAGATAAACTATTTCAAAGGTTTGTCAAATATATAGATTAGTATACTAACGACAGTAAAATGGTTGTATTAGATACTGATGATTTTGACTATGATTCTGTGTCATAGGTAAGTATAACAGTAATAAATGCAGATGGTACAATTGATAATTGTGCTGGATCAATAATGAACGAACTGTTAGATCAGATAAGCGATCAGGAATACCTTCTCAATAATGATTATGACTTGCGAAAAGATTTAATACTTAAGGTAAAAGAATAGAAGCAATATTCATGGATAAATACATATTTATCTGAGATAGTAGCTAGACTTATAAATAAAGATGAATCTGATAAATTGATGAGAAAACTTTAGATTATAGATGATTAGAGCATGCTAGATACAAATGATGATACTGACTGTAAATCAGAGATGACAGAACAGGTATGCAGTAAAAATTTGTTAATGGCAAGTATAAAATATGGAAGCCTATATTATGACTGCAAGTATAGCGACTTTAGAAATTTAGTATGATTTAAAGACTTGCAGATACTATATAAGTTTGTTTAGTAGTTAGTATATAATGAGACAGTGATAAGTTCACTAGACATAGTTTGGGTGTTAGACTATGATTCTGGAACAGATGTTAGAATGGATAAATATGAAAAAGCATAGGATATAGAATTAGAACTGCTAAACGATAGAGAAGTAACATATGGGTTTAATATTCAAGAGATAGAAACTCCAGGAGACTTGCTTAGAAAGTTGTAGGCAAGACAGTTAATATCAGGGTTACTAATATTAAAAATAGGTGAGTACAGTGACGAGCAGCTGATACGTAAACTGATTGATGCATGTACAAGCGAAGATATTATAGGTCTTGGAGATAGCTATAGTATAATATCTGATATAGATTCGAATGATGCTATGCAATACATAGAGAACTTTACAAATGAAATGGCTGATAGAATGGATTTAGATTATGCAGAAAAGCATCATCTAGATGATATATGTGCTGAGTTAGCTTATTCGAGCAGATTAGATGGTTAATATAGCTTACAGGGTTAGGCAGTTGACAAAATATGAAAGTCTCACATAGAGTATATAATAGTCGTGGAAATCTTGTAGGATTTCTTATGAATAATACGTTAAGCAATACCTTTATAAATACCGGTACTGCCGTAAAATTTATAGACATTATAGATAATTTAAGTTTAAGTGATACTGGTGAATTTCAATATATTGGTAATAAAATAGTTGATATAACTCTAAAACAATATAATGAATCCCAATACAAAATAATTTGTGAGAATAATCCTATAACTAGAGATATTCAATCAGATTTTGAATATTGGAGAACCCATGAATCTGATAAAGTCTTACAAGTTTAGGGATCTCCGGGTGTTGGAAAAACCTCAGAACTTTTAAAATTTGCTTATAAACATTATGAACAAATAATAAGTTTATATGTTTTAGGCTTAGATAATAAGTTTATTGAATCTTTAATAAGCGGTAATATAACTTTAGAGTGTTTAAATGATTACTTATAGAATCACAGTGACATGCCTACCTATATTGATAATAAATCTACAATTTTAATACTTAACGTGCAAATAAAGAAGTATATCAATATAGAAAAACTGAGAAACTTATTAAACTGTGATATAGCAGTAATAAGTAATGAAAACCTTGGAAATAGCGATAAAATCAATAAGATAGTATTAAATACTTTATAGTTTAAAGAATTCTACAGATTGACGAATGGTAAAAACCTCTATGATTTAGAGGAAACTTATAAAAAGATAGGTGGATACCCTTGGATAGTAATGAAGTATCTAAAAACAGAAAGAGATGAAGATTGTTTAGCTGAGCTTAGGTAGTTAATTGATGACATAACAGAACTTGTGTTAGGTCAATAGACTAATGTGAAATTACCTTAGACAGTAAAGAATACCTTTAAATATATAATTAAGACGATAGAAAATGATGAATACTTAAGAATATTTGATATTGATGCAGATTGTAGAGAAGTTATATCAATATTGCAGTATTACAATATCTTAAACTTAAAGGGTTCAAATACAGATGAATACAAGGTATACTTTACGGATTGTGGAATACTCAATTACATATTAAGAAATAGCAATTACTCTAAAGCAGATACATATAGAATAATATAGAAAGCATTTAAGCAAAATTAAAAACAATAGAAAATATAAGAAACATCGTACGGGGTGATAAAATGGACAGAACAAATAGAGATGGAACAGTTCTATATCATGGAACAGAATATAAGTTTAGAGAACCAAAATCGCAGTTCTTTAAAGATTCAAAGGATTTTGGGCCTGGATTTTACTTAACGACAGACTATAAGCAAGCTGAGAAATTTGTTCAGTTAAAGTTAAAACAAGGTAAGAACAATAAAGGATATATAAATCAGTATTGGATAAGCAATGATGACTTAGGAAAATTGAGGATCTGTACTATAGACAATGGTGTGGATTGGTTGAGATACATATTGTTAAATAGGGGATACAATAAGGGAGATATTGATATAAAAATAAATTTAAAGACTATGACGTATTATGTGGAAAAGTGGCAGATGCGAGAATAAGCGAGGTATTAAATAGATATACTCATGGGGGTTACATTAGAACTGCTAAAGCGTTTGGAATGACTCCTGAAGAAGTAGCAATCAGAGAGCTTAATGTTGAAGCTTTTGAAAATCAGATAGTGTTTAAAACAGAGCGTTCTCTAAAATTATTAAAATACATTAGGACAAGGGTGATACAGTAATGGCAACGATGTATATAGGTGAGATAAATAGTTTAATCTGGCGGTTAATGGCTGGTGTATCTGAGATATTAGCTATTAGACACGGTGGAACAAGTTCAGACTGGCTTAAAAAGATGCAAAAGACTCAATGTTTTGAACTTCTAATAGACAGGAGAACAGGTTTATTAGCAGAAGGTGAGCCATTTCTTGCAGATGAGTTCGAGAAAGAGCTATGTTTAAAGCATATAGACAAAAATGATAGACTGGAAGAATCTTAATTGGAGTCCAATAGAAGCTCAAGCAGAAATATTGTTTGAACTTTACAATACTTGCAGACTCTCTAAAGAACAGGTAACAGAACTTCTAGAAAAGAGTACAATACTAGAAAGAGCGCGAGATGCTTATGAGTTGGTATTCATGGATGGTGCTCAGCAGTTCTTATCAGATATAAGAGCATCAATAAAGAAAGAATGTGGCATAGGGTATAGAGTTCAAAGGCGTCACAATGAGAACAAGCAAGTAAGAGTTTAAAGCAGTATTATAGGAATTAAGTAATAAAGCATTGTTAAAAGGTATAAGACTTTCTAGAGAATTAGAAATCTACGAGTCGTATACTGTACTTCAAGAATTGTTAAATACAATTTAGAATAGGGATGTAAGCAGTGCAAGTATAGAGTATACTGTAGATTTATATGAAAAGCTATTAAATGCTTGTAAGCTAATAAATAAATTATGAGATTTTCCTTGACAAAATATATTTATTGTGATATAATGAATATATTGAAAGGAAAGGGATAAAGATGTTCAACAAGGTTAAAAACACTAGTAAGAGTGACATTATCACTTGGATGTTGAGTGCGAGCATTGTTCTCATTACGCTACTGATTGGAGCTGCTATCACATTGGGTGTTTACTACGTTTACACAGTGGTAGCTGGCGTTGAGTTCAATCTGCGTGGTTTCCTTGTATACTTCTTGTTTTTCACCTAATACAGTGTAAGATAGTGTAAGGAGCAGTTAAATGGGTAAGATCAAGTGGTACATGGTTCTAATCGTTACAGTATGTGTTGTGGCTGGTCAGATGTACAGTCACCCAGTACTTGGTTTTCTATCATCGTTCATGTTCGCTTCGTTCTTCTTTTACGATATTTCGAGAGACGAGTCAATTGAGAGATATATAAAGGATAAAGACGTAAGAGAGGTTCAGATGGTGACGAAAGCAGTCGATGTTGTAGGAACTCATGTAGAGTTGACATTGAACGCGATTGATAAGTCTGTTGATAATTCGGGTGATGGAACGCGCAAATTTGAATATACGCTGAACGAGTATAACAGACTGATTCAATACGAAGGTTTAGTACCAGGTATCGGAAGCATTCAGAATTTGGTATACAGTGTGAATGATGATAAGATCATTGCATATAGTGATAATGCTTATGAAGCAGTGAGTACATCTAGTAGGTTTCATTGGGCATTTCATGTTGGTCTGATGATGGCTACGGTTGTTACTGGGTCTTTAATTTTGGGATACATCGTGACAATGTAAGATACAGACAAATTAAATAAAGGTTTAAACAGTCAGATGGCTTTTGTCGTCTGGCTGTTTTATTTTTATACAAAAGATTATTAACTATATTTATGACATTTAAAGTATATTTGACAAATATTTAATTCATATAAATTTAAATCTTAGGTGATTGACTTAAATACAGGGGGAATTAAGAATGGATGCATAGAAAAGGTGTAATACACGTAGACTTATTAAGAACTTTTTAGATACAGCAGATAACAGTGGAACAGAAGCAGCAGTCAGTAAGATAAGAAATTTAGAGCAGAGGTACTATAGTGTTAAGGACGCAAAAGCATTGGAGATACTTGATTTCTCTGCGCGTTTATTAGGCATAAAGAACACTAATGCTATAAGATGGACTATAGTAAGAGACAGAATAGAAAGATTTTTAAAGCTGTCAAATTTTGTTAATAACACTGATTACAAGTATCATACTAAAGACTTAGAGATACCATCATACTTAAAGGGATTCTTGGACGAGTTTTACAGAGACAATTCTGATAGTCAGGTAGAGCGTAGAGAATTGATAAGACTCGAGAAACTTGCGTTAAGTTCAGAAGATACGACATAGTGTTACAGTTCAGATGCAGCAAAGGAATACGAAAAATACATGAATAAAATTAGTGAAGTAAATTCCAGTATGGTAGCTTATCGTACTGAATGTGGCATGAGCAATGCCGAAATCATTAAATAGAATGAGTTTAACAGATTAAATTAGAATGATAGATCATTCTGGGTATATGCTTCTGCTTAGAGTCCAACTAATGAAACTGAATACTTAAATCAGAATGTATAGGGATTATACGGGTTAACTGCTAGTGGAACAATAGTAGTTGAAGGAACTCTTGATGGAAGAACAGAGATAACAATACCAACAATTAACATAATCGACTTATTGAAACCATCAGATGACTTGAGGTACTTAGTAAAATTCCAAAAAATATTTTATGCAATCACTAAAACTGTTGGCGATGATCATACACAGATATTTGATTTAGTCAGAATGATCGGAGGAGACGATAACAAGTTAAAGAGTGCTAAAACAAGATTTACAGGACTTATTTTAAGTTTATATTATTTCAATCAGAGTTTATTAAAAGACTTCGGATATGATATGTTTATAGCTTATTTAAGAAGTCAAACAATATTACATCATGATATAGATAAGAGTAATGCACTTAAGATAATAAGAACTTCTCACAAAATGTGCAAACGATACTAATTTTGATTGAATTATACCTGTAAAAATCTTAGGTGGAAATATTTAATAAATCGTTAAGAAAAGAATTGATAATCGTGTTTATTTAATGTGTCTTAATGAATCTGACAATAATTTAGACATTATTGACAATTATTGTATACAATTAAATTTAGAAAAGTTTAGGTAGATTATATTTGGAGGTAATCATTATGGCTGGTAGGAGAGTATAGTATCAGATAGTTGGTCGTTATATGGATGGAACCTCTGTTACTGGATATCAGATGCAAAGCATAGAGACAGGCAAATCAGGAAAGTTTACTCGTGAACAAGCTGCTTTCTTGGTAGGCCGTGGACAAGTAACAAACTGTGACGCTTCAATATATCAGGATAAGGTAATCTTTAAAGGAATTGGAGTATCTTTAGAGAGTTTGCCTATAATACGTGACGGAAAGGTTTCTAATACTGACAGAATTGGTCATGTTCGTAAAGATGTAACTCCTGAGCAGGCTGTGAATCAGTTGATGATTTCTGGAGTTATCGTAAGCGGACGTAATACAGTTGGTTATGTCATCAGAAATGCTGGTGGACAAGAAAAGAAGATTAAGAGAGAAGATTGTTTAAAACTCGCTTCTCAAAACAGATTAGGCAATGCTAGAATTCAGAACTATAATGGAAAAGTAATACTTCGTGGTGTTGGTGTTAATCTCAATGAACTTCCTGTTATAAACATTGGGAAAGAGAATCAAGCAGGTGCAAATGCCGGAGCTGGACAACCTGGTGCTGGTGCTGGACAGGCTGGTGCAGGTCAGAGAGCTAGAAAGAAAGTGGTATACTATGGTGCTTAGGAGAACGTAAATCTTGCTATTAAGAGACTCAAGAAAAGAGGACCTGGCGTTCCGATTAAAGGTATAGATACTTTATTAAAGGGTATTACAGCAAGAGTCAATAGCTTCTAGGATTTAAAGGTTGCAGGCTATACTTACAATGCATCTGCTGAAAGTGGGTAGAATGGCTATGAGTATGCTGTAGATATTCCTTTCTTGATTAAGCAAGACATTGGAGATACAACAAAGGTCATGGGTGTTGAAATTGTAATCTTTACTAAAAATAACGAGATTAACTCGGTGTTGAGTACTTACATGGATGATAAGGCTCATTCTTAGAAGACTGCCGGATACGATATTACTCTGGGTCAATTTAATGCTCAGTACTTTAATCGTTTACTTGATGAAGCAGGTCCAAGCAAAGGCTTAGACTACTAGAACATGGAATATGCTATTCAGGCAATATAGAATACTATTGTTACTTATGCTTTGGCTGAGTTGAGGTAGAATGATATACAGAAACCCGAGAACGTATTTGATGTAGAGAAGTATATGCGTGAAGAAAGAGCGCGTAAATAGAAATAAATAATCTGTTAGAACAGACAGTTTAGTATTGATAGTATAAGATTTTTAGAAATAAAAGTCTAATTAAAACTTATATAATTTGGAGGAAACAATTATGACTACTCGTACTACCCGTAAGGAAAAGGCTTTTAAGAACATGCTGATGGATCACAAGAACATCAACAATGTTTGTGGTATTCCTAATACTCCGGTTGGTCGTAGCCTGCCCAAGAAGGCGGCAGTTGCTGCTACCCCTGCTAAGAAAAAGAAGTAATCTAATATAAATTTAGAAGGGCTGGTAGTCATTTAGGGCTACTGGCTCTTTATTTTTGCAAAATAGTATTAGTTTAATAGACAGACTAAAGACAGTTAGACGACTATAAATAAGTCTAGCTGTCTTTTATTTTATACAATTTTATAGTTTAATTATAAAATATAAATTTTTGTGGGTGATGCACTATGATAAGAGAGTGTGACAAGTTAAAATTTGATGAACTCATAGAAAAATCAAGATGGTTTAATATGGTTCCGAATGTTAAGACTTTTGAGATAAGTGGAAATAGTAGCGGAGCAATTGTAGATTGGGAGTTAACTGATAGAATAAGGGAAGATCTTAGGAAGTTTGACATAGATCCAAATTATAGAATCAACAAAGGTGGACAACATGACATTGGAACATCAATAGGAATACTGTTGAGAGATTGCAGTATACATAATAAGTCTTTGTTACCGTACGTATGAGCCTATGTATTATTGTATGATACAAAGAATCGTCTTGGCATAGAGACTTATAGTTATGACATACAGAATATAAAAGAACATATTTTAGATAAGATAAAGTATACTAAATATCAAGAGCAGCTTATGAAATTACCTAAAATCAAAAGATTATTGTTGCCTACAAGTTGTTTTGATGTAAGATACAATAAATTAAAAAGTATAGTGCTAAAGATGAATGATGAGTCGTTCACTGAAGTAGATGTAGACAAATTAGTTGAGATTTTAGAGCGAGATATAATGATAGTAAATACTTATACATCTTTGGTGATTTACAGTTATAAAGAATAATAAAGCATATAAAATAAAAAAGGGGATTTATTATGGTACGTCGTAAGGAAGTTAAAAATCAGACTACAGAAGAGAAGATTGAGCAATTGTTCAAAAGAATAGAGTCTAGTGAAATACTCAAGAAACGTGTAAGATATAGGTATTTTACCCTTTCTACTTGGGACATGGCTCGTGTGATACTTTGGGAAACTGATAATAACGAGGAAAGTGCAATAGAGCGTTCTACTAACGGAACTTATAGTTTAAGCGCATTAGCAAAAGGGAAAAGCTCAATCATGAGTGTGGCGCATGATTTAAACCTTGTACCTGATGAAATACTGCCTTACGCCTGGGTTTATGTGGTTTTATACGAATATCTGTATGAGTTTGACTCTCGTCATTGTATTGAAGCTCTTGATATTTTAACGAAGCTTCGTGAGAAAATAGATGATGCAGGCTGTGATTTTATTTGGCTACAGCATCCTGTCAAAATAGTAATACCTTATACAAATTTTTATTTATTTGATGAGGACAAAGGTTGCAATGAGGATGAACGTCATGAAATATACCGGAAGAACAGAGAGAAGAGAGAATCGTTCAGTGAGATGCTGAACAGATTTGACCGTGCAATACGTGTTGATGAACTAGTAGATAACGTTGAAGAATGTGTTAAAAAGCTAATAGATTACTCGGTCATCCTTGACTTTAACTATGATGGGCGAGGAAATGATATTAGAGCGACAAAGATAGAAGAAGTAGACCATTCAATATATGAAGAAGACTAATAAAATTAGTTGGGAGTGACAGTTTAGGTGTAGATAGATACATTTAAAGAGATATTGGGAGACGTTGATAGATTTAAGGTAAACAATAGTGATGAAATATTTACGCCACCTAATATAGTTTAGGACATGTTAGATTTGTTGCCTGAGTCAGTATGGAATTCAAAGACGAGGTTCTTAGACATTTGTTGTAAAAGCGGAAACTTTTTAATTGAGATATATAACAGATTGGATAGAATTTTAAGCAGTGATAATAATTTTAAAGACCCAGTAAAACGCAGAAAACATATATTAGAAAATCAAATCTACGGAATATGTACAGATAGCTTTGAAGAAATGATGATAAAGCGTAGGATGCTAGGAGACCCATTCAGTGATAATGAAAACATTTCGACAATAGCTTATGTACATCCAGTAAGTGGAGCAAGCAAATAGTTTAGAGAACTTGCCCAGCTATCAAAGCAAAAGACGTTGAAGAAGAGACAAGAGCAGTTAGGATATTTGAAAGATGCAATAAAGGAGAAGTTTAAACAGATGGATTTCGATGTAGTAGTGGGTAACCCACCGTACAATAATGATATGTACCTTAGTTTTGTAATGATAGGACATGAGTTAGCAAAATAGTTTACCCTAATGATCACCCCAGCCAAGTGGCAGGCTAAAGGGGGGGGGCAAAACGACCTCTTCCGCAAAACAATTGTGCCGTATATGAGTAAGATAGTTTATTATCCTGTGGCATTTGAAATATTTGATATACTTGAACCTGATGGAGTATCTTATTACTTGATAGATAAAAGTATTCATCAGTTAAAGCAGATTATAAATATATGTAATACTTATAGTCTTATGTAGATGACTAAGATAAAGAAAATAGACTCAGATTAGGTCCTATTGAATTGTGCAGATTCTATTATAGAAAAGACTTCTAAAGATAAAAAATTAAGTTTTAGGCTTAATGATATGAGTAAAACATACCGAGTAGTAGCTGTTACAAAAGCGCCTGGAATGACGCATGCAAGGCATAAGGATACTCCAGTATATATAACTTCTATACTGTCTATAAGAGATAATTACTATGGACGTGAGAAAGATAGAATAAGCATATTTTCTACCGATGACTTTAGTGAAGCAGAGTAGTTTGTTTAGTATATGTATAGGAGACTACCGAGATTTCTGTTTTTGGCTTAGGTGTGTAAATTGACTGGAGTGTATAACAATTATGACTGGCGTTTCGTCCCAGACCCAGGAGCATTTGATCATATATTTACAGATGAAGAACTTTATAAGAAGTATAATTTAACGGATGATGAAATTAAACTCATAGAGTCAGTAATCAAGGAGCGTAAATAAATTATTAGAGGTGTGATAAGGTGCGATTTGATACAGTGATAGGAAATCCTCCATACAATAATGATTTGTATATACCTTTTGTAGAGATTGGTCATCAAATAGCTGTGAGTTATACTTTGATGATTACTCCTGCAAAGTGGCAAGCAAAGGGTGGAAAACAAAACGAACAATTTAGGAAAAAGATAGTCCCTTATATGAGAATAACTGTCTATTATCCTGATAGTAGAGACATATTTAATATAGATTGTCAAGGAGGAGTTTGTTACTATCTTATAGATAATGAAAGGCCATCTACTAGAAAGCTTACTACGTTGTGTAAAAATCAAAAGCTATTCGAGACAGATTATACAGAGGATATAACTGGAGAATCATTATATATAATGTATAACTCTAGAGTTAGAGGAATAGTTCATAAGCTTGGAAATTTTAAGCAGTTAAAATGCTTAAATAAAGCAAGAGAAGGAAAATATAACGTAGCAATTACAAATGTTTATTCTGAAAAGAGTTGTACTTCTAAGTCTGGAATGGCATACGTAACAATTTCTCCTTATATACTTCAGACAGTGTATAAGAAAAATGCAGATACATCGTTCCTAAATAGCTTTGATACAGAGTTAGAAGCAAAGAGCTATGTAAGTTATCTAGAAACAAAGTTTATAAGGTTCATGTTTTTATTAGCTAAGACGTCATTACATATGCAGAGTGAGTTTTCTTGGTCATTTATTCCAGACCCAGGGTCATTCGATCATATTTTTACAGACGATGAATTGTATAAGAAATACAGTTTAACTACTGATGAAATCAGTCTAATAGAAAGTGTAATCAAGGAGAGAAAATAATAAACAATAAAATTAGGAGGAAGTACAAATGATTAAAACTTTTAAACCTTTTGATACCTGGATTGGTCGTGAGAATACTGAGGACTTTATGAATTTGAAGGATACTGCTGAAAATAGAGTTTATCAGATGGTAGATGTTGACAATCCTAACGAAAAGGTGTATACGGCTAAAGAGATATACTGGCTTAAGAAGTTAAAGCGTGGAGAAATTAAGGTACGTGGCATGTCTATTAAGAACAATAGACTTGTAGAAAATACTTATAAACCTCATGGGAAATTGTTGACTGAGAAGTTTGCAGGATACTCTCAGAATTTGAAGAAATGCGAGTCCGATGAAGTTCGGTACAATAGCTTGACCGTGTTAATGCCTAAGAAAACTGGTAGATATACTATATTGAAAGTTATTGAGACTGGTGAAGATAATCCTATGACCTGTGTTCTCGTTAAAGACAATGAGACTGGTAAGAAATACTTGAAATATGGTTTAAATTGCAGTACGCTTGAGAATGAAACTTTTACAAATGCAATTGTGTTGCGTGGTCATGAAGGTGGATACCTAATTCCTAAGGATGATGTACCTTTTGTAAGTGTTGAGCTGATTCAAGATGACTTTGATGTAGTTGACGTAGTCAATAAAGCTTTTGATAAACTTAGCAAACCAATAATGAACATTAGAAATGAGCTGGAAAACATTCTAGAAAAGGGTTGGAGTGCAGTAAGTTTAGACGACTATCATTATTTTATTTCTCCTGAAGGCTTAGTAGATTTGAAACTCGGTTGTAAGATTTATAAAGAACTTAAGGATGCTTTTGATAGTCTTATGAATCTTGAAGATAACTGCTACGGTTTTGGTGGAATAGACTATAATATAATTGTGGACAGTTGTATTATTGGTGATATACTTGAAGAACTTGGTGCAAAGTACGTTGATTTTCTGAATTTATTCAATCTTGGAAATTTAAAGTTCTGCCTAAATCGAGAAAAAGATACAGATTTTGAAACTAATCTAAGCTTGAATAAATATACAGTTAAGAAAATCCGTGACAGATATGCTGGAATGAAAGAGACAGATATATCTGGTATTAAATACATCGATTTTTGTTCGAGTCCTTTTAAGTTTGATAAGCGTGAATATATGAAATATGCTTATTGTTTAGTTACTGGAGCAAATGAAAATAAGCGTATAATTATAGAACGTGATACCCCTTCTGTAGTGGTTCTGTACTCTAAGAATTTGGATTTCCTCTGTGATTCTTGGATTCATCAGTTTATGCTAGAGCTTAATAAATTCCTCAATCGTTTCGGTTGGAGAATAGATGACGTTGATAAAAAGTATATGTACTTGTCAAATATGTTTGACCCTGAAATGTACCCGGAGAGTAAGGATTTAATATCTCAATATTTTGATGGTGTAAGTCTTATAGCTGGTGAAGCAATCAAAATAAAGATAGAGAACCTCAGAAGGGTATTGAGCAAATATCCGTTTAATTTCGATGAAGAGACTAACAATAGAAAGCGTGCTCTTAAGTGGTCTAATATATTCTTTAACTTTAGTAACGCAGATACTTCTAAAGAAGTGATTGATATGCTTAACACTACGAAGCAGGTCTATCCTTTGATTGAGAATGCTTCTGATAATATGATAATTATGGAGTTTTTAGACTCTAGAGAATAAAATAGACTTTTAAGAAATAAATACCACAGTGAACTCTTTATGAGTCTGCTGTGGTATTCTTCTATCTTATGGGTACATCTTTTATGTATTTAGATTGAATAAATTTTTAAGTGATAGGGGATATAAGAAGTGAACATACACGTTAGAGATTTAAAACCTGAGGAAATGAAATATGCTCTTGGAACTTTGATGTATTGTCCTGGTGATAATGCAAAGATAGCTGATAAATTGATAGCAAATAAGCTTCCTGATTTGAATGTGTTGGTGCTGTGTTTAGAGGATGCAATACTGCTGCAGAACCTGGACCACGCTACTGATGTTTTGGAGGAAACTTTGATTAAGCTTCAGAAAGCAGTTAGAGAGAATAAGAACCTCAAGCTTCCTTTGCTGTTTATTAGAATTCGTAATCCTAATCATTTGGAGACTTCTTTAAAGCGTTTTGCGAAATATAGGGAAATCTTGAATGGTTTTGTAATGCCTAAGTATGATCATACTGTATCTGAGCAATACAAGAAGATTATAAACAGTATGCCTTATAATAAGTTTAAGTTCATGCCGATTATGGAAAGTCCTGTACTTATTGAAGCCCCTAATCGGAAGAAGGAGCTTATTAAGATTCGAGATGACTTACTGACTACTCGTGGTATTATGGGTGTACTGCTTGGAGGAAATGACCTGTGTAACTATTTTGGTATTCGTAGAAGCAGTAGACAGACCGTATATGACATTGGAGTAATTAGAGATATCATTTCTGATGTAGTATGTGTCCTTGGTAAACATTTCGTAATCAACGGTGCTATTTGGGAATACTTTGACGGTGACAATTGGGCAGAAGGACTTAGAGCAGAGGCTGAACTGGATAAACTCAATGGTTTGTTTGGAAAGTCTTGTATTCATCCTAAACAGCTCGGAGTTATCCGTGAGGCAGTCAAGGTCAGCGCAGTTGACTTTGAAGATGCTGAAGATATCATGAATTGGAATCGTGAAGCAGGTGTAGTTAAGGGTGCAAACAGTGGAAGAATGAATGAAGTCGCTACTCATCAGGCTTGGGCTGAAAAGGTGTATACAATTGGTCGTTTGTATGGTGTAAGTGGAAATGTGAATAATTCCGCTAGTAATGATTTAACTCATTTGGAGGAAATTTGAAATGCGTAAGAAAGTTGAAACGCTCGGGAAGATGAAAATTTTGGAGAATAAGTCAGGCTTGCCTGTAAGTGATGTAATCTGTATTTCTAAGAGAGATGGCAATAAGAAACGTCCTTATCTGATTTTGAATAAACTGCAAGCGAAATACATTCCTGTTCATCCCAGTGAAACGATTGATATGTTTGCAAACCTTGGAAATCAGATTGACTTTGGTGAAGAGGATGTAGTCTGTCCAATGAATATTGTAGTGGTTGGATTTGCTGAAACTGCTACTGCGATTGGGGCAGAGGTTGCAAGCGTTGTACAGGATAGGTACCCTAGCTATAACGTAACTTTTCTTCCTACGACTCGAGAGGTTTATGCTGTTGGGCCTAACGGTAAAGAACCTGACAAGATTGAATTTACTGAGGATCATTCTCATGCAGTTGAGCAAATCCTTTATGCAAATAAAGAACTCTTGAAATCTGCTCGTTATATCATTTTTGCAGAGGACGAGGTCACTACTGGAAACACTATTTGTCATTGTGTAGAAAAGCTGAAGACTATTACTGATGCTGGATACATCGTAGCATCTTTGATGAACTGTATGGACGATGATGAAATGCAGAAGTTTAAAGAACTAGACATTTCTGCTTATTGGCTAATCAAAACTGATAAAGGTGGTTTTGATGATTATGTAACCGAGACAGATGTTAGTGATGATATAGCAGATAATAAAGTTGACGAGGCAGATAAGAACAAGGGTGTAGTGCATTTTGTAACCTTAAAAGACTTTTCTTATCATTATAGCATACCTAATCCTAGGTTTGGTACTCCTATTCGTAGCTATAGAACTCGTTGCAATAAAGTTGCATACGATTTGACTCATGACGATTACCTTAATTTTATGAAGGATATTCCAGCTAAGTATGTTGGAGATACTAAGGTGTTGTGCATTGGTACTGAGGAATGTATGTATCCTGCTATTGTTATGGCTAAGGCTCTGGAGAGACTTGGTTATGACAGTTATGTTCAGGCTACTACAAGAGTTCCGACCTGTGTACACGTTGAAGGAGAAGAAACTTTAAAGAATCGTTATACAGTTGAGAGTTTGTATGGTGACAGAGTAAACTACGTATATAATCTTGATAAATATGATACGGTTTATATTATAACCGACGGAACTAAGAGACCTAATGAACTCTTGAAAGTTCTTGAATCTTTTGGAAATAAGAATATAGCAGTAGTTAATATCTGAGAGAATAAGAGATAAGCGACGATTGACAAGGAGATAAAAATGAATAAGCAGTTAAAGATTGTTAAGAGCAGTTATGACCCTAAAGACGTTACTATGCTGGTAAAAGACCTTACTGGTCTGGTGACTCCTGTAACAGTTGCAGAGAAGGACGAAATGGTTAAGAATGGTGCGTTTGAGCGTGCTATTATGATCAAAGAATATCCTATGAATCAGGAGTATGAAGATTATATTACTTCCCGGTTTGATATGTATATACCTAGTACTGCGGTGGCTGTAGCAAGTGTAGCTGAGCAAATCTATAAAGCAAAGGGTAACGACCTTGTGCTTGTAAGCATTGTTCGTGCTGGTATTCCTATTGGTATTTTGATTAAGCGTTACCTTGAGCATACTTATCATGTGGAAATCCCTCATTATGCAGTATCTCTTGTAAAGGGTCTTGATGATAATGCGATGAAATACATCCTGTCTAAGCATAAGGCAGAGGGAATTCAGTTTATTGACGGTTGGACTGGTAAAGGTACCGTAACAAATGAGTTAGTAGACTCTGCAAAGAATTATGCTGGCGTAGATGCTTCTCTGGCAGTTCTGTCCGATGTAACTGGTTTAGCTAAGTATGCAGGCATCCGAGATGATTTTGCAGTACCTTCTGCTCCTATGAATGCTTGTGCTACTGGTCTGGTAAGCATCACAGTATTTAATAACGACGTAGTTGGACCTGATGATTTTCACGGTGCGATGTATTTGAAAGACCTCGAGCCACATGATCATTCTCGTGCTTTTGTTGATATGGTCACTGAATATATGATTAGTCATACCTTGACTATTATACCTGAAACCCACCCGGCGGTTTATCTTGAGTGTCCTGAGGTAGCAAAGGACATTGGCGTTGATATGAAGAAGTTGAACCCTGGTATCAATGAGGCAGCTCGTGCTATTCTTCGTAGAGACTTAAAAGAACTTCTTGTACGCCGTGCAGATGATTGGGATGTACAGGTCATTGTGAGCCTGGCAAGAATGAAGGGTGTTGCAATTCGTGAATATCCCTTGAAGACTTACAAGGCAATCAGTGTTGCTAAGTAAGTGAAAATTAAAGAATAAGAGTGAAAATTCAAGAACAGGTAATTTAATACTTATGAAACAGAAGATATTCTTTACAGATTTAGACTCTACACTTATACTTAATAGCGGAGATCCTAAATACCTTGATGAAACAAAATATATTTGCGTATCTCGTAAATATAATAGACCTTCAGGGTTTATGAGATTAGATAACTTTCAGAAACTTCAGGAAGTCAATAAGATTTATACAGTAATACCCATTACAAGCCGTTGTTTAACTTCTTATATGGATGTAAATCTTGGGTTTACTCCAGAATATTCGTTAGTAGACAATGGTGCAATACTTTTGAATGGTAGGGAAATACTTACTAAATGGATGATAGACAGTGAGACAAATCTTGAAAATTCCTATGATGCTTTTAAAAAGTGTAGAGAATACTTAATATCATTAGGGTACTTTGAGAAATGGGGAAGTCCATTTGTTTTAGACTTTTCTACAAAGCGAAAGGACTTAAGTATTCCTGCCGTCAGAGAGGGGTTGTTGAAAGACATTCTGGACTATGAGAAGTATCCAATAGCTAAGTATACTTTAGATGGAGTAATAAACAATTACATTTCTGGAAATCTACATAGTATATTGATTGTAAACAGTAAGATGACTAAAGAAAAGTCAATTAAACGATTTATAGACTGTGTAGTAAATCACGATGACCTTGGAAAAATTTATGTAGCTGGCGACAGTACCCCTGATTTTGGTATGCTGAAAGCATTTGAGAATAGCTTTGGTACAGTTGAAAGTCCAGCAAATACTAAGTTTAGTATGGGTTCGAACGATTTCAGAAAAGATGCAGACAATATAAGTGAGTTTACGTCTTTCATACTTGATAAATTACTGTTGAATAAGAACTAAAGATACAAAGTTTAGGTGGTAATACTAATGGATAATGATAAGAAGTCTAAGTTCAATAAAACTAAGACAGTTTTAGATAGAACTATAGCAATTTTAGCTTTGATACTAGTCATATCTTTAATAGTTATGTTCATATCGTTTAAAGTTAAAACAAGTATGCTTGACAAGAGCGTATTAAATCAGAGTGCAAACAGTTCTACAATCGAGGAACTTACTGATAAGTTTAATACGACTTTAGCAATTCCTCAGTCTGTATCTTCTTTAGGAGATTTACAGTGTGAGAATTACAATAACATGCTTGCAATACTTTCAAGTGAAGAGACCGGTATAGAGCTAGCTTTTGCAGACTTTACTAATGTAATGGCTTGTCCTCTTGGAATATATGCTGAATTCAGTGTAGATAAGTTTTATAGCTGTAAAACGAATGCAGTTGACTTTGTAAGGTTGAGAATTTCAGATACTGAAACTTATATAACTTATAAATATTTGAATTTAGCTTATACTCTCAAGATACCTACAAAGTTGTCTGAAACAGAAGCTTTAAGTTACTTAGGTTTAACAGTAGCAGATGTGGAAGAAACAGATGCTGAATCGTTAAACATTAAACTTGGTGTTGAAAGCGTTGATACTTCTGAGACGGCTAAAGAAACTGGAGTATATGGACAGTATAAAATTGATTTCAATGCTGACGATTTTGGGTTGATTTACGGTATTGATATTGATGGATCTGTTAAATTCTACTTGGACAATAAACTTTTGATTGAAGTCACTGATACACTGGATCCTAGCGTAGACAGTTTAGATGGAGTACAGAATTGTGAGTTGTATAGATCTGATATAGATAGCAATATAGCTTTGATGTTTTACAATCAGACTTATGAGCTTGGTACTGATGAATATACTGCTTATAACAGTTTGATTATGATTATAGACAGTTTAGCTTCTGGAATTGATTATGCGGAATAAGATATACTTGAGGGTTAAAGTTAATTGACAGTAGGTTACTTATAAGAGCTGTAAAATAAGAGTTAGAAAAGTCGCAAGATTTTCAGTCTTTAAAATGTTAAATGCAATTTGAATAGTAGACTTACAATTGAACTTTATATGCTTAGAAAGTAGTTTTAAATTTAAAGTTAAAAGAGAGTGGAGAGATAATTATGACAGTTCGAGAGGGTATGTTATAGGCTTTAACTTAGAGTGTTGTACGTAAGAATAATTATTAGATTGACTTAGAATTAGCTGAGGATATCGCAAAGAGAATGTTAACTGCTATAACCTTGATTTTACCTTTTGGTATTAGTGAGACTAATAACTTAAGCAGTAAAGCAGTGGTTTATGTAGCGAAGTCAAATGATTGGGAAGTACTTGTCTTTGAGAATGTAGTGGATGCAATAGTGTTCGCAGCAAGTGCATTTTATGAGACCTATGTTGTGCAAGATAATCAATGTATAGATTGGTGCGTGTCTAGAAATAAGATTATATATCATGATTTTGAAACATGCAAAAATGTGGTTATACCTGCATGATATTTGAAAAAGAATTTGAATGAGGCTTGCTGAAAGGTTGGTCTCAGATTGTAAGTTGAAAAGACGTTTAACATTGTTAAGATACTAAATACAGGCAAGTTGGTCTATATTGATTGACTTGCCTGTATTTAATAATATAAAATATTTAAGTATGTGGGGATTTATGAAGATTAAAGGCTTAAGAGATTAGTATACAATACTACCTGATTTGGTTTATAGCTAGTATTTTGATAAAGCTATGCCAATATTTCCTGATAGCAAACTAGTTTAGATATAGCTGTATTCTCCCTATAATTTTAATGGTTCTTATATGGCTCAGTTAAGACCTCCTTATGATGTGTTTAGAGCCTATAAGAATGGAGATATAGATGAAGAACTATTTATATAGCTGTATTATGAAAGGGTACTAAGTCGTTTATCAGTTGATGAGGTATACAATGTTTTAAAAGGAAAAATCATTTGTTGTTGGGAAACGCCTAATAAATTTTGTCATAGGTCTATAGTGCTTGAATGGATAAATCAGGCTAAGGGTCTCGGATATGTTGGAGGAGAAGTTTAAATGAATAAAGAGGATTTGACTTACCTGAACCTACTTTACCAATTTGTTGAAGACGTTGATAAAGAAGGAAGGTCTGGAAAATTTTATAGATTATACAATCCTGGTGACCCTGGATTTTTGGTGTGTGATTCCGATGCAAAATTTGTGTCAGACTTAAGGTTTGCTAGTTTTGACTTGATTGGACCTTTGGTGGCTTTTAGCCTATATACGCCTGAACTTGAAGTTGACGAGTTCAATCAAGAAGAAATTGAGATGCTATATAAAACAGACAAAACTGACTTTTATTTAAGATATAGAGTTACAATGTCTTTTATGGTTAGTCAGTATGATTTGCAGAAATACGGCTTAAGAGACGCTTTGAAGAATTGTGAGGTATACTCTGAAATTTCATGTCATAACATTTACAAGCTTGCTGACGGAGAGTTGTGGGCAGTAAAAAATTCGATGAGCAAGATTGGTTTGTTTGATGACACTGGAAAGATAGTAGCTCCATTTGTTTATAGTAAGGTATTCTTTTCGAAGAAATTAAAGAACGGTAATTTAGAGATAAAGATGAAAGCTCCTAGCTGTGATAACAATATGGATAAGTATGGTGACTGGATGAAACTTGAGTATGACGTAAGTCGTAAGAAGTTTGACTATTACTTCTTACTTACTTTATGCGATGGTAGATATGCAGCGGCTACTTCGTATACAAAATATACAGAGTTGGTGCCTAATGAACATTACAGATTTTACGGACCTATGGTAGCCGTGATAGACAAATATAAAGTTAAGTTTAGACTTATGGACTACTGTGGAAGACTTTTGGGAAAAGAATACGAATCAATTAGAAAGTCTAAGATGCATACTCTATTTGGAAAACACTTATTTGAAGTTAGAGATAACAGTGATAATAGAGATTACTACGGTAAACATAGTTACGGATACATTGCAGACAATGGCTTTGAGCTTGTAGAACCTAATAAGTACTTCATTGCATCGCCTATTGGTGACAATGGTTTATTTGAGGTAACTAGGCTGGAAGATGTAGATAGCAATAAACCTAGAAAGCAGTCTCACGGAATCTGGGATGGACTTAATCAAGTAATGGTTGAGTCTATTCGAAATGATACGGCTTATATAGAGAAGCATTTGTCTTTGATTACTATACTTATGGCTGAAATCAGAATACCTTATAAGCCTGTAATGAGGTTTATAGTTGGAAATGATGGAAAGCTTTATGATAGAATGGAAAAAGCTTTTGAAATTTATAGAGATCGTAACAATCCCAGACTTCATATCTTAATTGTTTATGGTAAGAAATATTATTGTGATATAGAGTCTTGGGATAGAGTTAAGGTCTTGAAGAATAAAATTGATGAAAGAGAATACTCTTGGATAAAAGTAGCTTGACAGAGAGGTTGTGAGGTATGGAAGATACTAGCAAGACTTTGAAGCTTGTGAATGAATACATTGTGTTAACTTTGGGTAGCAAGCCGGAAGTCAATTTTAGAAAAGTGGCTGAAAAGGGAATACGTGTTTTTATATCTGAATACAATGAAAATAAAGAAACTGGCCTTGTAGAGTCTGTGCTTGATACTTCTGAGAATTTGGACTCTGCAATTAGAAAGGATATAGAGCGTATTTTTGGAGTAGACGATTTCTATTTTGAAATTATAGGTATGCTTGATAGTTATATGAACTGCGACATAGGAATAAGAGTTCCTACTCGTTGCTTAAAGCTGCAAACTTTGGTAATTATAAGACAAAGCAATGCGGCCAGGTTAGCTCTCAATGCACATGTGAAAGGCAGTTGGGCTTGGTTAAATATCATTAGAGATGATGAAGGAACTCCACTTGAAGAGAAGCTAGCTAACAAGCCTGATAATCCTACTTTGGTTATAGATGAGCTATGCAATAGCCACATGGAGGAAGTCATGAAGGCAGTTGAGTGGGTGCGTCATAAGCTGTACTTTACAAACTTAGTGTTTAGTTTCTTGCCAGAGAGTTTTACTCTTAAAGAATTTGAGGAAGCTTTTAATACTTTGAATGGACATGAAGCTACTACTATTAAAAAGAAGTGGATATCTAAAGTGGAAGAGACAGGCGAAATGTCAAATGGATTGGCTCATAGACCTGCTAAGTTATACAGATTGAAAGTTTAATAACAGGTGGAAAAATGGAAAACAATAAGAAAGATAGAAAAGACTCGAATATTAAGCGATACATAGCAGTTGCTTTGATATGCTTAGCTGTGTTGCTTGGAATACAGCTGCTTTATATGATTACATCCTATGTTCCTGATATAAAGGACGAAGATGTTAAAGTAACGGCAGACAGTTTAAGCGCAGAGCTTACTGAATATACTTCTGAAGTTGCCGATACTTGTGCAAATAAAGTAGCAGACAGTACACTTTTAAGTGACTTAGATATAGAAAGTTATAAGACAGTTTTAGAATCTAGTATACAAGAGAACCTAGTCATTGGGTATAAAATAGGGAATACAGATAAGAAAAATTCGTTAGCAGTTGTAACTTTTGATGTACAGTCATTGAATTTGACTGGGTATAGCGATAAGGTTTCTGAAGCAGTCAAAAACGATATAAAAGACTTTATGAATAGTGATATACTTAGTAAGACATCCTCAATTTCTCAGGGAGATAACAGTGGTGAAAATTTAGAAGACAGTGCAGCGTTAGACGTTGTTGGTGAAAATTTTGAAATTGAGAATGAGTTGAATACTAATAAATACCTTGAGGAGCCTTTGAAAGTTGCAGAAGACTTTGGAGTTAAGAGTATAACTTATGACGTAAGATTTGAATACGACGAAGGAACTAATGCTTGGGTAGTAAATAGTGAAGACTATTCTGTTCTGTTAGAGCAGTGTAAGAACTTAATATCTTATGATTTATTTAGCGAGGCAGATAAACTTGTAGTGATTACAAATGGTTTGTCTGTTTATGACATTTTAACAAGTGATGAATACATACAGATAATCAATGATTTCGTAAATGAGAAACTTGAAACAGTTAAAGATATTGATTACAGTCAATTTATAAAAGATAGCTTAAGCAATATTGTGGATAGTAATGAAACTTTGGATGGTGAAATCTAAAATGTTTAAGAATATACTTGTATTTTGTAGAGGTCATGCAGAGGATTTTGCTAAAGAGCCTCATGAATTTGGTTCGGCAGTTATATCAATTAAAACTCGTGAGGACCCTAGTGACCCTTATATCAAGTTTACTGATACAAATAATATCAAAGAAATACTGTTTATGGCTTTTAATGACGTTGAAAACGAAGTTGAAGGCGGTATAACTTATAAAGAAGCTCATAGAATAGCTGAGTTTGTGCGTCATATAGCAGAGCATAGAGATGATGTTGATACCTTAGTAATTCATTGTGATGCTGGGGCTAGTAGAAGCGCAGGCGTAGCAGCGGCAGTGGCTAAGTATTATTTTAAAGATGACGAAGACTTCTTTAAAAGATATACCCCTAACGCAAGATGCTATAGACTTGTATTAGAAGAGCTAATGCAAGTAGATAATAAGTAATAGAGATTAGAAAACAATTAGAAATATAGAAAGGTTGGTATATATTATGGAATGGCCAGTTGTAATTGGTGTATGTCTTATAATTGCAGGCATATTTATAGCCGGTACTGCTTTGGGAACTCGTGGAAAGGCTTTACCTATAATCATTGGAATCGCAGTAGGAGTTTTCGGAGTTTATGTGATTATGAATGGCGAAGTAGCTTTTCAGCAGGTTATAAACTTTGTAAACAAGCTAAGATAACAAATATTTAAAAGGCAATAGCAATATTTAAAATACAATAGCATTTGAAGTTGGTGTAAAACAATGTTAAATAAAGGTCGTCGTTTTATAAGGGAGTTTGATACAATTTCAGATATAAATGACTTTTGTAGCAAATATTCCTGTGTTCCTATAAACATTATACCTGTTGTGGTGAAGACTACTTATAAAGCTGTTGGAGCTACTTCCGCTTTAAACACTTTAATTCCTAAGTATTCTTATGCGACCATACTTCAACCCGTTGAAGATGGCTTAACCTACAATGAAGTTGAAGCAGAAATAACTGCTATTGATAACGGGGCATCTTCAAGTTCTGTTTCTGCTTCTAATTCTGCAAATAAAGCAGTTGGAAATAGAAAGACAGTAAGTGGATTTAGAGAAAACAGCAAGCCTAAAGATCTGAAGCCTGTTAGAGTTGATGATAACAATGATGATGAGTATGATAATACTGACACTTCTAAGATAGCAGACATTATAAATGAAGCTGGTCGTACGTTGGTACATTCTGACAGTGAAGTTGATAGACCGCTGTCTTCAGGAAAAGCAAATCCTAACGAGGAATTATGTTTAGATAATGTAGACTATAGGAAAATTGCTGAAGAGCTTCATTATGATGCACAAGACAAGAAGAGAAGCAAGCAATGGTTTATGGAGCATAAGCATAGACCTTTAGACAGCTACGTTAATCACATGCATTTATTGCCTTGGCAAGAAGATTTACTTGTTGCAATGGCTTGCAATCCTAGTAACTACAAGTAAAGACATTATAGATAGAGTTATAACTTAGAGAATATATAAAATACTTTTAGAGATAGGGAATATAGGCATCCTCGATTTAGGGTGACTATTATCCCTATCTTTTTTATATTATTGGGTATAAAAGTATAAATTATATGGAGGTTTTGCTATGATTATCAATCCTGACGAAATTTATTTGGAACATCAGAGTTTTTGGTTTAAACTATCTGCTCGTTTGAATATCGGGTGGGGTAAGAGGTTTAACTACCTTTTCAAATAACAGGTGATAAGTAATGAGAAATGTTTATTACATTCTAAAGAATGGAAATACAAATAGGTTTTGGGCAGATAATCATTGGGAAGATAAAGCAAGCTTAGCTAAGAAGTACGAAAGCTTTGATACTGCTAAGTATATCTGTGATACAATTAGGGCTTTTGGGACTGAGTGTACTATTGTAGAAGTTACAATATCTATTGATATTAAAGAGGTACGTAATGAAATCAATAGTTTAAACTATGGGAATATAAGTTTAGACAGTGTGGAAAATGCTGAGACAAATAATAAGTCTGAAGACAAGCTTGATGGAATCATATACTTCTGCAATAAATACGGCAGAGCTTATGACCTGGTAGGACATTGCAATTTTCCACAGGACTTGCTTCATGCAGATGAGATAACTGATAAAATTCGAAAGTACTGTAAATATAAAGGTAGAGAAGCAGGTATAGTTAGTATGTCTGAGGTAAGATATAACAGCGTTATATATGCTACTGCCTCTGGCTGTAGTGATTTAGGTACTTTTATGATTCATAGGAATCAATAATTTATTGAAGTGACTTTATGTAAAGGACGGATTGGTTTATGCAGTAGAATTTTGTAACTGCTTGTGATAGATACATTGAAAATAGAATAGGTCATTAGTTGAATGATATGCAGACAAAAGCGGCTTTGCATACTTGTGGTCCTGAGTTAATCATAGCAGGTGCTGGTACAGGAAAGACAACTGTACTTGTGAATAGGATTGTTAACTTGCTTAAATTCGGAACCTCTTATCAGTTTAAGAGTTATGATGAATCTAAATTTTCTGACAGGCAGTTAGAGCAGTTGTATAGATGCGAAGGCAATGAGGAATTGGATGAATTACTCGCAAATGATGTTCCTAATCCTTGGAATATATTAGCAATAACTTTTACTAATAAGGCCGCTGGAGAGTTAAGAAATCGTATAGCTAAGGCAGTTGGAGAGGATTTGGCTAAGGATATAACTGCTTAGACCTTTCATAGTTTATGCGCTAAGCTATTAAGAATAGAGAGCAAGTATACCGAATATTAGAGTCATTTCACTATATATGATTCTGACGACAGTAAGCGTGTAATGAAGGACATTATTAAAGATAAGTATGACCCTGATGGGAACGGTGAATGTGACCTAGATGTTTAGACAGCTCTAGATTATATATAGACTTTTAAAGATAATATGAAATCAGTTGATGATGTAGAGGAAGACATTAGGAATTGTGTGTACGATACGTCATCTATTGAGTATCAATACGTATAGCTTTACAAGCCATACCAGGAATTTTTAAAGTCTGCTGATGCAATGGATTTTGATGACCTTATTTTTAATATGGTCAAGTTGCTAGAGTAGAACAGTGAAGTTCTTGATAAATACCAAACTAAATATAAATATATACTTGTTGACGAGTATCAAGACACTAGCAAAGCACAGAGCGAGCTTGTGAAATTGTTAGCTGGCGGATGGTTTAACGTTTGTGTCGTTGGTGATGAAGATCAGAGCATTTATAGTTTTAGAGGAGCTGTAGTTGATAATATACTTAAGTTCCCAGATATTTACCCTGGTACTTATGTGGTAACTCTTGAGCAGAATTACAGGTCTACTGGAAATATATTAAAACTTGCAAATTAGGTCATTAAGAATAATAAGAATAGAACTGAGAAGGCTTTGTGGACTAAGAGTAGCAGTGGAGCATACATAGAGTATAAGGATGCAGACTCTGATATTGATGAATAGACCTGGATAGCTGATCAAATACAAGATAATAAGTTTAAGTACTCTGAGACTGTGATACTATATCGTATGAACTAGCAGAGTGCGTCTATAGAAAGAGTTTTTATAAACAAAAAGATACCTTATAGAATCGTTGGTGGATTGAAGTTCTTCGATAGAAAAGAAGTTAAGGATATTTTATAGTATTTATAGATGCTTGTAAATCCTAAAGATACTGTGAGAATTAAGAGAATTATAAATGTTCCGGCTAGGAGAATAGGGAACTAGACTGTAGAGAAAGTAGAGAGAATAGCTAAAGATAACGGGATAACTATGATAGATGTTTGTAGGAATCCTGAGAAGTGGAGCAGTATTAAAAGAGCTGGAACATCTTTGAGAAAGTTTTATGACATTTATGAATCCTTAGTAGGTCAGTTGGATAAAATACCTCTATAGGATTTGATACAATAGATTTATGATGAGTCTGAGTATGAGAATGCAATACTTGGAAGTACAAATTTTGAAGATAGAAAGATGAATATAGCTCAGTTGGAGAGTATGGCTGACGATTTTGAGAGAAACAATCCTACTAAGTAGGCTCAAGACTTTTTAGAGGAAATTAGCTTACTGTCTGATGTAGATAGCTATGACGATAAAAAAGATTGTGTAACTTTAATGACGATGCATGCGTCTAAGGGACTAGAGTTTAATAACGTTTTTGTTATTGGTTGGAACGATGGAATATTCCCTTAGAACAGAGTAATTCAAGAGGCTGATTTAGACCCTGATAGACTTGAAGAAGAGAGACGATTAGCTTATGTGGCTATAACTAGAGCTCGTAAGAGATTGTTTATATCTAGAGTAGATTAGATGTTCTTATGGGGTCAGTTTAAGACTTTTCAGCCTAGTAGGTTCTTGATGGAGTTTGATACTTAGGTATTTAAAGATGAACTTAAATAGCTAAACAGATATAAAAATAAAAAGACAGATGTAAATAAAAAGAAGACTGAAAGATTGGTCAATTTACCTGTAGCTGGTGATACTGTGATTGACCGGGCAGGCAATAAGTCTGAATTGGTAGAGCTTGAGAATCTGGGTAAATGCCATTTAGCATTTATAAAGAATGCTTCTGGAACTATAGAAAGGGTTATATGGGAATATGCAAATCTACGTATAGTAGATTGATTATACCTTTAGTAAGACTTTTTATGATTGAATATAGATATTTAATTTTAAGTTAAAAGGGAGGGCAGTTATGATTACGTTAGTCGACGTCGTAAAAAATGGTACGCGTATACTTGGATATAACTGTCTGGAAGATGACAGGATAATCTTCTTACCTAAAGAGGACGTAATAGCTGAAATTAGGAACAATAACTGTACTAATGGCAAAGTTCAAGAATATAAGGGATCTATAATAATTAGAGTGTTGGACGGATACAATACTACTCCTAAACCTAAGGTGATAGACCTTGAACAAATGCCTATGATTGATAAGTTTAAGACAGCTACTAAACCTATAAATCCTTGGTACAAATTTGTATAATCTAGAAGTAAGTAGGTAGAAAGCATGATAGCATGATAGTATGTCTGTACCTTAATGCGAGGTAGAATTTATGAGAGATATGAGGAACAATTTAAAAGATGTGCAAAACATGCTAGAACAGCATAAAGACAATAAGTTAATGAAGCAATAGCTTATAATAGCTGAGATAAGATATATGGTTAAGCAGAATATCGTATTAGCTTATAAGTAGTACAATAGTAAAAATGTAACTATACAAGGAATAGTTCGAGATATACGAATACAAGACTCAAGTATAATCATAACGATTGGATGTATCGTATATGGATATACAGATGCAGTTATAAATTGCAGATTGTCTATGTAGGAAGAAAATATATCTGATGTATCTTAGCTTATAACAGGGAGCTTAGCTATAGTACAAGGGTTGTAGGTTGTTGAGAATAATGATATTATAGTTATAGACTCTAAAATTTTGAATTGTGCTTAGTAGTTAGAAAACTTAAAGACATTGAATGCTATGTAAAAACTATGTTAAATTGGGGTTGTAAAATATGGGAATTGACAATATTGACGTTGTTAAGAGTAACGAGACTTAGGAAAATTAGGGAGAATCTTTAAAGTAGCAGGTACAGTCTCTACTCCAGTAGTTTGCTAAAACGAGTAAGAAGTAGTATCTTATGAGTTTCTTATATAACAGTGATGAAGAAATTCAAAACGAAATAATATACTTGTAGTTTCAAGTTTACTATCATGACGATTTAAACCCGTTTCAGAGTTTGATGCCTAAAATCGTAAGATTTAATATGGTTGGGCCTTACCCGGAAGCTCTGATGGATGAAGTTAAATACTTGCTAATGATGCGAATACAAAATAAAATGTTGTTAGATGCCAAGAAGTCTGGAAAGGACTTACAAGAGGTTATGGCTTAGAAAGAGTTTAATGAATCTTTAGATGCTGAAGTAAATCGTCAAATGGAAGAATTGTTTAAGGATAAAAATGAAAGGTACTACATGCTTGTAACTACTGATGACGTTGAGTATCAAGGGGAACTCCAAAAGATGATGGAAGATGGCAGTGAAATACAAATTAAAGACAAGAAGATAAAGCTGGTTCTTGCCGAGTTCGATTGATACTTTGAATATAAAGATAATACAGTTGTAAAGGCAGCCTGAACTATATTTGGGCTGCCTTTAACTATGCTTAAACAGTAGAGGTATATATTAAATTTATTTTTAGCATATAGGGGGTTTTGATATGCTAGAGGTAAACCTACTAGGTAATGGTGGAACAAGACTTACAAGTAGAAGATATCTGACTTAGGCTTATGTTAGAAATAACGAGTTTAATGTTTTGATAGACTGTGGAGAGGGAACTCAAAGATAGATAGAAAAGTTAGGACTTTAGATACCTGCGATAGACGTAATATTATTGACTCATATTCATGGAGATCATACTTATGGGCTTTTAGGTCTTATTTAGAGCATGGATTTGGCCGAAAGACGTAGACCTTTGATGATAGCGTCTGCAGACTATAGTATAATCAAAGTAGTTGAAGGATTGCTTAAATTTTAGACTCATAAATTTTAGATATTATATAAAAATTTATATCAAGAAGAAGAACAGATAAAGCTTTGGAGCAATTAGAAAGACTAGATAAGTATTGGCGATGGACAGTTGACCTACAAGGATTTAACAATAACTCCTATTAAATTAAGGCATAGCGTACCAACTTTTGGGTATGTCTTTAATGTTCAAAGATTAGCTAAGTTCGATAGGGAAAGAGCTATACAAAATGGAATACCTATCAAGTATTGGAATGCTTTACAACATGGTAAGTCTGTAAGAGACGATTCTGGAAATATACTTACTCCTTAGATGGTGTTGGGAGACAGTAGAAAAGGCGTTAAATTCGTATACGCTACTGACTCTAGTCCTTGCAAAGGTTTAGTGTGCAGTGATGTTTGTGGTGCGGACCTTTATATATTAGAGTGTATGTATACAAATGAAGATGACAGACGTAAAGCTCTAACAAATAGACATCTTATGATAGATGAGTAGATCGAAGTGTTTAAGAGAACAAATCCTAAGAAAATGGTGTTAACTCATTTATAGGTTTAGGTTGATGATGTTAAAGCTAATTGCAAGCTTATGCAGTTAACTCATAACAATTAGAATATAAGGATAGGCAAAGCTGGAGATAAGTTTGAGCTTAATTTTATTGACTAATAGACTTTGGAGGAATATGAATGGTTCAGTATGTAAAAAATAATAAGGATTTCAGAAACAAGCTGATAATAATAGCAGTGATAGCAGTTTAGATGCTATTTTGTTAGGCTAACAGTCCTTTATTCGGATATAATGACTACTAGGATTTGGCAATATATACCGTAATAGGTAGAGCATTGAGAAATGGTCAAGTCCTTTACAGAGATGTTTTTGATCATAAAGGACCCATATTCTTCTTTCTTTAGACAATAATATACTTTAACAAGTGGACAGTCTGGCTATATGATATAGTTACTTATGCAGTATAGGCTATATTTTTGTATAAGTAGATTAGACTATTTAAAGGCTAGTTAGGCAGTTTAGCAGGAACCTTATTTACAATAGGTTGTGAGATATCTTTCATGTGGGACGCTGGGTCTCCTGAGCAGATATTTATGATGCTGTTCTATATTTAGATGTACTTGATACTTAAAAATGATAACAATGAGAAAACTTGGTTTATATTTGGTATAATTGTAGGTTACATCTTTTACTAGAAAATAAATATCTTACTTGGTTGGTTTCCTGCTTTTGTGTATTTGACTTGGTTATAGATAAAACAAAAGAGAGTCATTAAAAATTTTGTATAGGCTTAGATACCTTTCTTAATAATGACTTTGATTGTGTTTGGGTATTTTGGGATAAATAATTAGATACCTACTTTTATAAGCAGTTACTTTTTACAAAATGCTGGATACGCAGTAAATACTCTAAAGACTCTCAGCAATCTGGTATGTGGACTTTAGATAGTCGCTATAGTCTTAATATATTTAGTAAGACGTAAAAATAGCAGTAAGGTATTGTGGGTAGTTGCTTTAATGATGATATGTGCGTAGATTGGAGAAGTTGGACTAAGCGGTCATGTTTATCCATACTATATAATTCTTTTATTGCCTTGTATATAGATGCTGTTTCTTACTAAAGATAAAGAGAATACAGATCGTCATTTATTGTGGCTTTAGGTTAGTATACTAAGTCTAAGTTTATTTGGAATACAGTCTATGTAGACAGTTCAGAACAGACCTGATTAGTTCTTAAAATAGGCTGATAGAGATATAAGATATCAATTCTATCAGGATTTAATAGCTGATGGAGAAACTTTTGATGCGTCTTTTGGTGGAGTAACTACTTTATATGCTATAGATTGTAACTTAGCTTATTATTTACCTTACAATCCGGTTAAATATTCTACTTTCTGCAATATGACTTATAAAGCTAATCCTGAAATGTATGATTAGACTTATGAGAAAATAAAGAACAAAGAAATAGAGTATGTAGCTATTCAGTTATAGACTGATGGTCGTATAGTAATGGGGATACAGGGAGCTACTGCTATGGAGCAGATAAATAAAACGTTAGATGCTATAGCAGATAATTACGACTTATATAAAACCTACAAGATAAATGATGAAAAGAGCTTAGTTGTTTATAAGTGCAAGGGTGAGTGATTTAATAACATGCGGTTAACTGATATAAAGTCTTAGTTAGGTATAGGGGAGCTTAGTGAGAAGTAGATACATCATGTATTGAAGAATTTGATAGAGCCTGATAAAACTAAGCAAGAGATAAGACTTCCGGGCAATGTAGGAATAGCTGATATACTTAGAGATTTGTCTGATGGCAATAAAGAATCTGTAGAAATACAGAGTAAAGGAATATATAGACTTAATCAGAAATTAGATTTCTATTTATAGAAAGGATATAAAACGACAGTAGTTTACCCTGTCGTAACTAAAAAGGTTTTGAACTGGGTTGACCCAGTTAGTGGACAAGTATTAGAAAGTAGGAAATTCTAGACTGGAAAGAGTGTGCATATTTTATAGAATGAGCTATACGGTATACAACCTTATGTAGGTAAGATAAATTTTCAAGTATACTTATTAGAGGCCGATGAGTACAAGTACTTAGATGGATATGGGCAATCTAATAAAAAGCACGCTACTAAGATAGATAAGATACCTACTAATGTAATCGCAGTTGAATCTTTTGATAAGATTGAAGACTATTTGAAACTTGTACCTGAGTGCTATAGGTTAGATAAAACAAGCTTTACTAGTGATGATTATGCTAAAGCTTGTAAGACTTAGGTAGATTTAGCGAGAACAGAGTTACTTGTATTACATCGTCTGGGACTTGTGGCTAGAGTGGGTAAGGTCGATAGAAAATACTTGTACAGAGTTGTTTAATTATCTGTTAATTCAGTTTTAGTTCAAATGGTTAGACTCTCTTAAATACTCAGAATTTTGTAAAATATAAAATAAATTTTAAAGAATGTTAAACTTGTGATTTGTTTAGTGAGACTGTAAGATGTAAGTTAAACAGTTTCTTGGGGGTGTCATTGCATGAGATTAAAAGTTGGTAACCTAGTTAGACAATCTATGCTTGGGTTAGCAATTACGTAGTTGGCAGTAATGTAGGTCTTTGCTGCTGGCGACATAGCTGGCCCAGGCAACTCTACGGGCGAATATAAGGATGATGGAGCGTCTGGTACTGCTTCTGGTGAGCCTTATTATTACAATAAGACTATAGAAGATGCCTACGGGTCTACTTTTGAATATGGTAATAGAGACAGCGGTTTCGGTACCTTTACAATGGGCAATCATGATACTACTCTTATTGCTCAGTGGGACTAGATTCACTATGCTGTAACATTTGATGCTACTGCTAAAGTGAATGATACTGATTTATGTAATACTTAGACTATATAGTTTCACCATGTACCAAAAGAAAATGGTGGCGTACCATATTATAGATGGTACGACGTAATGGATGCCTCTAATAAGACTAAGTTTATAGGTCAGTATGATGCTGATGGTAACTATACTGCTGGCAGTGGTACAGTTGAACAATATACAAATATAAATGTTCCTGGTGGAGACCCTTTTGGAACGGCAGAGGCTACAGGTACTCTTGAGTATAACTTAAGATATGATTCAGTATATCAGTTATTTGATAATGGTCAGAATGAAACTGCAATTTTCTAGAAGATAGGTTATAACTTAATAGGTTGGTCTACTAGGCAGCCTCAGACTTATGAAGAAATGCAGGAAATGGCTAAATGGCCTGTTGTCGATTATATAGACGGTGCAGAATGTGACACTAGACTTAAGTAGTAGGATAAATATGCTGGAGCAAATACTGATGGGACAGTAGCAGATTTAACTCAAAATGGTAAAAACGTATTGTTGGCTGATGGCGGACAGTTTAAAAACTTGTCTTGGGGTTTACCTAACGAATACGTTAACGATACTTATTAGAAAGTTACTTTGTATGCAATATGGGCTCCTAAGCAGGTAACTAGTAAAGTGTATTATACTTTACAAAAAGAGGATGGTACTTATAGCCTAGATATTTCTGACACTGCTAATGTATTGCTGGCTGACAAGAGCTACAGCGTAATACCCACTGATACTGTAGCTGATGTTGTTGAAGAAATAGCAAATACAGGTTAGTTTAACGGTACTTGGAATACTGATGGAAGTATTTGGACAAGAAGAACTATAGATGATAGCCGTGTATATAAGTATGATGGAGATACATTCCATGATTTGAGCTATTCTGTAATTGATGTACAGCAGACAATTTATCAAGCAATTCCAGGAGAAGATTAGACTCTAGATGGTAATGCAAGTACAGTAGATAAGGGAAGCTTCTTCTTAGATACTACTGATTAGACTATTTATATAAAGGTGCCTAGACGTAAAGTTGAAATGTTCGTTTACGGTATGTTATAGAAAAACAGTAACGGTTATTTCTATACTCAATCTAAATTGAAAACAGACGATGGAGAACTGTTCGGTACCTTTAGTGTAAAAGCTAAAAATGCTTCTGCTTATGTAGAAACTAGAGATAACCCCACTCCTACTTAGGTAGATTTAGCAGATTCTACTTTAAGAAACGTTTACTAGATGACCCTGACTGCTTATGCTGGACAGACAGTTGATATAACTAATGTATTAGAAACTGGCAAGTAGACTCTTGGTGGATATACTTATAGCTACCTAGGAAATTCTTATGGTAACGGAGAGTTTAACTAGTCTTATTAGACTGAGGGACCCAAATAGACTTCCAGAGACATTAAGATAACTGTTGGAACTGGTAGCATGTATGTGTTACTTTATTTTAATAAGGAAGAAGCTCCTGCAAAACCTTTGGAAGTAAAGTGGAATGAAATGACTCGTAATTATCATGACCCATACGGAATAGGTGTTGATGGGGCAGGATATTAGACTATTGGGTATGACTCCAGGGGAAATAATGTTAGCTTAACAAATAAAGTTGGTCCTTGGTAGAATATTCAGTGGAAAAATGCAGAGGTAGGTACTGGTTAGACTAGTAATAAAATCTATTACATGCAAATTTGGCTGGATAATAACGGTGGGGATACAAGAGATAGGCTGAATATATAGAATATGCCCACTGGCGGTAAGCTTGAGTTGCACCAGTATTATAACAACAAAGACCTTGTTGTTGTACGGTTTGAAAATGGTATAACTGAAGCTGCTCTTCAAAGCTGGTTAAGAAATCAATTTGCAGTTATATAGTATACTGACCCTGGCGCTTATATTATAGCAGATAACCGAGTTAAGATATTTGTAACCAATGTACAAGGTTACAATAGAAACGATACTGGTGAGAAAACTATATATGCTCCTAATTAGGCAATAACAGTTAATAATTTCTACAATCCTTAGAGTTTTGAAGATGGTGCTCATTTACTGTTTGATGGTCAAGGTCCAAATGGAGCAATACTGTATTGGAAATATGAGTATCGTGAGAGACAGCAAGTACAGACAGGTCCTGAGGGTCATATAAGTGCTGGAGACCGTGGAGGTCATAACTACTCTGAAAATCCTTGGGATTATGCTCATGCAAGTTACACTATGGGCATTCCGAGTTGGATAACAAACAAACCTGGTTTACAGTGGGCAAAGTAGATTAGAGCTAGAGCCGATGCTTATACTTTTGATACTATAGATAATAAGATTATAGTAGCTATAGACGGAAAATATGTCGTATAGGACGGTTCTAATGGACGTAAGCATTGGGATGCTGGATGGACAGGAACTGCTGGTGGTCAGTAGGTAACTTTCGATCTGTGGGCAGGCGACCAGTCTGAGGCTAATACTGGTACTGCTTATAATGAAGACCATGGCGGCGAGCTGGAGAACATGACTGTTATCTGGGAATACGAAGTTCTAATTCAGAAGTTCTCTGTTGTTAAGTTTCGCGAAGACGCTTCTGTGAATACTACTGAATATACGATACCTACTCAGTATCCTGTAGTTATTCAGTATGATGGTTAGACGGCTTGGAAACAAGATGCAGGAAATACTTCTGATATTTACTGGTCTGAGGTTCCTGGGGACAATGTGAACGGCTTCGATAACAACTGGATATTTGGTATGTACAGTACTGATGGAGGTCATGACTTAAATAATAATGCTGCTGGCAGTCCTGAAAAGTATACTAAGAATCTGAGTACTAACGTGCTTCGTAGATATGGATATGTCTGGGATGGTCATTGGTATACAGTTTATAATGAGTCTAAGATTCAGAAAACAGCTTATAACTGGTTGACAAATAGACTTAACGGAGTTAAAGGTAACTAGTAGTTCAATGCTATAAATAACAAGTTAAGCTTGCTAAAGTATAATACTCAATTCGGAAATATAAGTAATCATTCTAGCGGATACTCTTATTCTGGAGCAGGAACTTATGATGATCCGATATCTAATTTTAAAGTTAAGTATGCTTTTAACGACAAGGGCTATGTTCCTATAACGACTAATGAGAAATCTAATGGAACGGCAGTCACTTTAGATTACTAGTCTATGATTCAGTTATGGTTACAGAGTGGTGCTGAGTATAGAAAGTATAATATTAACGATAGATATACTGGAAATCAGACAGAGAACATACTTTGTAGAGTTATAACTCTGTATGCAGCTAGAACAGTTCCAATTCAATATACTGTTAAGTATGTATCTGGTGGTACATCTACATTTGGAGACAATCCAGTTCCTTATTCTTGGAATACTGATCCATCCTTGTGGAAAGGCAGTATAAATAATACAAATTCTGCTAATTAGGACAATTCTGACTTGGCTAAGTCTCATGCTTTAAATGCTCCTGAAAAGGGTGTTGATACCTAGAGTACTAACTATGGAGATTGGTATAGGCAACAATTTGTATATGATACTCCTAGCAAGTTGAGCAAGGTTGCTTTCTCTAGAAATGATGGAGACTTAGAGATTGACGGAGAGTCTTTAGACGGTTATGAGTTTATAGGTTGGACAGTCTATAAAGACGAAACCGGTAACAATGATGAAGCTTCCTATCGTAAGAACGATACAAAGAACGATCAGAAATTACTTGAGAGTACTATTGATATTAAAGTCAATACTAAATAGACGAGTTATGTAGACAATGGAACTCAGATGAAATCTGGTACCGCTAGCTAGATCGTAACTATTTAGAATAGTACTAAGAAGTGGAACAGTGCCGGAGCTTCTGGAGAAGTTGAAAAATACAGAGTTACTGAGGACAATAACGAATTCTTCTTAGCTGATCAAGCTAATGTTGAAAACCTCTTGGGTGTTGTTTAGACATCTGGAGATATTGGTGAAGTAACTAAGAACGGATAGAACGTCTAGATTCCTAGAGTGGTATACTCTGATAACTTTAAGTGGCCTGAGGTTGTAGTTTATCCGAACTGGTTGAAAGAAGTTAACCTGACTATAGATGTAGATCCTAAGGACGATGTGGATCCTGGTGCTTCTGGTAAGTTTGGTGACTAGACTACCTTGATAGAGTAGAAAGTTGCTTATGGCAATGATGTTATGTACAACAATACTCTGTATTACCCGATTAACCTCGATAGAGTCTTCAATAACATTGATGTTCTGAAGAAAGACACTATAGAGAAGGGTGAATCTTGGCGTGGTAGCTTTGGATTCATAAAGGGTGACAGAGAATCTGGAACCCTGGCAGGTACTACTACTGGAGATTATTGGAATACTTGGAAAGATGCCAATGGTTCTAATGAAATCTGGAATAAGACAGTAGTAAGTATTGTTAAGGACAAAGATAACTAGTTGATAAATACTGACTATAGATTCTTAGGTTTGTAGTTTAGTAACAAGACTACTTATCCTACAAGTAGTAAAGATATATCAGAGACTATTCAGAATGGATCTGTAAGGCTTCCTGATGGGGCAATTACAGTTGGAGAAAATGAAAAGGCTTTGATAGATAACGGAGATGGCTATAAGTTCTATACTCACCCAAGAAAGTATGCTTTGTAGGCTTATGATACTACCTAGATTAAACTGGATGCTGACGGATACAACGATATATTGACTAAGTTCTTTGACGATAATCGTGATAAGACTAGCCCATACGTTGGTGTTGACAACAGTGAAGGTTATTTAAGTACTGTTGATTGCTATAACAATACTACCCTGTATGCTGTTTGGGAGCCTATAATGACTACTTAGGTAGACGTTAATAGAACTGGTTACCCAAGTATAAAAATTGGATATCCTGAAAAGGATAGAATAACTGGTGTTGAAGATTTCTACGTTGAGATTCCTAGCAAGTCTGGTACTGGTATGTAGATAATCACTGGTATTGATGGTAATAAGCCTAAAGATACTGCTGATGATAAGGAATTATGGGATACTTCTGATAGTTATAGGACTACTCTTGAATATAGATACAATGATCCGTTTACGGAAGAGATTGTAAACCTGTATAAAGATCCTATAGCTTCTGATAAGGATTTCCAGACTGTGCTTGATAAGCTTAATAACTAGGCTACTTGGACGGCTAATCAGAGAGACGATGGAACGCCTCAGACTCCTAAGATTACGACTCCTCATTCTTATCAATCTTGGAGCTTCTACTTACCGTTGTACTTAGGTACTGACGAGATGAATGAAGCAAGTCACGGTAGATTCGTGTTCAGTCCAAGCAAGGTTTATGAGGTGGACATTATATCTAGCAGATACAGTTACTACTATTAGAACTACGTACCTGATAGTGAGAAGGACGACAAGTATCCTGATAACGAAACAGTAATAGTTCGGTTAGGGTACAAGTTGGAAGAAGCTAATAAACCTGATCATCAAGATCCGGACCTCAATCCGACTCCGACTCCTGATCCTGGAGAACCTACTCCTAGTCCGAGTCCGACTCCTGATCCTGGTGGACCTACTCCAACCCCAAGTCCTGATCCTGGTCCTGGTGGACCTACTCCGACCCCAAGTCCTACTCCTACTCCGACTCCTTCTTACCCGCCTGATAATCCTGGTGGTGGAAATGATGGACAGAGCGTCTTGGATGACTTGAGAGTTCATGTACAGCTACATTGATTGTAGATAATACATCAATGATAGGGATGTAGACAGTTAAGTAAAGTTAAATAGGACGGCAAGATGAAGCAGTTAGCAGATTCTTGTCGTCCTATTTTTATATTTATACTTAGCAAAATATCTTACAAATAGTAGAGGTATAGATATAATTATAGTTATGGAGGAAATCCTAATGACTGATAAACAAATTAAAAAGCTTAGAGAAGTAAAACGAGATCGTATTACTTGGACAGGAAGTATTTAGTTAAGCTGTATAGTTGTGTGCTTCTTGTGTTTAGTTGTTGGCGTCAAAGCAATATCTGGATAGACTGTTGACTTCTTAAAAGACGTTGAAGAGTTGAAAATGCCTAATTTTATAGGTATGACTAAAGAAGAGTGTGAGAACCTTCCAGAATAGGAGAATATGTAGATAAACTACGTTTATACGTATTCAAATACTGGAAAAGCAGGTGAAGTATTTCAGCAGTCTGTGGAACCTGGGAAGTCAATTACTAGTAATCAGACAATCACTCTGAAAATTTAGAACGGCTAGCAATCAATTCAGGTACCAAATACGATTGGACTTAGCGTTGATGAAGCTACTACAATAATAAATAATTTAGGTCTTAACTATAAGTTGGTATATGTAATGCTTAATGAAGATAGTACTTCTGATAATTAGGATGAAGTCAATAATGCTTAGAGTTCTGACAGTGAAACATCTGATACAAGTCAATAGGGAAAATCAGATAATACTTAGGGTGGATAGACTAAAGATATTTAGGTGTCCCAAAAGATAGTAAGTAGTGATCCTAAAGAATTTACTAATGCTAAAGATGGAGATGTAATAACTCTGTATGTAGCTAGACCTTACCTTTAGAATATTAGAGTAGTCCCTGATGTAATGGGTAAGTGGTGGAGTGAAGCAGAGGACATGATGAAACAAGCAAATATCTAGAATTATAAGATATTTTACATTGCTTCTGATGGGGAATACAATAGAGTTGTGAGCGTATGGCCTAAGGGTCAAATCACTACAAGTGATACAGTCTATATCAAAGTATAGGGTGGACCTTTGTATGGATTGCAGTAACAGCTAGAGTAAGGTCTATATGGGAGGATTTTTATGAATAATAAATACAAAGAAACGGTAAAGACTTATGAAAATCCTCCTGAGTCTTTTTGTGGAGTTTCTGGCAATGTAAACTACAGAATGAACAATAGAAAACTAGATAAGCTATTAAAGAAAGTACTTCATAACAACGATATAAGTTTAGATATCAGATGCAAAGATTTTCATAAATGTGGATTTGTAATGAAGTCAGACCATGTAGTAAAAATTAAATACAATGGAAAACTTGTGTTTAACTATCCAGATTGGTGTTATGGCATAGAAACAGAAGTATTCAAGTTTGGTAAATCTAGGATATACAATCCTAGATCGGATGATTACGGTTTATGTTTAGGTGAATACATTGAGGAATATATAAATACTCCTAAAGATAGGTTATTAAGTTTACCAAGTGGACCTTATGGCATCTATGAAATTTTGCTAGCAGCTGATAAAAGAATAAAGTTAGACAAGCTAAACACGATTAGTTTAACTTTTAAAAGTGTAGAAGCTTTGCAAATACTGGGTATACGTTCAGTAAAATAAGCAAAAAATAAAAATAAAAAAGTTGAAAAAATTCTTGACAAAATGATTTTTGAGTGATATAATAAATGTGTAATAAAGATTGAGTAGCAAATAAGTCAAATGTCGAAGTGCTAGGTTCGAAGGATGATAAACATCCGGGTTCGGTGAAGTCCCGAAGGGCATGACAGTTTATGTTGTGCCCAACGCTCTAAGTTCGGCAAGGCGAGAATATTGTAAATGAGAGCTACGCTCTTAGAGCGGTGATAATAGGCATCTCCAATACCACCGAACCCTTCCCAGTTGGGAAAACTGGCGTCCGTGATATGGCTCTTACTGTACGGTAATCTGAGGATCATCGACGAAGAAACCTTTAAGACTTATTACTTTACACTAGAACACTTGTTATATACAATAATCTTATCAATTTAGAGTCTTATGACTCTCTACTAATGAAGATACTGATTATGTATATAACGCTAGATTATATAGTTACCCCTTTTATTTATATAGTATGACTTGCTAATTTTCTAGTGGTTGGCTAGCGTACTTAGACTTAATAATTTATATATTACTGATTAAATATTGAACAGTAATAAGTCTTATACCGAGCAAGGACTGATTGAAGGCTTTGATAAA
>ERZ1643251.291-NODE-291-length-82593-cov-19.065970_pt1 | contig 82593 bp, 91 predicted proteins | sample MGYA00579261_ERZ1643251 | MGnify/ENA primary metagenome ERZ1643251 (study PRJEB29033, sample SAMEA4952267) | chicken gut metagenome | biome: Broiler Chicken; feature: Gastrointestinal Tract; material: Caecum | place: Ireland | collected 2018 | study: Broiler... | reverse complement strand
ATATACCCGATATCTAGTCAACTGGTGTGCCAAAAAACAGCATTAAACGCTCAATCTCTTAATAAAAATACACAAAAACCATTTTTGCCAATATATGATACAATAAAACCAGCTAATTAAGGATCGTGAAATGACTGGATTAACAGGCAATCAGAGAAAATATCTCTGCGCTATACTTGCTGTTGAAAACGAAAAAAAAGCAGCAAGAATAAAAGACATTGCACAAATTTTATCGCTGGGAGCAGCCGCAGTATCAGAAGCGGTTAAAAAACTCAGCGTAAAAAACTTCGTCAACTACGAGCCCTATGGCGTAATCTCTTTGACGGAATCCGGAAAAAAATCAGCACTGGAAACCATAAAAATGAATAAAACCGTTGAAAAATTCCTCCTGAAAGTTCCGGAAATTACCCCTGAAGAAGCAGCCATAGCCGCCTCTGACATCTCATCGCTGCTTGCACCGGATATAATCAAAAAAATTGAACATTTTGTCAACAAATAAAAAAAAGGGACTTTTAACAAGTCCCCTGGAATTCTTTTTGTAATTCCTCGTGTGTAAGTAAGTGTAGGTTAGTGTGGTAGGTTAGTGTGTATGAAGTAAGTAAAATTATTTATCTTGTTTATCTTTGTTGTGTCTTACATATATATAAAGTATATTCGGCTCAAAAAATTGCCTTTTTCTTTCAATTTAACTTAACATTTCTTCACAATGGCATGCAAACAGCGTTTATAGTATGATTTATCGTATGAATATAAGCGGAGAATTTGAAACAATTTCAGCAATAATCACTCCCATGGGCACAGGCGGCGTGGGTGCGGTGAGGATTTCCGGCGCAGAGGCTTTTGAAATAGCAAAAAAAATGTTTTCAAAAAACGAATTTGAGCCCGGAAAAATCGCTCATGGCTGGGTAAAAGACGGTGATGAAGCCGTGGATGAGGTGATTTTGTTGCCTTTTAAGGCGCCTCATAGCTTTACGGGGGAGGATGTTGTGGAATTCCAGTGCCACGGCGGGATTAAAATTGTAAAAAAAATACTGGATTTAACGCTGAAAAACGGCGCCAGAATGGCTCAGCGCGGAGAATTCACAAAACGCGCATTTTTGAATAAAAAAATGGATTTGTCGCAGGCAGAAGCGGTTTTGGATTTGATTCATGCAAAAACTGACGATTTTGCCAGAAAAAGTGCGGGAAACCTCTCCGGAATGCTTTCAGGCGAAATAAAAGAAATCAAATCCGGCATAATTACGCTTTTGTCGAGAATCGTTGCGGCAATTGACTTTCCCGAGGATGTTTCGGAGCCGAAATATTCGGAAATTGAAGCAGAAATTGAAAAAGCAGTTGAAAGGATAGAAAATCTCCTGAAAGGCGCAAAAGCCTCGAATGTAATGCGTCAGGGCATAAAAATCGCGATTGTCGGGCGCCCGAATGTGGGAAAATCCTCGCTTTTTAACAGACTTTTGAGCCTCGACAGGGCTATTGTTACAGAAATAGCCGGCACAACGCGCGATGTGCTGCAAGAAACCATGGATATCCACGGAATCCCCGCTACGCTGATCGATACAGCCGGAATCCACGCTGGTGAGGGAATTGACAAGGTTGAAGCAATCGGAATTGATTACACAAAAAAATGCGCTGCCGAAGCGGATATTGTTCTGTTTCTTTTTGACACAAGAAAAGGGTTTACGCGCGAAGACAAAGAAATCTACGACCTTATTAAGAACAAGCCCCACCTGAAAATCGCCACAAAAGCTGATTTAAGCCGTTTTCCGCTGGTTTTGAATATTTCAACAAAAACGGGCGAAAATATTGAAGAATTGAAAACCCAAATCACCGATATGGTGCTGGATTCAAATTCACTTGAAAGCGAATTCACAACAAACCAGCGTCAGGAGGAATGCCTGAAAAACTGCCTTTATTCTTTAAAAACCGCGTATTCTGCGGCCAACGCAAGGCAGCTTCAGGATTTGATTTCAATAGATTTGAAATCTGCGCTTATGGCGCTTGATGAATTGACCGGAGAGGTCATTACGGACGATATTCTGGATAAAATTTTCGATAATTTCTGCATTGGAAAGTAGGAAAACGAATTATGCACACAAAAGAGGAACTTTTAAAATTATATAATTCAGATTTGGAAGAACTTTTGAAGATTAGCGCAAAAGTCTGCTCAAACCGCGTTGAACTCTGTTCATTAATCAGCGCAAGAACGGGCAAATGCTCGCAGGACTGCAAATATTGCGCACAAAGCTCGCATTATCGCACAAATATCGAAACAAACCCGCTCCTGACGCCGGAAGACGTCAAAAAAGCCGCATTGAGGGCAAAAGAGCACCATTCATCGAGGTTTGCAATCGTAACTTCGGGAAAAACACCCGATGAGAGCGATTTTGATACGATGGTTGAGATGATTAAAGAAATCAACAAAATCGACGGGCTGAAAAGCTGCGCTTCTATCGGGATTTTGAACGAAAATCAGGCAAAACGCCTCGCTGAAGCGGGATTGAGACGTTTTCACCATAATATCAACACCTGCCGCTCATATCACCCGCAAATTTGCACAACGCACAGCTACGAAGACCGCATAAACACGGTAAAACTCGTCCGAAAGTACGGAATGGAGCTTTGCTGCGGCGTAATTATCGGAATGGGCGAAAGTATTGAACAGCGGGTCGAAATGGCGATGGAACTTGCCGAAATTCATCCGGATTCTATCCCCTTGAACATCCTTATGCCCATAAAAGACACGCCTTTTGAAAATTATCTCGGTAAAATCGACGAAGAGCACATTATGAGAACGATTGCGATTTTGAAAATTGCAAATCCGGACTCGATTGTGCGTTTTTGCGGAGGCAGAATGCGGCTTTCGGAAAAAAATCAGGAATTAATGCTAAAATACTGCGTTGAGGGTATTTTGACAGGCGATTACCTCACGACAACAGGCAAAACGCCCGAAAAAGACCTCGAAACAATCAAAAAACTAAACAAGGAACTCATATGTACGACTACATCAAAGGTATAATCATCTCAAAACAGCCCTCTTCGTCAAAAGGGGCGCTGCTCGTCATCGAAAACGGCGGAATCGGCTACGCAGTGAACACAACAGACCGGACAATCAGCAATCTCGCTGAAATCAACGAAGAAGCAAAGATTTATGTGACTTTGATTCACAAAGAGGACGCAATGTCCCTCTGCGGGTTCGCAAACCGCGAGGAACGCGACATTTTCAACATTCTGCAAAGCGTTTCAGGCGTGGGGGTGAAATCTGCGCTGGTTCTTTTGAACGAATTTTCAGGATGTGAGCTTATTTCAGCCGTTATCAGGGGCGATTACAAGGAGCTTTCGCGCGCAAAGGGAATCGGGCCGAAACTTGCGCAAAAAATCATCATTGAGTTGAAAGACAAGCTCATAAACTGGCAAAAAACCGCGCCAATCGACCTTTCTGACATTGCGCCCGACGTAAATGCGCCTGATGAAACGGTTTCAGAGGTTCAGGCGGTGCTTTTCTCGCTCGGATATTCGCCTGATGAGGCGAAAAAGGCAATTAAGCTTGCTTTTTCGAGCACAGAAAAGAAAGATTCGCCCGAGGAAATTTTGAAAGAAGCGCTGCGTTTTCTTGCGCAGGGCGAGCTTGAATAGTACAAAATAAGGAAAAAATTATGGGAAAAACAGCAATAATTATACCGTCACGCTACGCCTCAACAAGGCTTCATGCAAAACCGCTTATTGAAGTCGGCGGAAAGCCCATTATTCAGTGGGTTTATGAGAAAGCCACAAAAGTGAAGCTTGCGGACACGGTAATAATTGCGACCGACCATGAAGAAATCTTCAATTGCGCAAAATCTTTCGGCGCGAACGTTGAAATGACCCGCGCTGACCATAAATGCGGCTCCGACAGGATTGCGGAAGTTGCTCAAAGGCATGAGGATTTTGAATATATTGTAAATTTGCAGGGTGATGAGCCGATGATTACGCCCGAGAGCATAGATGGCGTGATTTCTGCGCTCCACAACAATAAAAATGCGGATATAGCCACGCTTCTAAGAGAAATCAAAGACCCGGAAGAAGCTGAAAACCCGAATCTTGTAAAATGCGTAAAGGACGAAAACGGTTTTGCTCTTTATTTTTCGCGCTCAAAAATCCCTTACGAAAGAAACGCAAATGAGGCTGTTTTTTACGGTCATATCGGGCTTTACGGTTACAGGCGCGATTCTTTGTTCAAAATGACATCACTTTCGCAGACAATGCTTGAAAAAGCCGAAAGTCTTGAGCAATTGCGCGCTTTGCAGTCCGGAATGAGGATTATTACGACGGTGGTTGATTTTATTCCTGTTGGTATCGACACAAAAGAGGATGTAGAGCGTTTTAAGGCGGCTCTGGCAAAAAATTAGGGCAAAATTACAGGCTAAAAGGAAAATCTCCGGATTTCTCTTTTCCGTTCCGATTCCTCCGGCATGCGCGAATGGATGGCAAAAATCGTGCTTTTTGAAGCCTCCCCCATAGTCACTCCAAAGAGGAATCCTGAGATTTTCCCACACACGTCCATCAAAAAATTAGCCCTCTGGCATTAAATAGTGCTTTAGCGTTAAAAGTACCGCAAATTCATTTTTCGACGCCTATGAGCACAGCGAATCGAGCCGGAAAAATGAATTTTCAGTACTTTTAACTTTGCATGATTTGTCTTGTGGGAAATTGAAAATTTTTGCTACCATTAGACCTTGTGATATAATATCACCAAGAGGAGAAAAGTATGAAGAATCGTTGGTATGACAAAGAACCCACCCTTAGCCTGGCAGTCAGCCTCATGAAGAACGAATCCGTAAACATTCAGGTCGCATGTGCCCAGCTCATCACCGAAAAAGCCAAAAACCTCGGCGTAATCAGACAAAACAACCTCCTTGACGCATTTAATTACGTTGTTCTGCGCTGGTACGAAAATGATGAACGTATTTCCGAGGCATTTGAATACCTCAAAGCCGCTTCCGACGAAGTTAGGCGGGAAATTGCCATCGAGGTTATTGAATATATTCAAAAAATCGAACCTCTTAAAAGTTAAACGGAAACATTAATATGAGCAAAATTATTCTAAAATACATTTTTGCTTCAATTCTGCTTGTATTTGCCCTGAATCTGGCTCCCCAAAGGGCAGAAGCGATTAAAATCGGCATTGTGGACAGCGCCTCCGAGGTCGTAATCGGAACCAGCAAACCTGCAAGCCTTTTTAAACCCGGTATGGAAAAATCCATCTACCAGCTCGAAGCAATGAAACCCTACAGGGTCAAAGCAATGGGCGATTCTATAGGTTTGCAGATTCAGGGTAAATATTTCAACCTCGGCATGTCAAAAATCATCATCACCCCCACTTCAAAAGGCTTTATTTCAACAAAAAAACGCTGGTATCGCGGAGAATTCATAATAATCAATAAAAACGGCTCGCTTATTGTCGTAAATAACATTCCTCTTGAAGAATATATTCTAGGGGTTGTTCCCTCTGAAATGCCCTCAAAATGGAATATTGAAGCCCTTAAAGCACAGGCAATCGCAGCAAGAAGTTACGCCATCGCAAACCGCGGAAAAAGAGCCTCACGCGGATATGACCTGAAAGACACGCCCGAAGACCAGGCCTACGGCGGTGCAAGCAGTGAAACAGCATCAACTAACAAAGCAGTAGCCGAAACAAAGGGAATAGTCGTTACTTACAACAAAAAAATCATCCCTGCCTATTATTCAGCCTCTGCGGGCGGCCACACAATCAATTCCGGCGAAGTATGGAACAAGGATTTGCCATTTTTGCGTTCTGTGCCGTCGTTCGATGACGGAATCTCAAAAAACGGGCATGGAATCGGCATGAGCCAGCATGGAGCCAACAATTTGGCGTCGCAGGGGTACAATGCTTACCAAATTTTAAGCTATTATTACAATAATGTTAAGTTCGGGCGGCTTGATCCGTCATGGGCGCTTTAAAACTCCGCTGCGAAACCCTTGCAGCACAAGGCTTTTAGACTCAACCTCCTGTCAGCCCCTTATAGTGTGCATTTTGTTTAAAAATTTTAATAAAAATACTTGTCAAAATGCGAAAAACCGCTATAATAGGTCATGTAACATTAAAGGAGGTTCTTATGAACAAAGAAGAATTAGTAAAAGAGGTTTCTAAAAAAGCTAAAGTTTCTCAAAAAGCTGCTGCAGACGTAATCGCTGCAACTTTGGAAACTGTTGAAAAAACTGTTGCTAAAGGACAAAAAGTTACTTTAGTTGGTTTCGGTACTTTTGAACCCAGAAAAAGAGCTGCTAGATCAGGACGCAACCCTCAAACAGGTGCAACAATTAAAATTGCTGCAAAAACTGTTCCTGCTTTCTCAGCTGGTAAAAAATTCAAAGAAGCTGTTAAGTAGTTTCTTATCAGTTTTTATAAGCGAAGAGTCCCGTTCGGGGCTCTTTTTTTTTTCGTTCAATTAGCCGATTTTTTTATAAAAACTAAAAGTTTGCAGCAAAATCAGCCGTCTTTCATTAATAAATAAAGAAAGAAGGTCGAATATGCAGATTTCCACCGTCGAATATCCCGCATTGATTTACAAAAGTGCAAAGAATAACGGCTTTGTAGCAAATTGTATCATCAAAAAGCTCATAGGCTTCGGCAGGACAGAAAAAGACGCCATATCAAATCTTGAGTCCGTGCTGAATTCCATGAATGATGAATATTTTGTGAAAGTAAAGCCTATGTATAACCTGATGGAAGCCTGATTAAGCAGGAATCAGGTTAGCCTCGAACAGCATATCGAACGCTCCCAGATTCAAAGAAGGCATTTTTGCTGAAATTCTCGGCATGCTGATTTTTATCTGCGGAAATGTCAGCCCTTTTTGGGTTTCTTTTTTTGCACAGCATTCTGCGCAGTGTTTTGTTGCTCTTTTCATTTTTTACCCCGTATAGTCTTTTTATATATTGTATATATAAATAAAAACATTTAAGCTAAAAAAATTGCCATTTTATTTAACATCTTTTAACAAAATCTTTTTCAATTTTTTCAATCCGACACCGAGGTAGGTTGTAATAACCATGGTCAGAACAAAATAAAGATAAGTAGTTTGCACAGGGTCGTATATCCAGTAAATATCGTGGTTTGCACGCTCAGAAATCGGGATTCCGTTAATATACAGGAAAATTGCCGTTATAACATACATAACCAGCAGGTGATTTGCCATTATATGATAGGTAACATTGCCCATTTGTTCAAAAAATTTCACATTTTTTAAATACGGATACAGAATTTTAACAGTAAATAACGACGCCCAGATCCCGGTAATGCTTGTAATCACGGGAACGATAATCTGCTGGTCAAATCTCGCCCAAACAAGCACATAGCTCAATCCAATTCCATGTTCGGGGTCAAAATCTCTATTAAACAGCCACAAAACAGCCTGAATCGAAACAATCGCAAAAAACCACTTTATTGTGAAAATGTCATGCTTTTCTTTTATGTAATTGTTGTAAAAATAGCCAAGATAAACAAAAAATAGCGAAAACATTGTCCTTACCAGCACAAGCAATAGCGGCGTAAGCTCAAAAAGCTTTGAAACCGGTATTGCCATAAGGCCGAGAAGCGCAAAAACCGCCAGATGGAAAAATTTGTTATCTTTAATCTTTTTCAACAGGATAAAAATAAACAAAAACGAAATCATCGTCATAAAAAGCTGCGTAACGAACCACAGCGGGCAGGACAGGTCAAACTGGTGCCCGTTCAGAAAAGGGGTTATGAAAAAGTTTTTAAGGCTCAAAGGCTGACCCCAGAATTTGCCTGTAAGCTTGAAAATCAGCACTGTGACGCCCAGATAAAACAAATTATACAAAAAATAAGGCACCAGCAGGCTTTTTACCCTGCGTTTCACAAAATCAGCTGTATTTGTTAAATATTTGTCCTTGAAAAGGCAGCCGGATATAAAGAAAAACAGAGCCAGCTGGAACGAATACGGCGTAAACATTCCCAGAAGCGAAAATTCAAGGTGTCCGGAGACAACAAGCATTATCGCAAGTGCTTTTAAAAGATTCATTTCGTTTGAAAAGAGTTTTTCCATGGGAAATATGTTATCACAAAATCACAAATAACTCCCGGGTTCCAAAATTAGTTTAGAATCGCCCCCCATCCGCATTCGTACGCAATAGCGGCCTACTGCTGCGACTTCTCCCTCCCCAACTCGGGGAGGGCCGGGGTGGGGAGCGGTTTTAAGGTTGTTGATTTGTAGGGTGGGAAAAGTGAAACGGTTCCCACCGCAAGATTGTGCAAAAATGTAGATTTTTGGGATTTCAAGATGATTTAGAGCCGCTCCCCATCCGCATTCGTACGAAATACCGGCGTATTGCTGCGACTGCTTCCTCCCCGGGCTGGGGAAAAGGAATAAATATTAAAAAGAGAACCCATAATAATGGGTTCTCTTGAAGTTGTGTGGTTTATGTAAGGAGCCTAGGCTCTTTTTCTGCGTTCTTCGTCTTCTTCGGATTCGGCAGCTTCAGGAAGAAGATTTAATGCCATAATTTTAGCCGATTTGAGAAGAGTAAAATCGTTTGTAATTTGCGTTCTGGTGTCGTTCACGCGTTTTGTCGTGTTTATGACATCATAGATATCTTCACTTATATTATATGAAAGTTTTGAAGAATCAGCCAGACCGTCCTCGGTTGCAAAGCGTCCAACTCTTTCAGCTTTGTCTGTGAACATATTGCTGTAATTTTTATCAAGCCAGTTCACTGTATCAAGTGTATTGTAACCATCATTAGAATATTTACCGTTGAGCGTGAGCCCGAATGTGCCCAGAAGCTGGTTATTGTTGCCAATAGATTGATTTGAGCTCTGATAAGAGCTAAGATCAATTTCGTCTATGCCCAAATCCGCAACTGAAACTATCTGCTGTGAGCCATCTTCATTTGTAACAAGAACTTTAACGTTTGCATTCTCCATTTCTTCACGGGAAACTTTTCCGTCATTGTTTCCGTTCTGGTCAAGCGAAATCATCTCAAACCAGTTGTTTTGAGCGCCGAGAAACTCTGTTTCGTTGTTGAATTTGCCGTCATTGTTTCTGTCAATGATAAAATCGCAAATTTTTCCATCAACAACAAATCCTATCGGGTCGCATTTTCTGGCTTCTTCTGCTTCTTCAATTGCAGTCAGCTGGTCGTTCAGCGTAGCCAGCCTGTTTTGCTTGCAGGTAATCTGGTTGGAAAGTTTTTCACCATATGCGCAATAATTAGAAAGAAGCTGGGTTTTTGCGCAAAGTTTGCCAAGAAGTCCGTCTGCTTCGGTCAAAGAAGCCAGCACAGAGGAGGGAATTTCTGTGTCAACATCACCGAGCTTGTCAGAAAGTTTTTGTTTCATTTCTTCTTTTGTCATTTCGCCGTTGGAAGCTACATATTCAGCAGCAATTTCAACAGATGCAGCAAGGATTTTGGCAGATTGTTCAGCCACGAACTCCTGTGACTCTTTGAGCGCATTTTCAATAGCGTCATTAATCTGTTTTTTTATTTCCTGAAGTTCTTGCTGGGTTTTTTGGATATTTTTGTCATTATCAGCCTTTTGCGAAGAAAGAGTTGCGATTTCCTCTTCAGTTTGCTCGATTTCTGCCTGAACATCTTCTTTATTTAGACCTGAAATGTCAACTGACGGATTTGAAGCCGCATTTTGTGAAACTTCGGGGAATAACTGCTCAACAACCTGTTTTGACTGGTCAATTCCGAGCGCTTCACGGTTTTCCCAGGCTTTTTGAACATTTAAACTTACCGTATTGAACATAATCAGACCCTTTACTTACTTATTACCTACTCTTATATAAAAACAAATCAACATATACTATTTCAATAATCATTATATACGTTACATAACTTAACAATCATGACAAAATAATTTATTTATACGCTTTACTAAAATATGAAAATTCCCGATTTGAGCATATTCAAAAAGTATTCACAAACACCGGTTCTCAAAAACTGCCTTAACTGCAAAAGGGTAAAACCGGTTGCGCAGCTGGAAAAAGACGTTTTTTGCGCCAAACCTGCCCTGCAAAAAATAGAAACAACGGTTTACAACCCTTACACATCGCAAATGCAGTCCGGAATTTTTAATATTGACTTAAAAAAGCCAGCAGAACTTGTTTTTGACCGCTTTAAAAGGATTTCGCAAAGGAACAAGCCCGTAACCCTGCGCTACAACCCCGAAAACACGGCATATGTTTACAAAAAAATCCACACAGCCGAAAACGGGATTAAAAAGCAAAAAATGAAGGTGAATGTGCTCACTTCGACCGACGGTGAAAGCATAACGACTTATCACTTTTTCACGCCCGATTTAAAACGCGAAATCGGTTATGTTTCCATCGCTGATTGCAGGCTTTTGAAGAAAAACAACTTTTATGAATACTCAAAAGAAGCCTATTTTAACAAACCCCTCCATATTAACCACAAAAAGGAGGGAATTGTCGGTGATAGAATCAAAATAGATTATCTCCAAAACTGGGATGATAAAAAATACGGCGGAATCGGCGAGCTCGCCGACAGGCTCTCCGTCGAATACTGCATAAACAACAATTTGCCGCTGAATATTGTTTCAGAAGCCGATATAAATTCTCATATTGCGCACTACAAACGTGGAAAAAGGTTTTTTATGCCCGCCACCGAATCAAATGCAGGCGATTTTTTCAAAAACCGCTACGGAACGAAAAATCCCAACCAAATTATAAAAAAACTCCTTTCCGAATCCCGGGACGCAAGAATCGACACAGGCAGCTGGGGCTGTTTGCCAATGTATATGCCGCAGGAGCTTGCACAAAAGTACGCCGGAATGGCAAAAAACAGCCCGATTATCAAGGATTTCAAGCCTCTTGATTAGAAACGGGTGGATTTAAAGACCATTGTATATTTGTAATCCCCGTAGCACATAATAACAAGGAACATATTTCCGTCGATGTAATAAGACTGGATATAAGACCCGGGCGGAGGTGATTTTCTTGAGGAATTGCGGAAAACCGTATAAAATTTATCCCTCGTATTTTCGCAAAAGCTTTGCCATTTTGACTTTTTGGCTTTTGGCACCATCGTGTCGTAATATCCGGGCGCAACAAGCTCTTTTTTCACAACAGGAATGATGAATTTAACTTTTCCGCTTTCTTTAAAAAGCACGTATTCGCGCTCATTTATTGTTCTTGGGGTTAATATATAATAACCGGCCGGAATCGTCTGGTTTTTGAAGTACAAATCAACAGCCAGCCTGAAAAGCGGGTAGGGTGACCAGGCGTATTTTTGATAATCCTCATTCTGGTAAGGGTCAAGCTGGTGCACAAGCTCAAAATCAGGAATATTCGCAAATTTGTACAGTTTTGCATAATCTTCACTTGTAGATTCGGCAAAAACAGCATTCGCGCAAATCAGCATGGAGATTATCAACAAAATAAGTTTATTTTTCATAATTTTAATATAATGTATTTTTAATAAATGTCAAAAGGTTTTATAGGGGTCAAAAGGTTTTATCCGGCCCCAAAAAGGCCCTTATAGCTCAGAATTAATCCTTCTGGGCGCGTTCTTTGAAGTTCATGCGAATTGGCGTGCCGAAAAATCCCGCAGCTTCTCGGAGTTTGTTCTCAAGATAGCGCTTGTAGCTGTCCTGCACTAAATCTTCGTTGTTTACGAACATAATAAAGGACGGAGGCGCGGTGCGAACCTGGGTTGCGTAAAGAATTCGCAGTTTTTTGCCTTTTTTGGTTGTTGGTGGGTTCATTGCGAGCGCTTCAAGAAGAATTTTGTTCAAAATGCTTGTTGAAAGGCGTTTTGTGCACTGTGCCCATACGTCTTTTGCTGTTTTATAGATATTTACGAGCCGCTGCTTGGTTTTTGCGCTCACAAAAAGCATAGGGAAATTGCTCAAAAACGGTGCGTCGTTGAGGAGTTTTTGCTGATATTTTACGGTCGAAGTCGTGTCTTTTTCGACCAAATCCCACTTGTTTACGGCAATAATCATGCCTTTTCCGGCTTCTACGACGGTCTGGGAAATCTTTTTGTCCTGATCGGTCAGCCCCTCGAGTGCGTCAACCACCAGAACCGCCACATCGCAGTCACGGATTGCGCGGATTGCGCGGTCAACAGCGAATTTTTCAACACCCCAGTCAACTTTTGCCTTTTTTCTAATACCGGCAGTGTCAACAAGGATGAATTCTTCGCCCTCGTATTTGACTTTTGAGTCAATGCTGTCGCGGGTTGTGCCGGAAATGTCGCTTACGATTACCCTGTCTTCGCCCAAAAGCGCATTTACGATTGAGGATTTTCCGGCGTTCGGTTTTCCGACGATTGCGATTTTTATCAGCTCGGATTTTTCATATTCTTCATCAGAGGGGAAATCTTTTGTTATTTCTTCAAGCAAATCACCCACGCCGCCGCTCCCGTGCAGCGCAGAAATCGGCATAGGGTCGCCGATAGCCAGCGAATAAAAATCACCGAGCATTGCGATTCTTTCGGGCGAATCAATTTTGTTTACTGCGAGAAAAACGGGTTTTGTGCTCTGGCGAAGAATATTTGCGATGTCATAGTCAATCGGATTTACGCCGTCTTTGCCGTCAACAAGAAAAATCACGGAATCCGCTTCTTCACAGGCGATTTTTGCCTGCGTAAAGATGTTGAGCATGATTTCGTCTTCGTCACCGGGGATAATCCCGCCTGTATCGATTACGGTGAATTCCTTATTCTGCCACGTTACATCAAAATAGAGCCTGTCGCGCGTAACGCCCGGCAAATCATCAACAATCGACTGTCTTGCGCCAACAAGGCGGTTTACAAATGTGGATTTGCCCACATTTGGCCTGCCAACGACCGCAACTATCGGTTTTCTTTTCATAATCGGATTCCTGTCTGACTTTTTTCTTATTTTAATATAAAAATAAGAATATTAAAGCTATAATTATTCCCCCTCCTCTCCTCCGGCTATATATTTCGGAAATTTTTCCCTCTCCGATGGGAGAGGGTGCCCGCAGGGCGGGTGAGGGCTTGCCCGTAAGGAAAACCAGAACCAACAAAATTCAAATATTCAATCATCAAAAATTAAAATCCCGCCCGCCATTCTCAATTTTTTTGAGATTTTCAACGAGCGTAGCCTTAATTTGGTCATTATCAAAGGTTTCCAGCTCTTTTTCTATGAGCAAATTCCCGACCCTTTTCGTTTCATCGGTCGCATAATCGGTTAAATACTCTTTCAAAGTCATTAACGCGTTCGGATGGCAGAAATTGTGAATTTGCTGCTGTTTGCAAATCTCCATAAACCTGTCGCCCGTTCTGCCTTTGCGATAGCAGGATGTGCAAAAACTCGGCAAATATCCGATGTTCATAAGCCATCTTACGACTTCGTCAAGGGTTCTTTTGTCGCTAACTTCAAATTGTGAGGAATCTTCGCCCTCCGGTTCAGGCTCGGCATAGCCGCCAACACTGGTTTTCGAGCCTCCGCTCATCTGCGACAAGCCCAAATGCAAAAGCCGTTCGCGGCATTTTTCGGATTCTCTGGTAGAAATAATCATGCCCGTATAAGGAACCGAAATTCGTATGCAGGCAACAATTTTGGCGAATGTATCGTCGTCAATTCCGTTATCAAAAACGGACGGGTCAATATCGTCGGCTTTTTTGATTCTCGGAACGCTTATTGCGTGAGGCCCTACGCCAAAAGCCGCTTCAAGGTGCTCGGCGTGCATTAAAAGTCCGGTAAATTCATACTTGTATCGCTCCAAACCGAACAAAACGCCCAGACTTACGTCATCAATGCCCGCTTCCATTGCTCTGTCCATGGCTTCGGTGTGATAGTTGTAGTTGTGTTTCGGGCCGGTCGGGTGCAGGCGTTCGTAGGCTTCTTTGTTGTAGGTTTCCTGGAACAAAACGTATGTTCCGATTCCGATATCGTGGAGTTTTTTGTAGTTTTCGACGGTTGTTGCAGCGATGTTTACGTTTATTCTGCGGATTGCGCCGTTTTTGTGTTTTACGTCATAAATTGTTTTTATTGACTCAAGAACATATTCAATCGGGTTGTTCACAGGGTCTTCGCCGGCTTCCAGCGCGATTCTTTTGTGTCCCATGTCCTGAAGTGCGATTACTTCATTACGAATTTCTTCCTGCGTCATTTTTTTACGGGGAATATGCTTGTTTTTTGCGTGATAAGGGCAATAAACACAGCCGTTTACGCAGTAATTTGAAATATACAAAGGCGCAAATAGCACGATTCTGTTTCCGTAGTAATCTTTTTTTATCTGCTCGGCAAGTTTGAAAATTTCTTCATTTTTTTCAGGAATTTCGCAAGCCAGCAAAACCGCAGCTTCACGGTGTTTCAGGCCTTTGCCTTTTCTGGCTTTTTCAAGGATTTCATCGACCAGTTTTGTGTTATTTTTATTATTTTCCGCAAAATCAAGGGTTTCGAGAATTTCTTCGTGGGAAATGAATTCTTCTGCTTTGTGGGACTTAGGATTGTACATAATTAAACTCCTCCGCTCACAATCATAGAACTTCAAGCGCCAAACTCAAGCATATTTGTAAACAAATGTATCATTTTTATATATTTTTTATAAACCTTAAGGCGATTGATTCAAATAAGGTTTAAAATAAGAATATGGAAATAGTTAAGAATATATGGGATATGAATCTGAACGAGGATCAGGAATTCTTCGCGTCGCTGATGCTGGAGGAGTTCGGGTGCAACACGCGTATGGAAAAAATCGGGAATCCTAATTTCATAAGCCATTATGTTCAACCAAAACATGATTTTTTGATATACACAACCGCGCAGCCCAATGCCGAAGGCAGAAGGCTCATAAGCTGGAATAACAGATAAATAAAATCAGCACAAAACCCGTCCGAATTAAGTCAGGACGGGGTTTTTGTATTTTGCAAAGGCGTTATTCGCTGTTTTCGTTCTTCATATTCGCCTGAATTTCAGCGCGCTCGTTGAAGCAGTCGATAAAGTGCGAATATCGCTCCATACGCAGTTTCAGCCATGCCAGCATAGTATCCGAGCCATAGACCTCGATTGTTCTTGTCCTCGAAAAGTTTTTAGCGCTTCGATTGTAAGTTTCGTCGATGTAGGTCTTGCATTTGCAGTTCAGCTCTTCGATTAAATCGTAGAGCGTCTTTAGCCATGCCGGCTGGACGTTGATTTCGTTGACTTTGTACTCGAGAATCATAGTTTTGACCTTCTGTCTTTCTTATTTATAACCTTTCCGAACTTATTTCGTTTTTAATGGCAGGTTTTTATGAAACTTTCTGCTTCACATGATGTATATCGGCAGGTTTGGTCAAAACTTTATAGATTACTATCCATGTCGTAACAAATGTTTACAAAATATCTTGAAAATCTTTACTCCAGCGCTCCGAGAACCTCATCAACATGCCCTTTGACTTTAACTTTTCGCCATTCTTTTTTGCATTCGCCTTTTTCGTCAAAAAGAAATGTTGAGCGGATAATTCCCATGTATTTTTTGCCGTACATTGATTTTTCGCCCCATGCGCCGAGCTTTTCTGCGAGCTGATGTTCGGAATCAGAGAGGAGAATAAAATTCAGCCCGTGTTTTTCCTGAAAATTTTTGTGGCTTTTTATGCTGTCAGGGCTTACGCCGACAACGCGGGCTTTTGACGTCCATCTGTTCTTATTTTCTTTAAAATCGCAAGCCTCCTGCGTGCAGCCGGAGGTGTTGTCTTTCGGGTAAAAATAGATTATTGTGTTTTCGCCTGAGAATTCGGAGATTTTGTATTCTTTTTCGACGCCGTTTTCGTCGATTCCGGCTAATTTTATGTCGATTTCGTTGATATTCATTGTTATGCCCTTTCTTTTTTGAACATTATATCATGCAGGTAAAAATCATATTCGGGCACAAGACAAATCTTGACGTAAAACGTCCTATTATGTAAAAATAAATTTAAAATCCACGGAGTTGTATGAAAAAAATTCTCGTTTTATTAATTTTTCTGATATTTACAAGGGGCGTTTTTGCGCTTACATTGGAGGGTAACGTTAGTTATACTGTAGAATCCGCACGCAGCATAACTTTTGAAAATGTGCGCGCTGAACTTCCATTATCAATGGTACAACCGCATTTAATAGACGAATCTTTCGGCGCAAACAAAGATTATATCAAATACGGAGGCCAGCCCGTTGACAGGTATATAGAGGTGTTTAAAAAAGGCCCGTTCAGGCTTGCCTACGCCATACAATACAAAAAACACAAGGAAATCACATATTATTATTTGAAAATGGACGGCACATTACTATTTATTGATATAGAAGAAGCCCTCAACAAAGCGAAAAATCGTTACCCGTTAAAATTTTACCGCTACGATACAAAAGGAAAGCTTATTGCCGGCGGCATTGCCGTATCAGAGAATGAAAGTTTTCTATTTGATAAAAATCAAAAATTAATCACCCATCGCAAAAACAACACAGGCTATAACGCCAGAGGCAAAGAACAATGGCAGGCAATAGAAGTGAAATTTTAGCATTAAAATCTGTTTTTACCGCGCTCTAATTTTTTGAATTTAAGCAGATTGTAAAGCGTATAAGCGTCGCGTATTTTTTCTTTATTCATTGGCAGTAGGATTCCTTCTGCGGATTTGCCTAATTTAGTGTCCTTTATCAAGAAAGAAACATCTCCGGCCTTTGAAGCTTCAGAAACCAGATAAGCCTCACGGTCTGTGAGATTTACCCGGGCATAAACACGGCGTTTGTGCGTATCATAGGAGATGAGTTTGTCATAAGAAGAAAACGGCTTAAACTCATATCTTTTTCCGTCAGCATAAAGTATTACCAAATCCGGATACATTCTGGTTGGCGAATAGTATGTTGTTTCAAATTTGAGTTTATAAATCGGCCCGTCCGAATACGCCAAAACATATGGAATCATACTAATAAAAATAGTACTGGAGGGTCTATAGATGAAATAATCTTCATATTTGTTATATTCGACAAGAAAATATTTAACCGCGTCATCCAGCTGTTTGTACTCAATCGCAAGCGTCATAAATACTTCAAGCAATTCTTTTTGTTCTTCATTTAACTCTTCTTTTTTTGTTTTTGCAGCCAGTTTTAGTGCCTTGTTATAGGCTTTTTCCTGATAATACTTTTCCATTTTTATCATATTTTCTTCAAAAGAAAATTCACGCGCAAAAACCTGCTGAAAATTAATGGAAAACAGCAAAACAAATATGCAAACGGGCAAAAATCTTGACATAATACGTCCTTATTTATATTTTTTTATAAATTATAGCATAATAACGTCTTAAAGCAATCTATCTTTACAAAATGAACACAACAGGTGTTTAAATCGTTTAAAATATGTGATAATTAAAATTTCACAGCATATTCGAAAATTCAGAAGAAGGAGAAAAGATGAAAAAGTTTTTATTGCCCGTATTAACGGCGGTTTTGGTTTTAGGGCTGGCGTCGGGAGTTAATGCTGATGTTGCGGAAAAGGGGTTTGTTTCTGTTTCCACCAGCGCAAACACCGAACTTCCGCCTGATGTTGTGGAAATTAGCATTGCAGTGCAGACAAGTGACGCCAAATCCCTCCAGAAAGCAACCGCCCAGAACAAAGAGATTTCTGACAAAATATATTCGGAACTTTCATCAATGATTGACAAAAACAACGGCGATTACATAAAAACAGCAAACTTTAACGCATCGCCTGTTTACAACTACAAAAACAACAAAAAAGACCTTGTAAAATACGAAGTAAACAACAGCGTAATCGTTCACACAAAGTCAATTAAAGACGCAGGAAAGATGATTGACAAGGCAATCTCGCTCGGAGCGACGAATATTAATGATATTGTTTTTTCTATTTCATCTTATGACGAACAGTGCAATGATTTGCTCGGGATTGCAGCCAAAAAAGCTTATAAAAGAGCCGGAATTCTCGCTTCTTCCGCAAACGGTTCGCTTGCAGGCATAAAATCGCTCAACGGCAGCTGCTCAACCTCTGACAACGCCCGCGTTCAATACAGATTGCTCGCAAAAAACATGTCCATGGGCTCAATGGCTGATTCCGCAGCAGAATCTTCTGCCAGCCCGATTCAAGGCGGGGTTATCAAGCTTTTTGCCAATGTTAATGCCTCTTATTTTGTGAAATAAACAAATCGAAAAAGCCTCTTAACTCAAGTAAAGAGGCTTTTTAAATAATATTGTTTAGTAATACGGATTTCTTCCGCAGGGGCAGCAGGATTTTCCGTTTTTCTTGTCTTCACGCATTTGTTGAAGTTTGGCTTTTTGTTCATCAGTTAGATAAGATTCAAAAATGTCGTTATGTTTTGCTTTGATTTCTAGCTTTTTTTGCTTCAAATCAGAGATTTTTTTCATATTCTTTTCTGATTGTTTTTTGTTTTTTAGCAACTGTTTTCAAAGTATGAAAGAACAAAAAATTAATTTGATTATCATATACTGGTTCAAATTTAAACTTTTTCGGCACTATTGAATTTATAAAAAACTTGTAAATTAATTCCATAAATTTCAATATTAAAAATGCTCTTAAATAATTTTTCTTATAAATTCTTCTCGCCAATCAAGATTAAATGTATCTTTTGTATTTTTAAATAAATCATGAACATTTTTTATGATTTTGTCATAATTTTCAGACTTATACATAAGTTTAGATAATTCCAATAAATTTAGAGGCATTATTACAACGTTATCTGTATAATTTTCTCTCTTTGCTGAAGATTGCAAAGGTACAGACGCAACAGCTTTCCAAATATTAATTGTATTCGTATCGAATTCATCAGCAATAAAAAATGTTGTTACTATTCTATCTGTATTTCTAGACTCTTCTGCTACTTTTAAGTTTACAGAATGCCTCAAAACAGGTTCCCATTCTCCACGTTTTTGGCTATTAGAATTCATTAAAGTTGCTTCTAGCATAGTTACTTTATCATTTTCATATATTATAATATCACCTTGACCGCCTCCAGCATGAACCAGAGGCTCGAAATCCGCAGATAGTGTTAAATTATAACTGTTTAACAAATCTATTTGTTTACCAGAAAAATAATACCAAGCAATTCCCACCATAAATTCAAATATAGTTGGAATTGTTGCTATTGAACTAACTTTATCTTTTATAATTGAATCATTGCTACGTTTTTTAAATAATTGCAGTATATTTTTTGTTTCTGCAATAGGGAATTTTGTATTTATGTGATTAATAAATTCCTCTTTTCTTTTTTGTGCAATAAGAGCCGTGATATCAATTATATCTTCATTCTCAAATTCCCGTCTTATTCTTTTAATAATATTTTCAACATTTTCTTGAGAATATTGAAAAATTTCGGATATAGATTTCACAGAGCAAAAATAATTATCATGCCCGTTCGAGAATATTGTTTCGCCATAACTTAATTGTTTAATAATATCTATGTCAAAAATATGTGTCAGAAGCTCTTTATACGCTAACTCAACATAACCATTATCAAAACTGATGATACCAGTTGCTTTAAAAATTCTTTTTGTAGTATCAGAATATTCTTGAATTTGGTCTAATTGCTTTGACAAAACAAATTCTTTATATAAATAATGATTAATATTAGCTTTAAATATATTTTTATGTGATTTAATAAAATCGTTTACTGAAGGTTTCGTACCCGTCCTTGTTGTAAATATATTTCTTCCATACCCGAAAGCTTTCTTTAATTTTGCATTATTATGTTCATAATAATTTAACAATTTCTCCAAATTAAAGGAATCACTATTCTCAACAAAGTCCATTAAGTAATTGTAAAAGCACCAATATATTTCAATTACGGAAGAACTTTTCTTGTTTTTAAATGTATTTTTAAAAACAGACTCTTTTATCCTACCATTTGATGGTATATTTAAAGGTATTGATATTGCTTGACTTTGAACGATTTCACCTTCTTTGTAATTCATAATCAAATCATCGATTGTCTCAAAATTATAATAAGGGTTCAACCCTTGCACCAATTCAAAAAATTCACTTTCTGAAATACGCTCTCTTTTTAATAAGATATAAATTGCCATATTAAATGGGGAGTAAAAATTCTTACCAGATACATTAAATACTTTTAATTTCAATAGTTGTCTCATATAGATAATATTGATATTGTCTATTGGAAGAATATTTTCCAACTTATCTCTATTTAATGGTTTTTTACCTAATAATTGTTCTCCAATTGCAGATAAATCTCGTTTTTCATCTGCATATCCCAATTTGACCAAAGTACTCGTATAATGCCTGGCGCGATCTTCTATTCCTTTATCAAAATGCTTTATTAAAGTATTATATTTGTCCCTATTTTCTTGAATCCATTTTAAATTGTTATTTTCAATAGCTTCTTTAAACTCCTGATTCATATTTAGTTCTGATTGTAATCTATCGTAGGGTCCGTGTTTAGTTAGAATATCTGGAGACATTTCAATGGCTTGTTTATAAAATTCATATTGGGATAGGCTCTTAGGCAGGTGTCCCCATTTCATTGATAAATTATTCAAAATGGACAAATAACCCTGTAGAGCATTTATTACATCGCTACGTCTTCCATTAGTATCCATTAAATTAAAAACTTGATTTTCTTTTACTTTCATAAACTTCACCATTAATAATTAATAATTAATAATTAAAACTTCTTCTGTAGCGTCATCTTTATTTTTAGTATGGTAATTTGAATTGTTATAACTATAATTCAAGTTTAGAATCTTGTATTTATACCTATTTTGCTCTGCCCAATCCATAAGGATAGAGTTTTCTTTTCCTTTACTCTTTAAAACATTGGATAAGGCGAATTTAATGTTGTTGTCATTTAATTTATCCAAAAATTTCAATAAATCCTTTTCATCATTTTCATTCCAACCGTCTTGCTCGTTATATGTTGCACAGGTGATTAAATACGGTGGGTCTGCATATACAAAGCTATTTGAATTTAATTTAGAAATATCAAACTCTCTAAAATCTAAATTAGAAAACTCATACTCTTTTTCTTTCAGCCGGGCAATAAAATTTTGCAATTTTCGCTTCATTTTTTCATTAAAATCACGTTTCCCTACCGGTAAATTGAATTTTCCCTTTGCATTGAACCTAATTTGATTGTTAAAGGAATAAATTATCAATGTATAAAGCATTGCATAGTAATAATAGTCAACTGTTTTTTTATTATTAAAATCTTCCCTTAGTTTTAAAAATTTATCTTTATTATATTGCGCTAAACCGGAATTGCTATCACAGTTATAATAATCATATCCAAATTTAGCGCTTTGAGATAAACCATATTTTTCAATTATTTCATCAAGTAAGTATAAAAAATCATTTCCCAAATTCTTAAATATACTAAATAATGAGGTTAAATTATAATTTGTATCATTCAAAATAATTTGCTTACTTTTGACATTAGCCCCAACATTGGCCCCACCACAAAACAAATCCACAAAAATATCAATATTTTGTGGAAACAGCGGAAGAATTTGCGGAAGCAGTTTAAATTTTCCGCCCGTATAATTTAGCGGAGATTGTATAAGTTCTAATTTGGATTCAGATTCTAAAAGCATCGGCATACAAACAATCTTTCCGCATTTTTTCCAAGATTGGATTTCCCTGTAGAAAATGCTTTATATTCTTGTTCAAATGTTTTTACTTTCCCTTTTTTATTTAGAATCCTATAGATATCATTATCGGATAATTTTGCATTAGAGCGCTCATCTCCTTTTTCCGCCATATTATTATAGGAAAGCACGATATATTTTGCCTTTATATTGAAAATCAAATCTTCAAAAGCACTAACTGCATTTGTTGTACAATAATCGCTTTTGAGAGTAGTTCTATCCATCTTTTTGGCAACACCAAATACTTCCGGTTTTTCCCACCTTGCAACATTTTCAAGTAAATGATACGCATCGCAATATTGTCTAGAATTATACGGTGGATCTAAATATACAACATCAGCAGAAACAACTTTGACAAGATTATTAATATCTTCATTGTAAATTTCATTATCAGAATTTGTTTCTTTTATTAAAGGTATCCCGAGTATCAATGCCTTATCCAATTCTCCATTTTTCCGGTAAGCATCATAATGCCCGCAGGTATTTGCTATTTTATCCATAGCATACAATAACGAAGTTATTAAAATATATTTCTCTCTCCTATTTAACAATCCTGATTTAAAATTCTTTTCTATATCTTCTCGAATATAGCCAATTTTTTTACAATTTACGGTACTAAAGTAAGTTTCAGCATAATTTTTTGACATGTAGTTGTTTGAAACAATTTTGATTTCATTATATTTGTTTATATAACCAACAATTTTAGATTCAGAATACTTTTCTGCCCCAAACCAAGTTTGGTGACATACATAATTGCTGTAAAGAATATCGTTTACGATTAAATGTTTATCAGGAAAAAGCGATGCAACTGCTCCTGTTCCGGCAAATAAATCCGCAAAAGTCTCGAATTTACCGCATTCTTCGGCAATCGTAGATTTTATAAATTCGTTTAACTTATACTTATTCCCAAGATATCGTCTGTTATTAATTGAAAAAGTATAGAGTTTTACTTGAGCGGGAAGATTATTTACTACTAGTTTCAACGATGTTTTAGCAGGCAAAACCCTCGCTCTGACGTAGTAACCTTTCTTTTTTTCATACTCCTTAACAGGCAATCTGAAACCTCCACATATCAATTTTTATTATAATACAAACTAGCCACGCACATCGAATTGTTGCGAAGAGTTTACTTAAATCACACACAATTTGATTCTTTTCTGTGGAGACGAAGACTCTGCCGAGCGGAACGATTGAGTATCGTTTCGCGAGAGGGGAGAACCCCGTCGGGGTTCGATTTCCCTTTTTCAAATTTGAATTATTTTTTTAATGGTGGAGACGAGGGGAATCGAACCCCTGTCCGAAATGGAATGCAGCAAACATCTACGAGCGTAGGTGCATTTTATCTCATTTTAGCAAGGAAAGCGTCCATAACCTGAGCTAAAACAAAGCAGTTTTAAGCGATACGCGCTTTGAGAAAAGTCTTGATGCAATTAATTCTCATCGTTGCACTGCGTCTTGCATAATTGACCCTGCACAGCGGCAAGCTGGCCGTACAGAGTGGGCATAGTCCAGTCTGTCGGACTAAGCAGCTAAAGCGTAAGCTCTAGGTGCAAAATTGCCTTCGATAACGTTGTTAGCGTTTAATTTAATTTGCTCGTTGATAACCGAGAACAGCGCTCGGACCCGCAGTTTGATACAAACGATCACCCCGTCAAATCCAAAACGTCCCCATAGTATTCATAATTCAAAGTACTGTGTAATAAATATTATAGCACAATTTCCACCGGAAACCAGATGCTAAACAGATATATCCATCAAAATTTTGTAATACAAACGAACTTTTTCTTCGGTTTCATTGTCCAATATTTTATTAATTTCCTTAATCAGGCTGTCTTTGCTTTTTAAATGGGAAGTCTGGAAAAACATCTGCAATTCAATCCCCAGCACCGAAGAAATTCTCGTAATCAAATCAATAGACGGAACATTTTTCCCGCATTCTATTCTGCTTAAATGCTTCGGGTCTACACCTACGATTTCTGATAAACGCTCCTGCGTAAAACCTTTGCTTTTTCTAAGCTCTTTTATTCGTTTTCCTAAATCTTTATTTTTGTCCATATCAAATCTCTTAAATATTATTGCAACATATGCAAATATAAAAAACAGCGCCATATATCACTATTTAGATTTAATGTTGACATTTTAGGTGTATAAATATACAATTCATGTAGATTTTTTAGGATAAATTCAACATTATATATCACATTAAGGAAAAAATATGGAAAAGGTATCAATTATAATCCCCTGCTACAACCAATCTAAATATGTAATCGACGCAATCGAATCCGCTGCAGCGCAGACTTATCCGGAGATAGAAATTGTTTGTATCAATGACGGTTCAACAGATGAAACCGCAGAAATAATCACCGGAATCGCCCCAAAATTCAAGCAAATGTTATTTTTAGACCAAAAAGAAAACAAAGGCGTCGTAAAAGCAAGAAACCTCGCCATCAGCAAGTCAACAGGCACCTACATCCTGCCGTTGGACGCCGATGACGCAATTGAGCCTGATTATGTGGAAAAAGCGGTAAAAATTCTGCAAAATAATCCCGAAATTGGCGTAGTTTATTGCAAAGCAAGATATTTCGGTTCAAAACAGGGAATCTGGAAGCTTCCTGAATTTAACAAGAACGAAATGCTTTATACAAATCATGTTTTTGTAAGTGCATTGTTCAGAAAATCCGACTTTGAAAAGCTCGGCGGGTACAAAGAATATATGAATGACGGCTATGAAGACTGGGATTTGTGGCTTTCATTTCTTGAAAACGGGTTTAAATTTCACCAAATCGACGAATTTTTATTCAATTACCGGCAATACAAAGAAGAATCCAGAACCTCCAAAATCACTAAAACACAGATGGATAATATTTACAAAAATATAATTTCCCATCATTTTCCGTTGTTTTTGGAGGAAAAATCCTTTATTGACAAGGTTTTTAGAGGGCAGTTAAAGAAATTGAACAAATACAAAAAACTTTTTAAAATAATGCTTTTTACAGCGATTGCAGAGTTTGCAGCGCTGATTGCGGTATTGTTTTTGCTTATTTGGACATAAATTATGAAACGAAAAATACCGTTTTTTTCAGACTTGTACGAAAAATACCGTAAAAAATTTTACGAAAAGTTCAACAGAGAACTCGATTACGGGCTAATCAGCCGCGCGCACGAAAAATACACAAATTCCATAATAAAAACACCCGCAAAATTTCTACATTTTGAAAAAACCGATAATCCCAAAATTTCTGTCATTATTCCTGTTTACAACCAGTTTGAATTGACAATGAAATGCCTCGAATCGATATTGCAGAGCACAAAAGCAAAAAACTACGAAATAATCTTAATCGACGACCATTCAACCGACGAAACCCGAAAAATCGAGGAATACGTAAAAAATATCAAAGTAATCAGAAACGAAAAAAACGCAGGATTTTTGAAAAACTGCAATTCAGGGGCAAAAGCCGCAAAAGGCGAATATTTGTACTTGCTCAACAACGACACCCAGCTTCTTGAAAATGCGATGGAAAAGCTTGCTGAAATTTTAGATAAAGTAAAAGATTGCGGCGCAGCCGGCTCAAAATTAATCTTTCCCGACGGAAAATTGCAGGGCGCAGGCTCAATAATAAAAAAAGACGGCAGCACTGCCTCCATAGGGATTTTCAAAAACCCGCTTGCTCCTGAATTCAACGAGCTTAAAGAGGTAAATTATTGCTGCGGAGCGAGCCTGATGGTCAGAAAAGCGCTCTGGGACAACCTCGGCGGCTTTGACACATTGTTTTCTCCCGGTTATTACGAAGAAACAGACCTGTGCCTGAGAATCAAAGAAATCGGCTGCAAAACCATTTATCAGCCGGAGTCCGAAGTAATACATTTTTGCGGGTGCAGCTTTAAAGAAAGCACAGAGCGGCTAATCAAGCAAAACAGAAAAAAATTCCTGAAAAAATGGCGCGGCAGGCTGAAAAATCTAAAATAAAACCGGTGCAGGCAGATTCCCGCGCCGGTTTTTGTTAATTGCTATTTGTTGAAAATTAAAAACATGTTTTTTATCGATTCGTAGCCTTTCAGGTATGAAGCTGCGTCCATTTTTTCATCCGGCGAATGCATGTTGAAAACATCCGCGCTGCCGATTAGATAGGGCTTGAATGGAACGCCGTTTTTGTTTTTTTGTTTTGCATAAACGTGCGTTTCCGCACCTGCGTGGAAAGAGCTGATGTCGGGCTTTAAGCCGGCTTTTTCGCAGGCTTCTTTTCCGACTTTTTCAATCGTATCGTCATTTGAACGCTCAAAAGCAGGTAAATGCGGGGTTACAAGGAACTCTGCGGAGGCGATTCCGTCATATTTTTTGTTAAAATCTTCGACAATTTTTTGGATTTTTGCGATTAATTCGTTTTCTGTATCGACCTCGGAGCTCCTGATGGAATATCTGGCGCGTGCGTGGGTGTTTATGAGGTTTGTCATTGATTTTTCGCTGATGTAGTCCACAAAACATTCGGATTTTATGCTTTCATCGCTGATTTGCTTGATACAGGGCTCAACGCCGCCTCCAATTACGCTTCCGACGTTGATTGAGGTGATTACGCCGAGTTCATTTGCCTTGTAAACGCCCTGCGGGATTTCGTTTATCAGCTCGGCAATGAGTTTTACGGCGTTTGCGCGGGTTTTGTCGGCTATATCAATACCTGAATGCCCACCTTTGAAAGCGTTTACGCTTAAAATTGCGTTTGTGTAGCTTGCGCCGGCAACAAGGATTTGTCCGGCTTTGTCTGCGTCGATTACGAGCACATATTCGGATTCAAGGCGTGAAAAATCAAAGTGATTTATGCCGGAAAGCCCCTGTTCTTCGTCTTTTGTGAACACAAGTTCAAGACCTCCGTGTTTTAAGTCTTTATCGGACGCAATTTCCATCGCAAGCTGCATTGCAGCGGCAACGCCGGCTTTGTCATCCGCGCCGAGTGTGCGTTTTTTGTCCGTTTCAATGAATTTGCCGTCATAGCAAATGTTCACGGGTGAATTATCGCCGATTACGTCCATGTGGGCGGAGAGGGCAACCGGTTTTTTCGTTGGGTCGGTGGCGGGAATTTTTGCGATTACGTTTTTAAAGTCGTCGTATTCGGCTTTTATGCCCGCATTTGTTAATATTTCAATGATTTTATCGGAAACTTTGTCTTCCTGTCCGGACGGGGAGGGGATTTTCGCCAGAGTGCAGAACAGGTCGATGAGTTTGTTTTCTTTTCTTAAATTTTCGATTTCCATAATATAATTCTCCTTTGCGGATTCATTATAACATCTTTTTAATTATTGGTGCCCCTCTACTTTGTTTTTCACGTTTGTTGGCGGTGGGAACCGCTTCGCTATTCCCACCCTACTTTATCGCCCCCGTAGGGTGGGAATAGCAACAGCAAAAAACACCGGATTATTTTACAAGCGACGCAGCGGTTCCCACCAGCACTATTTTCACCCTACTTTATTGCCAACGTAGGGTGGGAATAGCATGGTAAAAAACGCCGCATTATTTTACAAGCGACGCAGCGGTTCCCACCAGCACCAACTACTCAAAATCCAACCCAACAATCTTATTCTTATCCTCAAAATTGCACCATGAAGAATCATAAAACCCCATTTTTACAAACTTTTTAAAAGAAGAATATTCATATTTCCCCACAACTTTGACATACCCATGTTTTATGGGATTAAAATGAACATAATCCAAATGCTTTGCCAAATCCTCTTCATCCCTGATGGTATGTTCCCAATAACGCCGCTGCCAGATACCTTTTTCACCCTTTTTAATTTTGCTTTGACTCAAAAAAGCCGCATTTTTCGGCATTTTTAAAGAAAAATTATATTTTATTGAATATATAATTTTTGGATAATCCTCAACATTTTGGAGTTTTAAAATTAAATGCATATGGTCAGGAAGAACCACCGCAGCATAAATTTCAAACGGAAATTTTTCCAGCGCAGATTTGAATGATTTTCTTAAAATATCAATATTTTCTATGAGTATCTTCTGACGTTCATTTGTAACGATTGTTACAAAAATATAATTAAAACCATTAAGAAAAAGCCGGGTATAATTTGACATAAATTTTATTTTATCATGATTTAACATAAGTGTAAAAACGCGACAAAGTTGCTCCATTTTTTCACATTCATTGCCGGTGGGAACCGCTTCGCTATTCCCACCCTACTTTATCGCCCCCGTAGGGTGGGAATAGCATGGCAAAAAAACGCCCCATTATTTCACAAGCGACGCAGCGGTTCCCACCAACAGCAAACTATTAAAAGCCATATTGAACAGCGCGCCCAATTGTGGAATAATAAAAAAAGCAAATTAGATTAAACGGAGCGCAGATATGGCTATAACACTTGATATGAGAGCATTCGGAAAGAACGATATTCGCGGGATTTACGGCGAAGACGTGACGGAAGAACTGTTTTTTTACACAGGAAAAGGCTATATCCGCTTTATCGAAGAAAATTCCAACCTTGAAGCGAAAAATATCTGGGTCACAGTGACGCGCGATGTGCGTTTGAGCTCCGATTCTTTGACAAAATCGCTGATAAAAGGCGTTGTTTCGACCGGAGCAAACGTTCTTAACCTGGGCGAAGCCCCCACGCCGCTTGGTTATTACTCGGAATTCGCACCGATTCCCTCTGACGTAATCGGCTCGGGAAAAATCAACGGAGCCCTGATTGTCACCGCAAGCCATAACCCAAGCGAATATAACGGGTTAAAAATGACTTTTGACAAGTGTTCAATGACCGAGGAGCAGATTAAGCGCGTAAAAACCCTTACAATGGAGGAATTCAACGCGCGTGAAGCCTCAAACCGCCACGGCGTAACAAAAAACTACGACATTATTGAACAATACACGGAAAGCATAGTGAACAAATTCGCGTCCATCGGCAAAGGCATAAAAGTCGTTGTTGACAGCGGAAACGCAACGGGCGGAATCGTCGGCCCGAAGCTATACAGGGATTTGGGCTGCGAAGTTATTGAACTTTTCTCTGAGCCTGACGGAAATTTCCCGAACCACCACCCCAACCCGAGCGACGAAAAGACGCTTGACGCAATAAAAAAGGCCGTTGTGGAACACAACGCGGATTTAGGCATTGCGTTTGACGGGGATTCTGACAGAATCGGCGTTATTGACTCAAAAGGCAGCGCTTTAACGGGTGACAAGCTTTTATTAATCTACGCTATGGACGTTATCGAGCAATTATCAAAACGCGGCGAAAAACCGGTTGTCGTATCCGAAGTAAAATGCTCACAGGTGCTCTATGACACGATTAACACCTGCGGCGGGTGCGCAATCATGACAAAAACAGGGCACGGTTACATAAAATCAAAAATGAAAGAAGAAAACGCCATTCTTGCGGGCGAAATGAGCGGTCATATTTTCTTCAAGGACAGATATTACGGTTTTGACGACGCGATTTATGCGGGGTGCAGGATTATTGAAATTATTGCAAAACACAAGCAAAACAACCCCGATTTCCGGCTGGAATCGCTGCTTGCGCCGTTTGATGAGGTTTTCACCTCAAAAGAAGTGCGGTTTCGCTGTCCGAACGAGTGCAAAAAGCCGGTTATGGACGAGTTGAAAAAAACTGTGGAGAAAAAGCCCGAAATGTTCACCACGCCCATAAAAGAAATCGTTACAATTGACGGGATGAGGATTATTCTTGAAGACGGATTTGCGATGATTCGCCAGAGCAACACAGAGCCCGTTTTTACGCTCCGTTTTGAGGCAAAATCGCAGCAGAATTGCGAAATGTATCAAGACGCGATGGTGAAAGTGCTCGACAAGCTGGTTAAGAAGTATTCGGAATAGTTTTTTGAATTTACACGCGTTGGCGTTTTTCGCAAGCTGCCATCTTGAAGTTGGTTGACTGTTTTTTGGTGAAAATCTCTGTTTTTTCGTTTGAAGATAACATTTCAAGAGGGTTAGACCCTGAAACAAGTTCAGGGTGACATCGGGTTGGTGAAAATTCCCGTTTGTGCTCAAATTTGTAAAGTAATGTAACAAACAAGCTTAAAATCCTAAAGTTTTCCCTCTTGTTTGCCGATATAAATAGTACAAGCAATAAGGGGTATCGCAAAAAATGGGAATTGGCATCACAAGTTTAACAGCAAAAACAAATTACGTTGACACTCAGTCAATCAATGAAATAGCAAAACAAATTTTTGCTAACGCAGAAACAAAATCTCAGGCTTTTGAATTGACTTCAACTGATTTGTCAAAATTCCGCAGACCCGAAGTCGGCATTGATTTGTACAACAACAAAAACAACATTGATGTTACAAAACAAATCGCAATCAGAAACGCAGGGCTCGATATCAATTTGAACGCCAATTTCATCGCTAATGTTCAATATTTGAACGCTCAGGCTGCTCAGGGCACTCAAAAAGTAAACAGAGCAGTTGAAGGCAAGCTCATTGCCCCCGTTGCAGAAGGTGAAGCCGCACAAACCAGAGAAGTCGTTGCGCTCCCCAAAAGTGTTGAGCTCAACAACTCAAAAAGCCTCGACAAAGACAAAAGAGGCTCAAATCCATTCTCTTTCTTCGCAATGAACACCAAAAAAGACAATCAACAGCCCGCTGAAGCTGAAAAAAATATCAACATTTTCGCATAATTAACTAACCCTTATAAAAACCAACCATTCCTATTCCCCAATCTAAAACAACATTGCTTGTTTAAAAGGTAAGCCTCCCGCTTACCTTTTTATTTTTTATATAGGACGGGAATCGGGTTCATCTTTTTCATGATTGTAGCGGTTGTTTGTCTTGAAAGCTCGCGATAAACGGCATTGCGCCGCCAGCCTGCGCTGACAGCTCCAGCCTTGGCTCGCTTCCGCTAGGGGCACAGCCCCGTCACACGCCTGGTTTGCGCCGCCATGGGGCGGGAATCGGGTTTTTGCTGCTAAAAGTGCGTGGCGAGCAGATAATTAAACCATTTCCTCTTCTTCACAATCCTCCGGCGGATTAATCGGGAGCCAGAAACCAAACGTCGAGCCCTCATTCGGGCGGCTTTTTACAAAAACTTTGCCTTTATGGTGCTTTTCAATTGTCACCTGCACAAGATGAAGCCCCAATCCGGTGCCTTTTACGGTGTGGGTGTCGTTTTCAACGCGGTAAAAGCGCTCAAAAATCTTTTTCTGGTGCTCTTCGGGAATTCCGATTCCCTGGTCTTCAATTGTGACTTCCACATAATTCGTATCACGCGCAATCTCGGCTCTGACCTTGATTCTGCCGTTTTCCGGCGAATATTTTATCGCGTTTGAAAGCAAATTGTTCAAAACCCTCTCAATACTGCACACATTTATCGGAACCTTTGGCAAATCCGGCTCTTTTATGAGTGAAAAAGTAAGATTTTTTTCTTCTGCAAGCACCTGCATTGACTGGATTTCCTGCTCAATAATCGGAACAAGGTCGCAGGGTTCTTTTTCAATACGAACACAGTTTGATTCCAGCCTTGAAAAGTCCAGAACGTCATTTACCATCTTTTGCAGGCGCGAGGCCTCCTTATTGATTACGCCGAAAAACTCTTTTTTCGTATCTTCGTCAAAATCATCCGAATGGTTGTGCAAAGTGTCGATATAAGTCCGCAAAACCGTTACCGGAGTGCGCAATTCATGGCTTACGTTCGAGATAAAGTCGCTTTTCATCTTGTCGATTTCAGCTTCTTTTGTAATATCAATCAAAACAATCATATATCCCACGTAATCCTGATTTTTCGAGAACATAGGGGAAATTACGGATTTTATAACGCGTTTGTCAATCGTAATGTTGAACTCGAGCGGCTTATTTTCCATAATGTCGAGCGGTGTGTCTTTGAACTGTTCAATTTTTTCTTTAAAGCAAAGTTCTCCGTCAGAATCGCAGTACTGCTGGATTTTTGTGTTCAAAATCTGCTCGTCTTCAATTTCAAGCATCTTTTTGGCCGCATTATTAACAAGCACAACGTTGTCATAGTTGTCACAAACAACAACGCCGTTCACAATACTCATCAAAACAGCCTCGAACTTGTTGCGTTCAAAGGTTATACGGTCAATATTCTGCTCCTCGTACTGGTGGAGGCGGCCGGACATGTCGTTGAAAGCGTTAATCAGGTCGCGGATTTCGCCGCTTGTGTTTTTTGCCTCAAGTTTAAAGCCAAAATCGCCCGTAGAAATTTTTGTAACCCCGTGGTGGAGCATGGAAAGTTCACGCGTAATCAGGATTGTATTCACCAGCACAACAAGCGTAAAAACAAGCCACGCAACCGTAAAAACCACAAGCATAGAGTTTTTTGTAGCTTTTGAAATGTCCGATGTCGAAGCACCCGAAAGCCAAACGTGCACAGAGCCGATAATTTTGTCCTCGCCGTCGACTTTTGCTTTCATCATTGCGGTGGAGTAGATTTTTGACTCAAGAGCACGGTTCGGGAAGTCGGATTTGCTGGAATAAATGATTTTTCCGTCCTCGCCGCGGAAATCTATACGCGAAATTTCACGATTATTGTTGATAATCGAGCGCGTATGCGTCCGGAGGGCGGCGAATTTGTCATATTCCTGAATATCTTTTGTGATTTCGACGCTTTCTATTGCGAGTGTGTTCGTCAAAATCTGCCCGAAGTCGTCATAAACCTCGGAAATCTTCTGCTGGATGTTGGTTATGGCAAAAACTGCGAGCGCAACAATCAATATTGTACTAACAGCGAGCCCCAGAATTATCAGTTTGTTTTGTGTGCTTATGCTTACCGGTTTGCTCATTATGGGATAATTATATCATCAATATTTTGCGGTGGGAACTACGTTTTTCACAAAGCAATTATCGTGTATAATTATTTCATGGATATTTTCAAAAAAATAAGCTTTTACACGGCACTTTTGGCTGCAAAAACCGTAAATCACGGGCTTCACCTGATGAATCGCGCCGGAACTTCGCTTCCGGGGGTTGTTGCGCTGAAAATCCAAAAGGATTTTATCTCTTTTGCGAACCATTACTGCAAAAAAAACATCATAACCATCACCGGAACAAACGGAAAAACGACCACGGCGGGGATTCTTGCGCATATTTTAAAAACTGCCCAAAATAAAGTCCTGCACAACGAAAAAGGTGCAAATATGCTCTCCGGCATTGCAAGCTCCCTCGCTGTCAATTACAAACCCTTTTCCACCTTTGATTTTGCGGTTCTCGAGTCGGATGAGGCTTATTTAACAAAGCTTTATGACTTTTTAAAATCCGATTATCTGCTTGTGACGAACCTTTTCCGCGACCAGCTCGACCGTTACGGGGAATTGGATACCACAGCGAAGAAAATTCAGGAGGCAATCGCAAAAAATCCCTCTTTAACCGTTTTTTTAAACGCTGATGACCCGATGCTGGCGGGGCTTGCGCCTGAAAACAAAAGAATTTACTACGGATTTGAAAATATTGAGTACAAAAACAAAACCGGAGAATCCCAAAGCCCCATGGAGGCGGTAGTTTGCAAGTGCAAAACCGCGCTTTCTTATGTAAAACGCTTTTATGCGCACATCGGAAAATATTTTTGCAAAAACTGCCACAATGACCATCCGGAGCCGAATTATAAGGGCAATGCGGTGATTTATGCGGATTATTCGGAAATTTCCATCACATACGGAGCTAACAAAGCGGATTTTAAAACGAATCTTGTCGGGCTGTACAACGCTTATAACGTACTTGCGGCGGCGAGTGCGGCTCTTGAATTGAATATTCATCCAGAAACTATCCAAAACGCGCTTGAAACTTACAAATCCGTCTTCGGCCGCTCCGAAAGGCTCAACGTAAAAGGGCGCAGGCTGCTTGTGCAGCTCATAAAAAACCCCACAGGCGCTTCAGAGGTGCTCAGGACGGTAAACGCGGACGAAAGTGCAAAACTTTTAATAATTATCAACGACAAATACGCTGACGGGCGCGATGTTTCGTGGCTGTGGGACGCGGATTTTGAGATTTTGAAGGATTATCCGAATGAAATCGTTTTAAGCGGAATCAGAGCCTATGATATGGCTGCACGGCTTAAATATGCGGGATTTCCTGCTGAAAAAATGACTATAAAACCCGATATTAAAACAGCTTTGAATTATTCGCTGGACGGGATTGAAGAAAGGGCGCAGCTGCTTGTTATGCCTACTTATACAGCGCTTTTGGAGCTTCAACATATTTTTGGCGGGCTGGGGAAGAAATAAATCCTGAAATTCCCTCATTACACGGCCTAAAACCCGTCTTGCGGGGCATAAGGGCGGGGAATTACTCAAAAAGCGGATTTGCGCAACAACCTTTTTGTTAAGGCCGCTTCAAAATATCACAAAATCCGGAAAACCCCGCACAATAACACGGATTTCTGCAAAAACATTAACTTTTGTAAACATTTTCTGAAATCCTGCAAAAAACCGCGGCGCAATGTTTTTATTTAAATATAGAGTTTTAGTTTAAGGATTTTTTATGACAAACCCTTGGTCGATACAATTAACAAACCCGAATACATCCTGGCAAAACGCCGGTAAGACGGAGAGCATAGGTGCGAACCGGAGTAAGTTTACCGGAGCAACTGAAAGTTATCAACGTTATGGTACAAACGATGACCTCCAGGCAAGACTGGCTGCTTTGGACAAACGGGAAAGACCTCCCGTTGTAAGCAACCGTACACTAGGTTTTGCATAGGAAATTAATGGCGGCATAGATGTGCCGTCATTTAATTTTTCAGGCACTAATCCGGTATTGCCCTGGCAGATTCGCCCCCTGCGAACCGCCCGTGGCTCATTTTTCTAATAATTACCGAGAAATTTCATCAGTTTTTCGGCAGCTCTTGCGAAAAAGCTGTTTTCTGTGCTGTTTTCGTCGGATTCTTCGTTTAAAAACTCATCTTCATTGGCAGATGGCGTAAAAACGTCGATTTCGTCCTTTTTTTTCTCTTTTTTCTTTTCACGCTGAAAATATCCGAGATTGCCCCCGCCGCCGTTGTTGCGCATGCTCTGGGCCTCCTGAATTCCTTTTGGCGGAGTTGGACCGTTGATTTCAAACGACATAATATCTCCTTTGACCTTGGACGCGTGACCTATTTATATTATACACTATGTTTGTAGTAATTTAAACATGCAAACAGCGAAAATACGGCAATTAGAGTAGTTTTGGAGCGGAAAAACCCTTACTGCCGGTCATTTTGGCGCCAAAAGCGGGAGTTTGCCACAAATTCTTATTTTTAGTAAAATTGAAAACAGACGGAAAGGGGAAGTTTTTGGAAAGTTTATCTTTAAAAGCCACAGCAATAGGCAGTCTTCCGCATGATAACCCGCAGGAAGCGCTAAATCTTGTTTTCGACACTTTTAAGGACATCCCTTTCTGGCCGCAGCTCGCTAATGTCCATCGTTTTGAGGATATGATTATCCAGTTTAATCAGGGGATTCCCGGCATACGTTTTGACGGTGAAAACGAAAAATTCTTCTGCAACACGCAGTCCGATGAGTTTTTTGAGGAGCTGGAGGAGTTTTTTCTTGATTATGAATCCATTGTAGGGCAGAAAAACTTTGAAAATCTGGAAAAATATGCCATAACCCCGCCTTATTCAAGCGCATTTGAACCTTTTTTAGAAAAACTTAAAAATGCAGAATACAAATATGTAAAAAGCAACGTAACCGGCCCTTTCACCTGGGGCACAAGCCTTTGCGACACAGACGGAAAGTGCTCTTTTTACGATGAAACCTATCGGGAGGTTCTTGTAAAAGGAATTACGCTAAAAGCTATCTGGCAGATTCAAAAATTCAAGTCGATTAGCCCCGATATCACGCCGATAATTTTCATTGATGAGCCTGTTTTGTCGCAATACGGCACTTCAGCGTTCGTTACGGTGCAAAGACGCGATTTAGTTTATGCGCTGGCGGAAATTGCGGGCGTTATAAAGGATTTTGGCGGGCTGTGCGGGGTTCATTGCTGCGGAAAGGCTGATTGGTCACTGTTGATTGACGCGGAAATCGATATTATTAACCTTGACGCTTACAACTATGCACAGAGCCTTTCGGTGCATGCGGACAGGATTGCGGGATTTTTGAAAAACGGCGGATATATTGCCTGGGGAATGATTCCGACGCTGGATAAAACCGCGCTGGAGGGCGTAACGCCGGATATCTTGATGAAAAAATTCGATAAAGCCGTAGCCTGCCTGCAATATAAAGGAATCAACCCCAATCTGGTTTACAGACAAAGCATAATCACGCCTTCCTGCGGCGCAGGCGGGCTAAGCGTGGAACTTGCACAAAAAGCAATGTTCTTAACCAATGCGCTGGCTGAAAAAATCGCAAAACATTACGAGGTTCTTTAATGACGATAACCATTGCACTCACAGGAAAAAGCGGAAGCGGAAAAACCACCCTGACAAAGGCTTTTGTAAAGCTTTTCAAGGAGATTTACCCTGAAAAAAGCATACTTCTTTTTGATAACGACCTCACAGGCGAACTCGGGCACACCTACGGGCTGGACGTGAGGAACACAATCTACGGTATCAGAAGCGGAAAACACGAGTACAAGACCGGAATTCCCGAAAAAATGACAAAACAGGAATATATCGAGTGGGCGCTTGAGGATATTATTGTTGAGGTTGAGGAAAATGTTGATTTAATCGTTTCATGGCTCGTTCCCTCAAAAGACTGCCGCTGCCCGATTACCGGCCAGATGAATGACGCGGTTGCAAAGCTTATTCGGGCTTATGATATCGTGATTTTTGATTGCGAATTTGATTTAAAATATCTGAATCAGCTTGTGGACGTGGATATCGACGTAACGCTTGTTGTTGCGCAGCCCGCGGAGGAATCTTTGCAGCTGGCGCAAAGGATTGAAGAATTTTCAGAAAAATATGCCGCAGGCGGGCAGATGGGAATGATTCTCAACCGCGTAAAAACAGGCGAATTGAACAAAATTCAGGAACTTTTGATGAAATATCATCTGGATACGCTCGGAGTTATCCCCGAAGACGAAAATCTCGCAGGGAAATCGCTTTCCAGAGATTCAGAGGCGGTTTTTGCGGCGTTGAAAGAGTTTTATTTCAGGCTGAATCTCCCTGATTTGAGGAATAAGGGGTAAGCATGGCGGAAATTATTGACGGAAAAGCGCTGCGCAACAGGATTCTCGAGGGTTTAAAAGCTGAGGTTAAAAACCTTGATAAAAAGCCGTTTTTAGCGGTAATAATCGTCGGAAATGACCCTGCAAGCAAAATTTACGTTTCCAACAAGAAAAAAACCGCTCTGGAGCTGGGTTTTCAGTCCGTTGTAATTGAAATGCCCGAAAATACGCCGGAAAAAGTACTTTTAGAAAAAATCGAAGAATTGAACAAGAACAAAGAGGTCAATGCGATTCTTGTTCAACTGCCGCTGCCGGCGCATATCAGCACCGAAAGGGTGATTGAAACGGTGAGCCCCCAAAAGGATGTTGACTGTTTTCATCCGTTCAATACGGGCAAAATCGCTCAGAATGCGCGTCCGTTTGTTTATCCGTGCACGCCGAAAGGGATTATCAGGCTTTTAGAGGAATACAAAATCCCCGTTGCAGGCAAAAATGCGGTGGTAATCGGGCGCTCAAACATTGTCGGGCGGCCAGTTGCGGCTATGCTTACGAATCTCGACGCCACAGTAACAATCTGCCACAGCAAAACGCAAAATCTTTCCGAAATCACAAAAAACGCCGATATTTTAATCAGCGCAGCCGGCTCAAGAGGGCTGGTCACGGCTGATATGGTCAAAGACGGTGCTGCGGTGTTTGATGTGGGCATGAACAGGGATGAAAACGGCAAGCTCGCAGGGGATGTGGATTTTGAGGCAGTGAAAGAAAAAGCCTCTTTCATCACGCCGGTTCCGGGCGGTGTCGGGCCGATGACGATTTGCACGCTTATGACGAACACGTTTGAGCTTTTCAGGCGGCAAAATAAGTAGTTTTTTGGCTTTAAATGAATAACGGACGACTTTGGGGATGTTCCCCACCCCGTCCCTCCGCGAGCTGGGGAGGGGGTGCATTCAAAATTACATACTTTCAATAAACTCGACCATAGGCAAAAGCGCCCGTGCGCGGTGGCTCAGGGTGTTTTTTTCTTCAAGCGTCATTTCCGCCATGGTTTTTCCGAGTTCGGGAATGAAAAAGACCGGATCATAGCCGAAACCGTGGGTTCCGGAGGGTTTTTCGGTGATTCTGCCTTTGATTTCACCGGTTTGGACATGAAATTTTTCACCTGCAGGGTTCGTCAAAACCATTGTGCAGACAAATTTTGCCGTTCTTTTTTCCTCGGGGACACCTTTTAGCTGCTCGAGCAATTTTTCGATTCGCGCTTGAGCCGTGGGCGCATATCTTGCGGAATAAAGCCCGGGCGCACCGTCCAGAGCGTCCACGCAGAGCCCCGTATCATCCGCAAGCCCCCATAAACCGCTAATTTTAGAGGCCTCGGCAGCTTTTATGTAGGAATTTTCCTCAAAAGTCTTTCCGTTTTCAATCGGGTCAAATCCGCCCGCAGGCAAGACAAATTCAATATTGGAATTTTTTATAATTTCCTTGATTTCTTCCAATTTATGCGGGTTAGAGGTTCCGAGGGCTATTTTCATTGTTTTATTTTCCATATCTTCTGTTTCTTTTTTCAAACTCCAAAATCGCTTCTGTGAGCGCGTTTTCGTCAAATTCGGGCCAGAATTTTTCCGTCACATAGACTTCAGAATACGCAATCTGCCACAAAAGGTAATTGCTGATACGTTTTTCGCCGCCCGTTCTGATAAGCAGGTCTGGATCGGGAATTTTGGCAGTGTAGAGGTTTTCTGAAACGAGTTTTTCGTCGATTTCCCCGATTTTTATTTCGCCATCCAGAGCTTTTTGTGCAATTTTCTTTACGGCATTCACTATTTCGTCGCGCGCGCCGTAGTTAAAGGCTATTTGGAGGTTCACGCCGGTGTTATTTTTTGTTTTATTTTCAGCATTTTTGAGAATTTCAATGAGTTTCGGGCCCAATTTTTCAATATTGCCGACAAATTTTATTTTTACATTCTCCTTATGCATTTCGTCGAGCTCGTCGGTGAGGGTTTTGGCGAGGAGGTTCATCAGAAAATCGACTTCTTCCTTTTTGCGGTTCCAGTTTTCAGTTGAAAACGCATAGACGGTGAGATATTTTATGCCGAATTTGTCAAAAGAGCGCATGGTGCTTTTGAGCGATTCCACGCCTTTCTGGTGCCCGACGGCAGAGGGAAGCATGTGATTTTTTGCCCATCTGCGGTTTCCGTCCATAATTATTGCTATATGTTGGAGATTTGTCTTTTCGACGATGGTTTTTATTTCATTTTTTTCTGCAATTTTGTTCACTTAAATACTCCGATTGAAATCCAGTCATTTAAACCGTTTTACGGCAAGCCCCGAAATAATTTCAGGCAAAACACCGGTAAAAATAATTTAATTATAACTTAAAAACAGCAAAAAGTCGTAAATTCCCGCGAAAGTATGAAGAAAGCGGGATTTTTATGCAAATTTACACTAAATTTTATAATCGCTCCCCACCCCGGCCCTCCCCGAGTTGGGGAGGGGGAGTTAAACAAGCTCAAAAACGCCCCAAAAATCGTAAATCTCCAAAAGCATAAAGCGCAGGGGTTTTTATCTTGAATATTCGGGGTATAATATTACTGTAAAATGCCGACGCATTAAAAGAGGTTGATTATGAGCAAAAATAACTACGTTTACCTTCTTGAGGGAAAAATTTATATAAACCTGACGAATCTGTGCACTAACGAATGCGTTTTTTGTATCAGAGATATTAAAGACGACGTTGTGGGCGCGGATTTGAGGCTCGACGGGGAAATTTGCAATGTCGATGAAGTAAAAAGGCAGCTTGACGAATTTAAACCCGAAAACTACCACGAAATCGTATTCTGCGGCTATGGAGAACCGACTTTGAAGCTCGACGAGCTAAAAGAAGTCGCAAAATACATAAAAGAAAAATATCCGCACATAAAAACCCGCATAAACACCAACGGACAGGCAAATCTTGTGCACAAACGCAATGTTGTGCCTGAATTGGTCGGGCTGATTGACAGAATTTCAGTGAGTTTCAACGCCGAAACCGAAGACCTCTACGACAAAATCTCACAGCCAAAAATCAGAGGTGCCTATTCGGCAATGCAGGATTTTATCGTTGACTGCGTGGAAAACGGAATCGAAACCACAGCAACAATCGTTACCGGTTACAAGGATTACAATGTCGATAAGGACAAATGCAAGCAGCTCATTGAAACGCTGGGCGCAAAATTCCGCGAACGCCCGTGGATAGAAAACGGATATTAATATGCAAAAATTTATTTCATCATCTGTTTGCAAAAATTTTGAAGATTCGGTAAATTTTGCAAAAGAGCTGGGCACAAACCTCGAAATCAGCCGTTTTGCAAGGGATTTGACCGATATTGATGAAACTTTTGAAGCCCGTATCCATGCTATGAAAAAAGCGCTTGAGGGGTTTGAGGGCGAGGTCAGTTTGCATGGATTTTTGTTCGATTTGTGCGTTGTGAGCCTTGATCCGTTCATAAAAAAAGTTTCGCAGCAAAGGTTTATGCAAAGTTTCGAGGCAGCAAAATTTCTCGGTGCAAAAACAGTGCTTTTTCACACAGGTTTTAACGCCCCGCTGAAATGTGAGGATTACAGGCTGTCGTTCAGGAAGAATTTTATTGCTTATTTGAAAGATTTTGTGAAAAATTTTGAAGAATCGAACATGGTTATGGTGCTTGAAAATGTTCAGGAAACCGGCCCTGACTTCATTTTAGACATAATCAACAATGTCGGCTCACAAAACCTCAAAGCCAGCCTTGATATTGGGCATGCGAATATTCATTCCAAAATCCCTGTTACGCAGTGGATAAAAACCTACGGCGAAAACCTTTATCACATGCACATTCACAACAATTACGGCGACGATGACTCGCATTTTTCGCTTTTGGACGGAAATATCAATCCGAAAGAGGTTTTCAGAACCGTTCTTGAATGCGGATTAAGCCCCAAGATTATTTTTGAAATATTTGAAAAAGAGGCGGTAAAAGAAAGCATTGCCGTGCTTGATGAGGTGTTAAAAAGCACAAATGTAATCCCCGCACGCACAAAACCGCTCGAAAAAGCAGGATAAAATCAGGTATAAAATTAATTAGGAGAAATAAAAATGATTAACGAGCAGAATTCACTCTTTTTGTTTATTGATGTTCAGGAAAAGCTTGTTGCAATGCTTACAAAGGACAAAGCAAAGAAAAAAGCCTCAATTTTAGCTCAGGCAGCTACTTTGATGGGGATTGACTGCGTTGTGACCGAACAATACCCCGCAGGGCTCGGTTCTACTGTTGAAGAGGTTAAATTCAATCTGCCGGATAGCACAAAATTCTTTGAAAAAACGGCTTTCAGCGCGCTGGAAAACCCCGAAATCGCGCAGGCGCTTCAGGGTAAAGAAAATATCTTTATTTTTGGGATTGAAACTCATATTTGCGTGCTCCAGACGGCGATTGCGCTGTTGAACACCGGACATAAGGTTTTTGTTGTGAAAGATGCATGCGCTTCTCGCGACAGCGACGAGTTTAAAGCCGGAATTGAATACATGAAAAATGCAGGCGCAAAAATCGTCACAACTGAGATTGCGCTGTTTGAACTCTTAAAATCCTCAAAACATCCAATGTTCAAACCCGTACAAAATCTGATAAAGTAAATCAACCAAAACCATTATTGAATTATCGGGCAAAATGAAATAGAATATGCTTATGGAAGATAATTTTGCAGAAAAAATTTCAACGCTCCAAAAGAATTTTTGCGATTTGAACAACCTGTTTGAGCTTAGTATCATTGCTACACAGGCAGAATCGCTCGAGGATTTGATTGACAAAATTTCTGACTTTATTTCCCAGACGCTCAACCTCGATAATATTCGATTTTTCATAAATCAGAACAATGTTTATTACATGGTCGCAAATCCAAACATTGAAAATCGTGAAAATTTCCAGTTTGAGAACGATGATGAGGGTTTCTGGGAGGTTTTGAACAACGGTGAACTCACAAAGGTCACTGCGGACGGAAAAAGACCGATTTACAAGTCTTTCTGGGAAAAATACAATCTTTACAACCTCAACAGCAGCTATTTTAAGCTGTTTCAAAAAGACGGAATCCCTTATTTTATCTGCTCTGTCGGCCCGAAAGAGGGAAATATGCCATTTTCGGATTCTGACATAAAATATCTGGAAAAGGTTTTTACTTATGTTGAGCCGATTTTGATTAAGTACATCAAACGGCGCGAGCAGGAAAACGATTTGAGAAAACTTCAAAAATCGCTGCACAACATTTCAATTCTTTACAACATTTCACAGGCTGTGAACTTCATTGATGATTTGAAACGCCTTTTACGCGTGATTTTGAGCAAGGCGCTCGACACAATAGAGGCTGAAAAAGGCTCATTAATGCTTTACAATTTCACAGAGAACGTTTTGCAGACAAAAGTTGTTTACGGGCTGGCAGACAAAAATCTCGAGGCTGAAATCAACAACGGGCTTGTTGAATGCGGAAAAATCAAGGTAGGCGAGGGCATTGCAGGGTCGGTTTTTGTTGAAAAAAAATCTATAATCTCAAATCTCGGGAAAAATGACCCCAGATTCCTGAAAATGGGCGAAGATTTGAATGTTTCGTCGCTTTTGTGCGTTCCGCTTATCGCAAAAGGCGAGGCTATCGGCGTAATTAACATCACCAACAAGCAAAACGGAAAACTTTTCAACAAGCAGGATTTGGAATTCATTGAAGCGCTTGCGAATCAGGCGGCTATTGCGATTGACAACGCAAAACTTTACGAGCTTGCCACAAAAGACGGCATGACAAAGCTTTATATTTACAGACATTTCTACACGCTGCTGGAAACGGAATTGAAGCGTTCAGCGCGATATAACCACGAAATGACGCTGCTTATGATGGATATTGACAATTTCAAATCCGTAAACGACACCTACGGGCACCCTGTGGGCGACCAGGTTCTGAAAGAAATTGCAAATTGTATCCAGACGACCATAAGAAAAATAGATATTGCCTCAAGATACGGCGGGGAAGAATTTACAGTCATTCTTCCGGAAACAAATTCGATGGACGGGCGCGTTATTGCCGAGCGTTTGAGAAAAAATATCAGTGAAATCAAAATAAAACTAAAAGACGGCACAATAATTGCTCCGACGATTAGTATCGGCATGTCCGAATACCCCTCCTGTGCGCTGGATGAGCAAACTTTAATCGAGCTGGCTGACGTAGCGCTTTACAACGCGAAAAACAACGGAAAAAATTGCGTTTGCGAATACAGCCCGCAAGGCTGCACGCTTTTGCCGCGTTCCGAGAGCAGGCAGGAAACAATTTCCTAGTTTTTAGTGAAAAGGCCTTTTAATTTATCAAAAACCGTGGGCTTAAAATTCAGGCTGCATTTTCTGTTTAAATTAACTTCTTTCGGGTTTTTTACGGGGATGTATTCAAGAAAATTGTCCATTTTAGCCGTAGCTTTTTGATAAAATTCCTCCTTTTTGTAAGAAAGAATATTAGCATCGATTTTAAATCCGGCGTCTTTGTAGAATTTTACTATATGCGGCTCGCCGGAATCAACCATGCCGCCTATTGCAAGGGCATTTTTACTTTGCGCCTGTTCAAAAAGCTCGCGCAGCAGAGATTTTCCCGCGCATTTTGCGTAAGTATCTTTTTTTACAGGGATTGCGGCAATATTTGAAAGGTTAATTCTTCCGAAAAGCTCCATAAACGACATTATTGCACATGGCTTTTTATCTTTTACCGCAAGAAGAACCGTATTGTAGCGCAAATCCTCATAACAGCGGAAAAGCAGTTCTTTCCATCTTATCAAATCCTGACGCTTTTTATTTTCAACACAAAGCTCGTCAAGGCGGATTTTGTTAATCATTTTTCGCAAAAACGGCTCGTCTTTTTTGCCCAGCTCGTAAATTACAATGGGTGATGAGCCTGAATTTGAGCGTAAAAGGACTTTTGACAGAGGTCTTGCTTTAAAAGACGGGGAATTGTTATTTACCTGCAACATTTTTTCTAATTCAACCCCACTACTGTTTCGTTAAAAAATTTGGCTGCGTCGATAACCCTTTCGGCCGCGGCTTTCGGGGGAAGTTCATCAAGATTTACATATCCCAGCAATCCCGGAATATTATTTTCTTCGCGGTTTTTGCGCATAGCCTGATTAAGCATTTTCATACCTTTAAGAAAATTTTTTCCTTTTTTATTCAGTTTGAAAGCCTTGCTATGCAAATAAGTATCTACCGAATCGCTTTTTGTAATGCCGATTTGCAGGACATCTTTGCCCACGGGTTCGATATAAAAATCATTAAAATACATTGGTTCAATTTCTTTGCGAAAATCGTCAAAACGAATAGCCTTCATCGGGCTCCGGAGGTATTTTTTCATTGTTGGCGCCATTATAACGGCTTTAAAAGAGGGGGTTTTGTTAATCTGCATAAAAATCTCGTTTCAGCTGTTACCATTTATATTAAAAACCGGAAAAAAATTTTTTGCTATTTTAATATTGATTTTTTTACATAAATTTGCTCAAGGAAATTACTACTTTTCGGGAATGCAATTTTTAACAGTTCTGTAAAAAATATGTTTGTAAACACAAAACCAACCCCGCAGGAGGTCTGATGAAATATTTAATACGCAAACCTGACACGCTCATGAGCAACATCAATGACGAAATTAATTCTATTTTGAGAAGAAGTTTCGACACGGTTTTTCCGGAATATGTTCTTGAGCGGGAGATGAAAGGGCTTTCTTTGCCGGTCGATATCCAGGAATTCGACAATGATTACAAAGTTAAGGTCGAAATGCCGGGCATAAAGAAAGAAGATGTGGATATTGAGCTTAACAAAAACTATCTCACAATTTCGGCCGAAAAAAACGAAGAAAAAGAAGAAAAAAATAAAAAATACCACAAAACCGAGTTCCGCTACGGAAATTATTCAAGAACTGTCTATTTCCCTCACGAAATTAACGTAAACGAAGCCGACGCAAAGGTTGAAAACGGAGTTCTTGTTCTTGATTTGCCAAAATTGAAAAAAGCGGATGAAGAAACAAAAAAACTCGAGGTCAAATAAAAATCTCAGGTGCCTTAGCCGGTTTTTATCTTCAAAAAAGGTGCGGCATTCAGCTGCATTTTTGCTCCAAAGACAAAGAACCGCAAAAGACGCACTTTTTCAAGGCGATACTAAAAGCTGCCGCCTGATTCAGGCGGTAGTTCATTTTTTTCAAACAGGAGAAACTATGACAACAATAGTAGGCATAAAAATTCAAGACAGGTTTGAAAGTTCAACCGAAGTTCAGCGTATTTTAACTGATTATGGATGTGTAATCAGAACCAGAATCGGTCTTCACGGAACCAACGACTGCAAATGCGCAATAGACGGTATTATACTTCTGGAGGTTATAAACGACGAATCAGCCGAAGAAGCTATTAAAGACCTGTGCAATATTGACGGTATAGAAATACAAAAAATGAAGTTTTAATTAGAAATTTAATATTAGCCTGTTGGGGAATCCCAAACCGGCGTCATAGGCTTATAATCAAATTATGTTTACGATACGACCAAAAGATGAGCGCGGAAAAACTGAAACCTACTGGCTGGACAGCTCGCACAGTTTTTCTTTCGCACAATATTATGACCCTTACCACATGGGGTTCAGTGACCTGAGGGTCATTAACGATGATATAATACGCCCTGAGGGCGGTTTCAGCCTGCATCAGCACGACAATATGGAAATAATAACCATTGTGCTCTCAGGACAGCTCGAACACAAGGACAGTCTTGGCTCCAGAGAAACAATTCACACCGGAGATATTCAGGTAATGACCGCTGGTTCGGGGATTATGCACAGCGAGTATAACCCCTCAGCCGAAGAAGACGTTCATTTTCTTCAAATCTGGATACTTACTGACACATACAATCTTCCTCCGGATTACAACACAAAATTTTTCCCTGAAAAAGAGATGTTGAACGAATTCAAGCTTGTTGTTTCGAGCGACGGGCGGGATGGCTCTTTAAAAATCAATCAGGATGCGGATTTATACCGCATGTTCCTTGAAAAAGGCAAGGGAATTGTTAATTTTGAGCTTGATATGGACAGAAAATACTGGATTCAGATTGCGCAGGGCTCTGTTGAAATTAACAATCAGGTTCTTGTGCAGGGCGACGGGCTCGCTATTAAGTCTGAAAAGGGCTTTTTGGAGTTCAAAGGTGTGGACGAAAAATCGGATATTTTGCTGTTTGATTTGGCAAAATAAGGTCTATTTTGGCAGCATGTAAAGATTTCCGCCATAAAAAACTTGCAAAATATTTTAAAAGTGATATACTATTCATGTTATTAATGTTTCGGCTAGTGTAAAAACCTTACGAGGGTTGGCTATAAGAGAGACGACGAAAGTCAATTCAATTATATATCCCTCGTTTTTTTTGCCCTTTTTCAGGGAATGAAAAGGATAACGATTTTTTGACAAATAATGCCCGAAAAGAGGAAATTATCCCCCCTTTGGGCAGTGAAATTGCATTATAAAGCCGTTTTATCTAATAAAGTTTGTCCAGATTTTTTCTTCAAGCACGGGATGGTCAAAACCGGCGCTTTTTCCAGCCTGTATGCAGTTTAAGAGCCATGCCATGTTGTGTGCGAGGTTGCGCATAATCTGCAAGCCCTCCAAATCCTGTTTAACTTCATCAGGGGAGTTTCCATGCACCATGTTCCAGTAGTTTGAGCTGACAACGGGCATATTGCTGATAGTAAAATGCTTTGTAATCGCGTCCATCGAAGCAGTTGTGCCCGCGCGTCTTGCGGAAACTATTGCAGCTGCCGGTTTAAACTCAAAAACGGTCTTTGCCGCAAAAAACGCCCTATCCATAAATGAAAGCAGCCGTCCGGACGGATGTGCGTAATAAACAGGCGAGCCGAATATGAAACCGTCTGCTGTTTTGGCTTTTTCAATGAATTCGTTGACTAAATCGTCGTCAAAAACGCATTTTTCACCGATTTTTCGGCATGCACCGCAGCCAATACAATCGCGGACAGGATTTTTGCCCAGCTGGAAGATTTCTGTTTCAATTCCTTTTTGTTCAAGCACATTGCAAATTTCAGAAAGTGCTGTGAAAGTGCACCCGTTCTTATTTCCGCTGCCGTTGACCAGAATTACTTTCATTTTTACCTCCTAATTAATTTGATGTAAAATTAAACCTGTTTTTACGGAGAAAAAGGGTGGATTTATCTTTTCCGTTCGATTCTGCTCCTCAGGTCTGATTTTTCCCCTGCGGGTAGGCGCTTGTTTTTCCCTTACGGGCAAGCCCTCACCCGCCCTACGGGCACCCTCTCCCATCGGAGAGGGGAAAAATCAAGGGGAATCCATCCTTTTTCTTTCTTCAAGCTTAAAAATGCCTTTACGAACCCGGAGCAAGAATGATAATCACGTTTCTGCCCTCGAGCGCTGGCTTTTTCTCAACGTTAATCGGGTCATTCTCCAAATCCGTCAAAAATCTCTGCGCAAGGTTAAAAGCAAGCTCTGTATGCTGCATTTCACGACCGCGCAGCATAATAACGATTTTTACCTTGTTGCCCTGCGAGATGAATTTTTTAATATTTTTGATTCTTACATTATAGTCGTGAACATCGATTTTATATCTGATTTTGACTTCTTTAACTTCAACGGTGTGTTGTTTTTTCTTGGCTTCTTTTGCCTTTTTTTCCTGTTCGTACTTGAATTTTCCGTAGTTCATGATTTTTGCTACGGGGGGTTCTTGATTAGGCGAAATAACAACTAAATCCAAATCTTTTTCTTCAGCCATTTGCAGAGCTTTTGCGGTCGCAATTACACCGTAGTTTTCTCCTGTGTCACCTATTAATCTAACTTCGCGGGCTCTGATGCTGCGGTTAATCAGAGGCTGATCTTTTCCGTTTGATGAATAACCTTTACTAATAATTTTTCTCCTTATTTCGCCTTATATCTGTACTTTAATTATTCTATGGTCTTTATAACCGCTTTGTCAACAGGTAAATAGGGGAAAATGCCTGCCTGACAGTCCGCAAATCAAGAAAAAACCCCCGGCGCGCCGTCAAGACGGCTCGTGTGAGCTATTTTTTCTTTTCAATTATCAAATCATAGCCCAGATATTCACAGATAAAACGCAGTTCATCAAGGCGGAGCCGATTATTTTTGAGTTTGTTGGAAAGGTTAGAAGGTGATGTTTTTTTGCCCTTATATTCATCCAGTTTTTCAGAAAGTTCTTTATGCGAAATTTTTTCTTCGTCAATCAGATACTTTACAAGAATATAGTCGTTTAGTTCGTTGATTTTCATATTAAATTCTTACATTGTTAATTTCATTGTAAGCTGAAATAATCTTGTTTCTGAGCTGAATGGCCATCTGCATTGAGATATTGGCTTTTTCTGCGGCAATCATTACGTCATGAGCGCTGATATCACCGCCTGACGCCATAATTTCCGCTGCAGATTCGGCGTCAGCCTGCAAATTGTTCACCGAATTCAACCCGTTGCTGAAAGCCTGCCCGAAATCCTTTGCAGTTTGTTCAACAGGCGAGGCTTTTTTCACGTCAGAAGCCCCCTCAAGCCCCTCTATCGGCGTAATCCCCATATTTTCGAGCCCGACATTAAGCTCAATGTTTCCGTTTATAACAGGCGGGTTGGCGTCCATCATTGCGGTTTGCTGATTAAGCACCTTATCAAACTGCGTTTCGCTCTGTTCAAGGCTTTTGTTGAATTGCTGCAAATTCTGGTCAAAAACCTTGTTATAACCGGCTATTGAGTTTAAATTGTTCATTGGAATGTTCATTTTTTAACCTTTTGGATTTTTTATCTGACCGGCTGAAGCCGGTTCAGGATTTTCATGTTTTTGCGATTCTGAAACAGGTTCAGAATGACAATATGCGAATTTAGATTCTTAATGCGGCAGAAATCATGCCTTTTGTGGTTTCTGCGGTGGCTGCATTTGCCTCATAGGCGCGTGACGCAGAAACCATGTTGACCATTTCTTCCACAACGTTGATATTCGGAACAATTACGTAGCCCTCTTCGTCCGCTTCGGGGTTTGACGGGTCGTAGATTGTTTTGTAAGGGTCTTTTGCCTCGGTAATCTCCTCAACCTGTACGCCCTGCGCAAGATTTCTCTCATCGTATGTAATTCCGCCCCTGAGCGCTACTGTTCCGTTGTTTGCGCTCCAATAAGCCTCATGGTCACCGCTTGGAAACGGCGGTGCGGTTGAGCCGAGTTTATCCTGATAAATCGCCTTGAAAGTTACGTTTTTCTTGACGTAAACGCCCGGAGAACCGTCAGGATGGCGGGTTGTGTTGACGTTTGCAATATTGCTCGCAATCGTATCCATTTTTACCCGCTGTGCGTGCATGCCCGATGCACTGATATCAAAAGAGCTGAAACTCATTTAAAAATTTCTCCTATAAAGCCTTGTCTAATCACTGATTAGCCCCTGAAACCCGTTCAGGGCGACGTTTTTGTTGTTTATTGCCCGCCTTTTACAATTTGGGCGATGTTGGTCAGCATTTTGCTTTCCAGAGAGGACATAATCTGGTACTGGGTGCCGGTTTTTGCCATGTCCATCATTTCTTCTTCAATATCGACGTTGTTTCCGTTTCCGTAGTCGCATTCTGAATAATCACCGAGGATTTCAGGCTTGAAGTTTTCGTTATAATCGCGCTGGTTCAGAAAAATCGCATGTTCGCGCGTAAGTTTTTGCGCAGCATTGGCGCTGAGAGGGTTTACGCTGTTTTGCATGCGGATTTCTTTTCGGATTTCGTCTTTTGAGATAATATCTCTGAGCTGGTCTTCAAAAGCCACATCTTTTCGCTGATAACCGTCTGTCATTGAGTTTGCGGTGTTGGAAGCAATAGCTTTCTGGCGTTCAAGGAGCCCGTCCATCGCCAGTTTTGTAACTTCTACCGCTCTTATGTTCAATAAATCCATAATTTCGTCCTCCCTTACAACATCGGGACTTCAATTTCAAAAGCCGCACCGTCTTTATAGTCTTCAACAAGCTTTAAATCGCCGTATTGCTCCTGCATGGTTGATTTTGAGATATAAAGCCCGAGCCCGTTGCCGGTAACTCTTGAAGTGAAACCTTTTTCAAAGATTTTGTCTTTAACCTCAGCGGGAACGCCGCATCCGTTGTCTTTTACAAGGATTTTGAGCATGTTTGTGCCGGCGTTTTGCGCTTCTACCTCGACTTTGCCCTTTTGCCCGTCTTTTCCTGCAAAATCCAGAGCATTGTAGACCAGATTCATTAAAACATTCAGCGTTTTTCCCTCATCTGCGAGGATTTGGGCGTCAAGGTCATTTTTTATGACAAGCTCCTTGCCTTTTTCAGCCGCGCATGGCGCAGTCAAATCGTTCAGGGTCGCCAGCATGTCTTTTAAGCTCACGGGCAGGACATTCGGAACCTGAATTGTTTTTAGCTCCGACAGCATTTGTGCAATCATTTCTTTTGACTTTTTAATGCACTTCACGCCGCCGCAAATTGATGTTTTTTCCTCGCCGTCTTCGAGTTTTTCACATCTTTTTTCGATTATTTTTGAATAAAGGTCGATGACGGAAAGATGATTTTTTATTTCGTGAGAAATTAGTTTTGCTTTGTTTGAAATGTATTCGTATTTTTGAAGAAGTTCTTCATTTGCCTCGAGCAGGTTGTTTTCAGCCTTTGAAGCGCTTGCTTCTTCAAGAAAACTGTTCGCATAATCAATAAATTTGTGCACAGCCTTGTTCAAAAGTTCATTTGCGCGGCGCTCTGGTGTAAATTCAATAATATACCGGTTCAAATCAATCAAAGAATTCGCCGAAATCGTGCGGATTACGTTATTTACATCACGGGAGTTGAGCAGGTAATAAAGGCACGATGTATCTTTGACTTCTTCGGTCGAATAGTCCCAGACCAAAACCGCCGAATATCTGGGCGAAAGCACCACGAGAAACTCCGTATCGCCCCAGATTTTTTCTCTTTCGAGGTTTTCGCCTTTGAGATTGTCGCAAAAAGAATAAACTTCAGCCTGATTGAACTCGAGGCGCTTTAAAACGCCCTCGGTTTCTGACGTATCGAACATGCGGATAAGAACAACGGCTTTCTGGTTCTGCGCCTCAAGCAAAGGCTCGAGTGCAAAGCGGAAAAGCCCCTTGATTATAGTCTTATGCACGGGTTTTGTTTGTGCAAGATAGACTAAATCTTTTAGAAAGTTCTTTTTGTAGTTCGGTAATGTCATTTTTCTTGTTTGTTTCTCTTAGATTGCGATTTTTACACGTCTTCTGTTTAAAAATCCGTTGTTAAGTGCGTAAAGTACGGCCTGTGTGCGGTCGTTTACCTGTAATTTCTGGAAAATGTTGTTTACGTGGGTTTTTACGGTTGTTTCAGAAATAAACAGCTTTTGTGCAACGCCTTTGTAGGTGATTCCCTGTGTCAAAAGGTCGAGGACTTCTTCTTCTCTTTGTGTGAGGTAGTTAAGAAGATTTTCTTCGTCCATAATCGACTGGTTTTCTTCTTTGAACGAGTTCTGGAAGTATTCAAAGAAACGCGAGGATAAAGTCGAGGGGAGGTAGATTTTGCCTGCCGCAACTTCTTCAATCGCATAAATGAGCTGAGCCGAAGCCATGGTTTTAAGAATATATCCCTTTGCACCTATCTTCATTGCCCTGAAAATCAAATCAGGGTCGTCATATCCCGTCAATGCAATCGTCCGGACCCCTAAATCCAGATTTTCGATTTCTGCTATCGCAGTCAAGCCGTCTTTTTCGGGCATATTAATGTCCATCAAGACGATTTCGGGACGATACTTTTTGATTAAGCTTATTGCAACGCTTGCGCAGGTAGCTGTCGCCACCACGTCAAAGTCGCTTTCTACCTCAATCAGTTCCCTAATCCCTGAAAGGTGCTCATAATTGTCATCAACAATTATGACTCTTGCTTTTTTCTTAAACTCCAGGCTTCTTCTCATAGCTCTGTGCTCCTCCCCAATATTTTTTTGTACATTTAGTGCGAATATATTATTTACAAATCCATATTACCTCCCGTCGGAGTAGTTTCTCATCGGCTACAGGATTGAAATATCCGACTTTTTCTTTAGATAACAGGGTCTAGACCACAGGGTTTAGAAATCCCGTTTTTTGCCGATTTTTCGGGATTTTCGGGATTTGAAAAATAATACGTGTGAGGGATTTTTGAGATTTGTGCGTAATGGATTTGGATTAGGCAGGATAATGTAGTTTTTTATTGCAACAACGCAAAAAAGTTGACCTAAATGGCTCAATACAATCTGGTATAATGCGTTTTGTCATGGAAATCAGGACTTTTGTTGTTTTTCACGAATACGCTGGTTTCTTTTCAGACCACGGATTAAAAGAAAAATTAGTACAAGGGGGATTATATTTTTTATGGACATAACACAATCTGTACCAAACCAGAAGAAAGGGGTGAGCATTAAAACAATGCCTGCATCAAAGAAAATATCATAAATTAAATTGTGGAGAAAGAATGGTTTTGTTACACGTTTTTTAGTAAATTTATCAATCGTAAAAATTATCATTATTACCATAAGAAACCAAATATAAACTAAAAACATAAAAGCAATACATATTCCAATACCGGTTCCGCAATGTTTTCCATTCATAGGAAAGAATAACTCATATAATAACACAACAAGCCATCCGGAAAACGCCATAACGTGAGCACCATATAATTTTTTAGGAGCGTAAAGGTCAATTTTCATAGGATTATTATACCAAATTGAGGAGGAAAGCAAAAGTTGACCTAAATGGCTCAAAACAATCTGGTATAATGCGTTTTGTTATGAAAATCAGGACTTTTGTTGTTTTTCTTTGATACTTTGATACATTTTCAACACTTGAAAAATAACAAATAGTAGCAAAAGGGGAAGAAAATCCATTTTAGTAAAATTTCTAAGTCTATAAACAGGAAGAAAAGAAATTAAAAGCGCATAGAAAGGAGCTATATAGCAAAACAAACCTATATCTACAAGAATATCATATAAAATATTTCGTAAAAAAAATGTTTTTTTTATGGTTCGTTTAATTGAAAAATCAATAATAAAAAAGATGGCAGGAATACTGTATATAGCTAAAAATAGAGGGTAAAGAAACATCAAAAATATAGGTTCACCACTAATAAATATAGAAAGCTTAAGGTGGGAAAAACCTAACAATGCCATCACATGAGTACCATAAAATTTTTTATGGGCGTAAAAGTCAATTTTCATAGGGTTATTATACTGAATTGAGGAGGAAAAAACAAATCACAGCGCAAAAGTTGACCTAAATGGCTCAAAACAATCTGGTATAATGCGTTTTATACAATAATGAGAAGAAAGGAGGTTAATTTAATTTAAAAAAAGCATATTACACAATATAAAACCAGATAAATCAAAAACGGGGTTATTGAAATGAAAATTCCAAAATAAAATAAGGATATATATGCTTTATTTTTAGGAAGATGATCAGGGATGACAGTTACTTTGTCAGACCCGTCATAGAGCAAAAATTCAACTATAAAAACTATAAATAAAATCAAAACAAATGGAATATGAAATCTCGCTAAATAACCGATAACATGCTCAAAAATTCCATAATTTGCAAAAAATGCCATCCCGGGCTCCACAGGGGTCAATATCATCAAAGACCACCACAAATAATGCAAAAATAGTGATAATCCGAGCAAAGCTATCAGATTAAGTGAAAAATATTCATCTAGAGAATTTATTTTCATAAAAGAATATTAACATAAATGGAGGAATTATTATGACAAAAGAAAAGATGGTTACAAATAAACAAATACTAAAAAGGAAGTATAAAAAAATGTAAAAAACGCATCATACACCAGTCCGAAATAGAACAATCCTGATTTTAGACGGGAAATTGAGGTTTGGGGCAAAACTATTTCAGATAAATCTTTTATTCTCAAAACCTGATTTTCTTTGAATCTGAACTCAAATAATGACACGAAAAACAACAAATAAACAGCTGCGGTGAAACACAAATATACAAAACTCATACTTTCCAACGATACAAAAAAACGAGGAGAAATAAATTTATCAAAATTAATCTGAACAAAAAGCGCATAAAAGCTAAAAAGCATATTCAAATAGCCTAAAGCGCATAAAAATCTAACAGAAACTAAAGATTTACAGTTCATCCAAACATTATACTACAAAATAAAAGAAAGGAATTATTATGACAACAAACAAATTCAAAAGTCCTGCAAGTAACTACAGTTCAGAGGTTTATGCAAAAACAAAAAAATATCAAAAAAAATATGGGTTTGAAATTGGTAAAGGCAATCTGGACACTTGGAATAATGAAGCAGACGCATTCAAACATACTTTTGCTGCAGCTGATATAGCATTGAGATACAACAAAAATATAAGTGAAGTAATGGGAAACATTCATGAATTGCAAGGAAGAATAACTATGGGCCAGTCTTCCGGCGAAGAAAATATGGATAAATGGAACAATGAAATAGGAAGACGCATAGCTAAAGAAATCAAAGAAGAAAACCGGAACAAATTAATAAAACGTTCAGAATTAGACGACAAAATTGCCGAAAAGGTTATGGAAAAAATGAGAAATGGTGAATTAATCACAAATCCAAATGATACCAGAAAATATAGAAGCCCCGGGGAAAAATTTACTGATGAAATCAAAGAAAAATGGCGCAACATGCAGCAAAGCAGAAATTCCCGCCTCCAAAACCGTTCCTCCAAAGGCAAAAAATCCAGCGCTTCCGGCACAACTAACGGAAAATGGATTACTATTAACGGAAACTATGTATTCATAGAAAAATAATCTTTTTACTATCAAAATCATCAACTCTACGCTATAATTTATTTATAAGTTCGGATTATGGATATGAGAAAGGAATTTTTAGTATGAAAAAGTCATTATTCGCTCTCGTTCTGGGCGTTTTTGCATTCATTTTCAGCACAGCAGCCGGCTTTGCAGCCACAACAACCACAAACTGGGATTCTGCGGCAAATCTCAAAAGAGTTAATACAATCGGCACAAAACTCCTCAAAGCAAACAATCTTCCCGATGGAATTACGTTCAAAGTGTCAGATGAAGACACCGTGAATGCATACGCAAACATAAACAAAGAAGTTTACGTCTATAGAGGGCTTTTGGAGGCCGTAGAAAACGATGATGAGCTCGCAGGCGTAATTGCGCATGAAATGGGGCACATAATCAACGGTCACTGCGCAAAACAAACCCTTTTAAACGGAATTATTTCTCAAATCAACCCGACAACTAAAACAGCAGCAGGCGCAACCGGTGTTGAGCTTGCAAAAACCCTCTCCTCCGCCAAAATCAGCAGAAGCGATGAAACAGAAGCCGACCTCACCGCGGTGGATTTGATGATGAAAGCAGGATATAACCCGCTCGCTTTGATTTCGGTCTTGAACAAAATCTGCGGAAATTACGTTGATATCCTCCAAACCCACCCCTCGGGCGAAAAAAGACTTCTTGCAATCTTTGATTACGCAAATTACAATTACCCCGCAACAGTAAAAGCGAATTACAAAACAGATTCTTACCAGAAAGCGCTCCAGCTTATTTATGCAAACCTGAAAATCAGAAAAGCAAGCCCGAAAAAGCTAGCCAAAGCTGAAAAAGAGCAGAAAAAGCTTCAGGAAAAGAAACTCAAAAGAGCCAGAGATATGGCGAAATCCTCAAACCCGTGGAGCACCTCCTACAGCATGCTCCAGCTGATGTCAACAGGTTCGGGGTCATAAAAATTCCGGAAAAAGCAAAAGGAGGCGCAAATTGCACCTCCTTTTTACATGCCCGACCGGACAGGGGCGGCAGGACAATTCAAAAAGCCATTGCGATTTGATATCTTATGAAAAACATAAGGAGAAAATGCAATGATGAAGAAATTGTTTATATTTCTGGCGGCGGCAGGGGTTGTTTTTGGCTGTCAGAACAATGTTTTTGCCGTTCCCGAAGATGATAACGAGGCGGTGCTGTTTATCGTTGATTTTTCAAACAGCATGGCGGAAAAATTCCGCGGGGTGAAGAAAATCGACATGGTTCTGGAAACAATCGACGAAATTTTGCCCACAATCCCAAGAAGTCAGAAAATCGGACTGCGGGTTTACGGGCACAAGTCAGGATTTCTCGCCTCAACCGCCTGCAAGGCAAGCAGTTTGCTTGTTCCGATTACGCAGGGCAGCGCGGGTTCGATTCAAGGGTCGTTGTACAATCTGAAACCCACAGGCTGGACGCCGATTACCTATGCGCTTAAACAGGCTGTAACCTATGATTTTGCGGGCTTTAGCGGCAAAAAACGGATTATTCTTCTTTCTGACGGCGGCGAAAATTGCGACGAAAGCCCATGCGATTACGCTCTGGAGCTGATAAAACAGCGTGATGATATTTTTATTGATGTAATTGCGTTCACAATCTTTGATCAGGAGGCAAAAAACCAGCTAAAATGCGCCGCTCTTGCGACAAGCGGGAAGTTTTACACCGCAAACACCACAGCAGAGCTCAAAAAAAGCCTTTCCAATTCCTTAAACGCGAAAAAAGAGGTTCAGGGGAAGATTATTTTGCATTGATTGAGGCCTAAAAGGGCTCGTTGTCGATTTTTCAGGCGATTTGCCGGGGGTTTTGAGTTTTCAAGGTTGGTTTTGGGTCGTTCCCCATCCGCATTCGTAAGCAATACTAAGATATTGCTACGACTGCTCCCTCCCCAACTCGGACTCTGCCGAGCAAACGATTGAGTATCGTTTGCGAGAGGGGGCTGGGGTGGGGAGCGGTTTTAAGATTGTTTAATTGCCGGGTGATAAAAGGCGTGCTGTCATTCCGAATTTATTTCGGAATCGCAAGATTGAAGTTGATAAACACCGCTCTGGCGACCCTGAAACAAGTTCAGGGTGACAAAAGGCTGTAGGGTGGGAAAAGTGAAACGTTCCCACCGCAAAATCGTGTGAAAATGGGATTTTTGGGTCTTCGAGGTGGTTTGGGGACATTCCCCATCCGCATTCGTAAGCAATACTAACGTATTGCAACGACTGCACCTTCCCCGGGCCGGGGAAGAGGAATAAGATGGGAGCGTTCGTAATTCCTGAAGTTTCTTAATGCGATTTTTATGCTATCATTAAACTATGAAGAAGATATTAATAATTTTAGGATTAGTGTTTTCATTTTTTGCAGCTGCTTTGAGCGGATTTGCGGCAGAAGCAAAAACAGAGGTTTACGGCGAAAACGGCAAATTCGGGCTGAAATGCGGTAATGAAACAATTACAAAAGCAGAGTACAAAAAACTCATCCGCCTTGGCGAAAAAGCGTGGATTTTCCAGAAAGGGAGCCGATTTGGCCTGATTGATGACAACGGCAACATCCTTGTAAAGCCAAAATACAGACACGCTGACAGGGTTCTGGGGCAGTTTGCAAAACTCGGCAATGACAATGATTACGGCCTTTACGATGAAACGGGAAAAGCCATTCTTGAGCCGGAATATTCGTCAATTGACCTTTTGTTCGGAAAAATGTTTCTTATCTGTAAAAATTACAAATACGGTGTGACGGATTTTGAGGGAAAAATTCTGTTAAAGCCGGAATTTGATGACATTTACATGCCAAAACCCACAGCCATGCGCATAAAATACAACGGTGAATGGTATGAAATCGAACGTATGAAACCGGGCGAGATTGAGCTCCCCGAGGAAACCAAAAAGGTTATAATTGACAACAAAGAATTCAAAGTGACACATCTTGCGGCAAATGCGGGTGTTTTGTCCGGATATACGGCTGTTACGGCGGCGGATTACGCATTAAAGATTTTTTCCTCGATTTCCCCCGCTTACGAGCAGACAATTGACGAATTAATGTTTTCACAGGGCGCCGAAACCGTTTCTATACTCATAAAACTCGGGTGGCTGCCAAAATTTCCGTTTACTTACGCAAAAAAATATTACCAGAACCTGAAAGCACCTAACAATGGCCCGCTTTCCGGCATAAAAGACGATTTAAGACGAAAAATCGATTAGTCAGGCTCCGATTATGCTTTTATAAGGGAGCAGGCCTTGATTTAAGGCTATAAATTGCCCCCTTTCATAAACTGAAAGGGGGCAATAAAATTTAGCAAACCGCTACAGAAAGGCATTTCAACACATCTTCGGCAATGAGCTCTTTTTTCAATCTATAACGCTCATAAAGCTCCTCAACAGGCACTCTGTCCGTAAACTCTTTTTTGCCGCCGTAGTTCAGCACTTTCATGCCGGAAGCCCCGTAAAATCTGGCAATTTTCTCGCCGAATCCGCCGTCCAGAACGCCGTCTTCGAGCGTAATTACAAGTCTGTGGTTCTTTTTAAGATTTTCGAGCAATTCTTCGTCCAATCCGCTGACAAACCTCGGATTAATCAAAGTTGCGTCGATTCCGTGCTTTTCTTTGAGCTCTTTTCTGACCTCTTCGCCGAGGCTCAGGAAATTTCCGAGCCCGAGAATCGCAACTTTTTCGCCCTCTTTTTCAACCTTAAATTTGTTCAAAATCGAGTAATCCGTAGTATCCTCAACGCCCGTCGAAACGATTTCGCAGGCAGGAACCCTGATTGCCACAGGATGTTCGTTTTGTTCAACAGACCAGTCCAGCATTTTCAGGTATTCTTCCTTGTTTGCAGGCGCAAGGTAAACGATATTCGGGATATTGCTGATTAACGGGATGTCAAAAGTCTGCAAATGCGTCATATCTGCGCCGGAAATCCCGCCCCAGTGGACCAGAATCGTCGCAGGCGAGTTGTTCAGCGCCAAATCCTGCGAAAGCTGGTCATAAGTCCTTTGTATAAAGGAGCTCAAAACGCCAAATACGGGTTTTCCGCCGTTTTTCGCAATCCCCGACGCATAAGCAACCGCATGTGCCTCGGCAATGCCTACATCAGTGTAGTTTTTGCCCAATTCTTTTCGATATTCACGCGAATAGCCGATTGCGCCCGGTGTCGCCGCTGAAATCGACACAATAGCGGGGTTTTCTTTTTGCTTTTTCAAGATATAGTCCGTTGTTATTGAATCATAGGTTTCAACAGGCGCCGCGGAACCGTCTTTTTTGTCCAAAAATCCGGGCAGTTGCCAGTGATAAGGCTCTTTGTCCTCTTCTGCGGGCTTGTAACCTTTGCCTTTGAGCGTGAAAATGTGCACAACCACCGGATGGTCGGTATCTTTAACCTTTTTAAAGGTGTCAATAAGCGATTCAAGGTCGTTTCCATCTTCAACAAAAAGATATTCGTAGCCCATTGCTTTAAAGAGGTTGTTTTCGGCATTGCCTCTGGTTTTTCGGAGTTTTTTGAGGTGTTTGTCGATTGCGCCCTGATTTTCGGCGATTGACATGTCATTGTCGTTCACGATTACGATAAAATTGCTGCCGAGCACCGCTGCATTGTTCAACCCCTCAAAAGCCTCGCCGCCTGTGAGCGAGCCATCGCCAATCAATGCAATTACGTTGTATTTTTCGCCTTTCAAATCTCTTGCTTTAGCCACACCGGTCGCAAGGCTCACAGAAGTTGAGGTGTGCCCGACGACAAAATGGTCATGGGCGCTTTCTGCGGGGTTTGTGTAGCCGGAAATCTCCGGATTGCCCAGCGGGTCGGTAAATCCGGCTTTTCTGCCCGTAATCATTTTATGCGGATAAACCTGATGCGAAACATCGAACACGATTTTGTCCACAGGTGAATTAAAAACATAGTGAAACGCAATAGTTGCCTCGACTATGCCCAAATCCGGCCCCAAATGCCCTCCGACCGTGTTTACTCTGTTCAAAATCCCCGCGCGGATGTCCTCTGCGAGCGATTTCATCTCGTCTATGGTGAGTTTTTTCACGTCCTCAGGGCTGTTAATTCTGTCTAATATTTTCATGAAATTTTCTCCTTTTTTGCCTATAAGTTTATTTTAAATGCTGGAGTTTACTCCAGGTCAAGAGGGAATTTAAAATTAGTTACAGATGGTGATTGACAGTTTTTGTGCAAATGCCTAGAATTATATAAAAATAAGGAAGAATAATTATGGTGAAAAAGATTTTAATCGGTGCTTTGCTGGTACTTTTTTGTACAGGAGCGGGTTTTGCGGTAATAGAAAACTCCGTGCTCAATAAAAAAGGCTGCTGTTCGCGCCATGGCGGGGTTTGCGGCTGCAAATACAACAAAGCGTTATGCTGTGACGGTTCTTTGAGCCCGTCCTGCGGGTGTGATTAAGGCTGCAATTGCCTTTTAATCCATTCCATTATCAATCCGACCAGATAATCCTGTTGTTTTTGGGTCAATTGAACATTTTTGGGGAATTTATGCCATTTGTTTATGCACCCGCGGCAGCAGCAGGCAGTTGCATGCTGGGCGATGAAGACCGGATGGCCTTTCATCGGGGTTTGTTTTCCGTCGTTAGGAAGAACCGCAGGAGCTATCCTTTTTGCGATGAAATCATACGCATGGGATTCAATCGTTTCCAGCCCTTTTTCAGATATGTACAATTTTTCTTTTTCTTTCAGTTTAAATTTGCTTCTGAAAGCGGATTTTTTTAAATTTTGTAAGATTTGTTCGTACATTTTTGCCCTGAATGTTGTTTTTTTGAACTTGTTCAATTCACCAGTATAACATATAAAAAACGCCGGAAAAACCGGCGCTTTTATCTGTTTCCTGTGACCTTTTTTCAAGGTGACACTCAAATTATTCTTTTAAGAAGCTTTCATAATTTTTGGCGAGGAGTTGTGCCTTAACCTGATTGATAAAGTCGAGCGCAACACCGACCATGATTATGAGCGAAGTAGCTCCAATACCCTGAAGCGTCGTAATTTCCGTGATATAAGAAGCAAACGACGGAATCAGAGCAATTACGCCCAGCGCAAGTGCACCGAGCAGGGTTATTCTGCTCAAAATCCTGTCCAGAGCTTCCGCAGTCGGTTTTCCGGGTTTGATTCCGGGGATAGACGAACCGTATTTTTTCAAATTGTTCGCGATTTCCTTAGGCTGCATGTTAGGCATGATTGACGCGTAGAAAAACGTCAAGAACACGATTAACAGGAAGTACAGCACGTAATGAGTAACGCCTGACGGGCTCAGGATGGTTGTGAGCTGGGTAATTATGTTTCTGAACGTTCCCGGAGGCAGGTTCGATTGTCCGATGAGGCTTATCACCGTTGTCGGGAACAAAAGAATTGCAACCGCAAAGATGATAGGCATTACGCCGCCCGGGTTCATTTTGAACGGGATGAAAGTATTCACTCCGCCGTAAACCTTGTTGCCAACCTGTCTTCTGGGGTTGACAATAAGGACTTTGCGGATGGCTTCCTGCATTATTACAATCAAAACCATCGTAGCAAAGAAGATTGCGAGCAAAAGCAGCAGTCCGAGCTGTTTTGAGGAATCATTCATAACGAGTTGTCCGGTTTGTTCAAAATAGAACGGGATTCTTGAAAGAATACCAACGAAAATCAACAGCGAACCGCCGTTTCCGATTCCTTTTTCCGTAATCAGTTCAGCAAGCCACATTACGAACACGGAACCGGCCGTGAGGATGATTGTGGAGCCGATAAAGAATACAGCCGGATTAACCAGAATAGCTGCCGGAGCCTGGTGCAAGAGGTAGAAAAGGAACAATGCAGACTGAAAAACCGCAATAAACACAGTGAAAACACGCGTATACTGGGAGATTTTTCTTCTGCCGGCTTCGCCCTCTTCTTTTTGCAGCTGCTCAAGGTGCGGTATTACAACGGTAAGCAATTGCATGATAATTGACGCCGTAATGTAAGGCCCGATACCCAGTGCCAGTATCGAAATGTTCTGCAAAGCACCGCCGGAGAACAAATCGATGAATCCGATGATATTATTGCCCTGCGCAATCCTTGCAAATATCTGATTGTCGATACCGAACAGCGGCAAATGCACGCCAAGCCTGAATATGGCAATCATTGCGAAAGTAAATATTAATTTAGCTTTCAAGCCCGAAGCCTGGAGCATTGATGCCACATCTTCCATTGAAGGTGGCTTGATTCTTGCATTTTGCATTATACTAACTCAGCCTTTCCGCCTGCTTTTTCAATTTTTTCTTTTGCCGAAGGTGTAAAGTAGTTTGCTTTAACACTTACAGCTTTTGAGATTTCGCCGTTTCCGAGGACTCTCAAGCCTTCTGAAGACGGATGAACTTTGCCTGCGCCGATTAACGCGTCGAGGTCAACAGATTCAAGGCCCAGTCTTTCAAGGTCTTTTACATTGATTTCAGCGTAGTTGATTGCGTTGAAATTAGTAAAGCCTTTGAGTTTAGGCATTTGTCTGTATGAGGGCATCTGACCGCCTTCAAAACCTCTTTTTTGTGAGCTGCCTGAGCGCTGGCCTTCACCGTTGTGGCCGCGGCAAGAAGTTTTTCCGTGTCCTGATGCTCTGCCTCTGCCTACTCTTTTAGAGCCTTTTGTTGCTCCTTCAGCAGGTCTTAAGTCTTCTAATGTGATTCTATCTGCCATTTTTATATTACCTTTCATTAATTTTTAATATTCCCCTTTTTTCTATTCCCTCTCCGATGGGAGAGGGTGCCCGAAGGGCGGGTGAGGGCTAACCCTGTGTCAAAAAACGTTATTTTACAACTTCAACAAGGTGAGGAACTTTGTTCACCATACCCATGATAGTTGCGCTGTTGAAATGTTCAACAACATCGTTTGTTTTTTTAAGACCGAGTGCTCTAACGACTTTAATCTGGTCTTTTGTTGAGCCGATAAGGCTTTTTTTCAGTCTTATCGATACTTTTTCTAATTTATCTTTAGCCATTTTTATTATTTCCTTTACTTTATTAGCTTTTTAAGGTTTGCACTGAAATTTTTGCCAAAACGCAACGCCCTTGCGATTCCGAAACAGGTTCGGAAGACAGTACAGTGCTTACGCGTTTAACATTTCTTTAAGAGTCAAACCGCGGTTTTTAGCAACATCGTTGAAAGTTCTCAAAGATTTCAAAGCTTCAATTGTTGCGTTAGCAGCGTTCAAAGGAGCTTTTGAACCGAGAGATTTGCTCAAAATGTTTTCAATACCGGCAAGTTCAAGCACTGCACGAACCGCACCGCCTGCGATAACACCGGTACCCATAGAAGCGGGTTTCAGCATAACGCTGCCAGCGCCCGAGTTTCCGACAATCGGGTGAGGAATAGTTGTTTTGAAGATAGGAACTGTGATGAGGCTTTTTCTGCCCTCTGCGATAGCTTTTTGGATAGCGATGATAACTTCTGAAGCTTTTGCACAGCCAACGCCGACCTGTCCTTTGCCGTTTCCTACAACAACGATTGCTCTAAAGCTGAGTTTTTTACCGCCTTTTACAACCTTTGTTACACGTCTGATTTGGACTACGCGTTCTTTCCATTCGGACTGGGGAGCTTCAACAGTTTCGATTTTTCTTTTTCTGCCTTTACCCTCTTTTGCGCCTCTGCCGCGTTTTGCGGGTTTAGCTTCAGCAGTTTCAGCTGATTCAACAGTTTCAACAACTTCTGTTTCAACTGTTTCTTCGGTTTTTACTTCTTCAACCGATTCTTGTACGTTTGTTTCTTTAGATTCTTCCACGTTGTAACCTTTCTTACGTTTAATTATTACAAATCTTTATTTTTTGACAATTTATACAACAACAAAAATGCAGAAACGAATTTCCGCGATATTATATTAAATTGTCGGTAACTTTTCTGACTTTTTTATCATACATGGTAAAAGTTTTCATGCAATAGGGGGAAAGAGTATAAAAACCTCCCCCTCTCCAACCCGGGGAGGGAGCAGTCGTTGCAATACGTTAGTATTGCGTACGAATGCGGGTGGGGAACAACCACAAAGCGGCTTAAAAAACCAAAAATCACTTTTTTCTCAATCTTGCGGTGGGAACCGTTTCACTTTTCCCACCCTCCAGACTTTTGTCACCCTGAACTTGATTCAGGGTCGCAAAGGCGGTGATTATCAACTTCAACCTTGCGATTCCGAAATAAATTCGGAATGACAGCACGCCTTTCATCACCTTGCAATTAAACAATCTTAAAACCGCTCCCCACCCCAAAGCGGCTTAAAAAACCAAAAATCACTTTTTTCTCAATCTTGCGGTGGGAACCGTTTCACTTTTCCCACCCTCCAGACTTTTGTCACCCTGAACTTGATTCAGGGTCGCAAAGGCGGTGATTATCAACTTCAACCTTGCGATTCCGAAATAAATTCGGAATGACAGCACGCCTTTTATCACCTTGCAATTAAACAACCTCAAAACCGCTCCCCACCCCAACCCTCCCCGAGTTGGGGAGGGAGCATTCAAAGTAAAAACACTTAAATATTTATTTTTCGACGCCTATGAGCGAAGCGAATCGAGCTAGAAAAATGAATATTTAAGTGTTTTTACGCCCCAGCATCAAATCTCAATAATTAAAAAGTAAAGTCAAACAATTCGTTAATATCAACGCCCAACGCCGTAGCAATCTGGTTCAAAGAGCACAAAGTAGGATTAGTTTCGCCTCTTTCAATCATCCCTATCGAATTTCTTTCTAATTTAGATAGTTGCCCCAAAACTTCTTGAGAAATTTTTTTATCTTCCCGCAAAAGTTTTATTTTTTTGCCAACCTTATTAATTAAATCTTTATTATTCATAAAATTATAATAATTAATTGACATAACATTATCTACCATTTATAATTATCTTATGACAACTATATTTGTCATATCGATAATATAATATACTTAAAAGAGGTAAAAAATGTCCGAAATACAAATCACAAGCCAGCAAATCAAAAGCCTCTACCGTCAGGCACAGAGAATCTATCATTTACATACAATGCTAAATAACATCCTGCTCAACAAAATGGAATTTAGCTATTTGGAAATAACAACCCTCTCCGCGGTGAACGAAAAAAAGCTAAAATCACTAAAAAAACAACTCCTCAACCTGATTCCGGTGGAATAATAAAAAACCGCCCCTTTCGGAGCGGTTTTTAAATTTTTCAGTGTTAAATTGACTAACTACGCAGTAATTTTGTCAACAACACCTGCGCCAACTGTACGTCCGCCTTCACGGATAGCGAATCTCATACCTTGTTCGATAGCTACAGGAGCAATCAATTCAACGTCCATTACAACGTTGTCACCAGGCATAACCATTTCGCCGTCGAATTTGATAGAACCGGTTACGTCAGTAGTTCTGATGTAGAACTGAGGTCTGTATCCGGGGAAGAAAGGAGTGTGACGTCCGCCTTCTTCTTTTGTCAATACGTAAACGTTAGCTGTGAATTTTGTGTGAGGTGTGATAGAACCAGGAGCAGCCAATACTTGACCTCTCTGGATTTCAGTTTTATCGATACCACGGAGCAATGCACCGATGTTATCACCTGCAAGACCTTCGTCTAACAGTTTTCTGAACATTTCAACACCTGTAACAGTTGTTTTCTTAGTTTCGCCGAAACCAACGATTTCAACTTCTTGACCAACTTTAACTCTACCTCTTTCAACACGGCCTGTAGCAACAGTACCACGACCTGTGATAGAGAATACGTCTTCAACCGGCATCAAGAAAGGTTTGTCGAGGTCACGTTCAGGAGTCGGGATGTAAGAGTCAACTGCATCCATGAGTTCCCAAATTTTGTCAACCCATTTGTCTTCGCCTCTTTTGATAGAAGCGTTAGCCTGTACAGCTTCAAGAGCTTTAAGAGCTGAACCTTTGATGATAGGAATATTGTCACCATCGAATTCGTAAGAAGACAAGAGTTCTCTTGTTTCCATTTCAACGAGTTCGAGAAGTTCTTCGTCGTCAACCATATCGCATTTGTTCAAGAATACAACCAATCTGGGAACACCAACCTGACGGGCAAGAAGAATGTGTTCACGAGTTTGGGGCATCGGACCGTCTGTGGCAGCGATAACGAGGATACCGCCGTCCATTTGAGCTGCACCTGTGATCATGTTTTTAACATAGTCAGCGTGGCCGGGGCAGTCAACGTGAGCATAGTGTCTGTCTGCTGTTTCGTATTCTACGTGAGCAGTAGAGATAGTAATACCTCTTGCTTTTTCTTCGGGAGCAGCATCGATTTCATCGAATTTTTTAGCTTGAGCTTGACCAGCTGCTGCCAATACAGAAGTGATTGCTGCTGTTAATGTAGTTTTACCGTGGTCAACGTGGCCTACTGTACCAATGTTAACGTGCGGTTTCGTACGTTCATACTTTTCGCGTGCCATGAGATTAATCTCCTTTTTTGTATATCTACTACGTGTTCTATATTGCCTGTTTAATAGGTTTTACCTCTATAAAACATTTTTAGACAAAAATACATCGTCTTATACCATATTATATGCTCATTTTATTTTGTCAATAAGGCTCAATCCTTTTTCTGACATGTTATTTGACATGATTGGAATCGTCATTATAAATAATTTGTAAATTTATTTTAAGGGGCAAAATATGTTATTTTTCAAAAAAAAGTCAGAATGCACTCATGACAGGGTTTCGACCGAAGCAGAAGCAGGGTACTGTCCGGATTGCGGAAAATACGTCGAAAATCACTGGTATTTGACGCGCTGCGCATGCTGCAACGTAAAAAGAAAAACCATCATAAAACGGGGAAAAATCCTCCCTCATACAAAATTCTGCCCCAACTGCGGAGCGCAAGAATACCTTGTAGAGCGCGTTGGGGCAATAAATTTCATTGATATTAACTTTGCTGTGCTCCTAAAAGAGGTAAATGAGGCCATAACCCCCTCAAGAAGCCAGGTTTGGCTGGACAGAGAGCCCGAACCCGTAAGACTTTTAGGGTTGTACAATGCCGTATAAAAAAATGGGGCTGAAATAGCCCCGCTGTCTGGAATTAAGAATAGTTGGAAGTATGAAAAAGATTTGATTATATTAAATGCAAAACAAATCTCCGGAACAATTAGACAATCGGGCAATATTTTGCAAAAAGCGCCTCATTTCCGGTGCCGGTCGGGCTTACTCCGTCCGGTAAACGGGTTGCACATTAAGTGTACGAAATCCCATTAAGAAATATTAACCGCGCGGCTTTACAGCTGTTTGATTTTTTAAAATTAAGTCATATTCAGTATTGAAAGGATATATAAATTATGCTACAATAGTAGTAGAAAGGATAGTAAAATACAAGTTAATCATGAACACTACGCTTTATGAAAATCCGAAGAGTATAAAAAGAATTATCAATAATTCATTGTATGTTACTATACTCATAAGCGTATTCACTGCTCAGTATCTTGTTATTCACAATCCTCTTGCGGCAATCGGGAACGAAATCGCGAAAACCGCCTATGTAAATGCACCTAAAATCGAGAACACGGAGCCGCTTGTAACTTCCCAGCCGATGAGCCTCACCGAAGAGAAGCAAAGATGGGAAACAAGGCTCAGGATGCGCTACAAAAACGGGGCAATTCTCACAGTCGCCGATGGGGTTAAGCATGTACGGCTCGTAAGGTACATCAACGGGCGGCCTGTGAGGATTAATGTAGTCGAAGTAAACCGAAAACTCAACCCCAACATTGAAATTGCACCACAACTAGCATCCACCACCTTAAAACGCAGGGCAACAATTAGAACTATTGCACAAAAAAATAATTCTATCGCCGCAGTAAACGGCACTTATTTTAAGCCCCAGACAGGAGTACCTTTAGGCACACTGATGATAGACAAAAAAATCTACACAGGCCCTATTTTCAACAGAGTTGCCATGGGAATCTCAAAAGATGGTTTCAAAATGTCAAAACTCGGGCTTATTTCTTACGTCAGAGCAGGAAGCACCCATTTAAAAGTCGACAACATCAATCAGCCCAGAATGCTTTCCACATATGTTCTTATTTACACGCAGGACTGGGGTCAAACCTCACCGACGCCTCCAAAATACGGCATAAATATTGCGGTCGATTCCACAGGAAAAATTATATCAAAATCATACGGCTCAACAACAATTCCGGCGCAAGGATATGTGATTTCCGGCCCGAAAGACAAGTTGCAGCCGTTTTTTGATGCAAAAGAAATCGTGCTGGACGTCAAAGTCAATCCGATTTGGGGCGAAGTTGACCATATAATAAGCGGGGGGCCTTATCTTGTGAAAGACGGGCAGGTTTTTGTTGACGCAGCGGCTCAGAAGCTCAATTCCGTAACCGGCAGAAACCCCAGAACCGCAATCGGTTACACCCGCGACAACGAATTCATAATGATAACCGTAGACGGCCGCGAACACGCTTCAATCGGGATGACGCTGGGCGAAACAGCCCGTTTGATGAAAGAATTCGGCTGTGTTGAGGCGATGAACCTTGACGGCGGCGGCTCCACCGTTATGTATGTGAGCGGAAAGGTCGTAAACAAGCCAGCGCAGGCCGGAGGGATTCCGATTTCAAACGCGTTGACCATCAGCGAGAAAATTCAGGTTGCTGCGGGGGATTTGCCGCAGAATAATTAGAAGTTTATTTAAATTTCAAAATGAGATTTTTGGGTTTTCAAGCTGGTTTGGAGCTGTTCCCCACCCGCATTCGTAAGCAACACTAACGTATTGCAACGACTGCTCCCTCCCCGAGTCGGGGAGGGCTGGGGTGGGGAGCGATTTTAAGAAAGACTGCGGATTTGCCGCAGAATAATTAGGAAATTTTGGATTTTATTTAAAAATCTAGCAATTCAGACAAGCTGACTTTCAATGCTTTTGCAATTTTATTAAGCTTGGACAAAACAATGTCATTTTGTGCTGTTTCAAGATTTCCTATTGTCGAACGAGCGATTCCGGAATAAACAGCCAAATCATCCTGAGAAAATCCGTTAATTTTTCTCAATTCTTTAATTTTTTTTGCCAATTTTTTTAACAAAACCTTGTCCATATACAAATTGTCCGCTACAATGACAAATATGACAATCCGTGGTACGGACAAAATTGGCACAAACAAAAGGAGGACAAGATGTTTGAAGAAAAAAATATAAAAACAAATAAAATACTAAGCCAAATTTACAAAGACCTTGAGTCTATATATACAATGACTGAAATTGAACAAGAAGTGCTCCATTCTTGTTATGAAAATGATAAAGATTGCTTTCATGTAACATTTCTCATTGATATAATTCTGGAAAAATTTCAAAAAGCACTAAGCGATTTCAAAAATTGTACCAAGTTTTGATTTAACCGAAATATGAAGATTAAAAGAAAATAGATTTGTAGGGTGGGAAAAGTGCAACGGTTCCCACCGCATGGTTGTGAAAAAATGTGATTTTTGGGCTTTCAAGCTGGCTTGGGGTCGTTCCCCACCCGCATTCGTAAGCAATACTGACGTATTGCAACGACTGCTCCCTCCCCGAGTTGGGGAGGGCTGGAGAAAGTAGGATGGGTTGAACAATTTCATTCAACCCATCCCAAAGACTATTCAACCCAATCCGTCGAACCCTAAGACAAAATCTGCACATGGATATTGCGTGCGCGGGGCTTGTTGTCGAAGTCAATGAGGACAATTTGCTGCCATGTTCCGAGCAAAAGTGCGCCGTCAATCAACGGAATCGTAACAGAGCTGCCCAGAAGCGCCGCCCTGATGTGTGCGTAGCCGTTTCCGTCGTGCCATGTGTCGTCGTGGTGGTAATTTCTATCCATCGGCGCAATTTCATCAAGGATTGCGGGCAAATCTTTAATCAAACCCGGTTCATATTCAATCGTAGTGATTCCGGCGGTGCTTCCGGCGAGAGCGACGATAATTGTGGCATTTTTAATGTTGTGGTTATAAACTACGGACTTTACTTTTTGCGTAATATCAATAATATCGGTAAATCCGCGGGTATTTATCAAAAATTTCTCATTTATAACTGCCATAAAAACTCCTCCGTGTTAAAACAACATGTTAGCGCACACATTTTCATAACACAATAGTTTTCAGCAGTTAAATTATAAATCGCCCGCCTCGATATCAGCCGCCTGTCCGGTGGTTAATCCATTTTCGGGCTGTTTTTCGTCTTCTGTTTTCTTTTGTTCGGGCTCGACAACTTTCACACCCATATCTTTAAGCGCTTTTGTTGCTTTTGGGGCGAGTGCAGTGTCGGAAAAGTTCTCAAGGATTGTCTGGTAGCAATCAATGGCTTCTTTTCTGTATTCACGGGCACGATAAAGGTTTCCGGCTTTGTAATACAATGGTGCAAGGGAAGCTTCGGGCGCGATGAGCATTTGGTTGTCCAGTTTTATCTTAATTTCAATCATTTGCGCGTTTTCCTGAGGTGAAAACAGCGACGCGGCATAGACTTTTTTCGTAAGCGTATCGATTGTAGTGGACATTTTGTCCATATCTTCCTGCGTAATCGCTCCGCCGCCTTTTTTAGAACGCCGTGCAGCCATACTGTCTTTTGCTGCGAGCGAAAATATTATCATCCCTATTAAAAATAAAACTAACGTTTTTTTCATTTTTTTAAGTATACTCCCCTTGTGTTATCTCTGAAATCCGTCACCCTGAACTTGATTCAGGGTCGCAATGACTTTCAAGATAAAACTAATATTATAATACGACAAAAATTTGCGTTCTGACCTCAATTAAATGTATGATAATTTTATGAATTTAAGAGAAAAAATATACAGAATGTTCATTCTGGGGCCGGAGGGGGAAGAAATTTCGCCGAACCTGTCAAAAGCCATTGAAAAAGGGCTTGGCGGGGTAATATTTTTTACGCGCAACATTATTTGCGAAAATCAGTTCAAAACCCTCATAAAAACCATCAAAAATAAGGCAAACCGTCCGATTTTCCTGAGCATTGACCAGGAAGGCGGGCGCGTAGAGAGGACACTCAACCTCCACAACGGCTCAAAATACCTCTGCGCACGCGAGGCAGCGAAAAAAGGCGGGGATTTTGTGAAAAAACAAACCGGACAAATCGCCAAAGAGCTAAAATCGTTCGGAATAAACATGAATTTTGCGCCTGTTCTTGATGTGGATACAAACCCCGAAAACCCTGTAATTGCGGAGCGTTCGTTTTCGTCAGACCCTGAAATTGTTGCGAAGATGGGTGAAATTTGTGCAAAAATTTATCTTGAAAACGGAATAATCCCTGTTGGCAAGCATTTTCCGGGTCATGGCGAAACTTCGGTTGATTCTCACAAGGAAATGCCCGAACTTTTTATGAATTTTGAGGAGCTTGAAAAAACGCATATTGCACCGTTCAAAACTTTGATTAATGCGGGAATTCCGGCAATAATGGCGGCGCACATTCATTACAGCGCGTTCGATGAGGACAAAACGCCTGCCTCAATTTCAAAAAATGCCCTCGGTTATTTGAGAAACACGCTCGGATTCGGGGGGCTGATTATTTCTGATGACATGGTTATGGGCGGAATTAAGGGTTTTACGCCGCTTGAGGCCTGTATGAGGGGGATTGAGGCGGGGATAAACATGTTTATTTACAGAAATTCGGATGACGCAACGATTCAGCTCATTGAAACGCTTGCGCAGAAAGCAGAATCGGGTGAAATTGATTTGAAAAAGGTTGATGAATCGGTCGCAAAGATTGAGAATTGTTTGAAGATGGTTTAAGAGAGGCATTTTGCGTGTGCAGGCAGGTATTTCCCTTTTCCGTTCCGATTCCTCCGGGCATTCGACATAGATTGCCAGATTTCAAAATTTTTGAGCCCTCCCCCATAGTCACTACAAAGGGAAATACCTGCCTGCACACTTTGGATTCTTGTTTGTAAGGAATCAGCAGGTTTTCATTTTTTCAATAATCGAAGTTGTCGATTTTCCCTCGACAAAGCTTATAAATTCAATCCTGCCGCCATTTTCCATAATTGCTTTTGCCTCGGGCAGCGTTTCTACCGTGTAATCAGCGCCTTTTGTATGGACATCGGGTTTTATCTCGCACAAAAGCTTTTCTGGCGAAGATTCGTCAAAAAGAACCACATAATCCACGCAGGAAAGCGCGCAAAGTATCTCCGCGCGGTCGTTTTCGTTGTTCACGGGGCGGTCGGGGCCTTTGATTTTCTTAACAGAAACGTCAGAATTCAAACAAACAAGCGAAATATCCGCAAAAGTCTTTGTTTTTTGCAAATATCTGACATGCCCGACATGCAAAATGTCGAAACATCCGTTCGTGGTTACGATTGTTTTGCCCTGTGAGCGCAAATCCGCCAGAAGCGGCTGCAATTCTTCTCTTTTTATTAGTTTACCCAATGTTTGCTCCGGAGTTGTTATATGCTACTTTGACCAGTTCTTTGATTTGGACGGGTTTTATGGCGAAAGTGCCGACTTTTTTGACCGCAACGGCCGCTGCGTAGTTCGCGAGCATGAGTGATTTTTCATAATCCATGCCCGAAACCGCCAGAGCAAGCCCTAAAGTAGCGACAAACGTATCGCCGGCGCCGGTTGCGTCGTAAACCTCGGTGGAATAGGATTCCATGACGATTTCGTCGATTCCGTCGTAATAATAAGCACCGTCAGCGCTCATGGTGATGATTACTTTGTCCGCAAGGCAAATTTTTCTCAAATCAGCCGCAATTTCCTTGATAGGACGGATTCTGGAGGATTTTGTTGCAATAAGCGCTTCATCCATGTTGGGTACGAGAATATCCACGCCCGAATATTTGGAAAAATCTTGGCCTTTGGGGTCCATGAGGATTGTTTTGTCGTGGCGGTTTGCGAGTTTTACGATATCTTTTACCAGTTCTCCGGTCAAAACGCCCTTTACATAGTCGGAAAGTATTATCAAATCGACTTCATCAATGACTTTTTCAAGATTTTTGTAGATTTGTTTTTGAATTTCGGCGGAAACCGGCTCGTCCGTTTCGTTGTCAACACGGGCAAGGTGCTTGTTGTTCTGGGCGATAAGCCTTGTTTTAACGGTTGTGGGGCGTGACGGGTCATTTATCACAAAATCACTGTTTATTTTGTGTTTTTTGAGTAAATCCGAGATTACGCTGCAATACAAATCCTCACCGAGAACGCCTGAGAGATATACTTTTGCGCCGAGTGACGCAATGTTGTTCGCAACATTCGCAGCACCGCCCGGGAGGTAGGTTTTGCGTTTTACTTCCAAAATCGGAACCGGAGCCTCGGGCGAATTGCGGTTTGTTTTGCCCCACAGGTATTCGTCCAGAATTATGTCGCCGATAACAAGGATTTTTGCCTTTTCAAACTTGTCTATCAATTCATTCAGGCTGTTTTTTAGTGCTTTGTCCACGGTGTTTCCTTTTCATAAAATAAATACGCGGGTTTTGTTTTCCCGCGTATCTGTTATTCTCTCATTTGCTCACTGTGTGAGGGTGACAATATTTTATTCCTTAGCCGATTTTTGAGAATCCATCAATGCAGGATTATTTTTTGATTGTTCCTTGAGTTTTTTCTGAATAACTTCAGGATTGAAACTCGGGTCGTTATAGACTATTTTAGCATTTTTTTTCAGAGTTTCAACAAATTGCTGAAGAACTTTCACTTTTTCCTGATTTTCAAGATAATCTTTTATCTCGGGTTTTACTTTTTCAAACGGCTCAATGCCCGCTTTCACGCGGTCAGTAACCATAATAATGTGATATCCGTAAGGTGTGGTAACGATTTCGGAAATCGTGTTAGGTTTCATTGAAAAAGCAGCTTTTGAGAACGGTTCGACCATTTCTTCCTTGCCGAAGAAGTTCAAATCGCCGCCATCTTTTGCACTTACTGTGTCATCGGAGTTTTCTTTTGCGATTTTTGCGAACTGTGATTTGTCTTTCTTAACTTCTGCCAGGATTTTTTGAGCTTTTTCAAGCTTTGTTGCCATTTCTTTTTTAACTTTTTCGTTAATTTGCGCTTCTGTAAGGTTTTTGTCCTCGTTAGCGAATTTAGCTTTCAATTCTTCTTCGTTTGCGCTGATTAAGATGTGAGAAGCGCGCACTCTGTCAGGGAACTGGAATTTGTCTTTGTTCGAATCGTAGAATTTTTTAGCGTCAGCATCGCTTACAGCAACGACTGAGAGGCTGTCAACGAGTTTTCTTACTTTGAGCTCATCTGTGAGGTCTTTTTTGAACTGTGCTGTGCTTACGCCGTTTTGTTTAAGGATTTCGTTGAATTTTTCCTTTGAACCGACCTTGTCAATAATGCTTTTCAGCTCGTTATTGATGTCGTCGTTGGTAACTTTGATATGTTTTTTCTTGATTTCCTGATCAAGCAGGGTTTTTATGGTCAAATCGTTCACAACCCTTTCTTTCAGCATTAAATGAAGAAAACTGTCGGGTTCTTTTTTGAGGTCAATGCCCATCTGCGAGAACATCGAGTTGTTTGCGATGGCGTCAAAAGCCTGTTCGTACTGCTGTTTTGTGATTGCTTCGTTGTTTACGGTGATTACCGCGTTTTTGTTGACACATCCGCAAAGCAACAGTGAAAATGCTGCTGTGGCTGCCAATAATTTAAGTTTACGCATTAGCGCTCCTCTTTCTATTTCAATTCTGATTATTACTCATATAATCGTAACTTATTTTATTTATATAATAGAATAAATCGCTCAATATGTTAAATACTTCTTTAAAACTAAGCACACCGGTGTTCAAAAGCAGGATGGAATTGCCCTCTTTGCACGACTTGGGGGCAATTGTATATTTTATATATTTTGTAATATTTTTGTCCAAATGTGAAGCGATTATGTTCCATTCAGCCTTGTTATAGGGCATGTAAATCCTTATATTTTCGCTTGTTTCACGGATTACGGGGATTTTTGCCTCACCGGCAAGAAGCCGCAAATGAACGAGCTTTATTAAGTTCTCAACAGATTCGGGAATCTTTGAAAAACGGTCTTTCCACTCCTCGTGAATCGCCTCGAGCTCGACCGTGTTTTTTACGTCCGCAAGGCGTTTGTATTCAATCATTTTTTGCTCTTTTGAGCCGACCCATTCGTCGGGAATGTACGCTGTGACGTTGATATCAACGATTGTATTCACGGTTTCTTCGCATTTTTCGTCGTTCAGTTCGTTGATTGTTTCCTCAAGAAGCTGACAGTACGTGTCAAAACCGATATTTGTCATGTGCCCGTGCTGTTTTGTGCCGAGAATGTTGCCCACGCCTCTGATTTCAATGTCACGCAAAGCCACCTGATACCCTCCGCCGAGCGTTGAGAACTCTTTTATTGCCTTTAAACGCTGCACGGCGTCCGCGGTGAGCTGTTTTTGGGGTTTGTAGAAACAATAGCAATAAGCCTGCCTGTCAGAGCGTCCAACGCGCCCCCTGAGCTGGTAAAGCTGCGCCAGACCGAACCTGTCCGCGTCAAAAATCATCATTGTGTTGGCGTTGGGGATGTCCAAGCCGGATTCGATGATTGTTGTGCTCAAAAGAATGTCATATTTGTGCTCCGCAAACTCAACCATAACGCGCTCAAGCTCTTTTTCCTCCATTTGACCGTGCGCAACGGCAATTCTGGCGTTAGGTACGATACTGTGGAGCTGTGTTGCAAACTCAAAAATCGTTTCCACGCGGTTGTAAAGGCAAAAAACCTGTCCGTCACGCTCGAGTTCGTGGTTTATGGCATTTTTTATATAAGTTTCGTTGTACGCGCCGACATAAGTCTTTATCGGCAGGCGATTCATCGGGGCGGTGTTGATTACGCTCATATCTTTTATGCCAGAAAGCGACATGTAGAGCGTTCTCGGGATGGGTGTGGCTGACATGCTCAAAATGTCAATATTTTTGCGCAGCATTTTGAGTTTTTCCTTGTGACGAACGCCAAAGCGGTGTTCTTCGTCGATTACTAGCAGTCCGAGGTCTTTGAAAATTATATCGTTCTGCAAAAGCCTGTGCGTGCCGATAATTACGTCGCATTCGCCTGTGGCAAGGCGTTTTACGGTTTCTTTCTGCTCTTTTGCGCTGCGAAAGCGCGAAAGGAGCTCAACTTTCACAGGAAAAGGCTTAAATCGCTCTGAAATCGTCTGAAAATGCTGCAAAGCAAGGATTGTGGTCGGAACAACGATTGCCGCCTGTTTTCCGGTCATAACCGCCTTAAAAATCGCCCTGATTGCGATTTCTGTCTTCCCGAACCCGACATCGGCACAAATCAGCCTGTCCATTGGCTTTGGATTCTCCATGTCAGCTTTTGTATCCTGAATTGCTTTCATCTGATCGGGCGTTTCCGTGAATTCAAACGCCTCCTCCATCTCATACTGCCAGACTGTATCCGGCTCAAACGCAATCCCCTCGGCGACTTCGCGTTTTGCATAAAGCCGCAGCAAATCTTTTGCGATTTCTTCGATTGCCTTTTTAGCGCGGGTTTTCGTGGTCTGCCAGTCGTTTCCGCCCATTCTGGAAAGCTTCGGATGAGTTGCGCCCGCGCCTCTGAAACGGCACAGGAGGTTGATTTGCTCGGCAGGCATATGGAGTTTGTCCCCGCAGGCGTATTCGATGGTCAAATAGTCCTTTAATTGCCCGTCAATCTCCTGTTTTGACAGCCCCTTGTAAAGCCCCACGCCATGCACCTGATGGACAACGTATTCGCCCTCTTTTATGTCGTTTATTGACTCGATATATTCGGCTTTTTCCTTGTAATAGCTCTTTTTCTGGGCTGTGATGTCTTTTGATTTTTTGTTGAAAAGTTCTTTATCCGTCAGGACAACAAGTTTTAAATCTTCGACTTCTGACCCGCCCAGAGCAAGGTTTTCGGCGAGCATAACGCCCTCATCGGGTTCATTTGAATAAGGAATCTCAAAATTCCTCAAAATTTCTTCGATTCTGTTTCTGTAATCGGTTGCAATGACGACCTTGTAGCCGTTTTTCATTTTTTCGTCAACGAACGCGATTATTTCCTCCATCTTCGAGGAAAAGCCCGCAATCACGGAGCTTTGGAACTCCACGATAAAATCCGAAACCGTATCAAGGAAATTATCAAGGTAAACTTTCACGCGCGGAGCAATTTGCGCCATAAACTCCTCAAAATCTGTATGCGCGCGGTCTTTTAAGGGCAAATTCAGAGCTTTAGCGCTGTTTTCGAGGATTTGTTTATCGTAGTTTTGAGCAATCTGGTTGAAGCGTGAAAAAACCTCGGTCGATTCGTCAAAAACCAACACAAAGTCGTCATCAGCAAGCTCAATGAGGTTTTTGGCGTTTTTATTGAAATAGCTCTGGAAATATTCGATTCCCTCAAAATAGTTTTCGTTTTCGGCTTTTTCGGTTAGTTCGTTGGTCATTTCGCGTAAAATATCAGCGTTTTCCTTGTTTTCAGCCTTTTTTGTTTCTTCTTTGACATTTTTTATGAAAGATTTTACGTTTTTTTCGTCCGCGAGGAACTTGTAAACCGGCAGTATTTCTGCTTTTTGGACTTTTTCTATGCTTCTTTGGGTTTCGTTATTGAAAAATCTTATGTCCGTGACCTCATCGCCCCAGAGTTCAATCCTCACGGGGTTTTTAGCGAAGGAAAAAACATCGATTATGTCGCCGCGGACGCTGAATTCGCCGATATCGCTCACCATTGTAACGCGTTTATAGCCGAGGTTTACAAGTTTTTTAGCAAATTCGTTTGTATCGATTTCATCGCCGGTTTTGATTTTTATTGTGTTTGTTTCGTAGAAGTTTTTTTCGGGAAATTTCTCCAGAAGCGCTTTTACTGGCACGAGCAGGAGTTCTTCGCTGTTGAGGTTTCTTAAAATTTCGGTTTGTTCGGCGTATTTGTAGAGATTGGGCGAAACGCCTTCGTAGATTGAAACATCCTGATAGGGGAAGATTTTTGAGTCGATATTATAGAATTTTTCAAGGTCGTGTTTGTATTTCAGGCAGTTTTGTTCGGTTGCGGTGATGAAAATCACGCGTTTTTGCGAAGCCGCGAGCGCAAGGGAGGTCAGGCGCAAAAACGAGGTGAGCCCCGTCACGGTAAATGAGCATTTTTTCGCCAGAAATGCCTGTATTTTTTCGATAGTCAGGTAGTTTTTTTGTTTCAGATAATCTAGAAGCATATTGATAATTTTAGCACTGAAAATATGGAAAAACACCCCTATTGGGTGGGGATACGGGAATGCGTCAGGTTTACTTTTCCGTTCCGATTCCTCCGGGCATCCAACGCGGGAACTAAACTTTCATGTTTCAAGAGCCCTCCCCCATAGTCACTCCAAAGTAAACCTGACGCATTCCCTCGTTTGTTGAATATCATTATCATTTTGTCACCCTGAACTTGTTTGACTGCTTTTTCCAAAATCTTTGATTTTGTGACAAATGTCTGGTTTTCCACAGGGTCGCAAGGGTAATGTCCATCGACTTCAATCTTGCGATTCCGAAACAAGTTCGGAATGACGGCTTCTTTCTGTCACCCTGAACTTGTTTCAGGGTCTATTCAACGTAAAAAGTTGGCATTTGACGCCGGCAAGATTCCGAATTACCCTAAAGGGCACCCTCCCTTGTATTGCTCGTTCCTCGCAAACAAGAGGAGCTGCAAGTTCGGAATGACATCTTATTAAAAGCCTACCACATAAGCCTTTATCTTTTGAGTTTATAAACAGTTTACAAAGGGTTGATAAACCCTTTGCAATTGCGTTTGCGACGTTTCTACAGTAAACTGGATTAATTGTCAAACCAAGGAGAAATAATATGAAAAAAAACATTAACAAAAAGTATCCAAAAACATTATCCAAAATCTATGATGAATTCCAGTCCATATATACACTCCACAAAATCGAACAAGAAGCGCTTTATTTTTGTTATGAAGAAAATAAAGATTTCGGTCATGTTTTTTCTCTGGATGAAATATTCACCGACAAATTTCAAAAAGCGCTATCGGATTTCAAGAAATTCATAAACACACCGTAGGGAATCGGCAAGAATAAAAATATTTGCGCTTAAAATCACACCGGCTGCCCCCCTCTCAGCCTAAGGGTGGGAATTTGGACGGTTTTTGGGTTAGCTCAAAACCAAAAATCTATAAATCGTATAAACTATGCTCGAAATAAAAATACAAACCGGAATAGTCAAAACCCACGCCCAGACAATGTTTCCGATTACGCCCCATTTTACGGCATGCGCTTTGTAAGTTGTACCTACGCCCATGATTGCGGTCGAAATTACGTGGGTTGTGCTCAACGGAACGCCGAAATGCGACGCAAGAAGTATGATTGTAGCCGCAGAAGATTCAGCAGCAAAGCCGTTGATGGGCTTGAGTTTGATAATTTTACTTCCCATGGTTTTGATGATTTTCCATCCGCCGGACATTACGCCGAGCGACATAACAGTAGCGCAGGCGAGGATTACATAAAGCGGAATTTCAAAATTTCCGTCAGTACCGCCCTTTAAAACCCCTCCGGCAAGCAACGCCAGCGTGATAATACCCATTGTTTTCTGAGCGTCGTTTGACCCGTGGCTCAAAGCCATTAGTCCGGCAGAAAAAATCTGGCATCTTCTGAAACGCCTGTTTACTTTGTCGGGGTTTGCTTTGTAAAATATTCGCAAAAGCACCGCCATAACCACAAATCCGGTGCCAAAACCGATTACAGGCGCCAAAAACATCGGTTCAATGACTTTATCAAGCAATTCAGCAAAACGAACGCAGCCCCAGCCCGCATTTACCACGGCAGAACCGATTAAACCGCCGATAAGAGCATGCGACGAGCTCGAGGGCAAGCCGAAAAACCACGTAATGAGGTTCCAGATAATCGCGGCGACCAGCGCACAAAATATTACGTGAAGCGTGATTGTGTCAGGGTTTACAATGCCGGCACCGATGGTTTTTGCAACGTGGGTGCCCATCAAAGCGCCCGTAAACTCCAAAGATGCACCGTAAACAACAGCCTGACGCGGGGTTAAGACTTTTGTCGAAACAACAGTGGCGATTGCATTGGCAGCGTCGTGGAAACCGTTAATATATTCAAAAACAAGCGCTCCAGCTACTACCAGAATCAATAATCCCAATGAAATCGTCATACTTCCAATCTTCTCCGTTGCCTAGCTCTGTTTCAAGACCACGTTCACGACCTGGTCAGATACGGAAAAGCAGCTGTCGAGCGCGTTTTCAATATCTTTATGGACGTCGCGCAGTTTTAGAACGTTCAGCGCGTCGTATTTGCCCGAAAACAGTTCGTCCATTGCGTGATAAAGGATTTCGTCCCCGTGGGATTCGATTTCTTTCATTTTAAGGTTGGTTTCGGTCATTTCTTTGATGGAGCTTGACTTTTTAAAGTTGTGGATGATAATCGTCAATTCCTCTGTTGCCTGAAGCATGGTCGTTGCCTGTTTTTTCATGTTTTCAGTGAATTCTTCAATTCTGTAAACCCTGAGATTCACGCAGGCTTTAACAATTCTTTTTGTAATTTTATTCAGCAAAGACGCAATGCACTGAATATCTTCGCGGTCGATAGGGGTGATGAGCGTAATATTAAGCTGGTGCAGCGTTTCTTTCAAAAGATCGTTGCTTTTGTGTTTGAGGCGTTTTGCGGTGATGATATGGTCTTCTGTAAGCCCTTTTGTTACGATTTCGTTGAAAAGAACCGCAGTTTCGTGGCAGACCTTTGTGCTTTCCTCAAACAAAGTATAAAAAACTTTTTCTTCAGGGGGTAGGATGTATGCCAGCAGGTTGAATTTGCTCATTTATAATTCCTCTTTTGCATCTACACAAATAATATACTATAAAAGTTTTAATATAATTGTTTATATTAAATTTTATAAACATTTTTATACAACAGGCTTTTTTCGCGGCCTTAAAACCGTTGAAAACCGCGGAATTTGCAGATTTTCCGCTTTGTAAACAAAATTATCCCGAACAATTGTAATGTAGAAAATTTGTTTAGGCTATAATGGTGTTAAAAAATTACCCCCGAGGGATGAGGAAGAAAAAATGAGTGAAAAAAAGAAGATAAAAGTAGCATTTCCCCACATGGGAACGATTTACGTCGTATGGGCGACAGCTTTGAAAAGACTGGGCGTTGAGCCTTATGTACCGCCTTATACGAACAAAAAAACCCTCTCTCTGGGCACAAAACACAGCCCCGAGTCGATTTGTCTTCCTTACAAGCTCATTTTAGGCAATTTTATCGAGGCAATTGAGGGCGGAGCTGATTATGTAGCAATGATTTCGTCGCCCGGAATCTGCCGTCTTGGCGAATACGGAAACAGCATTCAAAATGTTCTAAAAGATTTGGGTTATGACGCAAAATACGTTGAGCTCCAGCTGTACGACGGTTTTAAGGGCATGTACAAATTCATGTCCGAAATAAGCGGCTGCAAAAACCCGATTCTCGTCATAAAATCCATTGCAAGTGCAATTAAAAAGGTATTTTCGCTTGACAGGCTCGAAAATCTTCTTGCATACTATGCAGCAAGAGAAATCACCCCCGGAGAGGCGGAAAAAGCCTTTAACAAGGGCGTTAAGCTTATTTACGACGCAAACAACAGCAAAGAACTCAAAAAAGCTGAAAAAGAAGCAACCGCGTTAATTAAAAAAGTCGAAATCGACCCGAAACGCGATGTTGTTTATGTTGATTTGACCGGCGAAATCTATCTTGTGCAGGACAATTTTTCAAACCAGAACATTGCCCGCGAGCTTGCGCGGATGGGCGTTCAGGTAAGGCGCACATTGACGGTTTCCAGCTTTTTAAAAGACGCGATTATCCCGAAAATCTTCAAAAAAGGCGAAACTCACCTCGAAAGAGCATTCAGGCTTGCAAAACCGTACCTTGCAAGGGATATCGGCGGCGACGCTCTGGAATGTATCAGCGATGTTGCATACGCAAATGAACGCGGAATCGACGGAATCATCCACATTAGCCCATTCACCTGTATGCCCGAGATTATGTCGCAAAATATCTTCCCTGCAATGCGTGAGGATGTGGATATTCCGATTTTGCCGCTTATTATGGACGAGCAGACCGGACGTGCCGGTTATATCACGCGTCTTGAGGCGTTTGTTGACCTTATGCGCAGAAGAAAACGCAAAAAGGAGGCTGCTAAGGCGGCTGTTTAACGCTTTTTTGCGAAATTTTGCCCGGCTGCGGTGCGGTTCGCCCGCTCATGCCGATTTCTCCCGCAAGCGGAAAAGTATTTAGTTTAAAAAGCATATATGATTTATTTTTCAACGCCTATGAGTGAAACGAATCGAGCTAGAAAAATAAATCATATATGCTTTTTAAGCCAAACCGCCCGAAAAATCTTACTGAGCCTTAAAAAACCGCGCCTCGACGCCACCTTCGCCGATTTTTATACGAACAGGGCGCATGCACCTCGGACATCTGCCGACATATGCCGTTCCCTCTTTATTTTTGTAGATTCTGGCATACACATTGCAACAGGTGAACATTATCCCGATAAAATTTTTTCTGGATTCAGTCATAATCCCATTTTCACCCGTAAATAAAAATGTGTCAAAAATTACTCGGCTAGCACCTGCGGAACTTCAACATCGGGTTTGCCCAAAACCCTTACCAATTCAAGAACTGAAGCTTTCATCTGGCATTTTTGAGATGTGCCGTTAAAGAAATCAGTGTAAAAACATCCCTCGCACACACACCCTCTTTTATAACATTCCAAAGCCGTGTTCGTCCATCTTCTTACGGCTATTGATCTTCCCATATCTCTGCTTCTGAGCACGTTTTTCCTCCCAAAACTTACCGGTTTCCGGTTTGTTAATATTTTACGGCGGCTCCCTGACCGCCATCCCCATAAGGTTCGTAAAGGGGCGCTTTCTTGACAATACTCATCGCGCTAACCCTTGTTATGTGCGCCTGCCGGCGCTCCTTGTTATCTATTATATAATTAACCATGTTTATTACAAGCCAATCATGTTGAAATGTTACGATATATTGCGAAACCGGAATCAATTGCTGTTAAAAGATTTGAGCCCCATGATTCGGGTAAAAATCAGACCATGACATGCTTTTCATGGTCTTGCATGGCTTAAACCATGTGAGAACGCATGTTTCCATGGTTTTTTAATATTTTAAGAAATGTAAAAAAATCGGCATGTCCTTTATTTTTGACCATATCAGGTTAGGTCAAGCAGGTGAATAGATATCCGGCAGCCCTAAAAACTCCAGCGCAATCCGAGGTTGAAACCAACGCCGTTTCTGCCGC